>OIYO01000109.1_pt1 | contig 84315 bp, 75 predicted proteins | sample 1588191 | NCBI WGS metagenome assembly OIYO01 (sample SAMN03283275) | human gut metagenome | biome: human-associated habitat; material: feces | host: Homo sapiens | place: Peru | collected 2012 | reverse complement strand
TGAATGTTTCGGTAAGTGCGAAGCACAGACCGAAACTTCATATTGAATCGCTATGCGATTCAACGTCGCCTCTCTCGCACAAAGAAAAAGCGGCTGAGGCTCTGATTCACCTAAATTCGCAGTGATTACATACATCCTCCCCATGCTGAAAAATCGAAAAAGCCGTAATGCCTGTCATTCGGTGTGAATTTATTATTGACTTTTTATTCATAAAGTCTTATAATTATGACAGCTTATTTTTTACAGCGAATCTGCCGCGGTTGACGGCAGACGTACCATCCGCATCTGCCGCACCCGTGTGCGGCATGCGAAAAAAACATTTTAACGGAAAGGAATTTTTCGACATGAAAAAATTCATCAGAGCCGCAGCGCTTATTATGGCAGCTGCATCGCTCGCCGCGCTCGTTTCCTGCGGCAAGACGAACAGCGATAACGACAAGAACAAGGACAAAACATGGGTAATTGTGACCGATACCGTTTTCAAGCCCTTTGAGTTCAGAGATGAGAAGGATAATCTCGTCGGTATCGACGTTGACATCGTTGCCGCTGTCGCAGCGGATCAGGGCTTTAAGTACGAGCTTCAGAGCCTCGGTTGGGATGCATCCATTCAGGCATGCCAGTCCGGTCAGGCAAATGCCATGATCGCAGGTGCTTCCATCACCGAGAAGCGTGTAAACGAGGGCTGGATATTCTCCGACAGCTACTATGATGCCGCACAGTGCATGGCTGTTGCCATTAACTCCGACATCAACGGCTTTGATGATTTGAGCGGCAAGCTCGTCTGCGTCAAGAACGGAACTCAGGGCGCGGACTATGCCGAGAGCCTGAAGGATCAGTACGGCTTTAACCTTACCTATGTTGAGGATTCGCCTACAATGTATCAGTACGTATCCGGCGGCCAGGCTGTTGCCTGCTTCGAGGACACCCCCATTATGGCGTCCACCATTCACGATCAGAACGACACCTATCAGCTCCGCATCGTTGAGGGCTCCGAGAACGACGGCGCAGGCTACGGCATGGCTATCTTCGACGAGTCGAACAAAGAGCTGATCGATATGTTCAACGCAGGTCTTAAAAACATCAAGGCAAGCGGAAAGTACGACGAGATACTCGCTAAGTATCTCGGCTGAGTCCCGTCCCGCGCCCGTGGCGCGGCTTGTGCAGAATAAAAGACGCCGTGAACCGCTCCGCGCCTTGCTGCGGGGCGGCTTCGGCGCATTATACGCCATAAATATACAACGACATACAACAAGAGCGGCGGTGTGCTCGCGCTGCGGCGCCCATCTCGGCGGCGGGCGTGATCCCGCTGCGCCTCTGTCGGGCGGATACTGCGCATTCCCCGCGCATATGCCGTCCGGTTGAGTGCTTTTTGAGGCTGTGTATGACGATGCAGCTCTGTTTTTTTGAAAGGGGATCTCTGTTTGAATACCGTTATAGATCAGTACGGGCAGATACTGCTTGAGGCGATGGGGCAAACGCTGCTTCTTGCGCTTTACGGTCTGCTCTTTGCGTGCATTCTCGGACTGATATTCGGAATGCTCAGCGTTGTTAAAAATAAGGTCTGCAACGTCATTGCCTACATATTCGTTTATGCTATTCGCGGCGTGCCGATGATCGTTCTTGCCTTCTTTATCTTCTTCGGCGTGCCGTATCTTTTCAACACGATTTTTGAGGGGCTTTTTGCCGAAAAGATAACGCTCACCGCGCTTCAGGCGGGTACCGCGTGTCTCGCGCTCAACTGCGGCGCGTACATGTCGGAGATAATCCGCGCGGGAATACAGTCGGTCGATCGCGGTCAGATGGAGGCTGCGCGCAGCCTCGGAATGACCTATTGGCGCTCGATGTTTAAGGTCGTTCTCCCGCAGGCTATACGCACAATGATACCCTCTATCATCAATCAGTTCATTATTACGCTCAAGGACACCTCTATCCTCTCGGTCATCGGCTTTCCGGAGCTGGTCAACAAGGCAAAAAACGTCGTCTCCAATACCGGTAAGTCGTTTCAGACATGGGCTATCGTAGCGTTTATGTATCTGGTCGTTATCACACTGCTCTCGGTACTTGCGAAGCAGCTCGAAAGGAGACTTAACCGTGGCAGAAAGCATTAAGGAAGCAAACGTCAAGATACACGTTAAGGGACTTGCCAAGCATTTCGGCAGGACCGAGGTGCTGCGCGATATCTCCACCGACATTCACGAGGGCGAGGTCGTCTGTATAATCGGACCCTCCGGCGGCGGAAAGTCCACCTTTCTCCGTTGCCTGAACAAGCTCGAGGCACCGAGTGCGGGTACCGTTATCGTCGACGGCGCGGACATCTGCGACCGCCATACCGATATCAATAAGGTGCGCGAAAAGATAGGAATGGTCTTTCAGCACTTCAATCTGTTCAATAATTACAGCGTTCTCGATAACCTGACGCTCGCTCCGATGAATGTCAAAAAGGAGAGCAAGGCGCAGGCTCGCGAAAAGGCGCGCAAGATGCTCGATATCGTCGGACTCGGCGAAAAGGCGGATGCCTATCCCGATCAGCTCTCCGGCGGACAGAAGCAGCGCGTGGCTATCGCCCGCTCTCTCTGCATGGATCCGGATATAATGCTGTTCGACGAGCCGACCTCGGCTCTCGACCCCGAGATGGTCGGAGAGGTGCTGCGCGTAATGAAGAAGCTCGCCTCCGACGGCATGACGATGGTCATAGTTACGCACGAGATGGGCTTTGCCCGCGAGGTCGCGGATCGCATTCTCTTTATCGACGGCGGTTATATCGCCGAAGAGGGAACGCCGGAGGAGGTCATCGGCAGTCCGAAGAACGAGCGTACGAAGAATTTCCTTGCAGCAGTCCTCGATGTAAAGTGACACGCAGCAGGTCGGCATTTGCATCTGTTTGATCGAAATAAACAGAACCGCGGTGCCGTAATAATAATGTGCTCCGCTGACAAGCAGCAAGATTGAAAAAAGCAAGCGAAAATGATTCAACTCCCCATGCTGCGCAGCATGGGGAGCTTCAGATTGTTGAAAAAGTCACCCGAAGGGGTGGCTTTTTCGCGTAAAAAGAAAGTGGAAAAGAACAAACAATTGAAAAGAATATCTATAAACTACGACCGCAAGAGCGTAATTGATCCCGCTTTGACACAGACAAAGCAAACAACCGCATCTCCTTTCCAAGCACCATCGACCGCGGCAGCGAGATTTAACCTTTTCATCTGAAAACAACCTTCATCCTATTACACCCGCCCGCTTTGGCGCGGCACATACTGCATCACACGAACATACCGAATCGGCTTTTTCAGAGGTCTTTCGAGAAAAAACCTCACCGCGTCGGCGTGGTGCAAACGAAAGTCTCGCAGAGCGGACAAAATTTTTGCCCGCCTTTAATTACATAGGAGGTATTTTCCTTGACAAAAGGGCGGGGATGTATTAAAATGTTTAAGTGTTTATCATAGGCACAATAATAATATGTACGAACTCGAAACCGGCGGGCGAAAAAGCTCGGCTTTCGGTGACTTTTTGCGGCACTTATGTGCCGCATCGAACGGGCGGCTCGGGCAGTACCGACCGCACGGCAAAAGGGAGGAGAATTATCATGGAGGACAGCTCGAAGAAGCTCAGCGAGCAGCTGCTGTTTAAGGCAAAGAATGCATATGACGACGGTGCCGAGGGAACCGCGCAGAAGGCGCGCGACTATGCCGAGGGCTACAAGGCGTTTCTCGATGCGGCAAAGACCGAGCGCGAGGCGGTAAAGCGCGGCATAGAAATGGCGGAGGCTGAGGGCTTCCGACCGTTCCGCTTCGGCGAAAAGCTCGAGCGCGGCGGAAAATACTACTACAACAACTACGGAAAGTCGCTGTATCTCTTTTCGCTCGGCAGCGAGGATATCGAGCGCGACGGCATCCGCATAACGGCGGCGCATGTCGATTCACCCCGCCTTGATCTCAAGCAGCACCCTCTCTTTGAGGAGGGCGGCTTCTCGTATTTCAAGACTCATTATTACGGCGGTATCAAGAAGTACCAGTGGGTGACTATCCCGCTCGCACTGCACGGCGTTGTCGTCCGCGCGGACGGCAGCACGGTGGATGTGTGTGTCGGCGAGGACGAGAGCGACCCGCTCTTTACCATCCCGGACCTGCTTATCCATCTTGCCTCGGAGCAGATGACCCAGCCGATGAACAAGGGCATCAAGGGCGAGAATATGAATCTGCTTATCGGCAGCGAGCCGTTCACCGATACCGAGGTCTCCGAGCGTGTAAAGCTCGAGACGATGAAGCTGCTCTCCGAGCGCTACGGCATCACCGAGGAGGACTTTATCAGCGCGGAGCTGAGCGCAGTTCCCGCCGCCAAGGCGCGCGATATCGGCTTTGACCGCTCGATGGTCGGAGCATACGGTCACGACGACCGCGTATGCGCGTATCCGGAGCTCACGGCGCTGTTTGAGTGCAAGGACAGCTGCCACACCATGCTCGTCATCCTTGCGGACAAGGAGGAGACGGGAAGCGACGGTGTTACCGGAATGCAGAGCGATGTGCTCGGAGATGTTATCCATGCCATCTCGGATGCCTACGGCGCGTCGGATGCAGCCGTAAGAGCTGCTTCTGCATGTCTCTCCGCAGATGTCAGCGCGGCATTTGACCCGATGCATGCGGATGTCTATGACCGCAGAAATGCGGCTGTAATGGGCGGCGGCGTTGTGATGAATAAGTACACCGGCAGCCGAGGAAAGTACGGTACGAGCGATGCATCCGCCGAGTTTGTCGGCAGGATCCGCCGCATACTCGACGGCGCGGGCGTCGTATGGCAGACTGCCGAGCTCGGCAAGGTCGACGCGGGCGGCGGCGGTACAGTCGCTGCATATATTGCTCGCCACGGCATCAACACCGTAGACCTCGGTGTTCCGGTGCTCTCTATGCACGCACCCTACGAGACCATCTCAAAGGTCGACCTCTATATGACGCATCTTGCGCTTTGCGCTTTCAATTCCCGCGACTGAGTCGGGAGACTACCTATAAAAAACGGAAAGGCAAATTTACTCTATGACAAGAACAGGCTTTATTGCCGTACTCGGCAGACCGAACGTCGGAAAATCGACACTCGTAAACGCCATGGTGGGCGAAAAGATCACCATAGTGTCCTCAAAGCCGCAGACGACGCGAAACCGCATAACCGGCATTCTCTCGCGCGGCGAGGATCAGTTCGTTTTTATCGACACACCCGGCATGCACGCTCCGCGAACAAAGCTCGGCAAATACATGGTCGGCGCGGTCGATCATACCATCGGGCAGACCGACGGCGCAATTGTCGTCGTCGAGCCGGAACCGAGAGTGGGCGATATCGAGCGCGACATCCTGCGCAGACTGAGCGCATCGGGCACGCCGATAATTCTCGTTATCAACAAGACCGACCGCTCGAACGCCGTTCGCATCGCGGAGACCATTGCGGCATACAGCGAGGAGTTCGAGCTCGACGCAGTCGTTCCGACCTCCGCAGTGCGCGGAAAGGGCGTTGACGAGGTGCTCGGTGAGGCTGAAAAATTTCTCTCCGAGGGTCCGTGGTTCTTTCCCGGCGACATCGCGACCGATCAGACCGAGCGCCGTCTCGTCTCCGAGACGATTCGCGAGAAGATGCTGCGCCTGCTCTCCGACGAGGTCCCGCACGGCACCGCCGTCGTAATAGAGGAGTTTGTCGACGAGGGCACACTGATACGCGTCCGCGCCGAGATATACTGCGAGCGCGAGGCACACAAGCGCATCATCATCGGCCACGGAGGCGAGATGATAAAGAAGATAGGCTCGTATGCCCGCGAGGATCTTGAGGCGTTTTTCGGGGTCAAGGTGCATCTTGATCTATGGGTCAAGGTAAAGGAGAAGTGGCGCGACAGCGACTACTATCTCGGCGATTTCGGCTACGATCTCAAACATGATTTCGAGTAAGCGGCGACCCGGCACGGCGGCAGAACATGACCGTACCGTATGCCGCTGCGCGGATATACCGGAATAATCGGCGCCACGGCGCTATGTCTGCGGAGTAATGCCATGAGAGAAAAAAGCCATACTACCGAGCTTCGTGTTCGCGGGCTTGTTGTGCGCGAGGTGCTGCTCGGCGAGACCGACAAGCTGCTCTCGGTCATGACTGCGGAGTACGGCAGGATACCGATAATGGCAAAGGGCGCAAGGAGCATCAAGAGCCATTTAATTACCTCCGCGCAGCTGATGTGTTACAGCGAGCTGACCTTTTACGAGCGTGAGGGGCGGCGGTGGCTGCGCGAGGCATCGCCTATCGAGGTGTTCTACCCGATAAGGCTCGATATCGAGGGCTTTGCGCTCGCGCAGTATTTCTTCAGCATCTGCTGCGAGCTGTTTCCCGACGGTAATGCGGACGGCGCGGCGGACATGCTGCGGCTGCTGCTGAACTCGCTGTATGCAATAATGACCGACCTGCGCCCGCAGTCGCTCATCAAAGCAGCCTTTGAATTTAAGGCTATGGCGCTGTCCGGCTTTGCACCGGATCTCGACGGCTGCGCCGAATGCGGCGCGGTAGACTCGCCGTACATGCTGCTCGATCTTGCGGGCGGAACGCTGCGCTGCGAGAAATGCGTCGAGCGCGCTATCCGCGAGGATATAAATCAGAGTCTGATCTCGCGCACCGAGGAGGAGCGCAGAGGCGCTGCCGCGTCGTTCTCGCTCTCGCCGGAGCTACTCGGACTGCTGCGCTTTATCGCGGCGGCACCGATAAAACGCTTTCTTTCATTTGAGGCGGAGGGCGCGGTCGCGGCTCAGCTCGGTGCGGTGTGTGAGAATTATCTCTGCAATCAGCTTGAGCGCGGCTTTGAAACGCTCGACTTTTGGCACAGTCTGCGTCTTGCACAGTCCTCGGGCGGACAGAAGGAGCAGACGTAGCGTCCGCGTCGGACATAGAGCGCGGGCGGGACTGTGCGGCGAAAGGCATCGTGCAGAGGCGCACATAAAACGGCGTACAAAAAACGGCTCGCACCGGACGGTCTCCGTGCAGCCGCCGAATAAGCTATCACCGTCATATTGCAGGTGACACAAATATATATTATTGCCCGGCATCGATCCGGGCGGATGATCGTTAAAAGAAAGGTATGATGAATATGTCAGCAGAAAACGAAAACATAACAAAGGGCGGCATTACTGTCGAGGCGGAGCATATATTCCCCGTTATCAAGAGATGGCTGTACAGCGAGAAGGAGATATTCCTCCGCGAGATAGTTTCAAACGCATGCGATGCGGTTACTAAGCTGCGCCGTCTTTCCTCGCTCGGCGAGGTACGCGATCTTGACGACAGCGAGTTTCGCATAGATGTTCGCCTTGACCGCGACGCGCGCACGATTACCGTCTCTGATAACGGTATCGGCATGAACCGCGAGGAGGTAGAAAAATTTATCTGTCAGATAGCTCTGTCGGGTGCTGTGGATTTTATCTCCAAGTATGAAAACACCGAGGGCGGTGCGCCCGGAATCATCGGACATTTCGGTCTGGGCTTCTATTCCGCCTTCATGGTCAGCGACAGCGTAGAGCTCATTACCCGCTCGTACACCGGCGCTCCCGCCGTCAGATGGGTCTGCTCCGAGGCGGGAGACTATGAGATGAGCGAGGGCGAGCGCGAGGGCAGAGGCACCGACGTTATCATGCACGTCAGCGAGGAGGGCAGCGAGTATCTGAGCGAGCTCAAGCTGCGCGATATCCTCGATAAGTATTGCTCTTTCATGCCCGTTCCGATCTACTTTGAATCGGTTAAGACCAAGGCGGAGCTTGAAGAAGAGGCAAAGAAGGCTGCCGAGGCAAAGGCTGAAGGCAAGGACGGTGACAAGGATGAGCACGAGCACGGCGACGGCTGCTCCTGCGACGAGTGCTCCGGTCACGAGCATGAGGAGAAGCCGATAAACGATACAAATCCGCTCTGGCAGCGCCGTCCGTCCGACTGCACCGAGGAGGACTACAAGGAGTTTTACACCCGCGTATTCCACGACTGGAAGGAGCCGCTTTTCCACATCCACATCAATGCCGACTACCCGCTCAACTTCAAGGGCATACTCTACTTCCCGCGCATCGGCAGCGAATTTGAGAGCCTTGAGGGTCAGGTCAAGCTCTACTACAATCAGGTGTTCGTCGCCGACAATATCAAGGAGGTAATTCCCGAGTACATGCTCATGCTCAAGGGCGTGCTCGACTGCCCCGAGCTGCCGCTGAACGTCTCGCGTTCCTATCTTCAGAATAACGCATACGTTTCCAAGGTCTCGGCGCACATCGTAAAGAAGGTCTGCGACAAGCTCACCGGAATGTTCAATACCGACCGCGAGGCGTACGAAAAGCTCTGGAGCGATCTCAAGGTGTTCGTAGAGTATGCCTGCCTGCGCGACAGAAAGTTCTATGACCGCGTAAAGAGCGCGCTGCTCCTGCCCCTGACCTCCGGCGGCTTCCGCACCGTGGACGAGTATCTCGAGGCGGCAAAGGCAAAGCACGAGAACACCGTCTACTATGCGACCGACAAGGCGGCTCAGGCTCAGTATATCTCGATGTTCGAGAGCGAGGGCATAGAGGTGGCGCTGCTCGATAAGGTCCTTGATACGCAGTATATCAACGTCATCGAGAGCGACCGTAATGTAAAGTTTGTCCGTATCGACGCAGACGTTGCCGACGCGCTCAAGGGCGACGGCGAAAAGTATGAGAATAAGGCGCTCGAGGAGCTGTTTAAGAAGGTCAGCGGCAGCGACCGCCTGACCGTTCGCTGCGAGGCGCTGCGCGACGAGTCTGTTCCCGCGCTGCTCAACATCTCCGAGCAGACCCGCCGCATGGATGATATGATGCGTATGTACCGTATGTCCGGCGGAGAGGACGGCGGAATGAGCATGCCGCTCGACGCGACGCTCGTGCTCAACTCGAACAGCAAACTGATACGCGCGCTCGGCGATGCAGCCGAGGCGGGTGCGAACGAGCACAGCGAGCGTGTTGCAAAGCAGGTATATACGCTTGCGCTGCTCGCTCAGAGACAGCTCAGTGCAGAGGAACTTAAGAACTTCCTCAGCGGCAGCTTCTCGCTGCTTGAGGAGGATATCCTCGGCGAAAACAAGTGATTCGGGCAGCGCGCCGCTTTGTGCGGCGATACGGCGCTGACTGCCTGCGTGACGGAGCCTTGATACGGGCAATGTGATATATCGGGAGGGTAATATGCCGTATGACAGCGGGATGATATTCGGCGGCGGCACAGCGGATGATGCCGGAGATATCGGGGTCAGCCTCGACAATCTCGGGGAGCTTGACCGTGTGCTTGCATCGGCGGCACAGCGGCGGGAGGCTCATCTGTATGAACTTGCCTATTCGCTTGTTCGTTCGCTGCCGGAGCCGAGCCTCGGCGCACTGTCCGAGAGCTATCGCGAAACGGCGCAGCGCCTGACGGCATCGCTTTGCGGCAGTGCGTCGGAGCTGTTTCCGCCACGGTCGCTGCGTGACGGCGTGAATCCGATAGGCGCGCCGGAGCTGCTCGGCATATATGACCGTGTGACGCTTGTCCGCGGACTGTACGGCGCTCTCTGCGAGCGCGGGCTTGCCGCCGTCTGCCCGGACGGGCTGCTCGGCGCGTATATATCGCCCACCGAGCTTGTGCGCGTATGCTATATGCAGAACGGCTATTCCGACCTTGCCGCAGAGTTCTTTACCCCATATCTCTGCACCGCGCCGGACGGCTTTACGCGCGTGTACAGCGGCAGCCCGGAGCAGGCGTGCGGAGAGGTGGAGCAGGGCTCGGCTCAGTACTGCATCCTCCCGATAGAGGATCTGTCCGAGGGACGGCTGTCGGGGGCTGAACGGCTTATCCGACGATATGATCTGCATATTGCCATGACCGTGTCGCTTATGCCGCGCGGGATGGTGTTTGCACTGCTTCGCCGCAGCTGCTGCCGAATAGGCTCGGCGGGGGACGGCGCGCTCAGCTACGAGCTGCACTCGGATGAGAGCGGCATCGGGACCGAGCAGATAATAGCCGCTGCGCGTATGCTCGGGCTTCCGCTCAGCCGTGCGGATTCGCACCGCACGGAGTATGACAGTACACGTCTGCTGCACAGCCTGCGCTTCGGGGTGCCGGAGGGCGGTGAACGCAGTGCGGAGCTGCTCGGACTGCTCCTGCTGCTCGAAAAGCGGGACTATGCGCCCGTCGGCTTTTACCGCTCGGCGGAGCGGGATATCTCCGGTGCGATGTAGACCGTACATTTAGCCGTGATGCGGAGCGCGGGCGCTTTCTGCGCGGGATCGGTTTTGCCGCATGGCTCGGCACTATCAATATGCTGCGATGTCGGGGCGATACTCCGACCGTATATATAAAAAATATCTTAATCCCATTTACCGTTAATAGGAGAAAAAACATTGGAAGAATTCATGAAGAACTACGAGCGCTGGCTCGCGTCGAATAAGCTCGGAGAGAGCGAGAGAGCGGAGCTTGAGGCTCTGCGAGGCAATGAGGACGAGATAAAGGAGCGCTTCAGCTCGCTGCTCAGCTTCGGTACGGCGGGACTTCGCGGTACGATGGCTATGGGCATGCATAATATGAATATCTATACCGTTACGCAGGCGACACAGGGCTTTGCCGCGTACATCCGTGCCTGCGGAGAGGACGCTGTAAAGCGCGGCGTTGTGGTAGGCTGCGACAGCCGACACAATTCGCGTCGTTTCTCCCGCGCCACTGCGGCGGTCATGGCGAACAACGGGATCAAGGTATATCTCTTCGCTTCTATTCAGCCTACCCCGGAGCTGTCCTTTGCGGTGCGCAAACTCGGCGCGACAGCGGGTGTGAATATCACCGCCTCGCACAATCCTAAGCAGTATAACGGATATAAGGCATACTGGTCGGACGGCGCTCAGCTCGGACCGGAGCAGGCGGATGCCGTATCCGCAGAGATAGCAAAGACCGATATCTTCGATGGTGTACTCTATGCCGAGGGCGACTTTGAGCGTGCGCTCGAGAGCGGCATGATAGAGCTGCTCGGCGATGAGACTGACGAGGCGTTCCTCGAGCAGGTGCTGCGTCAGCCCATCAATCCCTCGGTGGTCGCCGAGGCTGCCGATGAGCTTCGCGTCGTCTATACCCCTCTGTACGGTACCGGCTATAAGCTCGTGCCGGAGGCTATGCGCCGTCTCGGTATGAAGCATATCGTTACCGTCGATGAGCAGATGACTCCCTGCGGCGATTTTTCGACTACACCGTTCCCGAACCCCGAGCTGCCCGAGGTATTCGAGCATGCTATCCGTCTTGCAAATGAGTGCGGCGCGGACTTTATTATCGGCAACGACCCGGATGCCGACCGTACCGGCGTTATGATCCGCGGCGCGGACGGACAGTTCATCACCCTTACCGGAAATCAGATAGGCGCTATGCTGCTCGATTATATCATTACCGCCTCCCGCGAGTGCGGACGGCTGAGCGAGCATGCGTTTGCCGTCAAGACCATTGTCTCCACCGACATGGTCACCGAGATCTGCCGCCGCAACGGAGTGCAGCTGTACGATGTTCTTACCGGCTTTAAATTCATAGGCAAGGTCGTGTCCGACTACGAGGAGCGCACCGGAAGATCGGCTGACGAGGACTTTTTGCTCGGCTTTGAGGAGTCGAACGGCTATGCGCGCGGAACCTTCCTGCGCGACAAGGACGCGGTTACCGCAACGGTGCTGCTCTGCGAGATGGCTGCATACTACCACACCAAGGGAAAGACGGTATATCAGGCGCTGCTCGATATGTACGACCGCTACGGTCTCTACGTCGAAAGAACCTCCAATGTTTATATGGAGGGCATCGACGGAACCGAGCGTATGCGCGCGCTTATGGAGCGCCTGCGCAGCAAGCCGCCTAAGACCGTCGGCGGCAGCGAGGTCATCGGTATACGTGACTACCTGACCGGCAAGGCTGTCGATCTGCGCACCGGAGCGGAGAGCGGCACCGGCTGTCCCGAGTCGAATGTGCTGTATTATATCCTTGAGGGAGACAACAAGGTGGTTATCCGTCCCTCGGGAACCGAGCCGAAGATCAAGATATATTATCTCTTCCATACCGAGAGCGGCGATATGGCAGCACTCGATGCGCTCGTAGACTCCGCAAGAGAGTCGATGAAGGAGATAACGGGAATCTGATTTCCGTGCCGAATATACGATAGCCCGATTTCGGGAGAAAGAAAAGGAACCGAGCGATGGAAAGTCCCATTACCCTTGACAATCTCTATCTGTTTGCCTATACAAATCTAAGCCACCTGCGGCGGGAGGATATCCGCGGCATCGCGCTGTCCTTCACCGGCTTTAACTGCGCCGTCTACCGCGTCGGTCAGCCCGAGCCGGACGATGAGCCGTTCTACCGCGAGCACGGGATACTGTTCGTCGAGCCGTGCTATAACCCGTGGAGCTGGATGAGCGAGAATACCGTTTACTTTGTAGAGGAGATAGTTTCGCTGCTCCGCCGCGAGCTTGACCTGCCCGCGTCCCGTGTTCCGCTGATATCCACCGGCGGCAGCATGGGGGGCTACTCCGCCATTATGTTTTCGTATTATGCGCGTCTTGAGCGCCCCGTCGCAGTCGTTGCCAATTGCCCGGTCTGCGACCTTGTCGCGACCCGCCGCGAGCTGCCGGAGACCGAACGCGCATTCTATACCACCTACGGCTGCATCCCAGGCAGGGAGGACGATATCCTCGCCTCACGTTCGCCGGTCAACCTTGTGCCGCGTATGCCGCGCGTGCCGTACAGCATCTACCACTGCTCGGCGGATCCGTCGGTACCGAAAAAGACGCACTCGGACCGCTTTGCTCCGCTGATGCTCGCCGAGGGGCATGAGCTGACATATCACGAGGTGCCCGACCGAGGGCATTGTGATCTGACGCCGGAGATGTGGGACAGCTATAGAAATGATATCGCAACCTTTGTAGAACGTTTCGGGAGAGGCTAAAATCGTCCGGACCGAAAAAGCGAAAACAAGCTGATGTTATCGAGTTTTAGTGTGTACGCTATGACAGAAAATGGGTCGGAATCCTTGCGGATTCCTGCCTGAATTTAATGTTTTCGCTTTTTCTGCGCTCGATTTCGCCTCGCGACGTACGCTTGTACGCCTTGCGAGACGAAATCGAACACTCCAAACGATTTTATCTCTCTCCGGTTCGGGTCGGCTAAAAAAGCGCAGACCGAAAAAGCGGATAAAAGTGTGATTTAGGCTTTTGTACGGCACAAATACCGCGAAAGCAGATGAAATCCTATCGGATTTTTCCGAAGAAAAGATTATCCGCTTTTTCTGCGCCCGATTTCACCTTGCGACGTACGCTTGTACGGCGACGTGACGCTTTTCGACGCTTCTGCATCTTTAATTTTTTCGATTCGGTCGGCTGAAAAGCTCAAAAACCGAATCACACAATATTGCAATAAAAAATCAACCGAGAAAGGAAATAACCGAAATGAACATTGTATGCCTTGATATGGAGGGAGTACTCGTTCCCGAGATATGGATCGCCTTTGCCGATGCAAGCGGCATTCCCGAGCTGCGCCGCACCACCCGCGACGAGCCGGATTACGACAAGCTGATGAAGTACCGCCTTGATATTCTGCGCGAGCACGGTCTCGGACTGCCCGAGATACAGAAGGTCATCGAGGGCATCGACGTTATGCCCGGCGCGCGCGAGTTTCTTGACGAGCTGCGTTCGCTCACGCAGGTCATCATTCTCAGCGATACCTTTGAGCAGTTTGCCATGCCGCTGATGAAGCAGCTCGGTATGCCCACCATCTTCTGCAATACTCTTGAGGTGGCTCAGAACGGCGAGATCACCGGGTATCAGATGCGCTGCGAAAAATCAAAATACACCACCGTGCGTGCGCTCCAGTCAATCGGCTATGAGACTATTGCAAGCGGCGACAGCTTCAACGATCTCGGCATGATCGAGGCAAGCAAGGCGGGATTCCTTTTCCGTTCCACCGACGCCATCAAGACTGCACATCCCGAGCTGCCCGCGTTTGACGAGTACTCCGACCTGCTCGCCGCTATCAAGGCGGCACTCTGAAATTTCGGGAAGCATTCCGCAGCCGCTCCATCCCCTCACGGTGCGATGCGCCGTAAATACGAGAACGGAGATATAATATGAATGCACTGTTTTTGACTCTGACATCGCTTGTTGCGCTCGCTATCGCGGATGCCGATGCAGTAGGAAGAACTGCCGACTCGCCGTGCGGCGACGCGCAGACGGACAATGCGTCCGCAGACAATAAAAAAGCAGCAAATGTAACCGCCGACGATTCCCGGTGCGGCGCGGCGGGCATACCGCCGGTGCCGAGCATTGACCCGGCTCACATACCGTACATAGCCGCGCTCGCAGGACGGCAGAGGATGGAGAATCTTGTGTATACCGGGCTGCTCCGCGCGGGCATCTCCGAGGATACGGAGGGCATGAAGCCGCTGCTGCGGGCAGCCTTCGGCAATGCGCTGCAATGCGAACGGCAGAATGCGGATTTCGATCGGATATCCGCCGCCTTTCAACAGGCGGGGGTAGATCATCTGCCGCTCAAGGGGCTTGCCTCGCGCGAGCTGTATCAGTCCATCGACATGCGCTCGCTCAGCGACCTCGATATCCTTATCCGCCGCGAGCAGCTCGAGAAAGCGTGCGAGACTATGACCTCGCTCGGCTACCGTGCCGGAAAGGTCAGCAAATACGAGCATGTTTTCGAGAACGGCGGTGCGGCTGTCGAGCTGCATACTGCGCTGCTCTCACCGGAAAACCGCGATTTTTATCCGTATTTCGGCGACGGATGGGGCAGGGCAAAGCAGCGCGACGGGCATCTGTGGCGCTACTCGCGTGAGGATGAGCTTGTCTATTCGTTCGTTCATTTTACAAAGCATTATCGCAACGGAGGCGCGGGCATAAAGTTCGTTGTAGATATCGAGGAGTACATCCGCCGCGTGCCGGGACTTGACATGGAGTATGTTCGCGGAGAGCTCGAATCACTCGGGCTCGTCAGCTTTTTTGAGAATGCATTGCGGCTCTGCCGTGCATGGTTTGAGGGCGGAGAGCATGACGATGTTACCCGCCTCATGACCGACTGTATCTGCCGCGGCGGCGTTTTCGGGACACGCGATTCCGAGATATCCGCGCGTATCGCGCGTACGGCGGACGGAGATATGAGGGGCGCTTCGCGAAAGCGCATGTGGCAGACTTTTTTTCCGTCGCTCGACAGCATGAAGGAGATATATCCGTTTGTCGCCCGTGCACCGTTCCTGCTTCCCGCGGGCTATGCTGCACGCGCGTTCAGATTGCTGCTCTTCCGCAGAGACAGGATAGGCAGACTTATCTCGGATACAAAGAGCGCATCGACCGACAGCGCACAGCACTTTGTCGACGAGCTGCATGCCGTAGGGCTTGACATCTGCCGCATCGACGACAGCGATATGTAAGGCTCAGATCACCGATGCCCGAGTGTGACGCAGATTGCTCGGCGGGTATCGGGCGAAAGCGGCTGAAGCCTTAAGCCGCAGGATGGAAACAGAGTCATCAAGACATCAGCCGAAGTTGAATAACGAATAAGACGTATAAAAAGATAGAACCGCAAAGAAAAATCCGAATGCCGGGACAGCACCCGACATTCGGATTTTTAATAATCTTTAATAGGTCAATACCTCCGCTCAGAGAGGCAGGTCGAGCAGATATCCTGCGGCTATCCCGCCGGCTGCGGATATCAGTATCAGGGCTATCGGATGGACGCGCCGCAGCGTAAGACAAAGGGCGAGTGCAAATATTGCGAGCGAGACATACAGCTCGGGCGAGGTGAAGCATTGCAGCGAAAAGCCGCCCGGAAAGAACACCTCCGCGCCGACCGAAACGGCAGCCGCCGCTATCAGACCTACCGTCGCGGGACGCAGTCCGCCGAGGCATCCCTCTACGATGCGGCTGCGGCGGAATTTGTCATAGACGCGTGCAACTATGAGGATAACTATTATGCTCGGCAGTGAAACGCCGAGTGTTGCGCAGAGTGCGCCGGGGATGCCGGCTGTGCTTGTGCCGACATAGGTCGAGATGTTTATCGCAAACGGACCCGGCGTGCTCTCGCTGACGGCAACGAAGTTGACAAGCTCCTCCAAGCTCATCCACCCGTGCCGCACGACCTCTGCCTGAATAAGCGGCAGCATGGCGTAGCCGCCGCCGAACGTAAATGCGCCGATTTTAAGAAATGTGAGAAAAAGCACTGCAAGCGTCATTTTCCGAGCCTCCCGCGGATGAGCCGCGCATATATCAGTCCGACAGCCGCAGCGACGGGAACGACAAAGAGTGCGTTTACATCGAATATCGCAACAGCGGCAAAAGAGAGCACCGCTATAACTATTGAGAATATATCATGTCTGCCGCTGCGTGCTATTTTGAACAGGCTATGGAGAATGAGTGCGAGGACTCCCGCACGGATGCCGAAAAATGCGTATCTTACCGGACGCAGCTCGCCGAAGCGGCGGAGCAGCAGTGATATCAGCAGTATCACGGTAAATGACGGCAGAATGACACCGAGGCTCGCGAGCAGCGCACCCGCCGTGCCGCCGACGCGGTAGCCGACAAAGGTCGCTGAGTTGACCGCGATGGGACCCGGGGTGGACTCTGCTATCGCGACGATGTCGAGCAGCTCGTCGTCTGTTATCCAACGGTGGTTTTCTACAGTTTCGCGCTGTACGAGCGGTATCATGGCATACCCGCCGCCGAAGGTGAATGCGCCTATTTTCAGAAAGGTAAAGAACAGTTGGGCAAGTCTGCTCCCGCCGACACGTTCGGCTTTTTTCTTTTTATTTTTCAATATGCTGCATCTCTTTTCGGGAGTTGATTATAAATCGCGCTGTCGCGATCAAAAGTATTTGGAAAGGTGATATGGTTGTTTGTTTTGTCTGTGTTAGAGGAGAACTAATTGCGCTGCCGCGGTCGAGGTATATTGACAGATATTTTAGTTGTTCTTTTTCCGCTTTCTTTTTGCCTGAAAAAGAAAGCTCCAAAGAAAAGCAGGCATAAAGGGGGATTGCGCCGCGATTCGCTTCGCTCCTATTCGGCGCAGTCTCCCCCTTTATGTATTCCCCCTATGACTGCTCAGCCGATAGCGACAGTATCGATTTATACCCGAAACGGTCGGCAAGCGTTAAGCCTCCCGTTTCTAAAAGAAACGTATCACGCCTTAAGCCTCGGTTTTCCCTGCTCGACAAGTGTGTACACCCGCTGCCGCGGTCGGTAATGCAGCCGAGTCGAGGGGACTTTTAAAGATGTTCGGCACAGGTTGCTTTATGCCGGGGCTTTATAGCTTTGACGAACGGGCTGTTGAAAACTTGTTTTTCGACAGCCTGCTTTTATTTTAGGAAAAGTGAAAACATATAACTTTATACAGGAATCCGTCAGGATTCCTGACGCATCGAGCCGGGGAGAGATAAAAAAATACAGAATCGTCGAAAAGCGTCACGTCGCCGTACAATTGTACGGCAGAGGCGATTTTAGGCGGTAGAAAAAGCGAAAACATTATTTCATCTTTGGCAGGAATCCGTGAGGATTCCGACATCATTTCGCAAATCAGATTATACTAAAACCGTCATTAAGAAACTTGTTTTCGCTTTTTAGGTCTGCGCTTTCAGCCGACCCGAACCGGGGAGAGATAAAAAAGATGCAGAATCGTCGAAAAGCGTCACGTCGCCGTACAATTGTACGGCAGAGGCGGTTTTCGGCGGTAGAAAAAGCGAAAACATTATTTTATCTTTTGAAGGAATCCGCGAGGATTCCGACATCATTTCGCAAATCAGATTATACTAAAGCCGTCATTAAGAAACTTGTTTTCGCTTTTTCGGTCTGCGCTTTTTTAGCCTCCACGAGGGTTAGTTAAGCATGGATTGACCACCGGTCACAGGCACAGCCTGACCCGTCTCATAGGTCTGCTCCACAATATAGAATATCGCACGTGCAACGTCGATCGTCTGGCATCCGCGATTCATAGGTACCTTACTCTCATAGAATCGACGAACATCCTCCACAGTTTTAGCTCCCGGCACCTTACCCGCGCGCAGATACTGAACGAACAGTCCCTTTTCGGGATCGCTCCACAGCGGACCGTCGAGGAAGTTTCCGGGGCAGACCGCATTTACCTTGATATTGTACGGAACAAGCTCAAGTGCGAATGACTGGGTAAGGCCGATACCGCCGAACTTGCTGCCGGCATAGGCAAAATTCTTATTCGAGCCGACAAGTCCCGACTTGGAGTTGATCTCGATGATATCCATCATGTAGTCGGGCGCGATATCGTGCTGACGCTTCATTATGCGCGAAGCATATTTTGTACAGAGGAAGTAGCCGGTATAGTTTACAGAGGTAACAAGCTCGAGCGTGCTCTTGGTCATCTCCTCGAGGCTGCCCGCCTTTGCTATGCCCGCATTGTTAACAAATATATCGAGTCCGCCGAACGCAAGCACTGCGCGGTCTATCATATTTTTGACCGATTCCTCGTCGGTCACGTTTGCCGCCACGGCATATCCGCGAACACCGTACTCGGCAGCAGCCTTTGCTGCGCCGCCCTCGTTCATATCGGCAATGACGATATTTGCGCCCTCGGCAGCCATTGCATCCGCAATGCCCTTTCCGAAGCCCTGAGCACCGCCCGTAATGACCGCAATCTTGCCGTCAAGTCGCTTTTTCTGTGCGCCCGCATCTGCGACCTTGCTGCGGTAGCTCTCGACCTCCCAGTTAGCGATAAAGTCTATCATCTCGTCGGTCATCGGCTTAACACCGCCGAAGAGCTTTGCATAAACGCAAATCTTCACCGCGTCGGTAAATACCTCGAGCACCGTCTCAGCCTGCTTTGCGTCCTTACCGCATGCGAACATTCCGAGTCCCGGAACTATAACGACGCGGGGCGCATAGCCGTGCTCTGCGCGGAAGCAGAGATACTCGGCGCGAACGGTAGCGAGGTCGGTCACGGTATTGAGCACGAGCTGGCTCGTCTTGGTATAAACGATATGGTCGGGGGAAAGACTCTTGGTCGATGTGTCATACTCGAGCAGCGCGCGATTGCAGGCAAAACGGACAACAGCCTCGCCCGTGCCGTCCGAATAGAGCATACGCAGAATGGGCGCGGTGCGCACCGCAAGATCAACATTGAAATCGGTTATAGGCTCGACATCCGGCACGCACCCCTTTTCCTCGGCATAGGAATGAATCTTCTCGTATACCGATGTGAGCAGCTCACCGCAGCCATCGGTCGTGTCGGATGCTACGAATATTCCGTGATTTTCGAGGAACAGTATATCCGGGAAAATACCGCCGTTCTCAGCCATCTTTGCCTTTATAGCATCGCGGCAGTTCAGCGCAAGGATATATCCGGGCTTACAAATCGGTATCCATACCGTGCGGGCGGGGTCGAACATACGTGTGACAGCCTCGGCACCTCCCTTTGCGCAGGTGATGCCGTTGATGGCAGCTGGATGAACATGCAGCACGTAGCGCTGTGCAAACAACTCGTGAAGCAGCGTTTCTACACTCGGGCGGCGATTCTCGCCGGGAGCACGTGCAGCCATCATATCGGCAAGCACCGCAGCCTCTCGCTCAGCCTCGCCGGCGGGATAATCCTTATCCCACATTGCGCCGAGAGCATGACGGTCCATCTTTACGAATTCGCCGGGCTTTATCGTCGCCAGCGCGGTGCCCGAGCCCTTAACGAACAGCCAATCCTCGTTCTTGTAGGAGGTATTTCCGCCTCCCGCAAGAACAAACTCGGGATTGCTCCCGTACAGATTACTCATATCCGCAAGTGCGGTAAGCTCATTCTCAAACATCTCTATACCCTATGCCTTCGCTCAGCGAAAGCTCCCTTTCTTTAAAGTCCCACGGCATTCTGTGCAGCCTTTTATGCCGCAGCCGCCGATATCGCAAAATCAGATATCCTTTGCGTTACGGAGAACGTACTGCTCCGCCTCAAAACACCAAAGCTCGTTATGACGCGAGCATATCTCGGCAAGGTCGGCATAGAACGGATCGTTCTTTCCGAGCTCGGCAAAGTCGGAGATTGCGACGAGCGGCATATCCTTATTGGTGTAGATGAGCTTCTTTCCGCCCTTGATCTCGGGCAGACGAAGAACGGTATCGACGACCGTATTCATACCGCCGATGTGCGTTATCATAGCAGCGGGATTGATATCGCCGGACTCCATCATGCGCAGAGCCTCGCGCATATCATCCGTATTTCCTCCGCTCGTACCGACGATGTGTGTCGAGCCGTAATGAACATTGTAGAAGTTAAACTCTGCGGAAAACGCGGGATTGGTAGGTCCTGCAAAGAAATTAAGACAGCCGTCTCGCGCGAGCAGCTTGTCGCCCATCTCTACGACCGGCTTTACCGGTGCATAGACGAACACATCGTTATAGCCCTTGCCGCCGGTCAGCTCCATCATATGAGCTACCGGATCGTCGAGCTTACCGGTGTTAAGATATACGAGCTTGACGCCCTTTGCGGCAGCCTTTTCGACAGAGAGTATCTGCTCTGCACGTGCAAGGCGCGCATCGTCAAGGTCTGTTACTACAACGAGCGAGGGCTTGCGATCGCAGGCGATAGCATAGTCGATAGCTCCGAGTCCCATAGGACCCGCGCCCGCAAGGATAGCAAGACAGCCGCCCTCTACGATGCCCATATCGTGAACGTACTTACCGGGCGTCGTGTGGTAGCATGCATGGAACGCACCGACGATGCAGGAGACCGGCTCCGCAAGCGAGCCGTAGAAGAATGCGTCTCCCTTGTACGAGAGCAGACAGCCGGTCTCCATGACCTCGTTCGGGATGATAACGTAGGTCGCGTCTCCGCCGACGTACTTATACGAATAGCCGGGAGCATAGAGACTGCCCTTATAGTTCATTGCGGGCTGAATAGAGAAACGGTCGCCGGGCTTGAATTCGGATGCCCACTTAGAGCCGACCTTTACTATCTCACCGCAGAACTCATGTCCGATAATGGTAGGATTCTCGGCAACATCATCCGGCACGCGCTTATGATCCTCGCCCTGAACAGCCGCCTTGTGCGACGACATGCATACGCTATCCGAGATAACATGAGCGAGTATCTCGTCCTCTCGCGGTTCCGGCAGCTCGAATTCCTCGAGTCGGAGGTCATTTTTACCGTAGATTCTGACAGCCTTTGTTTTCATTTTTGTTTTTCTCCTTTTTTGATCTTTTTCGCGAAAAATCGGCGTATTATCTTCATCGGCAGACGCAGACGGGAAACGGTATCATATCTGCACTCCGTACCGCCCAATTATATGCGTTGCCCTTGCAATTACCGCCGGATTATGATATAATGAGAACAGCTGCGCAGATGCGGGTATGCCCGCCGTGCGCCGACCGTGACGAGAGGCATACGCAGTCCGTTCGGACGTGCCGACAGTTTGATACCGCTCATTCGGTCAATTTAAACAAAAACATTATATCATCACTTTTGTATTTTGTCAACTGCTTCGTGTGCGAATATCACACTTTTTCTATCGTTTTTCACAAACATTATCGAAATATCGAAATCAGGAACGTATATGAACGAAAAAAGCAAAAATAAGCCCAACCGCGAGCAGGCGAGTGAAAGAATAGATGAGCTCTGCCCTCTCCTGACCTATTATTCAAAGCGCTACTATGTCGACGATGACCCGGTGGTCTCGGACAGTGAGTACGATATGCTGTTCCGCGAGCTGGGAGACCTTGAGACGCTGTATCCCGAGCTGCGCAGACCCGATTCGCCTACGCTGAGGGTCGGCGGCGCTGTGCTCGACCGATTTGAAAAGGTGACGCACAAGGTACCGATGGGCAGTCTGTCGGATGTTTTCAGCTATGAGGAGCTGAGCGAGTTTCTCTGCAAGACCGACTATTCCGGCGACTGGTCGGTCGAATGCAAGATAGACGGGCTCTCCGTTTCGCTCGAGTATAACGGCGGGCTGCTTACGCGCGGTTCGACGCGCGGCAACGGCACCGTCGGCGAGGATGTCACCGCAAATCTGAGGACCGTTCGTTCCATCCCGCTCTCCATCCCCTACGAGGGACACCTCGAGGTGCGCGGAGAGGTATATATGCCGCGCCGCAGCTTTGCGCGGTTAAACGAGCGAAGAGATGAGGAGGGACTTCCCACATTCGCAAATCCGCGAAATGCAGCTGCCGGCTCTCTGCGCCAGCTCGACTCACGCATTGCAGCCGAGCGCGGACTCGATATATATATCTTCAATATTCAGACCTGCGACCGCAGCTTTGACGGTCACAGCGACGGTCTCGACTGGCTCGTATCGCTCGGCTTCAGCGTTATTCCGTTCCGCGAACGTCTGCGCAGCACGACGGATATAATCTCTGCAATAGAGAAAATAGGCGAGGAGCGCCACCGTCTGCCGTGCGACATCGACGGCGTTGTTATAAAAGCTGACGATATTGCTGCGCGCGTAAGGATAGGCGAGCTTTCCGGAAGGCCGAAATGGGCGGTTGCGTACAAGTTCCCACCGGAGCAGCAGGATACTCATCTGCTTGACATTACCGTTCAGGTAGGCAGGACCGGAGTTCTGACCCCGACCGCCGAGCTTGAGCCGGTAAGGCTCGCCGGAACAACGGTATCGCGCGCAACGCTGCACAATATTGACTTTATCACCGAACGGGATATACGCATAGGCGACACCGTTACGGTACAAAAAGCAGGGGACATAATCCCCGAGATAGTAGCCGTTCGTCACGACCTGCGCCCCGAGGGCAGCAAGCCGTACAAGATGCCGACAGTCTGCCCGTCCTGCGGAGAGCGTGTCTCCCGCGATGTGGGCGCGGTTGCAACACGCTGCACAAATCCCCTCTGCCCCGCTCAGCTCGAGCGCACGCTCATACACTTTGCCTCACGCGACTGCATGGGCATAGACGGCATGGGACCCGCCGTCGTGCGCGCGCTGCTCACTTCCGGTATGGTCCGCAGCATACCCGATATCTATCACCTCGAGCCGTCCGAGCTTGCCTCGCTCGACCGTATGGGCGAGACCTCGGCTGCCAAGCTGTGCGCCGCGATAGAAGGGTCCAAGAGCAGAGGCGCCGCAAGGCTTATATATGCGCTCGGAATACGCGGAGTCGGAGAGGTTGCCGCACGTGCACTCGCAGAGGAGTTCGGCGGGGTTCGTCAGCTCGCGAAGGCGGGTGCGGGGCGTCTGACCGAGATAGCCGATATCGGTGCCGTTACTGCCGAGAGCATCGCGGAATTTTTCGCGTCCCCCTCCACAGCCGAGCTTGTCGACCGACTCGACGAATGCGGAGTTATGCTCGAATCAAAGAGCGAGGAGCGCCGCGGTGATGCGTTCGACGGACTGACATTCGTGCTGACGGGAACGCTTCCGACAATGACGCGCGACGAGGCGTCGGCAGTCATCAAGAGCCTCGGCGGAAAGACCTCCTCCTCCGTTTCGGCAAAGACTGATTATCTGCTCGCCGGAGATAAGGCGGGAAGCAAACTGACAAAGGCGGAATCGCTCGGCATTTCGGTAATAGACGAGGCAGAATTCCGCAGGATGGCGGGGATCTGACCGATCGGAAATAACAAAAGTCAAACGATAAAGGAATAAATATATGCTTATAGACAAGGTTAAGGTATATGTAAAGGCAGGAGACGGCGGCAACGGCGCCGTTACCTTCCGACGCGAAAAATACGTCTCACACGGCGGACCGGACGGAGGCGACGGCGGACGCGGCGGCAACATCATTATCACGATAGACGAGGGGACAAATACCCTGCTCGACTACAAGAATCGCCGCAAGTTCATAGCGCAGAACGGAGAAAACGGCTCGGGCGCGAAGTTTCACGGCGGCAACGGTAAGGACACCGTGCTTCCCGTTCCTCCCGGAACCGTAATAAAGGACGCCGAGAGCGGACTGGTCATAAAAGATATGTCCGAGGACGGCGAGCCGTTCGTGCTCTGCCGAGGAGGCAAGGGCGGCTGGGGCAATCGCCATTTTGCAACGCCCACACGCCGCACGCCGCGCTTTGCGAAAAGCGGACTCAAGGGTGAGGAGCGCGAGGTCATATTCGAGCTTAAAATGATAGCCGATGTCGGACTTATCGGTTTTCCGAGCGTCGGAAAATCCTCTATCCTCTCGGTCATCTCGGCGGCAAGACCAAAGATAGCCGAATACCATTTCACCACCCTCTCGCCGAATCTCGGCGTTGTGCGGCTGCGCGACGGCAGAGGCTTTGTCGCCGCAGACATTCCCGGGCTTATCGAGGGAGCGAGCGAGGGCGCGGGACTCGGACACGCATTTCTGCGTCATATCGAGCGCTGCCGCATGCTTCTGCACGTAGTCGATGTTTCCGGAATGACCGGGCGCGACCCCGTTGAGGACATCATCACCATCAACCGCGAGCTCGAACGGTTCAGTGAGGCGCTTGCATCGCTGCCGCAGCTGCTCATTGCAAACAAATGCGACGCGATCTCCGACCCGGATGCACTCGCACGCGTGGAAAAATACGCATCGGAGCACGGGCTCGAGCTCATAAAGATATCCGCTGCCACCCGTCAGGGCATAGACGGAATGCTCTCGACCGTCGCCGACCGTCTGCGCACGCTGCCGCCGGTAGTCGTATATGAGCCGGAATATGTATGCCGTCCCGAGAGTGAGCTTATCGACCGCGACAACCATGAGGTCGAGATACACCGCGAGGGCTCGACCTATGTTGTCGAGGCAGACTGGCTCTGGAATCTCGTCGGCTCGGTCAACTTTGAGAATCGCGATTCGCTGCGCTATTTTCAGCGCGTGCTGCGCACGAGCGGCGTGATCGACCGTCTCGAGGAGGCGGGCTGCGGCGACGGTGATTCGGTCGCAATATACGACTTTGAATTCGACTTTGTCAAGTAAAGCAGGCATAAAGGCAAAAAATGCCGAAACTTAGCCTTGACAAGCAGCCGATGCAATGCTATCATATTATTTATATGACATATATCCGTACCGATGCGTTCGCTGCATCGGTCGGACAAGGACGCAAAGAAAACACAAGGAATAGGACAATACAAAAATGATACAGAAACCATACGGTACGAATGACATTCTTCCCGGTCACACCGAAAAATGGCAGTACATTGAGTCGGTCGCGCGCGAGACGGCTGCTCTTTACGGCTTCGGCGAGATACGCTTTCCTACCATCGAGTATACCGAGCTGTTTCAGCGCGGCGTAGGCGACACCACCGACGTTGTTCAGAAGGAGATGTACACCTTTGACGACCGAGAGGAGGGGCGCAGCATATCGCTTCGTCCCGAGGGCACTGCATCGGTTGCGCGCTCGGTCATCGAAAACGGTCTCTACGGCGGCACAATGCCGCTGCGGCTCTACTACATAATCAACTGCTTCCGCCACGAGAAGCCGCAGGCGGGCAGATACCGCGAGTTTTATCAGTTCGGAGTAGAGCTGTTCGGAGCGACCTCCGCAGCCGCGGACGCGCAGATAATCGCACTCGGTGCGGCATTTCTCCGCCGCCTCGGTCTGCCGTTTATTCTCCGACTCAACAGCATCGGCTGCAAGAAGTGCCGCGCAGACTATCAGCGAGCGCTCGTAGAGTATTTCTCGGCTCACCGCGACAAGCTCTGCGACAGCTGCAAGACAAGGCTCGAGCGCAACCCGCTCCGTCTGCTCGACTGCAAGTCCGAGATATGCTCCGAGATAGCAAAGGACGCGCCTAAGACCACCGATTACCTATGCGATGACTGCGCGCAGCACTACAACGAGCTGCTTGCAACGCTCGACGGTATGGGTATCGAGTATGTCTCGGATCCGAAGATCGTACGCGGCCTCGACTACTATTCGAGAACGGTATTTGAGTATCAGTTCACCGGTATCGGCGCGCAGAACGCGCTCGGCGGCGGCGGACGCTATGACGGGCTTATCGAGTCGGTCGGCGGTCCCTCGCTCTCCGGCATCGGCTTTGCAATGGGCATCAACCGCCTCATTCTCGCCATGGAGCAGACCGGTGCGTCTTATCCCGAGCAGCCTAAGCCTACGCTCTATATCGCGGCACTCGGTGCGCCCGCAATGCGCCGCGCCGCAGTTCTCGCACAGCAGCTGCGCGAGCAGGGTGTCCGCGCCGAATCCGACATAGTCGGACGCTCGCTCAAGGCGCAGATGAAGTATGCGGGAAAATCGGGCTTTCGTTACACACTGATGATAGGCGACAGCGAACTCGAGACCGGCAGAGCATTCCTCCGCAATATGGAACAGAGCGAGCAGACCGAGATCGAGATCGACCGCGTAGCCGATTATCTCATCTGATCACGGCGCAGAGCACCGTCGGTGCGGCAATATAATGCTGCGCTATCCATTCTCAATAAAGTAATAACAGCGGCGGCGCGCGGTATCTGCACAGCTGCCGCCCGAAAGGATAATATACAACAGCATGGAAAGAGAATTTCTGTCCGAAAAGGACAAAAGGACAAAATACTGCGGAGAGTTTACCTCCGCCGACATCGGCAAGCGCGTCTGCGCCATGGGCTGGGTTCAGCGTCAGAGAGACCTCGGCAGTCTGATATTCATCGACCTGCGCGACCGCACCGGTATCGTTCAGCTCGCCTTTGACGACAAGACCGAGCGCAGCATCTTCGATATGGCATTCGCGCTCCGCAGCGAGTATGTTGTCGTTGCGTGGGGAACGGTTCGTCCGCGCGGCGAGGGTGCGGTCAATCACAATATTCCGACAGGCGAGATAGAGATATTCGTAGATGAGCTGAAGCTGCTCTCAGAGGCGCAGACCCCGCCATTTGAAATAGTTGAAAACAGCGACGTTCGCCCCGAGGTACGCCTTAAATATCGTTATCTCGACATGCGCCGTCCCGACCTCAACGCACGCATCATCGCGCGCGGCAAGATAGCAAAGCTCGCACGAGACTATTACTACGACAACGGCTTTATCGAGATCGAGACCCCCGACCTCATCGCTCCGACACCCGAGGGAGCACGCGACTACCTCGTGCCGAGCCGCGTTCATCACGGTCACTTCTATGCCCTGCCGCAGTCTCCGCAGCTCTACAAACAGCTGCTGATGCTCTCCGGCTTTGATCGTTATATGCAGATAGCCCGCTGCTTCCGCGACGAGGATCTGCGCGCAGACCGTCAGCCCGAGTTTACACAGATAGATGTCGAGATGTCGTTCTGCCGTCAGGACGATGTTATCGAGGTGACCGAGGGCTTCCTCGCATATCTCTTCCGCGAATTTCTCGGTCGCGAGCTTTCTACTCCCCTGCTCCGTCTGACCTACGACGAAGCTATGAACCGCTTCGGCTCGGACAAGCCGGATATGCGCTTCGGAATGGAGCTGTGTGACCTCTCCGACCTTGCCGCAGGCTGCGGCTTTAAGGTGTTTGCCGGTGCCGTTGAAGCTGGCGGCTCCGTTCGCGGCATAAATGTCAAGGGCGGCGCACGCTTCTCCCGCAAGGAGATTGATTCGCTCACCGAATATGCAAAGACCTACCGAGCAAAGGGCGTTGCATGGCTGAAAAAGAACGGCGAGGATATCTCGTCCTCCTATGCAAAATTCCTCACCGCCGAGGAAAATGCGGCAATAAACGACCGTCTCGGTCTCGAGGACGGCGACCTGCTGCTCATCGTTGCTGATAAGAATAGTGTTGTATTTGACTCGCTCGGGGCGCTCCGCTGCGAGTGCGCCCGCCGACTCGACCTCATCAAGCCCGGCGACTACAAGCTGCTGTGGGTCACCGACTTCCCGCTGCTCGAATACAGCGAGGAGGACGGCAGATACTATGCAAAGCACCATCCCTTTACCATGCCGAACGAGGACGACCTCGAGTTGCTGCGCGAGGGCAAGGATCTCGACAAGGTCCGCTCCATTGCATATGATATAGTGATAAACGGCACCGAGGCAGGCGGCGGCTCCGTCCGTATCCACCGCCCCGATGTTCAGAAGCTGATATTCCGCACGCTCGGTATGAGCGACGAGGAGGCACAGTCCAAATTCGGATTCCTGCTTGACGCTTACAAGTACGGTGCTCCGCCGCATGCCGGAATGGCATTCGGTCTCGACCGCCTTGTAGCACTCATGCTCGGCATCGAGGATATCCGCGACGTTATCGCGTTCCCGAAGGTCCAGAACGCCTCCGAGCTTATGACCAAGTGCCCGACCCTCGGCGACCCCAAGGCGCTCGAGGAGCTCGGAATTGCCGTCGTAGACACAGAGGACGAGACGGGAGAATAAAATAATATCACCGCGTGTCCCCGCACCGTCGGTACGAAAGCAACGACCGAAGGGTGGGCGACATGCGGTGCCGCATTCAGCTTACCTAAAGGAAAACCGAAAGGAAAAATCAAATGGCTACTTTTTCAAGAACATTTGACGAGCGACGCACGATAGAGCGGCTGACTAAGCTCTACGGTCTCGGACCCAAGGTGCTCCGCTGCTCAAAAATAATCAACGGACACATAAACGACACATACAATGTAACCGTTCTCGGCGCGGACGGAAAGTCACATTCTTATATCTATCAGCGCGTCAACTCCTCCGTATTCTCCGAGCCTGCGCTCATCATGCAGAATCTCGCGGTAATACGTGAGTGGCTCGAATCGCATCAGAGCGACAGCGCATGCCATGTGCTTACATTCCTCAAGACGCGTATCGGTACAAATTTCGTCACCTCGCCGAGCGGCGGCTTTTGGCGCGTGAGCGAATTTGTCGAGCATTCGATCGTTTTCGACATGATAGAGGATGAACGAGTAATGGAGAAAACCGGGCAGGCATTCGGTGAATTTCAGCTCCAGCTGGCGGGAATTCCGATGGACAATATAGTTGAGACCATTCCCGATTTTCACAACACGCCGAAGCGTATTCAGGCCCTGCTCGACGCTGCAGCGGCAGATACCGAGGGCAGAGCGGCGGAATGCGAAAAGGACATTATCTTCTTCGAGGATAACCGCGAGCACTTCTCAACGCTTCAGCGCCTGCGCGATGACGGTATTATCCCCGTCCGTATAACTCACAACGACACAAAGTGCAATAACATCCTCTTCGATCGCGACACATTCGACCCCGTTATGATAATCGACCTCGATACCATCATGCCCGGTCTCGCCGCATACGACTACGGCGATGCTATACGCTGTGCAGCTAACTTTGCACCCGAGGATGAGCCGGATCTGCGCAAGGTCGGCCTTAACCTGAAATATTTCGAGGCATTCACGCGCGGCTTTGTCGGCGCATGCAAGGAAGTCATGACCGATGAAGAGGAGAAGAACCTCGCACTCGGCGCGCCTACACTCGCATTCGAGCTCGGCGCTCGCTTCCTTACCGACTATCTCAGCGGTGATACCTACTTTAAGCCAGAGCACCCGCATCATAACCTTGAGCGCGCCCGTTGTCAGATACGTCTGTGTCAGGATATGATGAAGAGATACGACCTTATGTGCCGCACGGTCGATAAATATTATTGCTGAGCGGATATTAAAATCATCCGGAACGAAATCGAACGCTCCGAACGATTTTATCTATCCCTCTTATCGGGAAATGATCAAAAGCGCAGCCGAAATATCTCGGTCAAGCCAAAGCTGTCTGAGACAGATCCATTATAGGATATATAGCAGGTCTGTCGGAAAACAAGTGTTTTCCGACAGACCTATTATTTTAATAAAGAGCAATACAGCGGCCTCATACCACAGAATGTAACTATGGTACAGCTACACGCTCATCTGTGCGGGTGTATCAAAGCGGGTCTCTATCAGCTTTCCGCTCTCCGGCGGAGAATAGACCCATGAATCTATGTGAGCGACCGAATCGGGAATGAAGTAGCTTATTCGTTTATCGGGTACTGTTATCCCCATACTGTCTATAAGCACGAGCTTGACCTTCATTCGCTCGGGGATAATGCTCTTTATGTAAACAGCCGCCGTGTCGCCTACCGACGTACCCGGTCGGTACTCGCACAGACCGGCAAGGTTCGGTGTAAGCTCGACGAATATTCCGTAGTCCTCTATACTGCGCACCGTCCCGCTGACCGTCTGTCCGGCAGAAAAACGCGCGGCATTCTCCGCCCACGTTCCGAGCAGCTCCTTGTGCGAGACATACATCCGCGTAACAAACCCATCAGCGTCCCTCTCGATACTGCGAACGACAGTCCTCAGATTCATACCGGTATAAAAGCGATCGGCGGGATGAGATATCCGCGAGACGGAAATACAGTCGATCGAGAGCAGCGAAACTATACCGCAGCCCACATCTACAAAAGCTCCGAAATGCTCGAGATGCGTTACGGTCGCGGGAATTATATCACCCTCGATGAGTGAAGAGAGATAGCAGCGAACGCATTCCGCCTGAGCGGCGCGCCGCGACAAAACGGCATAGCTTTCCCCTGCACTGTTGCGCTCTATCGAGATAACACGAAAACAAACCGGCTTTCCCACGCGCGTTATTACCGCAATATCTCTCGCCTCGCCTCCGCCCGGCTGATAGACCGCCTCGCCGCGCGGAATTATTCCGCGCATGCAGCCGAGATCGACGGTAAGCGCCATTTCTCCGTCACATAGCACCGCCATTCCCTCGAGTATTTTTCCGCTCGCCGCCGCGCGCTCAAGCATCGCCTGAGATGCAAGTGCCTCGCGGTTTTCGGCAGTGCCGTAAAGGCTCCCCTCCGGCAGATATCTGTTGACTGTCATATATTTCTTCGACCTCCGTATACTTTTTCATGCCGCTGTTCGGCTTCCAATCAACTAATATGCGGCGGAGGATAAAAATATGAGCACTGCTCGCGATGTCTTAAAGCACGTCTATGCCTTGGCTGAGAGCAAACGGAGCTGCAAGAGGAAATACAGATGATCAGCAGCGCATTGAAACAATAATAAGCATGGCGTTGCGCAGAATGAGCCGACAAAAAGCAAAATTTAAAAAATTAAAAAGGGTAATAAAATACAGCAAAGCAGAAAACGCCGCAGGATATCCAATATATCCCGCGGCGGCTTTTCTATTTACAGTATCAGTCGTTAAAGAGATCGTTTATCATGCGAATGGAGACCTCTGTGAGAATCTCGCCGCCGGCACTCGTAACGAAGCAGTTCGAGACCTGAGTCGAGTAGCTGCCGGAGGCCTCTGCGATAGGAGTGGGCAGATATGCTCCGCAGCCGTCTGTCAGCTCGGCGGTAAAGGTGTACTCCGCCTTTGCGCGTGCACGCATGCGCAGACCGTACTCAATGTACAGCTCAAAGGGATTTGTAATAAATGCGCATTCACCGATACGCAGCGCATGAACGCGTGTATCATATATAGTGCACTTCTGCTGGCGCTTATAGCGGTTGATAACGCCGGCATGCCAGCTCGAGTCCATTCTCGTGCCCGCATCGGACGCGCGCAAAGCCTCTATCGTACCTCCTGCACGTTTGAGTATTTCATCAAATTTCTTCTGTGCCTCGCGGTATTCTTCACCGGAGACGGTGCGCAGCGGAAGCTGAAGAACATCGGTAGAGTGACGCACCACCGCCTCATGAACGATGCTCTCACGCGCATGGTCGTAATGCTCAGCAAAGCACATAAGCAGCCGTCTGCCGAGCTCGTTAGCGCCGGGTATCTCGTGCATATCCGGCTCTCCGCGGTTGCGGCGAACAAGATCGCGCGGCGCGATATTGCCGGCAAAGCCGATTAGCGGAAGCACGAATATATCTCTGCCGATCATCGCCTCAAGCTGCATTCTGAAATATCCGACAAAATCCGCCGAATAGTACTCCTGCATCTCGAGCACCTGCGCGGGGCAGTGGAAGCTCATTATAATGCCGCTGATATCGTCCTTTTCATCAAAGACATACAGCATTTCAACACCGTTATCGTTGCAGCCCTCGAGCGTGTCAAAATTGTAGTCGTCGGTCCCGCCGTACATTGCGGAAACACCGTTGCGGTATGTAACGCGGCGAGGATGCCCTACGACGGCATGACCGAGCTCGGGAGATAAGCCGGCAGGCGCAAGCGTGTTGATAGCATCGACACAGGCGGAAGCGACAAGCGGAACAAAATACTTGACGCGATACTCGTCCGGAGACATAACGCCCTCCGGCAGCTCGATAATATCAAATGCCTCGCCCCATATCTCGTTCATTGCATTATTATAGATACCGGGTCCGGTATGCGTATGAATGGTGCTGATAATAAGGCGGTCACGCGAAAAGCCCGGAAACGCCTCGCAGATAAGCGCGGCAATATCGTCGACGACTCCGGAGAGTATCTCGACAAGGTCGACGGAGCACCACACTATCGGCTCACCGCCCTCATTGCAGACAGCGAACGCGGTCGCGTAGAGCGGATCGTTCGTGTGAGTCGGTATACGCATATGGAACTGTCCCTGAAGCGGTACGGGCGCGGGCGGGGTGATATTACGCTTGCCCCAACCGCAGAGAATTCTCTTGCTTTCTGTTTTTTCCATGATAATTAATCCTTTCGGCTGTATATCTGTCTCCGACCTTAGTCGTGAGCATTCATAGTATTCTGCGAGCGGGGAGGCTGAAAGCCGAACGCAGACTCACCGTTTGCACAGTATGCGCTTTGCATAAGCTGTCAAGGCGGCATGCGCCGAGCCTCTGCCGACGAAGTCAATACGGAGCGGACAAAAAAATTGTGCCCCCCTATATCTTGTTTATTTCACGGGAATAATCCGTGACGATCATGTATTTCGTATAAGAACGGCGTAAAAGAATCCGTCCGTGCGGAGGTAAGCGGGCAGATCGGGATCGGGAAAGACCGTATGCATCTGCTCGCAGGAGTAGCCGCTGTTCTGCGCCAAAAACGCCTCTACCTGCTCCTCGTTCTCGTGCCTATTAAGCGTGCAGGTCGAATACAGCAATCTGCCGCCGACCCTCGGATAGAGCGATGCCGCCGCAAGAATACGCGACTGCAGCTGCGGGAGCTCGCTGTCGGCAATGCGCTCGCCGACGCGAGCACGCATATCCGGCTTTTTTGCAAGCACTCCGAAGCCCGAGCACGGCACATCACAGATAACGCAGTCCGCCGCGCCGATACAGTCGGGATCGGGCTGCGACGAATCGCGTGCTGCGGCGGTGATTATCTCTATGCCGAGCCGCTCTGCACCCTCGCGTATCAGGCTCAGCTTCGACTCGTATAGGTCATATGACATGATCCTGCCCTCACCGTGCATGAGCGCGGCAGCGGCAAAGCTCTTGCCGCCGGGGGCGGAGCACATATCTATAACCGTATCGCCGCGCTTCGGCGCGAGCGCCTCGACAGCCATACCTGAGGCATCGTCCTGCACCGTGCACAAGCCCTCTCGAAATGCCGGAATAGATGCAGGAGAGCAAGGAGCGGTCAGACGTACACTGTGCGGCGAATACGGCGACGGCTCCGCCGAGATTCCGTCCTGCTCGAGCCGCTTCAGCAGTGCATCTCGATCGATCCTAATAAGGTTTGCACGCAGTGTCGGCGTCGGAGGCTCGTCCGTTCCGCGCAGGCAGCGCTCTGCCTGCTCTTCACCGTACTGCTCGCACCAAAGTGCCGCAAGCTCTGCGGGAACCGAGTATCTGACCGAGAGCCAGCCGTACGGGTCGGCACTGCGGTCAGGCAGCCTCAGCTCATCGCGGCGGCGGATAAACGAGCGCAGTACGGCATTTACAAACGGTGCGGCACTCGACGCACCGCGCCTCACGAGCTTAACGCTCTCGTTGCAGGCGGCGCTGTCGGGAACACCGTCCATGTAAATTATTTGATAAAGACCCATTCGCAGTGCCGTGAGCACGGTAGGGTCAAGGCGCGCAAGCGGCTTTTTTGAGAGCAGCGAGATATAGTAATCAAGGGTTATCCGACGCTCGGTCACACCGTACACAAGCGCGGTAAAAAAATCGCGGTCGCGGCTGTCGAGCCGTAATTCCCGAAGAGTTCTGTCAAGTGCTATATTCACATATCTCTCGTCCGTTTCACAGCGGAGCAGGAAGGAATGCGCAAGCGCACGAACATTTCGCGGCGCGTGCGAGCCGCTCCCTCCGGGCGGCAGGGTCGATGCCGGGTCTTTGCTCGCATTCCGAATACCCGGTCGCTTTGACGGTGCAGAGCGATTGCGTGAGTCATGCGAATGTAAACGCCCGGACGGTGCCGGACCTTTGCCGCCGACTCTCGGCTTTTTCTCGGTATTTTCGCTGCTCATTCGCCGTCTCCGGTCAGCACATCGCCGACGGTAATACCTCTGCCGTTTATAAAGTCCGAGGCGCGCATGCGCTTTTTTCCCTCCGGGACAAGCTCGGTTACCGCTATCGCACCGTCTCCGACGCGGATGTGTATCGCGCCGCCGTCAAGCGAAATGACCTCACCGACCTCGGCATTTGCGCCGGTATGCGGGGAGAGTCCCGCCGACACGAGTTTGAGCAGCCTTCCGCGGCATCTTACACGCGCAAGCGGCACGGGCGAAAGTCCCCGAATGATATCGACAAGCTGCCGCGCGGGCAGCGAAAGATCTATCCTAATATCATCTTTGCCGATCTTCTCGGCGTAGGTAATACCTTCCTCGGGCTGAGGCGTAGGCTTGAGCGTTCCGCTCTCGATACCGCGCAGCGTCGAAACAATAAGCTCGGCGCCGAGCTCTGCAAGGCGGTCATGAAGCGATTCAAAATTATCCGTATCGGTAATCGGAGTCTGCGCCGACTCAAGCATATCTCCGGTATCAAGCCCGGCGTCCATCTGCATGGTCGTAACGCCGCTAATGCGGTCTCCCGCCATTATACAGCGCTGTATCGGTGCGGCTCCGCGCCAGCGCGGGAGCAAAGAGGCATGAATATTGATACAGCCGTATCGCGGATACGAGAGGATATATTCGGGCAATAGCTTTCCGTACGCTGCAACGACGATAACATCAGGCTTCAGCTGTTCAAGGCACGGAGTAAACTGTCCCTCTCGCAGCCTCTCAGGCTGAAGGACCGGTACTCCGAGCTCCTGCGCAGCCACCTTGACCGGCGGAGGCAGCATGGTCATTCCCCTTCCCTTAGGCTTGTCCGGCTGCGTCACTGCACCGACTACTTCATATCCCGACTCGGCTATGCGGCTAAGCGCCGCAGCGGCAAAATCCGGTGTACCCATAAACAAAACTTTCACGTAAGATACCTCTCAGCCTTTGATTTGTTGCCCTGCGGGCGAAGAATTGCGATGTACTGCACTTTTATTCACGCTCGAGCTCGCGCATCTCCTCGGGAGTCAGCACGTGAACGGCATTATCGGTAAACAGCTTTCCGTCGAGATGGTCTATCTCGTGGCAGAAGCAGCGCGCGGTCAGACCGGTGCCGGAGATCGAAAAATACTCGCCCTTACGGTTCATTGCGCGGACGGTAACGGTCATCGGACGGTCGGTGATAGCCCATACACCGGGGACGGAGAGACAGCCCTCCATCTCCTGCTGATGCTCCTCGGAGGCTTTCAGAATAACCGGATTTATCATCTCGAGAACGCCTGCCTTATCATGCTCGACAAGTACGATTCTGCGTCGCACTCCTACCTGCGGTGCCGCAAGTCCTACACCCTCTGCCTTGGCAAGGGTCTCACGCATATCATCGAGGAGGGTAAGTATCCTCGGTGTTATCTCGGTGACCTCACGGCATACACCGCGCAGTACGGGGTCACCCTCCTTTACTATATTAAGCAGTGCCATATTAATAATTTCCTTTCCTCCCGGTTCACACGGTATCCGGGTCAATATCCACAGCTATGGTACAGCCGCCTATCCCCTTTTCGCCGCCGAAATTCAGTAATCGACGGAGAAGCTCGCGCGTGCGGCTGCCCTGCTTTATCTTGCACACTATTCTGTACCTAAACGTGCGGTTTACACGGTAGACCGCCGCCTCGAACGGACCGAAGCATATCAACGCCACATCACGATATTCGCCGCCTATCAGGTCGGTCAGCAATGTATACAGACCTGTGCTCGTCTCCATAACCGAGCGCTCGTCCTCTCCGGTCACCGATATCAGCGCAATATGGCAGAACGGGGGGAAGAGCATCGCTCGGCGGTAGGCTATCTCGCTCTTATAAAACGCATCGTAATCCTGACGCGAGGCATAGTCAATAACGGGATGATCGGGATTGCAGGTCTGAATGACCGCCCTGCCCTGCTGTCCCGCGCGTCCGGCTCTGCCGACGAGCTGCGTCATCATAGAAAATGCACGCTCGCTCGCTCTGAAGTCCTCAAGATACAGCGCGGTATCCGCAAGAATGACTCCGGACACGTCGACGGCAGGGAAATCGTGTCCCTTAGTGACCATCTGCGTACCGAGCAGAATATCGTACTCGTGCGCGCGAAAGCGCTCGAGCATATCGTAAAAAGAGTTCTTTGCAGAGGTGGTGTCCGCATCCATCCGAAGTATGCGCGCGGAAGGATAACGCGTTTTAAGCTCCTCCTCCACACGCTGAATGCCGAATCCGACACGAGTCATATGCTCGCTGCCGCATGATGGACATTTCTCGGGTATCCGCTCGCGGTGTCCGCAGAAATGACAGATAAGCTCATCTCCGGTGCGTCCGGCATGATAGGTCATAGAAACGCTGCAATTCGGACAGTGCACCGCCTCACGGCAGGATGGGCATATCATAAAATGATTGTACCCTCGCCTATTCATAAACAGAATGATCTGACGGTGTGCCTCGAGCGTCTGCCTTATACTCTCATCAAGCTCGCGACCGATTAGCACGCCGCAGCGCAGGTCGGCGGCAACGCCGGATACCGTGACCTGAGGCATCGGAGTGCCGCTGTAACGCTCATCCAGCCTGACAAGCTGATATCTGCCGCACTCCGCCTTATAAAAGCTCTCCACCGACGGAGTAGCCGACGCGAGCAGCATCATGGCACGGTGTCTGCCGCAGCGATATGCGGCAATATCCCGCGCATGGTATCTCGGTGAGGAGTCGGACTTGTAGGTATGCTCCTGCTCCTCGTCTATGACGATAAGACCGATATTGTCGAACGGTGCAAAGACAGCCGAGCGCGTTCCGATACATATCCGCGCCTCTCCCCGCTTTATACGGCGATATGCATCATATCGCTCGCCGTGCGACAGCATAGAATGAATGACCACCGTTCTGTCACCGTAAACACCGCTGAAATACGAAACCGTCTGCGGCGTGAGCGATATTTCCGGTACAAGCACGATCACCTGTCTGCCGTCGGCAAGCACACGGTCTATCATAGCCTTGATAACACGCGTCTTTCCGCTGCCGGTAACTCCGTACATAAGCGACGCGCATGCATTGCCGAGCGAATAACGCGCCTCAAGCTGATCGTATGCCCGCTGCTGAGCAGGTGAAAGCGCGCTGAGCGCGGGATCCGAGCTTTTATTCGGCTCGCCCGATGCTCCTATATCGTCGGTTCGTTCAACGCTGTCGACAGGTGCCGCGAGCGCATGCTCGGAGACGCATTTGTTATTATTCGAGCTTGTAATATCGGCAGCAGAGGACGGTAAAAACGAACGGTAGCTCTCGCGCTTTTCGAGCTGCGCAAGCCCCTTTTTTACAAGACGAAGGACCGCAGCACGGTCGCATTCAAGCTCTGCGCAGAGCCGCTCGAGCTTGATGCCCTCCGGCTCATCGCACAGCCGGCGCAGTATAGCCGCCATTACCGGTGCGCGACGCTCGAGCCGTGCAGCCTCCGACTCAGCCGTTTTCGACGCGATCGCAAGCCGAGCAGTCTCAACATAGCTCTTACCTATCCTCTTGACAACAATAGAAGAAGAGGCGCAGCCCCGCTCCTCGAGACTTGCAAGAGCCCGGCGCAGCGACTGCTCCGGGACCGACGATACACGCACAGTACCCGAGCGCGTTCCGGTCGCGGCAAGCAGCGAAAGCGCACGGCGCTCTGTCGGGGTCAGTGAAACCCGATTATCCGACGTGCTGTCAGAAGCGCCGAGCGGTATACCGCTCGGTACACCGTAGGCGTCGGCATGTGATAATGCATCAGCTTCGCAGGCTGAATCCGAATCGCTCGTTTCCGAGCCGGGCAGGACATTGGTCTCACCGTAGATGAGCGCCCTGCCGCGCTCGGTCAGAATATATTCTCTGTCCGCACGACCGAGCATAAATGCCGGTATTATCGCATACACCGCCTCGCCTATCGAGCAGAAAAGATGCTCCTGCATGTAAAGCACCAGCCCGAGAAGATCCTCCGGCAGATGAAGCTCCGTACCCAGCAGGTCGCACAGCTCCTTATATCTCGGCATGCCGCCTCCCTCACGAGGCGACGGTACGTCGGACACGCTCATTACGAGTGCGGTGCACGGACGATTCCCCTGCCCGAACGGAACGGTAACAAAATCGCCTCGTCGGAGAACCCCTCTCAGCTCCGTAGGTACCTTATAGTCAAAAAGCCGAGCGGCGCGGTACGGCAGATCAAGGGGGCAGACCTGCGCATAAAGCACGTCTCTGCCGCCCGCCGCACCGACATTTCCGTCGGCAGTCGGATATTCGTTTACAGACGTGACCTCACGCCCCGAGCTCATTTATCCTCTTTAGGGACGGTCGAATCAATTATCTTATACTCGCCGTCCGAGAGACGCTTTATGGCGCACTTTACCGCCTTTTCGTCACGGATCTCACGGTTTATCATCGAAGCAATGCTCTTATCGGTCTCCTTGGACGCGATAGCACGCTCCGCATTTTCACGCGAACGACAGTACTCGTCGGTAACGAGACGCGCACACTTTGCCGTGGCGGTGACTACTACATAACGGTTATACTTTCCTCCGCACAATTCGTCTGCTGTTGGATGTAACATTTTTATACCATGCCTTTCAATAATATATTCTTTCATCTGCCGCCGACTGCCGTACATCGTCGGTCGGCTCAGCCCGCATTACCCGTCTCAGCGGTCGAAATAATGCTCGATAAGCTCCTCTATACCGCTCTGATCCGGAATGAAGCCGTTCATCACGCCTATCATCTCATTCGCCGCGCGCTCGGTAGCGCCGTGCTCGTTGACGATGATACAGTCATATTCTTTCCATCTTGCAAGCTCGTCGCGGGTTATCCGCATACGATCGTCGACCGATGCCTTGGAATTCGTACCCCTGCCCTCGAGCCGTCTGCGCTGCTCGGAGGCGCACGGCGGAATTATAAATACACGCCGTACCGACGGATATATCTTAGCTATATTCTCCGCGCCGTGAACATCTACATCGAGAATCAGCCTGATATCGTTTTTGACAGCGTTTTCGATTTCGTATTTCGGTGTTCCGTAACCGTTTCCGCTGTAATAATTATACTCGGCGAGCTCGCCCGCTCCGACCATTTCGTCGAAGCGCTTTCGCGTTATAAAGTAATAATCGCGCCCGTCGATCTCGCCCTTTCGCGGTGAGCGCGTAGTTACCGAGACAGCCTTTCTGCACCCGATCTTTCCGATCAGCAGCTCGATGATGGTGCCCTTGCCACTGCCGGAGGGCCCCGATATTACAAAAATGAGGTCGCTCGGATTACCCATGCCTCTGACCATAGCTTTCGTCGTCCGAAAGCTTCCTTTCATCTGGTATTGCTATCGGCTCGCAGCCGTGCCGTTCTGTCCCGACCTATCCGGACGAGCACGGCTCTATGTGCCGACAAATTAAAAGTTATATCAAATCAAATCTTCCGATACAGATGCCGCCGTTATATATTTACGTATCTATCCGACGGCGATCAACACCGCTCCGAGGCTGCGACAGAACACCGCGGTAAGCACCTTAGACGGTCTGTACCGACACTCCGGCTGCCCTTAAAGCTCCTCCGGGTCTGCGTCGTCAGGCTCTGTGTCGTTAAGTCTGCCCGCGATCGTTTCGGGCTGAACGGCGGACAGGATAACATGCTCACTGTCGGTAACTATTACCGAGCGGGTCCGTCTGCCGCAGGTAACGTCTATCGCCCTGCCGGTATCCTTGGCATCCTGCACCATTCGTTTTATCGGCGATGAATCGGGGCTGACGAGCGTCACCACTCTATGAGCGGCAACCATGTTTCCGAAGCCTATATTGATAAATCTCATAAACTAACCTCTGTCGGTCGTGGGTGGAATTCTTATTCGAGGTTCTGAACCTGCTCTCTTATGCGCTCAAGCTCGCTCTTCATCTCGACTACGGTATCGGTCATATGAACATCCGACACCTTGCTCCCGATAGTATTTATTTCACGGCCGATCTCCTGAACGAGAAAGTCGAGCCGTCTGCCGACAGCATCATTCGATGAGAGCGCAGTGCCGAAAGCGTCGAGATGGCTGTGCAGCCGGACTGTTTCCTCATCGACCGCCACCTTGTCCGCAAAGATCGCGCACTCGGTGATTATCCTCGCCTCGTCCGGAGCGCCTGCTCCGCGACCCTCAAGCACAGCACGCAGCTTAGCCTCGAGGCGGGCACGATATGCCTCGTTCATTCTCGGCTCCTCGCGCTCTATCTCGCCGACAAGCGCGCCGAGATGCTCGAGCTTTTTGCAGAGGTCGCGGCAGATATTTTCGCCCTCAGCTATACGCATGGCAATAAAGGTATCGACCGCGCGTGATATAACGCTCATTATATCCTCGGTATCCTGCTCGGTTGCTCCGCTCTCGGTCTCGGTGAAGATATCACGGTTCGCGGCGACCGTCATCACGCTGATATCGTCACGCAGCCCGTACTCATCGCGCATCTGCCGAAGCAGTTCTATATATCTTCGCAGATATTCTCCGTCGAGCGCAAGCTCGGTCTCGCCGCCGTCGATCCGTATTACCGAAACGAAAACATCCACCTTGCCGCGAACGACTCCGCGAGACTGAAGATACGGTTTTATCCGCTCCTCGACAGCGCCGTATGCTCTCGGCACACGGGAATTGCAGTCAAGAAAACGGTTGTTTACGCTTTTCAGCTCGACCGTTATACTCTTTCCTCCGACAATGTCGCTGCATCTGCCGAAGGCGGTCATACTCCTTGCCATGCCTGCCTCCTCTGCCTTGCTTTCGGAAAAAGATAACACTACGTCATCATACATTCCTATCATGTATAGTGTACACCATTTATCTGCGTTTGTCAAGGCGGAATTGTCTCCGCAGAACAGCTTTTTTGCGCCGCTGACGTGACAATGAAAAGCCCTCCGAATCGAGCCGCTCTATTCGTATTTAACTTCATCAGCCGCGTTTGTCGTCTGCGCTGCCGTCCTCCCTACCGTCAGCCGATGTCCGACGCACCGTGAGGTCGCCCGCATCAATATCACCGTCGGTCACGGCGCGCGGAAGCCGCCATCTGAACCGAGCCGCAAGGAACCTGAGCAGAACGATCACGGCGGCGCCGAGCAGCATCGCCGGAACAGCCCCTATCGTGTCCCACAGCGCAGCGGTAACGACCGCGCCGATTATCGAGGCTGAGCAGTAAAAATACTTTCTGAAAACAAACGGAATGTCTCCGCTCATTATATCACGCATGACCCCGCCGCCGACTCCGGTAACAACGCCGACAAAAGCCGATATGAACATGCCGCTGCCGAGCTGCTTTGCAGCTCCGATACCGACCGAGGTAAACACGCCAAGTCCTATTGAATCCATTACGAGAAGCACAGCGTCAAAGAGCACACGGTTTCGGCGAAGCGCCGAGCGAATGCGCGAGAAGAAGATAACTATCGCCGAGCAGACAGCGATTATCAGATACAGCGGATGCTGCAGTGCCTGCGGCGGAGTACTGCCGAGCAGCAGGTCGCGCATTATTCCGCCGCCGACCGCCGTCGTTGCGCCGAGTATCGCCACACCGAGAATATCCATTCGCTTTTCTATGCCGACGAGTGCTCCGGATATAGCAAATGCTATCGTTCCGATAATTTCGAGTATAAGTGTGACCGTATCGGTCATTCTACCGCCTCCGTTTTCCGTTAAAATCAGATCGTGTCCGCGCCGGTATGCGAGCTGTGCGCAGGAGAATAAAATATGTAATTATACTACAATTATAAACATGTTCGCGTATTTTTTCAACCGGCTAATTAAAAAACTGCAAGATTCCTCTAATATACTGTCTTATGAAATTATTTTTTTAAAAAACGCTTGACAGAGTGAGTAAAAAATGATATACTCTGTAAAGCGTTTTGCTTTACACCTGATCATAGAGGATGTGAGCGAGATAAATAATAATAGTGGTAATAAGAACGATAGCATAGCCTCGGCGGGAATACTGCCGCAGGGCGACATTCCGGACAGCGCGCGGCTCGGCTATCTGCTTGATTTTTACGGTCAGCTGCTGACCGACAGACAGCGCGAGATCGCCGACCTATACTGGAGCGACGATCTGTCGCTCGGAGAGACGGCGGAGATAACCGGTCTGTCTCGGCAGGGTGTCCGCGCCTCGCTCGAAAAGACAAGGTCGATACTGAACGGCTATGAGGAAAAGCTCGGACTCGCGCACCGCTTCTCGCGTGCGCAGGAGCTGACCGAGCAGATGCAGCGGGAGCTGTCCGTGGATAAACCGAGCACAGAGCGGCTGAAAGAGCTGTGCGGACTGCTCGGAGAACTGTATAAATAGCATGTTACCGCCGCACGGCAGGCAAAGCCGAGCGAAGAGTGATTTCGGTCGATCGGTCGAAATGAAGCGCCGCAGACAAACGAAAAACACCGACGAAGGGAGATATACTTTTTTATGTTCGACAGTCTTGTAGACAAGATGAACGCTGCATTTAAAAAATTTCGCAGCAAGGGTAAGCTCACCGAGGCGGATGTGCGCGAGGGTATGCGCGAGATAAAGCTCGCACTGCTCGAGGCGGATGTTAACTTTAAGGTCGTGCGCGACTTTATCAAGCGCGTGACCGAGCGCGCTGTCGGTGCGGATGTGCTCGAGAGCCTGATGCCGGGTCAGCAGATAATAAAGATAGTAAACGAAGAGCTCACCGAGACAATGGGCGGAGCGCAATCGAAGCTGACAATAGCCTCGAAGCCTCCGACAGTCGTTATGATGACCGGTCTGCAGGGCGCAGGAAAGACCACTCACGCAGCAAAGCTCGCCGGTTTGTACAAGAAGCAGGGTAAGCGCCCTCTGCTCGTCGCCTGCGACGTTTACCGTCCCGCCGCTGTCAAGCAGCTGCAGGTGGTAGGCGCTCAGCTCGATATTCCCGTTTTCGCCATCGAGGGTGAGCGCGATGCCGTAAAGATAGCGCGCGAGGGTGTGGAGCACGCGATAAAGCACGGAAACGACATGGTCTTTATCGACACGGCAGGCAGACTGCACATCGACGAGGACATGATGCACGAGCTCGAGGAGATAAAGGCGGCGGTAAATCCCACCGAAATACTTCTCGTTGTCGATGCCATGCTCGGTCAGGATGCGGTCAATGTTGCACAGTCCTTTAACGATCTGCTCGACATCACCGGCGTTATTCTGACAAAGCTCGACGGAGATACAAGAGGCGGTGCGGCACTGAGTGTACGCTACGTTACCGGAAAACCGATAAAATTCGTCGGAACGGGCGAAAAGCTCGACACGATCGAGCCGTTCTACCCCGACCGTATGGCAAGCCGTATCCTCGGCATGGGCGATATGCTCTCGCTTATCGAAAAGGCGCAGCAGTCGTATGACCAAAAGAAGGCTGCGGAGCTTGAAGAAAAGATCAGGCGCTCGCGCTTTACACTGAACGATTATCTCGAGCAGTTCGGTCAGATAAAGAACATGGGCAGCATGGAGCAGATACTCGGAATGCTTCCCGGCGCAGGCGCAAAAATGAAGGACATCAAGGTAGATGAAAAGGCAATCGGCAGGACCGAGGCCATCATCCGCTCGATGACCCCAAAGGAGCGCGAAAAGCCGGAGATAATCAATCCGTCGCGCAAGCGCAGAATAGCCGCAGGCAGCGGCACCTCGGTAGAAGAGGTAAATCGGCTGCTAAAGCAGTTCGATCAGACAAACAAGCTCATGAAGCAGCTCACCGGCGGCGGAAACAGCCGTATGATGAAGAGATTACTCGGTAAAAAGGGCAAAATGCCTTTTTAAATAAATTTATCCTAACATAAGAATTTTCGGAGGAAAAGAAAAATGGTAAAGATCAGACTCAGAAGAATGGGATCCAAGAAGAACGCTTTTTACAGAGTAGTTGTCGCTGACTCGAGAAGCCCTCGCGACGGCCGCTTTATCGAGGAGCTCGGCTACTACAACCCCCTCACCGATCCCGCAACCATCAAGATCAACGAGGAGCAGGCTAAGAAGTGGATCGCTGACGGCGCTCAGCCTACCGAGACCGTAAGATCCATCTTCAAGAAGAGCGGTATCATCGACTGATATCGGCAAGAGCGGTCACAAGATTTACTCCGACCGACGCGGCAGGCATATAATTATGCCGCCGTTTTATTCCAGAGAAAGGGAGCTTTTGCCGACGCAAAAGCAGTGGTTAACACAATGGCAGCAGATCTGAAAAAGACTCTCACGGATATTGCACGCGGAATCGTTGACGATCCCGACGGCGTAACCGTCACGGAAACCGTGGACGGAGATAATGTTTGCCTCGAGCTTTCGGTATCCGAGGGCGACGTCGGCAAGGTCATAGGTCGTCACGGACGCATAGCCAAGGCTATCCGACTGTTGATGAAGGCTACGGCAGGACTTGACGGGAGACATGTCTCGGTAGAGATAAAGTAATTCCCCGCTCTGCCTAAACCGGCCACGTACAGAAACAGACAAAAGACCTAAGCTGCGTACGGCACACCGCCGACGCGCTCGGGTCTTTTTTTTTTGCGATTCGTGCTTTTGAGTCTTTTATTTCTTATTCGTACTTTCGACCATCTTAAAGATTTAGTGTTTTGTCCCGCGCTCTGCTTGCCGATTCGATTTCAACTGTTTTTGTTTTTATCCGACCGAGATCGTTTTAACAGCGTTACATTTTTTATATCATAACAAGGCAATTCGATTCTTATCAGTTATAAGCCGTTCTTATCTGTTTGTCTGTAATCTCAACGCCGCATTATTAAACTTCAACAGCAGTGAAACGGGCATCGCGCAGCTATAATTGCACGATGCCCGTTTTTTATTTATGCTGTTCTGTTATTTCCGAAGTGCGGCGCGCGTCATGCCGGTACGGCTGTTTTCCGAAAAATGCCGAAACGAATCATGCAGTCTATCGGCAATGCCCGCAAAAATCTAACGATCATCAGAAGCGCTTGCAGAAAACGCAACGGCAGCTCGAGAACGATTTATTTCACCAATGCGGCTTTTAGACGCTCGGCGATCGGATTTTCAAGACGCAGGTCGACATTGCATACAACATAGCGTATGCCGTCGCGTATAAGCTCGCCGGCTATCATGACCTTATGCCAGTTGCCGTCCGAGTCGGTATTGCCTCCGACAAGTATGGGAGCGAACGCGTCACACTCGAAGGTATGAGTAACTATCGGGGTTATCATATCCTCGGAGCTGTCGTAGAAATAACGGATATCCTCAGGCTCAAACTCGGCTACCGAGGGGTGTCCGGTCTTTCTTGATGCGAAATGCACCGGACTCATTCCGCACGCCTTGACATGTACGGTCTCGCCTGCGATAACGGTATCCTCTGTGAGCATGGTGATAAGACGGGTATTCTCCGACGGGGTGATCTCGACATGACGGAATACCTCAAGAGGAAGCTCGTTCCACGCGAGAGCCTTTCCGTCGCCGTCTATCAGAATACCGCGAAGTGTGTACTTGTCACGATCGGAGGTCTCGGGAGCAGGCATGACCGCACTTGCGGCATAGCCCGCACAGTTGGCAGCCATGTAAGCCTTCTGTTCGCCGGAATACGCAAGCTCGCCGGCACGGTAAAGCTCAAATCTTACGCGACAGTCGCCCGAAAGCTGGGTGTCGTTACAGATATGAGCCTCGATCGAGATATCCTCACCCTCATAATATGTAAAGCGATCGGTACGGAGCGAGAGCATTATAGGCGCAAGCGCATCACGATATGCGAAGAATGCCCTCTTAGGATGACGCTCGCAGTCCATGATGGTCTTCATCCATCCGCTCGGGAACGCATCGATAAACAGATGCAGTGCACCGCTTATCATACGATTGTCGCGGCGGAACGACTCGGTCATGGCGCGTACGCCGAGAGCCTGGAAACGCTGGCTCGCCTCTATCCAATCGCCCATGCTGTCCTGATCGTCGTAGAAGAAATAATGGAACGGTGCAGTCTGCGCACCGACGATATGCGCCGGATCGAACGGCTCGGTAAGCCACTCGGCAGGATAATATTTGCGCATAACGCTCTCCTGCTCGAGACCCTCTGTGCCGAACTCGCCGCAGCCGTAATACCAGCCGGGCTTGGTCGGCAGCCAATAGCCGCGCCAGAGCTGACCGATGTCGATACCGTGCCCGTTATACCACATGCAGTAGCAATGGTTATCCGGAAGCGAGGCACAGGGCGGATCGTAGTCGCCGTCGACATATTTTATAACGCAGTCGGGATGGCAGAGTTTGAGTGCGAGGTCGCACGCAGAGAAGAAGTCCTCCAGCTCGGGACGGGTAAGGTGGCGATGGGGCTTGCCGCCCGCACCGGGGGTAGGCTCGTTCATATAGGAAACAACGACATTGCAGGCGTGTCCGCGTATCATGCGCGCAAGCTCCTGAGCCTGACGCACACCCTCCGCAAACTTAAAGCGACGCATCTTGGCAAACAGCGGCAGGTCGGTCTGCGTCATAAGACCGAGGCGGTCACACCACTTATATATCTCATCCTGAACCGGACGCTGAGTAAGTCGCAGGAAGTTCATATTGCAGAGCTTGGCAAGGAGTATATCGTCGCGCAGCTGATCTATATCACCGCGCATAACATCCTGCTGTTCAAAGCCCATGGTATTTGCACCGCGCAGACGGATGGGTCTGCCGTTCAGTCGGAACATGCCGCGCAGCCCTGCCTCATCCGGCTCGGTATCCTCGGTAAAGCTGCGCATACCGAACTGCGCGCTCGCACGGTCGATGACGGCGCCGCCGTATATAAGCGCGACCTGTGCCTGATAGAGGTACGGAGTCTCCGGCTCCCAAAGGAGGAATTCGCCCATGGGGATGCGTACCTTATAGAGATTCTTACCGTGTTCGGCGGGAATAGGCGTTCCCCGACCGAAGCCGTCGGGACCCTGAGCGGCGGTAAAGGTATCGCCGAGGCCGCACATACGTACCGCAGTCGGCTGATAATACATATTCTCGACGACGGTCGCGCGGTGGTTCTGACCGTATACGGAGATATCGAGCTCTACCGGGAATTCGCCGTACTCGGAGCTCTGGACCTCGACCCACAGCTCCGCCTCGCTGCTGCCGATATCCGGACGAATCCAAAGATCGGAGATATGCAGCCGCTCGCGAACCTCGATACGGACATCAGAATACAGTCCCATGCCGGGCTGACAGTGATGCCAACCGACTGCGGGATCGTCCCAGCCGGGACCGGTAGCGGCATACATCTTCTCGCCCTCATAGGAAATGCCGTCCTGCCCCTTGCTGCCCATAAATACATGGTCGTTTTTAAGCTGAATACGAAGCTCATTAAGTCCCGCATTTACATAATCGGTTATCTCGAACTCAAAGGGTGAGAAAAATCCCTCGTGTATTCCGACACATACCCCGTTTACATAGACAGATGCGAGATAGTCCGCACCTCCGATGCAGATATACACCGCTTTTCCCTGCGTCTGCTCCGGGCGAAGTGCAAAGCGCGTATCATAAAGCTGCTCGTGACATCCGACCGGCGCTCCGTAATGCGGCAGTGTTATCTGCTTCGGATCGCTGTCCTCTTCATACAGTGTAAACTCGCCGAGCGGGATGATCTCCTTGCTCGAGCGGCACTCGGGTGCAAGATCCTCGGTAAAGGGAGCATAGCGCTCGCGCAGCTCGGCAAGTGCGGCACGGAGCTGCTCCTCGGTATGCATCTTTTCCGACACACCGTATGCCTCGCCTCCCGCCGTAAGCACGGCATTGTTCGGCTCGAACGGCACCGGCTCCGGGCGAGACAGCAGCTCCTGTCTGCCGCCGATGCCGGCAGCGGCAATGTTTGCAAAAATATCGTTCTTCATTCTGTTTTTTTCCTCCGTAGTAGGGTATGTGTATGGTCAGACAGGTCGCGGCAAGCCGCCGTCGGTTGACTTGATTTGATTCGGCCGGCATGGTCTACAAGGATAAGATCATGCGGTAAATGCGGTTGTTATAAAAGCTCCTTATCAGCTTTCGGGAGAACGGCGGATTCGACAAACGTATCCATTCGACAAACATATCCATTCGACAAACGTATCCATTACGCAAGCAGGTATGTATGATCCGTGAAAAATACGACCGCAATGTCTAAAGCTCAGTAGCGGGCGCGAAGCTCCACTACCTTTCCGAGTATCGAAATGCCTATCTGCTGCGCCTCAGCGCGCGTATATATCATAGGATCGTACTTCTGATTATCGGGAATGAGCATGATACCGCCGTCCAGCTTTCTTATCCGCTTGCAGGTAGCATCCTCGCCTCCAATCATTACAATGGCAACATCGCCGCTGTCGCAATCATCCTGACGGCGGACTATAACAGTATCGCCGCTGCGCATACGCGGCTCCATGCTGTCTCCGCGTATTCGCAGAGCAAAATACTCACCGCTCGCCGCCATCGCCTCATCTATCTCCTCGTAATCGTCAATATCGGTAATAGCCTCTATCGGTATGCCCGCAGCCACCTTTCCGTAGACCGGAATGCGGCGTGCGCGCACAACTGTCTCATCCTCCGTTGTAAAATACTCGGGTGCAACGGCAAAATAGCCGGCGATACGCGACAGCGAGGTCGCGCTCGGATGCGAACCGTTCTTCCAGTGAGTTGCCGTAGCATTGGAAAAGCCGAGACTCATGCAAACCGCACTCGGTGACACACGTTCCCTCGCGCAAAGGGATACAAATTTGTTCCAAAACATTGCGTTATTCCCTCCGATTTTTTAAGATTATTTCTTTTACTTTGTCGGGAACCTTCGGTTAGTGTCGTTTTTTATCAGCAATACTGAGATAATGTAGTTTATGCTCGACCGATTTATCCTCCAAAGTGATTTTTTCACATTGACAAGGTAGAAAATGTAGCCTATAATAGCATCATAAAGTGACAGAGGCGGAGCTGATGTCATTTGCGAATCAAGTATATCATCATAAACTATGTTTGTCAAGCAAATAATGATAAAAAGTCGACAGCGGCCGTGTCGTCTTTCTACATATTCGTCATGGTCAAACGAAATAACAGAAAATTCTCCATAATAAGACTGAAAGGAACATAATTATGCAGTTATATTATTCCGATCCGACATGTAAAAAAAGCCGCAAGGGCACCGCTCTCGGCGGCATGACACCCGCCGCAGCCGCACTCATCTGCGACGATTCCGATAAAAAGCGCACAAGCGACTACTGGATAGAGAAAATATGCCCCATATGCGGAAAGCGCTTCTATCCGCCGACAGACGAATGGGCATATCGGCGCGGAGATGAATATTTCTGCTCGTGGCACTGTCTGTGCGAGCATGACCGGAGACAAGAGGCAAGACTTCGCGCGGTTGGAGTACCTAAGGGAAGGCTGCCCGAGGCGCGCAAAACAGAACGGAATGCATCAGTCCGCCGTGATTATAAGCGCGGTATATCGGTAATAGAGCTGGCTCGCCGCCACAGTCTTTCCCGTACGCAGATATACCGCATCATCGGCACACACGGCGTCGCGGGCAACAGAATCTGATACAATGGTCATATATGAGAGCGGCTGCGTCGGCTGCGAGAGCTCTCTCGGCTGCGCGGGCACCTCCTGCAGCTGCCGCCGTATCCCGATACGGATATGCGACGGCTGCGGCACGCCGCTGCTCTCGGCATACGGCGGTCGCAGCCGCCTGAACGGGACACGGTTCGCGTCGATTCGAACTGATGGGGTCGTGCAGCAGTGCATGAATGAAGAATATGTATGTTTTGCAGAATATGAAGATTTTGAAGAATATGAAGAAAGGCGAGAAAGCAGCGCAGATAATGCGGTGTTTCCCGATAAGGTGACAAAAAGGAACAATGAATACATTTTCGGCGAAGAGCTTCGCCGCGAAAAAGGAGAGGAGCTGTGTGAGCGATGCCGTGCGGTAAGATGGCGGAAAAAGCGGTAACGACCGAGCGCATTGCCCGGATAAACAGGATCGCCGACCGTATAGTCGGTCAGCTCGACGAAGCGATAAATGCGCTCGATCCCACCGACACGCAAAAGCTGCGGCACGTCGTTTCCGCTCTAAAGGAAATTAAGGACCTGCAGTCCCTCTCGCTCGGCGACGAGGCGACAGAACGTGAGCTGAAGCTGAGAGAGCTTCGCAGCAAGGTCGAGTGCGCCGAATCGGAGGCATCTTCCGATCTCCGAGAGATAACGGTACATATTGACGGCGACGACGGCTATTCGGACTGATATGCCGCCATGAACAGAGAAACAAAAGACAGTGAACGTGGCGTGGCAAAGACCGTTTTTATCGAGGCGCCGAGCGAAAAGCAAAAGGAGTTTTTGCGCGCGTCGACAAAGCATGTCGGCTTCGGCGGTGCGCGAGGCGGCGGCAAAAGCTGGGCGGTACGTACAAAGGCTGCCCTGCTCGCCCTGCGGCATCCCGGAATACGCATTCTCATCGTCAGACGGACTTATCCGGAGTTGACGAACAACCACATCCGCATTCTTCGCGAGCGGCTCGCCGGCATTGCTGTCTATTCGGATAAGGAAAAGCGAATGACATTTCCCGGCGGCGGCAGCATTACCTTTTCCTACTGCGATACGGACGAGGATCTCGGACGCATGCAGGGCGTTGAATACGACGTCATCTTCATTGACGAGGCAACGCAGCTGACCGAATATCAGATGAAAGCCATCAGCGCATGTCTGCGCGGAACCGGCGATTATCCCCGCCGTATCTACTACACCTGCAATCCCGGCGGGCGCGGACACTCCTATATTAAGAGGATATTTATCGACAGACGCTATGTCGAGGGAGAGGATCCCGCCGATTACACATTTATCCGCTCGCTCGTCACCGACAATACCGCGCTGATGCAGGCTCAGCCCGACTACATCAAACAGCTGCAGGCATTGCCGTCAAAGCTGCGCGACGCATGGCTGTACGGCAGATGGGATACTGCGGAGGGACAATTCTTCGAGGAGCTGCGCGACGATCCCGAGCACTACGGCGACCGCCGACTGACGCATGTTATTTCGCCGTTCCGTCCGCCCGACGACTGGAAGCTCTATCGATCATTCGACTGGGGCTATAACAAGCCGTTTTCCTGCGGCTGGTGGGCGGTGGATCACGACGGAGTATTTTATCGTATCCTCGAGCTGTACGGCTGTACCGGCGAGCCGGATGTAGGCGTGAGATGGACTCCGGAACGGGTATTTTCCGAGATAGCAAGGATAGAGCGCGAGCACCCTTTTCTCAGCGGCAGACGCATTGCCGGAGTTGCCGATCCCGCAATATGGGACGCGGAGACAGGAGAGAGCATAGCCGAGGTAGCGGCGCGGCACGGCGTACATTTCGTCCCCGGTGATCACAAGCGCATTCCCGGCTGGATGCAGCTGCACTATCGGCTGGCATTTGACGAAGAAACCGAGCGACCGATGCTGTATGTTTTCTCAAACTGCCGCGCGTTTATCCGAACGCTGCCGCTGCTGCGTTATGACAGCACGAATCCGGAGGATCTCGACACCAAGGGCGAGGATCATGTGGCAGATGAGGTGAGATATTTCTGTATGTCGAGACCGATAAAGCCGCATATCCGCAGGCAGCCTGTCGGCATAGGCACGGCAGGATTGCTGCTCGATATAAAGCCCGGAGAGCTTGCCCCCGCGCCCTCTCCCGCAGAGCGGGAAAAAATACAGATAATACGCGGCGAGGAATAGGCTGCATACGGCGATACGGCGTTACACAGCACCGCGATACGACCTAATATACAACATCTGTACAAACAAAGTATATAAGAAAGGAACGAAAAGAATGAACAAGATGGAAAAGGAGCAGGAAGGTATCAAAAGCGGCGATAACGGAACGCGCGGCAGCGAAAAGATCACGCGCGAAAAACCGGACGGCGGCGCCGCGCAGAGCAGCGAAAAAGCGCCCGGCGGGCGCAGAAAGCAAAAGGAATCCGCACCGATACGCATAATAGACGCAGAGGCTGTGCGGCGCGCGCAGGCAACGCTGCGCCGCTATAAGCTCGGCAAGGCAAATCTCGAGCGCCGCATAGTCGAAAACGAAAAGTGGTACCGCGTGCGCCATCGCGACTGCATGCCGGACAAACGCGGCAGCATAAATCCGAATTCCGCATGGCTGTTCAACTGTATAGCAAACAAACATGCCTCGGCTATGGACACTATCCCCGCGCCGCGCGTGCTTCCGCGTGAGGAGGGTGACCGCGAGGAGGCGGAAAAGCTCTCGGCGATACTGCCGATCATATTCGACCGCTGCGACTTCGAGCAGGTGTATTCGGACGCATGGGACAGAAAATGCAGAGGCGGGACCGGCATTTACGGAGTATTCTGGGACAAGTCAGCCATGGGCGGTCTCGGAGATATAACGGTAAGGGATATCGACCCGCTGTCACTGTACTGGGAGCCGGGAATACGCGACATTCAGCGCTCGAGAAATCTCTTTTCGGTCGGTCTGTGCGACCTTGATGCGCTCATGTCTGCATATCCGTTTCTCGAGGGCAGGCTCGATACCTGCACACCTGATATAGCTGTACACGAGGGAGAGGATCCTGTCGATACCACCGGAAAGGTCGCAGTCGTGGACTGGTACTACAAAAAGGTGCTGCCCGGCGGCAGGGAGATACTGCACTACTGCAAATACGTCGGCGAGGAGGTGCTGTATGCGACCGAAAATGATCCTGCGCTGCGTGAGCGCGGACTGTATGACCACGGAATGTATCCGTTCGTTTTCGATCCGCTGTTCACCATGCCAGACTCTCCCGCAGGCTTCGGCTACATCGACATTGGCAAGGACTGTCAGGCATACATAGACCGCGCAGGTCAGGCAGTGATGAAGAATATGCTCGCAGGAGCTGCTCCGCGCGTACTCATATCCGAGGACAGTCCTATAAATGAGGACGAGTATTCGGACATGACCTGCGACATCGTTCATGTTGCAGGCGCGATAACAGACTCTACCGTCCGCCCGCTGCCCTCCGTCTCGCTCGACGGTATCTATATAACCGCTCTGCGCGACAAGATAGACGAGCTGAAGGAGACGACCGGAAATCGCGATGTCACAAGCGGCGGAACGGCGGCGGGAGTCACTGCGGCATCGGCAATAGCGGCGATGCAGGAAGCAGGCAGCAGGCTCGAGCGGGACTCCTCACGCGCCTCATATCGTGCATTCAAGCGCGTCTGCCTGATGGTCATAGAGCTGATACGTCAGTTCTACACCGCCTCGCGCTGCTTCCGTCTTATCGGAGACGACGGAAGCGAGCATTTTATCCGCTACGACAGAGGCGGCATTGCACCGCACAGAAGCGAGGTGCTCGGTATCGAGCTCGGCGAAAGCTCTCCGCTCTTTGATATCGAGATAAGTGCGGAGAAATCCTCTCCGTATTCACGTGCAGCACAGAACGAGCTTGCTCTCAGCTTCTTCAAGGCGGGCTTTTTCGACCCGCAGAAAGCGAGCGAGGCGCTCTCATGCCTTGACATGATGGATTTTGACCGCAAGGCTCAGGTCATCGGACGCATAAGACGCGACCGCGACGCATATCTGCGCAGCACGCTCGAAGCGGTGATCCGATCCGGCGCGGCAGAATATGCCGGGTACGGAGCGACGGGTTCCGGTACGATAGGACCGGCGATGTCAAGCGGCACAGCCTCACAAAACGGCATCGGCGCTTCCGGCAGCAGCTCCGACGCGGAGACACACTCCGAGAGTGCTGCGACAAGAAAGGCAAGACAAAGCTTCGCCGTCGGCGCCGAGCCGTAAAGTAATGAGCGCGGGAAGCACATAATGCTGCGAGCATTGAATATACCATCGTCATTGGACATGCACATTGAAATATTCCGCATTTAAATATTCAGCATTAAAATATTTAAAAAAACAGATTTACAAACCTATTATCCGCCGCAGCGGCAAAATGACCGCCGAGGCGGTAAAAATAAAGGCGTATCGCACACGATACGTGCAGAAATGCAGAAAGGATCCGAAATGCAGAACGAATCTATCGGCACGGGCACGACCTCGCCCGCAGTCGCCGGGGCAGCAGCTCCGACCGACGCAAACAAGGTCATGGGTGATACGGCTCTGTCCCCCGCAGAGCAAGGCGCAGCGGCAATGCGCGCCGAATTCGAGTCCCTGATAAAGGGCAAATTCAAGGAGCTGTACGACGAGCGGGTCGGCGGTGCGGTGAAACGGAGACTAAGGGGTATGAGTGCTCAGGTAAAGAGATTAGAGGCTCTGTCACCCACCCTCCGCAGCTTTGCCGCATCGCACGGCATAGACGACGGCGATACCGATGCGCTTAACCTTGCGCTGTCGCGTGCTCTCGGCTGCTCTGCCGCGACGGGTACGGGCGGAGAAAATGACACATGCGCCGACATGCTCCCCTCGCAGCAAGACGGCTGCTCCGAAAAGCACGCCGAAGGCATTACCGGGATCGGCGGTACAAGCCATGGCATTACAACAGCCGACAAAGCTCAGTCGGAGCACGACACGGCAAACGATAATGACAGGTGCAGCGACTCCGACAACGACACATCGGCTGACGGCACCGACGAAAGGTCCGGTACCGCATCGGGCAATCTCTCGGATGAAAGCTCCGGCAGAGACTCAGAAGAAAGAACCGACCCCGACAGCAGAACAGACAGCACCGGCGCAGCGCTCGATACGGCAGCGCTGCGGCGCGCACACGGCTGGGCAGCGGAGGCGCATGAGGTCGCAAGGCTATATCCCGACTTTGACCTCCGCTCCGAGATAGCAGATCCGCGCTTCCGTTCGCTGCTGAGAGGCGGCGCAGGAGTGCGCGACGCCTACGAGGTAGTACACCGTGACGAGCTGCTGCCGGCAGCCATGCGCAGTGCGGCACTCTCGGCTGTAAACAAACTGACCGACAGCATAGCAGCCGGTACGGTAAGACCCGCCGAAAACGGGGTCTCCGCCGCGCTGCCGTATGCCTGCGGAGTCGGAGATATGACTCGTGCAGAACGCGATGAGCTTGCCCGCAGAGTCGCGCGCGGCGAACGAATAGTTCTCTGATATCCTGCCGCAGGCAACGGGATTTCGACTTATATCACATCGCGATATCGAGCATTTGATATTGAGAAGTCCCGTCGGCGCCATAAACCATTCGACTCGTCCGAGTGACGCAGCGCCGAAACAACACAGTCAAAATGCAGAAAGGAAAGAAAATGAGCACAGTTACAACTACCACTCTCTCCGCAGAGATGAAAACCTTTTATGACATGCGCCTCATCGACGAGGCATCCCCCATGCTCGTTCACGAGCAGTTCGGACAGAAGCGTCCCATTCCGCAGGGCGGCGGCAAGACGGTAAACTTCCGCCGCTTTTCTCCCCTTGCAAAAGCGACCACCGCGCTTACCGAAGGAGTAACTCCGAGCGGCAGCAGCCTCTCGGTATCGAGCATCTCCGCAATCGTCGCACAGTACGGCGACTATGTTGTTCAGTCGGATGTTCTCGAGCTGACCGCAGTAGACAACACCATACTCGAGACGACGAAGCTGCTCGGCAGGCAGGCGGGACTTACGATGGACACCATCGTCCGCAATGCGCTGCTGCTCGGCACAAACAAAAGCTACGCGCCTAAATACGTTGCAGATACCAACGGAAATCTCGTCGAGACCGAGGTTACGAAAACCGCAGACCTCGACACAAGCGCAAAGCTCACCGTAGATGTAGTACAGCGCGTCGTTGCAAAGCTCCGTGCGCAGAATGCCCCCACCATCGGCGGCGACTATGTATGCATCATTCACCCCTATGTCGCATACGACCTCATGCGCGACCCCGAGTGGATCGACGCACACAAGTACGCGACACCCGAAAACCTCTACACCGGAGAGATCGGAAAGATGGCGGGCGTTCGCTTCGTTCAGTCAACCGAGGCAAAGATCGACAAAGGCGGCTCCGACAATCCCTCCGGTCTTGCGGTATTCCACTGCCTCTTCATCGGCGACGGTGCTTACGGTGTTACCGAGGTCACCGGAGGCGGCCTCCAGACCATTGTCAAGCAAAAGGGCTCGTCCGGCACCGCTGATCCGCTCGATCAGCGCTCGAGCGTCGGCTGGAAGGGACTCAAGGCGGCTAAGATCCTCGTAGACAACTATCTCGTCGATCTCATGTGCTGCTCGAAGTTCTCCGCCACCGCAACAGCAAACTGATTCGTAAGCTGAACCGTATTCCCGGGCGGATAGGATATTGTCCTCCGCCCGCCCGGGAACTGCTTATCGCATCGGGCGACGCAGTCTATGACGGCTGCGTAACACAGTCATAATACACAAACGACATAAAACGTGAAAGGAAGATACGGCTATGGCAAACAAGAATGCAAACAAGGAAGTAATCAAGGCAACAAACGCATACCCCGGCGAGCGGCTCGTCCGCGTAAAGATACCTCTGATCAGCGAGGACGACGGCGATGTTTTCGTCTCCGTTAACGACCGCAACTGGTATATCAAGCGCGGTGCGGAGGTCGAGATACCCGAGTGCGCCGCCGAGGTGCTCGAGCACAGAGAGCAGTGTCTCGGAATGGCTATCGAATACTGCGACCGTGCCGCTGCGGTCGCAGACAGGACAAATGCATGACGCTGCGCGAAGCGCTCGACCGCGCCGATTCGCTGCATCCCGGTAGTGTGCCGGAGGCAGAGCGTATAGCGTGGCTCGACAGCATCGACCGCACTGTATGTGCTGAAATAACCGGCGGTGAATTCGGCGGCTATACCGTCGATTCGCCCGCCAATACCGAGCTGCTTGTCCCGCCGCCCTACGACGAGCTGTATCTTCATGTACTCGAGGCGCGCAGCGCTTACGTCGGCGGGGAGATCGACAGATACAACAACGCCACCGCACTGCTTCAGAATCTATGGGAGGCATATGCCCGCAGCTACATACGCTCGCACCGACCGACTCGGCGTGAGCTGAACTATCTCGGAGGCGATCGGATATGAAAATGCCGATGTTGGATCAGCCGAAAAGACGCGCGGAGACGGTAAGTGTGTTCGGCGGCTACGACGCGCGCGACCGTCGCGGGACCGAGGGCTTTTCCGAGGTCGAAAACCTAAGCTCATCGGCATACCCCGCCCTCTCCCCGCGCAGCAGACGCGGGACGGTCGACACGGCGCTCGGCGACGGCGATACCGTCGCGGCGATATCTGTCGGCGAGCGGCTGTGCTACGTACACGGAAGCTGCTTCATAGCCGACGATAATCCGACATATTCGGGTGGCGGCGAGACACATACTCGTATAGTCGATCTCGGTCTGCAGGGCACGCCTGACACCCGCATCGTAATGATGGGCAGCTATGCCGTGATCTTTCCCGACCGAAAATACGTAAGCCTCTCCGATATGACTGATAACGGAAGCATTGATGCCGAAAAGACAAGCTCCTCCGCAACAATATGTCCATGCCCTCTCGGCGAGCCGGATGCCGTGATAATCATTTCCGCGGCCTCGCCCGAAGCAAGCTGCGATTACTGGCTCGACACCTCCGGCGACACAGATATACTGAGATTTCGCTCGGGCGGTGAGTGGCAGGAGGTTCAGGCTGCGGGAGTACGCATCACCGTCGGCGGCAGCATTCCGTTTTCTGAGGGAGACGGAGTGAGCATAACGGCAAGCGACGCTCTCTGCGGCGGCTTGCTGCCCGACTCCGCCGTGATTGCATCGGTGGGAACCGGTTCGGTCGTAATCCCCGGCAGCATAGATAAGCATGCAGAAAAGGCGGCGGTCAAGCTGAGCAGAAAGATGCCTAAGTGCGACATCGTTTTTGAATGCGGAAACCGCCTGTGGGGCTGCCGAAGCGGAACGGACGAGGGCGGACGGCAGGTCAACTGCATATATGCAAGCGCGCTCGGCGACTTCCGCAACTGGAATGTTTTCGAGGGACTGAGCACCGACAGCTATGCTCTGACGGTCGGCAGCGGCGGTGAATTTACCGGTGCTGCGGCATATATGGGATACCCGCATTTCTTTACCGAAAATGCCATACACAAGGTCTACGGAGAATACCCCTCGCTCTACTCGCTCCGCTCGCTCACCTGTCCCGGCGTTCAAAAGGACTGCGGCGACAGCGTTGCGGCGGCAGGCGGCATTCTCTACTACAAGAGTCGGCGCGGTATATACGCATATGACGGCTCGCTTCCTACCTTTGTCGGCGACGCACTCGGTACCGATGTATACGACTGTGCCGTCGGCGGCGCGCTCGGAGAGAAATACTATGTCTCGATGCGCGGCTCGAACGGGCGGTACTCACTGTTTGTCTACGATTCACGTAAGCGGTTGTGGCACCGAGAGGATAACACCGCCGTCCGTCAGTTCGCCTCGATCGAGGGAGAGCTGTACTATACAGAGCGGAACAACAAAGCGGTCATACGCTCGGTCGGCGGCAGCGGTATCACCGACAGCGAGCCGGTACGCTGGTACGCCGTCAGCGGTGCAATCAGCGGCAGCATGGGCGAGCACGAGTATCTGTCTCGCCTCATCCTGCGAATCGCTGCGGATCAAGGCGCGAGTGTAGGCATCTCCGTTCGGTACGATTCGCGCGGGGAGTGGCAGGAGCTCGGAACGGTCGGTGCCGACGAGCCGAGAAGCATTACCCTCCCGATCCTGCCGCGCAGATGCGACCATCTGCACCTGCGTCTGAGCGGACGCGGCTATGCAAGGATAACGATGCTCACCATGATATCCGAGCGCGGTTCGATATACTGATATCGGGCAGCGGCTCGATGTATCCGCATCGACACACGACGGAAAGCATTGACATCCGGTGCGCCGATATGCCGATATGCCGAAAACATCATTCGATATTGATAGACTATCCAAATAAGAATAGACGACGCCGCATATTGCAAACGGATATATATGACGTATATACGGAAAGGAGGAATCAAGTTGACCGAACATATCGAGCCCCCGTGCGTCTCCGCACGCACGACCGAGGAGCAGATAATGCAGCTGAAAAATTACCTGTGTTCCCTTACACAACAGCTGAACTATCTGATAGACCGGTATGAGGCAGAGCGGAGCACATCGGGGACCCGAGAAAGGAAAAACTGATATGCAGAATAAAAAGAAGAAAAACACGACCGAGATAGAGGGCACGATAAGCACTGCCGAAGCCTCGGCTGCCCTTAAAGCACGCGAAAACGAAAAGCCGGGCAAATATTCATCACCGTATGCCGACGAGATAGATTCGCTGCTCGGCTCGCTCTCCTCACGCGAACCGTTTAAATACGAGGCAAGCGGCGATGCGCTCTTTCGCGAATACAGCGACAGATACGCACGTGACGCAAAGCGTGCAATGAAGGACACCGTGGGGCGTGTATCCTCGCTTACCGGAGGCTACGGAAGCTCATATGCGGCGACCGCGGGTTCTCAGGCATACGGAGAGAAAATGTCCGAGCTCGGCGACATCATACCTCAGCTGTACAAGCTCGCCTACACCCGCTATCGTGACGAGGGAGACGACATGCGCACGCTTCTCTCGGAATATCGCGACACCGATGATGAATACTACGACCGTTACCGTGACGGCGTTTCGGACTGGCAAACAGATCTCAAGCGTCTCGCTGCAGCATATGAGAGCGCACGCGACTATGAGTACGATGCCGCACGCGACACGGTAAAGGATGAGCAATGGCAGCGGGAGTTTGACGAGAGTGTACGTCAGTACGAGGCAAGCCTCGCCGAGAAGCAGCGTCAATACGATGCGAGCCTCGCCGAGAAGCAGCGGCAGTACGATGCGAGCCTTGCGCAGCGGCGCAGCTCAAGCTCCGGCAGCGGCAGCTCCGGTTCCCGATCGGGCAGCACGGGCTACTCGCCGTCCGACCAAAAGACCATCGTTTCTGCGCTCGAGCAGTATAAGAAGGACTACGACAAGGCATCGAGCGACGGCGAGCGCAGTCAGATACTGAGCCGTGCAAGGGCTTTTCTCTCCGGGCTGAAATATCCCGAAAAGGCAGAGTCGATGTTCGAGCTCGTATTCGGCTTCTCGCTCGACAGCACGTCAAGCTCTCCCTCTGCAAGCGAAAAGGGCGGGCTGTCTACATGGCTGATATGAGGCGGGCGGCATGATAGACGAGACACGTCTCGAGGGCAGGCTCGCATCACTCGAGGAGAAGCAGCACGCGCTTTCACGCTCGGTCGACGAGCTGAAGGAGGGTGTAAAGGATATGCACCGTCTCATGCTCGCGGTAGAGCGGATGGCACTGCAGATGGAGAGCCACACAAGTCTGCTTGACGGCATAGACCGCCGTCTGGAAACGGTGGAGAAAGCACCGGGCAGAGCATATAATAAATATCGGGAGATATTTATCGGCTGCGTGATAACCGCAGTGGCGGGCGCGATGATCGCCGCACTGCTGCGCGTGATCATGCGGTAGAAATGTACGGTCGGGCTGCCGAAAAGTACCGGGCGGAAAACGCACGGCGTAATCGATCCGCCCGGTACGATCAAAAAAATATACTTCGGCAGCCCGCAAAGCACATTCCCGCTCCCGAGGAATAAAGAAAAAGGAGTTGAAAGCCTACGGATATGAATAACACGGTCAGAGGAATAGATATCAGCCACTGGCAGGGCAAATTTGACTGGTCGGCGGCGAAAAGCGAGGGCATACGCTTTGCCGTTATCAAGGGCGGCGGAGGAGACGGAGGTCTGTATACCGATTCCGCATTCCGTCGAAACTACGAGTCGGCAAAAGCGCTCGGAATACCGGTCGGAGCATACTTCTACTGCGGCGCGAAAACGGTGCGCAGAGCTCGCGAAGAGGCAGATTATTTTGCCGACAACATTCTCGACGGCAGGCAGTTCGAGCTGCCCGTATATGCCGATATCGAGGACAGCGGCATGCTCGCTCTCGGGCCGCGTGCGCTGACCGATATTGCGCTTACCTTCTGTTCACGGCTTGAGGAGCGCGGATATTTTGTCGGAATATACTCCTCGCTGTCCTATTTTTCATCGCGCATGTATGACGATGAGCTCAAGCGCTTCACGCATTGGGTGGCACAGTGGGCGGACCGCTGCACCTACCCCGACGAGAACTGTCTCGGCATATGGCAGAACAGCTCGAGCGAAACGGTCGCGGGGGTCCGCTGCGACACCGACATTATGTTTGTCGATTTTCCCGAGAAGATGAAGGAGCTGGGCAAAAACGGCTTTACCGCGCATACCCACCGGTGGCACTATGTTGCCGACACCGTCAACCACTGTCTCGAATGCTCGGAATGCGGCAAGCGCAAGGATGTGCAGAAGCATACGCTCGAGCATATGCACGACGCGACCCACCACTTCGACCGCTGCACCGTCTGCGATGCAATGGTAAACTGGGAGCGTCACAGAGGAGGCACGGCGACCGATACCGAGCGTGCGATATGCGAGGTATGCGGCGCAAGCTACGGAAAAACGCTCAAGCCAATACCGGGCGACCTTAACGGCGACAGCGAGCTCGACACGCGCGATGTCGTCGCGGAAATGAAAGCGGTAGCCGACGGCAGCGCCAATCAGAAATATGACATCAACGGCGACGGCGACGTTGACACAAAGGACCTCGTAAATCTTGTGAAAAAGGTCTCAAAGGGCTGAGCGACAGGTAAACCGTAAACATGCCGCCAGCATAAGAATTAACATCGAAAACACAAAAAGGGGATGATAAAACGGATACCGAGCTTTTTTCATGGCAGTACCTCGGCTCTTACGGGGGCGCGGTCGCGGCAGTACTCGCGATAACACAGTTCACCAAGGGTCTCGGCGTGCTGAAACGCATACCGACACGGCTGCTATCTTATATTTATGCGGTCATAATAATGCTCGCAGCCGAATATTTTACCGGAGCACTCACTCTCTCTGCGGCAGCCCTGCTCCCGGTCAATGCGATAATCATCGCGACCTCGGCAAGCGGCGGATACGATGCGCTCCGCTCGGTCGGCAAGAACGGAAAACGCGCGGCTGCGGCGGTCGGCGGCACGAGCAATGCAGAAAGCGCCGCTGCAAGCACTGCGCCATCCGACAACGCGAACAACTCAGACTGCAATATTTCAAGTTATGCGCAAGGAAAGACCGACAAAGTATCTGATACTATCGCTGTGGAAGACCTTGATACCGGCAACCCCGCGGTTGTCGGTAAAGATACGAGCGGCTCCGTATCGGGCGCCGCCGATTCAAGCGACAATGATACGGAAAAAGCCGAAGTTTTATAATCGTACAACCACGCGGCACGCACGGCAGAACGCTGTGCGTGCCTTATTTTTATGCAACGGCGCAAAATATAATAAAATGTTGCTTGCTGCGATCTGCGCTCTGCAATTTCTTGTAAAAAAGCTATTGACATATATATTAATGTATGGTATAATTTCTTTACCTCTCGGAGGCTTTTTTGTTGTGCAAAAATGCCCCGCGCAGAGGGAGATATTATTATCGAAGGTGTTCCGCTCGGGCAGAACGGTCGGGATACCGCGAGGAAAGGAAAGGACGAAAGTAATGAGAGTCAAAATTACCCTCGCGTGCAGCGAATGCAAGCAGCGCAACTATGACACGACAAAGAACAAGAAGAACGATCCGGACAGAATCGAGATCAATAAGTATTGCCGCTTCTGCCGTAAGCAAACTCTTCACAAGGAAACGAAGTAAGGAGGCCCCGGATGTCTGATACCGAAAAGAAGGATGCAATGACCGAGGCCGAGGTGGTCAAAGCTGACAAGAAAGCCGACAAAAAGGCTGAAAAAGCGAAAAAGCCTTCCCTCATATCCCGTATCGGCAAATCTCTGCGCGAATACAAGAGCGAGATGAAGAAGATCGTATGGTACAGCCGTGAGCAGACAGTTCACAGCTCCATCGTCGTTATTGTCTGCATCGTGTTTATCGGTGCGGTTATCGCCGCTCTGGACTTCGGATTTTCACATCTGCTGTCCTGGATCGCAGCGCTCGTCTGAATCGGTGAAGTGAAATGAGTGATTTCAGCGATTCGACTCCCGAAATACGGTGGTATATTGCTCATACCTATGCGGGCTATGAGAATAAGGTAAAAGCAAATCTCGAAAAGATAATCGAGAACCGTTCACTGCAGAATGTTATAACGGACGTTAAGATCCCCGTTCGGATAATTACCGAAGAGCCTAAGGAAGATGCGGTTTCTGCCGCCGATGAGGCCAAGGCTGAGGATGAGTCCGACATCACCGCAGAGAGCGACAAGAAGAAAGAACCCAAAATCATCGAGGAGAAGATTTTCCCCTCTTACGTTTTCGTTAAGATGATTATGAACGACGAAACCTGGCATGTCGTACGCAATATTCGCGGCGTAACGGGCTTTGTCGGACCCGGATCGAGACCCGTTCCGCTGACGGATGAGGAGGTTGCCAACATCGGCGAGCTCGAGGAGCAGACCGTTATCAATCTCTCCTATAAGGTCGGCGACAGCGTTAAGATCACGGCAGGATTTCTCAAGGACGCCGTCGGCAAGGTCGCTGAGATTTCCGATGACAAGAAAAAGATCATGGTCATCGCGTCTATGTTCGGGCGCGATATGCCGGTCGAGCTCGGTTCCGACGAGGTTACTCTCCTCGAAGGCTGATTACCGAGCAGCACCGATGCTCCGCTTCGGTGCAGTGGGAGGGAGAAAAATTCTTAATTCTCCCGAGACAGACGGCGTGGTGCCGTCCCGCCGGAATAATCCGGTAACCACATTACGGAGGTGTATTTAAAATGGCAAAGAAAGTACAAGGTTATATTAAGCTCCAGCTCAACGCCGGAAAGGCTACCCCGCAGCCCCCTGTAGGTCCTGCACTCGGTCAGTACGGCGTAAGCATCGCTAACTTCACCAAGGAGTTCAACGAGCGCACAAAGAATCAGATGGGAATGATCATCCCGGTCGTTATCACCGTTTATGCCGATCGTTCCTTTACCTTTATCACCAAGACTCCTCCCGCAGCCGTTCTTATCAAGAAGGCATGCGGAATCGAGACCGCTTCTGCAAGACCGCAGGCTGACAAGGTCGCTCAGCTGACCAAGGAACAGCTCAAGCAGATCGCAGAAACCAAGATGCCCGATCTTAATGCCGCTTCTCTCGAGGCTGCAATGAGCATGATCGCCGGAACCGCTCGCAGCATGGGCGTAACCGTCGAGGAATAATCGAAGGAGGAGCAAAGAAATGAAAAAGGGTAAGAAGTACAACGAAAGTGCAAAGCTCGTAGACAGAGCTACAGTATATGAGCCCGCAGACGCTCTGGCACTCGCTTGCCAGACTGCAAAGGCTAAGTTTGATGAGACTATCGAGATCCACGTCCGCCTCGGCGTTGACTCACGTCACGCCGATCAGCAGGTAAGAGGCGCTGTCGTTCTCCCCAACGGTACCGGTAAGAAGGTTCGCGTTCTTGCATTCTGCAAGGGCGAGGACAAGGTCAATGCCGCTAAGGAAGCAGGCGCTGACTATGTTGGTGCTGAGGAGTACGCAGAGAAGATCCAGAAGGAAAACTGGTTCGACTTCGACGTTATCATCGCTACTCCCGACATGATGGGTCTGATCGGTCGTCTCGGTAAGGTCCTCGGTCCTAAGGGACTCATGCCTAACCCGAAGGCAGGTACCGTAACCCCCGATATCGGTCGTGCGGTTGCCGAGGCTAAGGCAGGTAAGATCGAGTACCGTCTCGATAAGACCAACATCATTCACTGCGTTATCGGTAAGGCTTCCTTCGGTGCTGAGAAGCTCGGCGAGAACTTCAACGCACTCATGGGCGCTATTATCAAGGCTAAGCCCGCTGCCGCTAAGGGTCAGTACATTCGTTCCTGCGTTCTTGCATCTACGATGGGCCCCGGCATCAAGGTCAGCACGTCCAAGCTCGGCTGATTGGGCTGACGGAATGTATCCGTCTGCATCACGATAAGATAGCATGGTAAAAGAAAGGTAGTCGAGCTTTTCCCTCCGGGAGAGCATAAGACTACCTTCTTTCATGCCCTGAGGCGGGCTCGATGCGCCGCCTTACAAAGCGGTACGTTATAGCTGTGCCGTAAAACAAGAGAGGACTTTGTTTTTCAAATGAAGAAGCTAAATTGCGATCTCGTCATCGTAGGCGCAGGTCCTGCGGGCATCTTTACCGCATATGAGCTGCTGCTGCGCGAACCCGAGAGAAATATAATAATAGTAGAAAAGGGTCTGCCGATCGAAAAGCGTCATTGCCCTAAGTCGGTAACAAAGCAGTGCGTAAACTGCAAGCCGCATTGTCATATCACTACGGGCTTCTCGGGAGCGGGTGCATTCTCCGACGGCAAACTCTCGCTCAGCCCCGATGTCGGCGGAGATCTGCCGACGCTTATCGGCGAGCAGCTTGCCGCCGAGACGATAAACTATACGGATAAAATCTACCTCCAGTTCGGCGCTGATACCCATGTCGAGGGTCTCGGAAACACCGAAGAGGTCAAGGAGATACGCAAGCGCGCTATTATGGCGGGCCTGCGCCTCGTCGACTGCCCCATCCGTCATCTCGGCACCGAGCATGCGCACGAGATATATCTCGGCATCGAGAAATATCTGCAGGAGCAGGGCGTTGAAATGCTATTCAGTCACGAATGCACCAACCTTTCCATCATCGACGGCGAGTGCAAGGGAGTTTTCGTCACCGACGGCAAGGAGGAGGCCGAGATAATCGCAAAGCATACCGTTGTTGCTACGGGCAGACGCGGCGCGGATTGGCTCGAGCGCATCTGCGCGGAGCATGACATTGCACATCAGCCGGGAACGGTCGATATCGGCGTTCGCGTAGAGGTGCGCAACGAGGTCATGGAGAAGGTCAACCGCGTGCTTTACGAGAGCAAGCTCATAGGCTATCCCCGCCCCTTCAAGAACAAGGTGCGTACCTTCTGCCAGAACCCCGGCGGAATGGTCTCGCAGGAAAACTACGACGGCGGTCTCGCGGTCGTAAACGGTCACTCCTACAAGGACTTTAAGACCGATAACACCAACCTCGCGATACTCGTATCGCACAACTTTAACCAACCGTTCAATCAGCCGATATCCTACGCTCAGAAGGTCGGCGAGCTGACAAACATGCTCGGTGCGGGTCACATACTCGTTCAGCGCTACGGCGATATTCTCGACGGCAAGCGCACATGGCCGAAGGAGCTCGCTCAGTCGAATCTCCGCCCCTCGCTCGTCGATGCCGTTGCGGGTGATATCACCGCTGCAATGCCCTACCGCGCGATGGTCAACATCCTCGGCTTTATTCAGGCACTCGATCAGGTCGTGCCGGGCTTTGCCTCGACAGAGACCCTGCTCTATTCCCCCGAGCTTAAGTTCTACAGCAACAGAGTAAAGATGGATGAGCACTTTAATACAAGCGTCAAGGGTCTGCACTGCCTCGGTGATTCGAGCGGTTGGACAAGAGGACTTATGATGGCATCGGTCATGGGAGTCCTCATGGGAAGATACCTGACATTTTAATAAAAAAATACTTTCGCAGCCGTATATCGGTATGCGAAAGTATTTTTTCGTCGTAAAACCTATCCTTTATGATAATGTGTCCCGCACGCGGCAACAGCCGACGCTCACAGCGTCCGTCTGCCCTCAAGTGCACGGTAGAGCGTCACCTCATCGGCAAATTCAAGCTCCCCTCCGACCGGCATTCCGCAAGCAAGGCGGGTTATCCTGCCCTCCTTGCCCATGAGCGGCGCAAGCTGACGCGAGAGATACATAGCGGTCGCTTCGCCCTCAACGGTCGAGTTTGTCGCAATAATGACCTCATTCACCCCGCCCGCCTTGACTCTGTCGAGCAGCTCGGCAATGCGTATCTTATCCGGACCAATTCCGCTCAGCGGTGAGAGAGCGCCGTGCAGAACGTGATACAGTCCGCGATATTCGCGAACCTTTTCAAAGCTCATTACAGAGCGAACATCCTCGACCACGCAGATAGTGCTGCGGTCGCGGGTAGGATCGGAGCAGATAGGACATATCTCGTCCTCGCACATATTCTGACATATCTTACAGTATTTGATGTTCGTTCGCGCGTCGTTTACCGCATCGACAAACGCCTGCGCCTCCTCGTCGCTCTTTCCGAGCATCGAAAAAGCAAGCCGCATAGCACTTTTTCTGCCTATCCCGGGCAGGCTGCGGAACTGATCCGCCAGCCGCAGCAGCGACGGCGATATATAACTGCTCTCGTCCATTTATTCGGCATCTCCTATCCGTTAAGTACCCGTGCATTTAGCCGCAAACCGTCATAAAATCATCATGCCGATGCCGCCATGCACGGGTCTGTATAAAGCTCTGTATATCAGAAAAGCCCGGGAATCGAAACATTGCCGGTTATCGACTCCATCTCCTTCTGATTTGTCTCCTCTACGCGCTTGATAGCCTCGTTGAAGCCTGCGGTAAGGATGTCGGTAAGCGTCTCGATGTCGTCGGGATCGACGATCTCCGGTTCTATGGTAAGCTGCTTTATCTGCTTCTTTCCGTCGATCAGAATGGTGACGGCTCCGCCGCCAGCCTTGACCTCGTATTCGCGCGAATCAAGCTCGCTCTGCAGCTCGGTCATCTGCTCCTGCATCTTCTGCGCCTGACGGATCATTCCCTGCATGTTTGCAGGACCGCCGAGTCCCTTCGGAATATTTGCCTTCATAATTTATGTATCCTTTCAAATATGTATTATTTTTCATTTTCCCGAGCCAATCGGTATGCATCGGTCTCCGATATGAACAAATTCATCCGCCGACGGACAGATTGAACAAATGCCGTCAATACCTTTAAGCAATGCCGAGCTTATATCCGATCGCTGTCACGGTTGCTCAGAATCGCTCTCCGCCTGAGCCGCAAGCTCGTCGAGCGCGCTCGCTGCGGGATCCTCTTCTGTCTCGGCAAGCTCGAACACTATCGAGCCGACCGATGTATCATACTTTCTCGCAAGCGACAGCAGCCGCGAGCGGACCTCATCCTTATCGAGCATTATCATTGCAAAGCGCTCGGCAGTCCTTATCACAAGCCCGCCGTGCCCATCCGAGAAGCCGCGTGTGAGCCGCAGCAGCTCGGTCTTGCTCTTGTCGTATTTGGAATAGTCGCTGAGCAGATCGGCAAAGTACCCCGCTCTCTTCAGCACGCGCTCGGCACCGCCGTGCGCAGAGCTGCCGTTTTCGGAGACTGATGAATCCGCGCTTTTCGAGCCGTTCTTAATCGCTGCGCCGTCATATGGCATTTCTGCTGACGAAGCACCGCCATGTACGACAACCGCCGATTCTGCTCTGCCGTTTGACGACGAATCGTCCGCATTTTCGTCGGCTGTATCCGCGCTGTCGGTTCCGCTGTGAGGCATTACACTCGCACCCGCCATTCCCGCCGAAGAAGCGGCCGCTGCAGACACAAAGCCACCGGACAGCTTGTCCTCGAGAGTTGACACTCTTGCCTCGAGAGCAGCGACCGTGCTCGAGGCGGCAGCACCCGCAGGGTCTGCCATACGTATCAGTGCAAGCTCGGCGCACAGCCGTTTCGGCATTCCTCCGCGCTGCATATCCGAATACGCCTTATCCATTATCGAGAGATGGTATGTTATCACACCGGGCGGAAAACGCTTAGCAAGCGCAACGGTATCCTCATACTCCGCCTCGGTCATGTCGAGATATTTCTTTGCATGAGCGGTTGAACGAACGATCATCATGTCCCGGTACAGACCAATCATATCCTGCCAATACACCGAGATATCACGCGAGGATTCGTACAGTTCCCGAACGATGCCAAACAGACGCTCATTGTCTCCGCCGAGCACAGCCCGTGCGGTATCGAGCAGCACGCCGCGTCCGGCTATCCCCGCCGCACGCTCAACATCGCTCTCCTCTATCCGCCGACCCGCACTCTCTCCCGCACACAGCTCGAGCATCGAGATCGCATCGCGCATGCCGCCGAGTGCGAGCCGCCCGATAAGCGCAGCAGCACCGTCCGAGAGATCTATCCCCTCAGCACCCGCTATCTTCAGCAGACGTGAGGCAATAACCGGAACGGTTATACGGTGAAAATCATAGCGCTGACAGCGGCTGATTATGGTCGCCGGCAGCTTTTGAAGCTCGGTAGTGGCAAGGATGAATATAACGTGCGGAGGCGGCTCCTCGAGCGTTTTGAGCAGTGCATTGAAAGCACTTATCGAGAGCATGTGCACCTCGTCTATAATATACACACGGTATTTTACATCCGACGGTGCGTAAACAACGCCGTCGCGCAGCGCGCGAACATCGTCAACTCCGTTGTTGCTCGCAGCGTCCATCTCGATAACGTCGGTCACAGAGCCGCTCTCAATCCCGAGACATGCATGGCAGTGACCGCACGGATTGCCGTTCTGCGGATCTTCACAGTTGACCGCCTTTGCAAGTATCTTTGCGCAGGTGGTCTTTCCCGTTCCGCGCGAGCCGCAGAAAAGATATGCATGCGAGAGCTTTCCGCTCTCGATCTGATAGCGCAGCACATCGGTTATGTGCTCCTGACCGCATACGTCGTCAAAAGCGGCAGGCCGCCACTTGCGGTACAACGCCTTATGCATTCTCTCTCCTCCTCATACCTAAAATAAAGGCAAGGCACATTGTAAGGCCATACACCCCCCATCGAAACGCACACATACACGCCGCCGATAATCCGGCTCGGGACAGGCTTGCTTGCGGCACATCGACGTAACTGTTTAATGCTGCTCGGTTCCCCGCCTGACATGGTTCACAGCCGTCAATTGCGCAAGGCCAATCCGTCAACACTTTCATATCGGTGCAGACTGCACGCACGCGCCCCTCTCGGGGGGAAACCACCCCTGCTGTAGCGGATTGCAGGTAACAGGGCACCGCTGTCTCCCCGGCCGGTATGACCTTACATCATGTCTTGCCTTGCTGATTCATAGCTATATTATTATAACAGAGATAGGCGGAAAATTCAAGTCCTTTGCGGCATAAATTTAATATACCTAAAACAAATCAGTATCGATTCTTTTAAATAAACTATATAGAAAGCGAAAAGAACCCCTATGCCGGAGTTCTTTTCAAAAAATCACAAGTTCATTCAATTTATCAGCATCTGCTATTACTGCAAACAAGATAAATAACCTGTCGGTCATCGGCGATCTTGTCAAGCATCACAAGCGCCTTTTGCATATTGTCGTCATCCAGACTCATGAATGGATCATCCATTATTACAAAGGTGTCCTCGTTTTTAAACAAAGAATCGACAAGCGCCATTCTCATACAAAGCATCACACCGTCCGCAAGCCCTGTACTCAGCAGTTCGATTTCACGGCGATCGTTAAATTCATCAAAGAACAAGTTAAGATCCTTATCAACAAAGACACCCTTTATCTGCTCACCGAGCAACGAACAAACATAGTTCTTAAAATGCTTTTCAACATCCCCCACGTATCGACTTGAAAGATTATCTTTTGCGGTATTTAAAGATTCAATCGCCTTGCCAAGCAGTAGGTAACATCTTTCTTCATCTTTACACTTACAACTCAGACGACTACGCTCGTCGTACAAACGGGAAAGACTTTCGATAATACCGATAAGTTCTGCTTTCTCACGAGCAAACTCCATTAGTTCCTTATCTATTTCCGATAACTGCCTTCTTTTGATTGACAAAGCGCTCTCAAGTGCTTCCACACTCGGTGTTTCAACATCCGTCGCTTCATCGGCGCATATATCGGGATTTTGAGTTTTAAGCATGTCCAGTTTGCTGCGGCGCTCCTTTACATTACGAATGCAATCGTTGCGCTTATCTAAATAATTTTTATAATTATTTTTATCGATCAACAGCCGAGTGAGCTTTTCTTCAGGATTAGAAACATCTGAATAATACCTACTGAGAAAAGTCTTGACCTGAGTTTCAATGCGATTATCATTCTCCGACGAACCGTCATCAAACGGTTTACCGTCTTGCTGCACTTCATTCGCATCAGCATCGGATACAGTAGACTTATTCATTCCCTGCTTAAGGTATACGTAAATCACGGCAGAAACAAACGCCGCCGCCAATGACACAACAGCTGCCGGAACGATATGTACAACAAACAGTGCAATGCTCACCGCAATAAATATCAAAGAAACAATAACGGGGGCAAGCGTTATCTTTCGCGACGGCTCATCAGACTTTTCAGAAGCTCGAGCTGCATATTCACTCTGCCGTATTCTCCTCAGTTCCCGTTGCTTTGTCAGGTTCTCATAATCGTTCTTTTTATCCAGTATTTCATCTTCGGAAGGAACCTCCTCGGAAAACATTGCCGAAAGCGAGCGATTATCAGCTTCAAAAGCTTCCAATGCATCTTCTGCTTCACGTACCTCCGATTCCAAGCCTTTCAGCATATCTCGCCATTTTCGCCGGTCATCACTTGCTTTTGCATCAACAATTTTCCGCTCCAGCTTTGCTATTTCCGAAACACGACTTTCCCGTTCCCCTTCATCCGTTTCGATTTTGCTTTTCACCTCAGCAAGACGATCTTTTTTAGATTCACACTCAACTATCTGACGATCTACAATCCCGATCTGAGTCATAATATCCTGAATTGAACCTTTGTCGCTTCGTAATGCTCTGTAAGACTTTCGACGCTCTGTAAGATTCTTTACAGCTTGATCAAAATCTTTAATATCACCGTCATCATAAACAAGATCACTGAGTTTTGCGCGGATAGATGCTGTCGCTAAATTTTCTGAAACAAGCGGATGCGAAACATATGCACTTCGCATAAACGAATCCGAATCAAGGTCGAAAAGCTCATCTCCTAAACTGTCGGAAGAAATACAGCACTCTCTACGGTTTGTCTCGTCATACAATTTAAACTTGTCATCCGATGGTCTGTCACCAAATGACCTAATAACCTTATATTCGATATTGTCATGTATATAGTTTAATGTGCCGCCGAAGACCCCGCCTTGCCATGGCTTATACTTTCTGCGTTCATTATTCACGGTCGAACGTCCTGCATTGCGCGGCATGCCGTAAAGCATAACCTTAATAAATGCAGAAAGCGTACTTTTTCCGAAGCCGTTCGGCTCACATATTACGTTCAAACCGTCCGAAAAGTTCACTTCAAAATCCGACAATTTACCGAAATTTTCAACGTGGCAACTTAGTAATTTCATACCCGTATATCCTCCCCTCTCAAGGCAGCCAACCCTATTCTGATTATCGCATCCTTATCTTCATCACTGTCATTACCGCTCAAGACAGTTCTGATAAACTCTCCTTTAAGAGAAATATCGTTTTTATAATCTTTATACGAAATTGCCAATCTGCTTTCGTCCTTGATCTTAGTAAAGAAAAATCTATTGGTTATAAAGCTGTTTAAATCGGTCATCGAAATATTTGCGTCGGGAGAGAGCGCTCCTTGCAATATAAATTCCACCATATCTCGACTCGGAATTGAATCAATGCTATTCTTCATCATTCTTTCTACATCGGAAGTTTTTAGCGCTCCCGTCACATCAATTTCTATTCTATGAAGCTCACGATTCGCAAATTCTACAAACCGATGCTGCAGTAAGCCGTTCGTTATGCTGAGTTCAACGAAGCCCTTTTTACCGCATTCGTCAAATCCTCGACCCTCCAAACAGCCAGAATAACAATACATACCACAAGTACCGAGCGCCGAAACAAAATAGGAATGTATATGCCCCAGCGCCAAATAATCTATTTTTTTATCCTTAAGCGAATTGAGTCTTACGGTATCAGCATTAAAATCATTGCCTATCTGACCGTGCAATGCGACAATATTAATTTTATTCTCCGCATGCGGAACTTCATCATACAGCGACCCCGCATTTCTGTCGGTAAGTGCAATACCGGAAACATCGACATCATCATAACTATAAGTTCGCCACGTCGTATCAAACAATTTTAAATTGTGCGGGATATGATGACCGGTCAGTATTCTATCGTCAGAATCATGATTTCCGGGCAAATATAAGAAATCAACACTATAAGCCTTTTCAAAAGCAGACAACACTGCATCAACAGTACTGTGTTTGACCACATCTCCATCAAACAGATCCCCTGCAATAATTACTGCTCTAACCTGATTTTCGGCGGCATATTCGGTCAACTTGATAAAGGAGCGCAGCACCTCGGCATTTCTCATTTCCGATTTTTCCGCAGTCATGTGCGTCCCCATAGGTGAATCCAAGTGAATATCGGCGCAATGTATTATTTTCATATGCCATTCTCCTTAATCCCAATTGCATTCTCGACAGTATATACAACAATTCCATGATAATATAAAATATTATACTTTATATGCGGTATATGTCAATTATATCATAGTATAACAACAAATTCAACTGTTATTTGATATTATTCAAGCAATATTTTATATATTAATTATCTCACAGGTTAAGTGTATAAAAAAGCCCTCGCCATGCGAGAGCTTTTAATGATATATTCACTGCTAAATTTGCAATCGTCCTATTCCTGCTCAAACTGATCACGGCCTACGCCGCAGAGCGGGCACTCAAAATCCTCGGGAAGCTCATCCCACGTCGTACCGGGTGCGATCCCACCCTCCGGATAGCCCTTTTCCTCATCATATTCAAATCCGCAAACGCTGCATACGTATTTCATTTTTTATCTCCTTATCTCGTAATTATAGATTATAGTTTTTCTTGGTTAGGCAACAGATTCTGCCGCGTGGCCGGCTGGGCAATGATGCCGACAGCAATACGATTTGACGGGTACGCCGATCATCGGTCCTCCTGCTCGATCTCACTGTGCTCCGCCGCAAGGCAGTCCGGGCAGATTCCCTCATAGACCGTCCGATGGCGAACGCTGCCGTAGCCCGTTTGTGCCGCGACATGCTCGTCAAGCTCATGGCGGTATTCGGCGGGTGCGTCACACACACGTCCGCAGCGAACGCAGAGCAGATGACAGTGCAGCTCGACCGTCAGATCGAATCGGTCCGCCCCGGGGACCTTGACGTGATTTATCTCGCCGTCCTCCGCGAGCAGGGCGAGATTTCTGTACACCGTTCCGCGACTGACGTGCTCATCGCGCGCGTGCACACTCTCATATATCTGCTCGGCGGTCGGATGATCACTCCGCGAGCGCACGGCATTGAGCACAAGCTGCCGCTGTTTTGTATCTCTTCTTGCTTTCAAATTAAAGTCCTACCGTCTTTTCTCCGATATCTGCCGTCGAAGATTAATAATTCTCCGCATGTACCTCGAAATAGCTCTGCGGATGATTGCAGGTCGGGCAGACGGCGGGAGCCTCCGTGCCTACAACGATGTGTCCGCAATTGCGGCACTCCCATACCTTGACCTCGCTCTTGCGGAATACCTCTGCGGTCTCGACATTGCGGAGCAGCGCGCGGTAGCGCTCCTCGTGATGACGCTCTATCTCTCCGACGAGGCGGAAGCGTGCCGCAAGCTCCGGGAAGCCCTCCTCCTCAGCTGTCTTTGCAAAGCCGTCATACATGTCCGTCCACTCGAAATTCTCTCCCTCTGCAGCTGCCGCAAGATTCTCTGCGGTGTCACCGATGCCGCTCAGCTCCTTGAACCACAGCTTTGCATGCTCCTTCTCATTCTCAGCGGTCTTGATGAAGATAGCCGCAATCTGCTCAAAGCCCTGCTTCTTTGCCACCGAAGCAAAGTAGGTATACTTGTTTCTTGCCTGCGATTCGCCTGCGAATGCCTCCATGAGATTCTTTTCCGTCTGCGTGCCGCTGTATTTTGTGTTTTTCATATTCTTTTCTCCTGTTCGATTTCTTATTAGGAATGATTCCTGATAAGATAATACACCATTCCGTTCGATTTGTCAATAGGAAATTATAATTTTTTTTGCAAAAACAAAAAAGTCCCGCAGACAGTGTGACCGCCTGCGGGATGTGTTATACATATCATTTTATAAACGGCTCGTTTCTGTTACCGACAGTAAGGCAATAACCGCCTTTATAACCGATCGTATTTGCTATCAAAAGCAGTGCGATAAGATTATGCCTCGGAGTCGTGTAAAACAAAATCCTCTTTTGACCGTTGATAATAAGCTCCTGCTTCAAAAGCACACGCAAAAGTATAAGATCATCGGTCACACGGTCGATTTGTTCGTTATCAATACCGCAGTCACCGGCAAGAACAGCACTTTCAAAAATATAGTCTCTCGGTCTTTTATACAGCCATATCAAAGCATTAAAAGTGTCGGGACGAGAGAGCGCCGCAAAAATATCCTGCAGCTCCTGTCTATTATCGAGGAAATAGCCGTACCCTGCATCGGGCTGCGGAAACAGAGCGAAGAAAGGTTCACACCCGTTCGATATCATTGTAAAGCCACTGTCATTTACAACATACGAGCATTTACCGTTGATTTTCGGGTCGTAGCAGCTCTCAAGCTCTGCGAGATAACCTATAAAACCGCGCTCGATCTGCCAACAGATATCGCGCGCCGTTGCAAATCGGAGGTCCGGCTCGGTACTTTGAAGCAGTGCGATTATCCGGCGCGAAATATCCGGCATTGATACGTAGTTATTTTCAAACAGCTCATCAAGAGAAGCCCCGAGCTCTCTCGAGAGTGAGACAAGCAGAGCCCCGTCGGGATAGGTCTCGCTTCTCTCCCATTTTGACACAGCCTGCGCAGAAACTCCGAGTCGTGAAGCAAGCTGCTCCTGCGTCAGATCCTTTTTAAGACGAAAATTCTTAATATTTTCGGATAAGCACATTTTACTTTCCTCCGATCATCTTGCATCCGTCGCTATTATAGTATTGATAAAAATTGCTTACGCACATTTTGTTGTAAGCAAGTGACAGCAAAGATAGGATAATGCCGTCTCCGTCGCACTCATATACATCAACATCCCCGTCCGCAAGGTGCGCCGTCATACAACGACAGTCTCCCACTTCACAAAAGCTCCTCAAAATCACAGAGACCCGCTCAACGGAAATGCCGCTGTTCTCCGATATATAATCTGCCGTAAAAGCCCGGCTGCACTTTGTCGAGTGGATGAAATACAAAACCGAAAGCACATCCTCCTCGGATAAAAAACGGAAGAGCTTAACTATCTTATCCTGCTTATCCCGCGCTCCGAGCCACGCAAAATTCTCCTTGTTCCGAAGCAGCGTCACGGAGAGATTGACCGAATCCGAGGCTACCGTAAATTTGAAAAAATCCGAAGCAGAGATCTGCGAACGCCACAGCAGCATATCATCCGACGGGTATGCATCTTCGAGGCTTTTCGCTTCTAAGCCATGCAAAAACATATCGGACTCCGCCGCTGCCGGGAAGAAGGCTCTTTCCATCTCAAAGGCACGGAGTATTTGCTCCTTGCGGTCGACTCCCGTCAGCACCGAGCGTACAGCTTCATCTATTCCGCCGTTTCCATCTGAAATTCCGAGCAATGCGTCGGTCGTAACACCGAAATATTGCGACAGCTCCATCAGCATTGGAAGATCGGGCATTGAGGCGCTGTTTTCCCACTTGGAGACCGTCTTGTTAGAAACGGAAAGGCTCTGCGCCACCTCATCCTGCGTAAGCCCCTTTGCCGTTCTCAGCTTTACCAGCATTTCGCCTATTTTACATTCAGACACTGTTTTCACCTCACAGAAAAATTAAAGCTCCGGAGCTTTGTGTCTTTATTATATGCGAAACTCACGGTAGAGTCAATGGAGCTGAATTCAATATATTCTCCGATATAGAGACTCCGAATTTCAAATATCAAACAAATTGAAAGAAACCTCTTTCGTCTGTATGACAAAAGAGGTTTCTTTCGTGTAACTGCGCGACGAAATCGCACAATTATTCTTTCGGAACTGCAAGCAAACGAAACCTTATGCAATTACAGGGACACGAAACATCTATCGAATATTTTTCTTTTGAACCACGATAGGTAAAATTCCCTCCACAGCGAATGATTTCACAATATGTATATATTTCAGATATTGCACGGGGGCAAAATCCTTGCGGAGTTTCATATTCAAAAGAAAAAACATCGCCTTTTTCCAAACCGAGTCTGCAATCTTTTGCATAACCATCGGTTACTTCAACACGAAAACTCCATTCCTCTTTAATCCATTTATTCATCTGCAGCCTTCCTTTGCGGTATTAAGCGAGGAAATTAACATTCTTCTGATTGCGCCGCATTGATTTTGCAGCGGTTTATATGTTGATTCCGGAATATAGCCGGTTTCAAAAAGAAGTTCAAGCCAATACTCTGTTTCAAAGCATTCCTTTTGTGCTATTTCCAATTTTGAAATAAAGTCTTTTTTACCTTGGGCATACTGCGCCTCATGAATATTAGCCCCGATGCTCGTACCTGAACGCAGCAGTTGGTTTGTCAGAACCGATTCTTTATATTTTGATTTAACATCACGGCAAAGAAATACGATTTGCTTTGCAAAGTCTTTTGATTTACAACGCAAAATGCTGTCCGGCATTATTATCTCCCCAACGAATTATATCATAAAACTCTTTACCTGTAAAGAGATGGTGATATGCCTCGCCGCGCTCGGCGTGATATTTTTGCCGACGCAAAAGTGATATTGTGCCTGCGGCACAGTGATATTATATTCGTCACTCACACTCGCGAAGCGAATATCACTCGGCAGAAAGCCGAATATCACTGCGTAGCAATACCACTCGCCGTAAGGCGAATATAACTGAAAAAAGCACTTGCAATTGCAAGTGCTTTTTTCATGGCTGCGGAAGAAGGATTTGAACCCTCACAAGCAGAGTCAGAGTCTGCCGTGCTGCCATTACACAATTCCGCAATATTCAATTTATCAACGTGTTCTGCCGTCAACGTCATTTATTATATCAGAATGCAGCGCACCTGTCAATACCTTTTTTTCAAAAAATATAAAATCATTCGCAAAAAAAGAGCAATAATGTGACCTAAATATATTGCTCCCAACGCAGCAGCGAAAAGACGATATCGGGTAAATAAGGCAGCACGGCACTATTGACAAAATAGGCTTACCTTACTATAATATGGATGGAAATATAGGCTTGGCAATGCGCATTCAGAGCCGCATGTCGAGCGGTGCGGCGCACTATATATCAAAAAGAACGGAGTACATGATGGAAAACGTCATTGAAATAAATCATCTATACAAGTCCTTCGGCGAAATAAAGGCGGTGCAGGATCTGTCGCTGCGTGTCGAAAGGGGAGAGCTGTTTGCCTTTCTCGGTGTAAACGGCGCGGGAAAGTCCACCACGATATCCATGCTGTGCGGTCAGCTGCGACGCGACTGCGGAAGCATATCGGTCTGCGGCTGTGATCCCGAAACGGGGATCGCCGAGGTAACGCGCAGACTCGGTGTGGTCTTTCAGAGCTCGGTGCTCGACAGACCTCTCTCTGTCCGTGACAATCTGCGCAGCCGGGCGGCACTCTACGGCATAACCGGTACAGATTTTCACCGCAGGCTCGATGAGCTGACCGAGCTGCTCGACCTTGCTCCTCTGCTCGGTCGTACGGTGGGCAAGCTCTCAGGCGGTCAGCGCAGGCGGGTCGATATTGCACGCGCACTGATACACCGTCCCGAAATACTCATTCTCGATGAGCCTACCACCGGGCTTGACCCGCAGACAAGACAGCTGCTGTGGAGCGTCGCCGAACGGCTGCGCGCGGAGACAGGCATGACCGTCTTTCTGACGACTCACTATATGGAGGAGGCTGCGGATGCCGACTATGTGGTGATTCTCTCCGCAGGGCAGATAGCCGCCGAGGGAACTCCGCTCGAGCTTAAGAACCGATACACCGGTGACCGTATCACGCTTTACGGTGCCGATCCCGCACAGCTGAACAGCCTCGGGCTTAGCTATGACGAGCTGCCCGGTGCACTGCGCTTGACCGTGCCGAGCACCTCGGATGCAACGGCGCTGATACTCGCCCACCCCGAGCTGTTTACCGACTACGAGATAGTCAAGGGCAGAATGGACGATGTATTTTTAGCGGTCACGGGTCAGCAGCTGCCGGGCTGAGCGGCTCAAGCCGATTCGACGGCGACGCAATACGCCGAAAAAAATCCGTCATCGGCGATATCGGTATGTACATAGCTAAGAATAAAGCCGAGTCCGCAGGATAACGGCATACCGCGAATACATTACATTTAGTTATTCGGAAAGGACATGCAGCGCACCGCGCTGCCGCAATATAAATATGAAAACTCTCGGGAATCTCATCAGGCGCGACCTGCGTCTGTTCTTCAAGGATAAGGGGCTGTTCTTCTCCTCTATGTTAACACCGCTCATCCTACTCGTGCTCTACGCGACATTTCTCGCGCGCGTATACCGCGACAGCTTTCTCTCTGCACTGCCGGCGGGGCTAAACGTCTCCGATGCACTGATCGACGGCACGGTCGCGGCGCAGCTTGCATCTTCCCTGCTCGCCGTCAGCTGCGTTACCGTCGCTTTCTGCTCGAATCTACTTATGATACAGGACAAGGCAAGCGGTGCAATACGCGACCTGACCGTTTCACCGGTGCGCCGCTCCTCTATCTCGGCAGCATATTATGCGGCATCGGCGCTGAGCACGCTTGCTGTGACCTTTACCGCGCTTGCGGCATGCCTTATCTACATGCGCGTTGTAGGCTGGTACATGTCGGCGACCGACGTAGTCTCGGTCATTCTCGACACCCTGCTGCTGACGCTGTTCGGCACAGCACTCTCCTCCTGCATAAACTTCTTTTTGTCAACGAGCGCTCAGGCATCGGCGGTGGGAACGATAGTTTCGGCGGGCTACGGCTTTCTCTGCGGCGCGTATATGCCGATATCAAGCTTCGGAACCGGACTTCAGCATTTTCTCTCGTTCATGCCCGGAACATACGGAACGAGCCTGCTGCGCAACCATATGCTCGCGGGAATTTTTCGCGAAATGAGCAGCATCGGTTTTCCCGACGTGGTGGTATCGGGTATCGGTGCCTCTATCGACTGCTCTCCGCAGCTATTTGACAGAGTGGTATCCGTCGGAGGAATGTATGCTATTCTCGGCGGAGCGATAATTCTGTTCACCGCGCTGTATATTCTTTTCGGTGTGCTCGCCGGACGGCACGCAAGTGCAAAATAATCCTTGACAAATCGAGCAGAGCGTGGTATCATACTACCGTAACAATCGAAAACCTAAACAGGGGGGTCGCCTATCGCGGCGACTGAGATGAGGCTCGCATCTGCCCGCTCCCTTCTAACCTGATATGGGTAATGCCAACGTAGGAAGTTTAGTTTTTGAGAGTACGGGGGCTGCACACCCTGTTCTATCATCTATTCTACCGCGCCGGCGTGATATGATCGGTGCGGTTTTCTTTTGTTATCGGATGAATAAAAACGCACGTGCGTTTTATCCTACCGACGGGGCAGGTGAGGACTGCGAGCGATATTCCGCCGCAGCCTTCATCTATCCCGATCACACGCAAGGCTGCCGACAATCCGGCGGCAAAACAAAAGAAAGGGGCGCTTTCGCTCGGCGAAAGCCACAGTCAATCAATGCAAAATAAAAACAACACCGTTTACCGTCTCGTACTGAGCGCCATCTTTGTTGCACTCGCATCGGTGCTCAGCCTCATTAAGATAGTGGAGATGCCTCTCGGCGGCTCCGTCACTCTGCTCTCCATGCTGCCTATCGTAATGATATCCATCATGTTCGGACCGAAATGGGGCTTCGGCAGTGCGTTTGTCTACTCTATAATCCAGCTTATCTTCGGAATCACCATGAGCGGTCTGCTCGGATGGGGTCTGACACCTATAATGCTCGTAGGATGCATACTGTTTGACTACATCATCGCCTACACCGTTCTCGGCATCGCCGGCATATTTAGAAACAAGGGCTACGGCGGTATCTGCGGCGGGATCGTGCTCGCATTAGTGCTTAGATTCGTCAGCCACTTCATTTCCGGCTATGTTATCTTCAAGAATCTTGAGCAGTTCGAGCTGTTCGGCACTCTCTTTGAGAACCGTCCCGTGCTCTACTCTATCGCCTACAACGGCTTATACATGCTCCCCGAGCTGATCCTCACGCTTATTGCGGCTGTAATACTCTTCCGTCAGCCCGTTATCAAGAAGCTCGCAGAGGGCAAGCAGCAGTAATTCGGACGCTCTGTCCGATCATGCGGCAATCCATACCGGCGCACCGAGCGGCTGCGTCGGTATTTTTTATATCATAATATGCGATTTTCGCAGTCACGCCAATGTTATTCATACGTGCGTAACAATTTGCTGTTACCATGAGAGCAATAATCAACAAAGCATTGACGGGGAGCATTTCACCCCGCACGGAGGACACACTATGAAGATTGAAATGCCGTTTCGCGCTGCCGATATTCTTATCCCGCGCGGAGATCACACCCTCTTTTCGACCGTAGCGTGCGACCAGTTCACGGCAGAGCCGAAGTACTGGGAGCAGGTCAGGGAGCTGACCGACGGTCATCCTACCGCATACCGCATCACGCTGCCAGAGGTATACCTTTCCGACGATAACAGCGAGCGCATAAATGCGATAAATACGGAAATGAAGCACTATCTCGACTCCGGACTGTTTGCCGAGTACCCGCACGCTATGATATATGTCGAGCGTACACTCAGCAACGGAAATCTGCGCCGCGGACTCGTCGGAGCTATCGACCTCGAGGCATATGACTATACCCCCGGAACGACCGCGCCTATCCGTGCGACCGAGGGAACTGTGCCGGAGCGCATTCCGCCGCGCGTACTCATCCGCCGCGACGCTCCACTCGAGATGCCTCACGTTATGCTGCTCATAGATGACCCGAAGCGCACGGTCATTGAGCCGCTGAAGGACAGCTGCACCGAGACCGTTTACGACTTTGATCTAATGACAGGTGCCGGTCATCTGCGCGGCGCGCTTGTACCCGAGTCGGTCCAGGAGAGCATTCTCTCCGCGCTCGCAGCGCTCTGCGGAGACGAGGAGCATCCTTTTCTATTCGCCGTCGGCGACGGAAACCATTCGCTTGCCACCGCAAAGCAGTGCTACCTTGACAATCCTACCCCCGAGAATCGCTATGCGCTCGTGGAGGTCGTAAATGTTCATGACGATGCACTTGTATTCGAGCCGATCTACCGCGTGGTTTTCGGCGCGGATACAGACGAGCTTATCGGAGCGGTTCGCGCTCATTTTGCCGCAATGCAGCCCGAGTGTCTGACCTCGACAATGGCAGCGATAACAAGCAAGGGCGAGCAGAGCTTCCCCTGCACATCATTTCCTGTCGGAGAGCTGCAGGAGCTGCTCGCAGCCTATGTTGCGGAGCATCCCGGAACGGTACTCGATTATATTCACGGCGAGAGCTCGCTGCGCGAGCTGTCCGAGGGGGACGGCGCAGTCGGATTCCTCTTCGAGGGGATGAAGAAGAGCGAGCTCTTCCCGTATATCCGCGAAAAGGGTATTCTGCCTCGTAAAGCGTTCTCGATGGGAGAGGCGCTTGATAAGCGGTTTTACATGGAGTGCCGTAGTCTCTGCTGAGCTAAAAACGCCCGGACCGAAAAAGCGAAAACGGACTTTTAGGTAACGGCTTTAGTTTAATCTGATTTGCTGAATAGTGTCGGAATCCTTACGGATTCCTTCAAAAGGCGAAAATGTTTTCGCTTTTTCTACCGCCGAAAACCGTCTCTGCCGTACACTTGTACGGCGACGAGGCGGTTTTCGACGCTTCTGCATCTTTTTTATCTCTCCGCGAGCGGCTTGTCACTTCGTACGTAGTTTTTTCTCTGCCTCAGTATAGAAATAGTGTGTCGAGATACGGCGAGGATAATTTCGCTTTTTCGGTCCAAGCGTTTTTAATTCAGCAGAGTTCAGCAGAGCTCCCATTGCCATCAGCGGAGTTCAGCAAAACTCACTTAATTACTATCATTGAATTCTGTTGGGATAACCACAGACAAACCGAAAGAGAACCGTAAAGCTCAAATCTCTACGGTTCTCTTTTTATATTCAGATAAAAATCAAATCGGGTATTTTCGGCGGCGTCATCTGTGCGCGAGCGCACGGGCATCGGAGAGTCCGCAGACAAGCGCCTCTATATCCTCCTCGGTCGTATAGCGCGACAAGCCTATTCGTATCGAACCGTCTATGCGGTCGCTGCGCATACCGATAGCCTCGAGCACATGACTGCGCTTACCCTGCTTGCAGGCAGAGCTTTTTGACACATATACCTCTCTGCCCTCGAGAAAATTCATGATAACCTCACTGCGCCAGCCGGGCATCGAAGCACTGAGAATGTGCGGTGCGTCGGTCTCGAGTATGACCGCCTCCGGCACGGCGGCGGTCAGCCGCTCCGAGAGCTGCGTTTTAAGCGAGCGTATGTATTCTATCTTAGGGTCAAGACGTGCTGCGGCGGCAAATGCCGCAATAGCCGGCATAGCCTCCGTTCCCGCGCGGCGCTCCGACTCCTGACCGCAGCCGCAGATAAAGGGCGGCAGACGCAGCCCGCTGCGGATATACAGCGCGCCGATGCCCTTAACAGCATGTATCTTATGTCCGCTGATGCTGATAAGATCTGCGCCGAGCTTTGATGCGCGGAACGGCAGCTTCATAAAGCCCTGAACCGCATCGGTATGGATAAGCGCCCTGCATCCGGCAGCTCGTACCGCGCGGGCAATACCCGCGATATCGGTAACCGCTCCGGTCTCGTTGTTGACCATCATAAGCGAGATAAGTGCGGTATCGGGGCGAAGCGCCGCAAGCACCGACTCTGAGGTTATCGCGCCGGCGCTGTCCGGTACGAGACGTGTAACGGTGCAGCCGAGCCCCTCGAGGCGGTCGAGCGATCGACGCACGGCATCATGCTCCACGGAAGAGCTGATAATATGTCTGCCGGTGCGCTTCATTGCCTCGGCACCGCCGAGCAGCGCCCAGTTATCGCTCTCCGAGCCGCAGGAGGTAAAGACAAGCTCCTCCGGCTTTGCGCCGAGCGCGTCGGCTACGCTGCGCCTGCACTCGTCGAGCAGGTGCTTTGCCTCTCTGCCCTTTCTGTGCGTCGAGGACGGATTTCCGTATACCTCACTCATCACACGTGCCGCCGCTTCGAGTGCCTCCGGGCAGGTGCGGGTAGTCGCTGCGTTATCAAGATAATGTTCCATTTTATATGACCGTTGCCGCCGCACTGCGACGGTTTACCTTTTTATAATATCACTTCGTTTTTTTCTGTTGATAACATCGGCACGACCGACAGATGCCGTCTGCCGCCATTTTATCGGCAATGATGGATCTGACTCTGAAATGATCCTGCAATGTTTCTCGGATATTGAGCTGAATGTCAAAGCAGCAGCTCATAGCCGTATCGGCGGTC
>OIYO01000108.1_pt1 | contig 84968 bp, 89 predicted proteins | sample 1588191 | NCBI WGS metagenome assembly OIYO01 (sample SAMN03283275) | human gut metagenome | biome: human-associated habitat; material: feces | host: Homo sapiens | place: Peru | collected 2012 | reverse complement strand
TGCCGTATTTCAAGTTTTGAGGCAATGTATTATGCAAAATTTTGTTTCGTAGGCGCGACAGGTTCGAGTCCTGTCACACTATCTGCGCAAAGCGGGTATTAGCCTGCCGAGCGCTGAAAATAAATACTTATAATTGACCGCTAAAATGAGCATTACGCAGAGCACCTGAACGGGAATCCAAAACGGCAGCTCGAAAACAATAAAAGCGGTTTGCACAAGGGTTATTGCGGTATTTGCGGCAACACTGCCGCCGTAAAGCTTAAAGCGGATATATTTTCTTGAATTTGCGGCACGGATTAAAAACACTGCGAAATAGCTTATAAATGTAGCTATTGCCGCGCCCTGAACGCCGATGGGCGAGGGTATAAGCACAAAGTTAAGCGCAATATTTATAGTAGCACCCGCCATTGCGGTTAAAAATGATATTCCGCTCTGCTTGGTAACGACGTATACCGTGCCGAGAAAGGATGTAAACGCCGTAAACACCATTGAAAGCGATAAAACAGGCACATACTTCCACGCTTCATAATACTCTGCGGCGGAGAGGATTTTTATAGCGGGCTTCGCAAGGGCTATTATTCCCGAGCCTGCCAAAAACATAACCGCCTGAAACGAACGCCAAACGCCGCCGAAAAACTCGGCGTGCTCCTTTTCGTCCCCGTGCGACTCAACAACGGCGGAAAACTGCCACGCCTGCATAAATACGCTTGACACTATGGTTAAAATAGTGGGAATCTTATAGGACACCGCGTAAATACCGTTTGCCGTATCGCCAATATAGCCGTTTACCATATAGCGGTCGGAAACGCTGGTTATCCACCAAAAGACCGTTGTGGGAATAAGCGGAATACTGTATTTAAGCATTTTTATAAATGCTTTTTTGCGCGGGTGCGGGGTGAATTGCAGCCACAGCTTTTCTTTAACAAACAGAAAGACGGTGCAAAGAAAATCCGCAAGAACTACCGAAAGCACGTAGCCTGTAAGCCCGATTTTCATAACTGCTAAGAATATTATATTAAGCGTGATTACAAGAGATGTGTTAATTATTCCCTGAACGGCAAAAAGCGCCGTGTTTCCCCTCGCCCTTATAAACTGCGCGCAAAGGGAATGGTAGCAGGAGGAAATGGTGTATATAACAATAAGCCAGATATGCCCGCGAAACTCTTTAACAATGCCGAGCAGCGGAACTATGGGAATAAACATAAGCGCGCCCAGAGTTATAACAATAAATCCCGCCGTGAAAATACTTCGTCTGCCGCGCTCATTATCAAGCGCAAAGCGGAAAACACCGTCCGTAATTCCGAGCGATATTACGGGGAAAAGCAGGTTTGCGGTTTGGGTTATTAAGTCCGCCGTGCCGTAATCGGACGGTGACATATAGCCCGTGTAAAACCGCACCATAAAAAAAACAAGTATTTTTGAACCGAATGTGCCTATGCTTATAAGCAATGTATTTGAAAACAGAGTTTTATATTTATTAGCCAAGTGAGAAGCTTCACCCCTTTTTTCAATACGCACTATGCCCGCCCGCAAGCAAACTTTTATTATTTTACCACATTTATCCGTGTTTTACAACAATTAAAAAAGTAATTTATGCTGCCGCATTAAAATGGGAATAAAAAGGCACGGATTTTACTCCGTGCCCGCTTATATATTTTTTATTTTTTAGCTGCCGCTGCTTTTTTAGCCTTGTGGCGTTTCCATATAACCCACAGCGGACCCGCAATGCAAAGTGATGAAACCGCGCCCGAAACAATACCGAACGCCATAGGAATGGCAAAGGTACGAAGGGTTGAAAGCCCGAACAGCTCTGAAACCGCAACGATTGTCATAACCGCCACAAAGGTTGTGAGAGAGGTTATAACGTTTCTTCTGAGCGAGGTATTAATGCTCGTATTAACAATTTCACCGATTTCAGCCTCAGGCATAAGGCGTGAATTTTCACGCACGCGGTCATAAATAACGATAGTATCGTTAAGCGAATAGCCGAGTATGGTAAGCACAACCGCTATGTAGTTTGAATCAAGCTGTAAGCGGAAGAACACGCAGGTGAAGAAGGTGATAAACACGTCAAACACCAGTGCGCAAAGCGCGGTAATCGCGGCGGAAATGCCGCCTATACGCTTAAAGCGAATGCCTACATAAATTATAACCAAAATTGCGGTTATAAGCACAGCCACAAGGCTCTTTAAGAAGAACGAGCCTGCAACGGTGGGGCTTACGGAGTTAGAGTTGTAAAGCTCAACTTTATTATCCTTAAATTTTTCATTAAGGGTAGTAGTAAGCTTTTCCTGATCCTCTGCCGAAACCGAGTTCTTACCTACAAGGCTTATTTCAAAGGTTTTTGTGTCGCCGGTGAGTGAGGTGCTTTTTGATACGGTAAACGATTTTTTAATAATCTCTTTAACGGCTGACTCAATATCCGCGTCCTTAACGTCCCCCGTGTATGAGTAGGCTATCTTAGTACCGCCGCTGAAGTTGATGTCTAACTTTACGCCGAACCCGGGAATAAACATAAACACTATTCCGGCGAGAAAAATTGCGGCATATATAATAAGAACCTTTTTGAAATTCTTATTGAAATCGATTTTATTATTACGCATTTTTCTCACCTCCGTAGAACTGCGGCTTTCTCATAAACTTTAGCTGCGAAAGGCTCTTAAGCATATATTTGGAGGCAAGCACGCCCATTATAAGGTTGAATATAACGCCGACCAAAAGCGTATAACCGAAGGAATAAATAGAGCCGGTTATTGAAGAGCCGAGGAGCGACATTATGGGTGAGAATATCTTGGCGATAATATTATCCGGCGTACCGAAAGCGCCCATAAGCACTATTGAAACGATAATAATGGTAACGTTACCGTCGATTATAGCGCTTAAAGCGTTTTTAAAGCCGCTGTCTATTGCTCCGTCAATCGTCTTGCCCTTTCTAAATTCATCCTTAATACGCTCGGACGCGATAACGTTACAGTCAACGCCCACGCCGACCGACAGAATGATACCCGCAATGCCCGGAACGGTAAGTGTAAAGCTATCGGCATTAGGGAAGAAGCCCGAAATGCAGGCGATACTTCCCGCAAGCTGACCGAGCAGAGCTATTGCCGCAACAACGCCGTTTACGCGGTAAAGTATTATCATAATAAGGCACACAATTCCGAAAGCAATAGCGCCCGCGATAAGCATAACACGAAGTGCGTCAGAACCGAGGGACGGCGAAATTATCTGCAATTTACTGTCATCAACAGTAAGCGCAAACGGCAGAGAGCCCGCATTTATCTTATCGGCAAGGTCCTTTGCCTCTTTAGAGCCCGCCATGCCGTCTATGTAGGCTGTGCCGTTGGTTATCGCGGTATTAACGGTCGGGGCGGATATTTTGGTTTCATCCATCCAAATGGATATTTTACTGCCCACAAGCTCTTTTGTCGCCGCAGCAAACTTTGAAGAGCCTGCATCGGTGAAATAGAGATAAACGACATAAGCGCCTTTTTCGTTAACGCCCGCCTCGGCGCGGTCAATATCCTGCGCGCCGCTTAAGATAACATCGTTTTTATCCTCATTGCGGCAGAAGGTAAGCAACGCGGTCTCACCGAGCTCCTGCACCGCCGCAGCGGCGTCGAAATCGCTCTCGTTTGCAGCCCATGGGAATCTTACGATTATCTGGTGATTGTCATTGTCGGTATAAACCTCATAATCGGTTATGTTCTTGTTTACAAGGCGGGTCTCGATAATGGCTTTCGCGGCGTCCATATCGTTTGCGGTAATATCAACGCCCTCCTTATCGGGCGAGAAAACGGCTTCAACGCCGCCCCTGATATCAATGCCCCAGCGAATATCGTTAGCACCCTTAATGTAAACCTTGCGGGTATCGCCGTAGTAATTTTCAATTCCGAAAAAGGCGGTATATGTAAGCGCCAGAATCAGAAGAAATACCACGAAAAATACCGGCTTGCCTGTTCTTTTGGACTTCATTGGCAAATCCTCCACTATATGTGATTAATATGTATTATACATATAAACGCGACTAAAGTCAATCGTTATATGTAAAATCACCTAATTTTCTTTGTCGGCAAGTAATTTTTCCAGCGCCGCATACCTTACTGCGAGCGCTAAAACCTCCGACGCCTTCTCTATTTCCTCAACCGAGGGGTAAGAGGGGGCTATTCTTATATTTGAGTCCTTGGGGTCGTTGCCGTAGGGATAGGTGGCTCCTGCGGGGGTCAGTATCATACCCGCGTTTGCACAAAGCTGCTCTACCCTTTTAGCGCAGCCCTCAAGCACATAAAGGCTTATGAAATACCCGCCGCGCGGCGTTGTCCAGCGGGCAATACCCGTGCCGGAAAGCTGATTTTGCAGCTCTTTTTCAACCGTTTCAAATTTAGGTCGTAAAATTGCTGCGTGGCGCTTCATATGCTTTTCAATATCCTCAACCGTTCTGAACATACGCGCATGCCTTAACTGGTTGAGCTTATCGGGGCCTATGGTCTGGTATTTCATTCTGCCCTTTAAAAGCGCCACGTTATTGGGGCTTGCCGCCTCAACCGCCACGCCCGCACCCGGGAAGGTTATTTTGGAAGTAGAAGTGAAAATTATGGGAAGATCGGGGCTGCCCGCCTTAACACACTCATCGTATATATTAAGCAGCGTATCGCCCTCATCGTACAAATCGTGCACCACGTAAGCGTTATCCCAAAAAATTCTGAAATCCCCCGCGGCGGGCTTTAAGTGCGCCATACGGCGGACTACATTATCCGAATAGGTTATTCCCTCGGGGTTTGAATATTTCGGAACGCACCATATTCCCTTAACCGACGTGTCCTTTACAAGCTCCTCAACCTCGTCCATATCGGGACCCTCATCATTCATCTGAACGGGTATAAGCTCAAAGCCGAAATACTCGGTAACCGCAAAGTGACGGTCATACCCCGGCACTGGGCACAGGAATTTAAGCTTGCCCTGCTTCATCCATGGCTCGCCGCCCATACCGTGGGTCATAGCCTGTGCTATGGTATCAAACATCATATTAAGCGAAGAATTTCCGCCCACTATTATCTGGTCGGGGCTGAGCCCTAAAATTTTACCGAAAAGGTTTTTAAGCTCTGCAAGCCCGTCAAGCCCGCCGTAGTTGCGGCAGTCTATTCCGCTTATGTTCTTAAAGCCTGTATCATTTCCCACAAGGTCGAACATTTTTTCGCTTAAATCCATATTGTCAAAGCCAGGCTTGCCGCGCGACATATCAAGCGATAAGTGCATACTGCGCATATGCTCATACTCATTGCGAACATTTTTAAGCTCAGCTGCAAGCTCATCGCGGTTCATACTTAAATAATCTAACATGCTTTTTCACCTCATAACTAAATAATTATAATAGTAAAACGCCTATATTTCAAGTAATAAAGCGCAAAAAGTTAATTTTTTACGTTTTCTACAAAAAATGTGCGGTCGGTTTATTCTTGACAAGAGGTATATAAAAGTTTAATATAGAATGAGGGAAGGTGTAAAAATTGAGCAAAAAGAATTTAATTATAATTATTTCTTCTGTTGCGGCGGGGCTTATTCTTCTCGGCGCGCTTGGTATTTGGCTGGTTAATATTTTTAAATCGGGCAATAAGCAATCTGCGGGTTCGGGCGGCAACGCGGTTATCAGCGTAGGCTCTGTTTCTGCCGGAACGGGAAAGAACATAAGGGTTCCGGTAAGCTTTACGGGCAACCCGGGCGCCATGGGCTTTTTTATAGAGTTTGAATACGACGCAAATTCACTCGAGTATTTAAGCACCGATAAGGGCGAGCTGCTTACCGACTGCGAGGTAGCCGAAGCCGGCAGCGGAAAATTAAAGCTTGTAAGCGTTGAGGACAGAGATGTTAAAAAGGACGGTACACTGGCGCACCTGAATTTCAAAATTAAGGACGGTGCCGCCGGAAAATCGGAAATAAAGGCAATCTGCGGTGAAAACAGCGTTTGCAACTATGATGAAAAGGCAATTTCGGTTAAAACCGAAAACGGCACGGTTACAGTAAAATAAGTATAAAAAATCCCACTGTTTCATAATGAGACAGTGGGATTTTTGCATTTAATTCTTTAAAGCTCTTTCAAGCCACACAAAGCCTACGTCAAGCGCGTCAAAGAAATTTTCCTTTGCCGTTTCCTTAACCACCCTGTCCTTATTAGGCAGCTGAGTGTCACTTTTAAGCAGCTGAACGGTAACTTTTTCGGGGATTTTATCCTCTTTTGTTTCCGTAAGCACCGTGAACTTTATTACGTAAGCGTCCGCCATATCGCCGTAGAAAATTTCTTTTCCGCTGCGCACAAGCGGCTTGCCCTTATAATTCAAAAAATTGTTTTCTGCCATTTTTACTCCTTACTTATTATCCTCTCCCGGAATTTCGCCATAAAGATTAAAGCGGAAAAGCATAGTTTCATCATCGGGGTTGGTGCAGCGAATAGTAGCCTCCGTTACCTCGGTGTTTTTAAGAATGGTGCTGAGTCCTAACATCTGGCAAAGCTTTGATTTAAGGTTCAGCACATCGCCGTCCTTTGTTTCAAGGTAAACATCACCCTTGCACTCGTCAACAGCCTTTATAAAATCGTCAAAGTCCACATTGTGAAGTTGAATTTTTCCGTTATCCATTTTACTTACCTCCTCTTGTACTATACTAAAAGTATAATCCATACAAATAAATATGTCAAGTAAGTGTTGACATTTTGACAAAATTCATTTACTATAGTATTTGTAGAAATTTCGGGTTTATGGAGGAATTTGCTTTGGAAAACTCAAAAAAAAGTATGGATACTATAGTAGCTCTTGCTAAAGGGCGCGGGTTTGTATACCCCGGCAGCGAAATTTACGGCGGGCTTGCAAACTCGTGGGATTACGGTCCCTTAGGCGTTGAGCTTAAAAACAATATTAAAAGGGCGTGGCTTAAAAAGTTCGTTCAGGAATGTCCCTATAACGTGGGGCTTGACAGCGCGATACTTATGAACCCGGAAACCTGGGTGGCATCAGGTCACTTAGGCGGCTTTTCCGACCCGCTTATGGACTGCAAGAGCTGCAAAACCCGCCACAGAGCGGATAAGCTTATTGAAGACTATGTAGCCGAGAATGGGCTCAGTGACAACCCCGCCGCCATGAGCGATGAGGAAATGATGCAGTATATTAAGGATAAGGGCATTGCCTGCCCCAACTGCGGCAGCCACGATTTTACCGATATACGCAAGTTTAACCTTATGTTCAAGACCTTTCAGGGCGTAACCGAGGACAGCACATCTACACTTTACCTCCGCCCCGAGACCGCGCAGGGCATTTTTGTAAACTTTAAGAACATTGCCCGCACCACCCGTAAAAAAATACCGTTCGGCGTGGCGCAGATAGGTAAATCGTTCAGAAACGAAATTACCCCCGGTAACTTTATTTTCCGTATCCGCGAGTTTGAGCAAATGGAGCTTGAGTTCTTCTGCAAGCCCGGCACCGACCTTGAATGGTTTGAATACTGGCGCGCTTACTGCCGCAAGTGGCTCTTAGACCTGGGAATAAACGAGGAGCATTTAAGGCTGCGCGACCACGATAAGGATGAGCTTTGCTTCTACTCAAAGGCTACAACCGACTTTGAGTTCCTCTTCCCGTTCGGCTGGGGCGAATTATGGGGCGTTGCCGACCGCACGGATTACGATTTAACTCAGCACTCCGAGCACTCGGGGCAGCCTATGGATTACTTTGACCCCGAAACAAACGAAAAATATATACCCTATGTTATAGAGCCGTCGCTCGGCGCTGACCGCGTGCTGCTCGCCTTCCTTTGCGACGCATACGACGAGGAAACCGATGAAAAGGGAGATGTTCGCACCGTTATGCACTTCCACCCGGCACTCGCCCCCTTTAAAGCCGCGGTGCTCCCACTCTCGAAGAAGCTTTCGGAAAAAGCGACTGAAATATATTCAGAGCTTTCAAAGGACTTTATGATTGACTTTGACGACGCGGGCTCAATAGGCAAGCGTTACCGCCGCCAGGATGAAATAGGCACGCCCATTTGCATAACCTACGATTTCGACTCGGTAGAGGATAAATGCGTTACCGTTCGCGACCGCGACACAATGGAGCAAAAGCGCATACCGATAGCCGAGCTGAAAGCGTACGTTGCAGAAGCCGTTAAATTCTAAAACAGGGGTAAAAATATGTCTTCAACTACTATACTCTTAATGGTGGCTGAGCTGCTGGGCGGGCTTGCGTTCTTCCTTTACGGAATGACAATGATGTCGGGCGGACTTGAAAGCATATCCGGCGGAAAGCTTGAAAACGATTTGAGAAAGGTTGCAAGAAATCCTTTCGCAAGCTTTTTCCTCGGTGCGGGCATAACCATTGCCATACAGTCGTCATCCGCTATGACGGTTATGCTTGTGGGTCTTGTAAACTCGGGCATACTTGCCTTCGGCGATACCTTTGGTATAATAATGGGCTCAAATGTCGGCACCACGCTTACCTCTTGGCTTTTAAGCCTTACGGGCGTGCAGGGCGAAAATTTCTTCCTCACCCTTTTAAAGCCCATGACATTCTCGCCGCTGCTTGCCTTTGCGGGTATACTTATGCATATGCTCTCCCACAAGGAGCGTCAGAAAAACATCGGCGTAATTTTAATAGGCTTCGCCGTGCTTATGACGGGCATGGATTTTATGAGCGATTCCATGAGCTCTATTCAGGAAATGGAGGGCTTTAAGCACCTGCTCACCGCCTTTTCAAGCCCGGTTGCGGCACTGCTTATTTCCACCGCTTTTACAGGCATTATCCAGTCCTCCGCCGCTACAGTAGGTATAGTACAGGCTATGGCGCTTACAGGCACCATAAGCTATAAAATGGCAATCCCGCTGGTGCTCGGCGCAAATATCGGCACCTGTATGACGGCGCTTATATCCTCATTTGGCACAAGCAAAAACGCTAAGCGCGTTGTGGCTCTTCATATTTACATTAAGGTTATTGGGTCAATAATTTTCACCGCCGCGCTTTACGGCTTAATGGCGTTCGGCACGGAATTTTTAGATAAACCGGCTTCTATGATAGGCGTAGCCGTTGTGCATACACTTTTCAATATTATAAACACATTTGTGCTTATTCCGTTTAAAAAGCCGATTATGCGGCTCTGCGAAATTACAATTAAGAGCAGTAACGAAAAAACTCATACCGTATTTTTGGACGAGCGTTTGTTTACAAACAGCGCGCTTGCGGTGTCTGAATGTCACCGCCTTACAAACGAAATGGCAGAGCACGCGCGAGACTCGCTTACAAAGGCTATAGGACTTATATCGTCCTACAAAGCCGAAACCACGCAGTATATTCGCGAAAACGAGGAGCTTATTGATAAATATGAGGACAAGCTCGGCACTTATTTAGTAAGGCTCAGCAACAACGAGCTTTCGGAAAATCTTTCCCACTCAATAGCCCGCATGCTCCACAGTATAGGTGACTTTGAGCGAATAGGCGACCACGCGCTTAATATCTGCAAGGTTGCCGAGGAAATGCACAATAAAAACATTCATTTTTCAGATGAGGCAAAGAAAGAAATCGCGGTTATAACAAACGCCGTTACCGAAATACTCAATATGACGGTGGATTCGTTTATAAATGACGATATAGAGCTTGCCTCTCACGTTGAGCCGCTTGAGCAGGTTATAGATACGCTTAATAAAAAGCTTAAAGCGCGCCATGTTGCAAGGCTGCAAAGCGGCGAATGTACCATTGAGCTGGGCTTTGTATTTACCGACCTGCTAACCAACTACGAGCGCGTTTCCGACCATTGCTCGAATGTTGCGGTTTACACCATGCAGCTGCCGAGCGATAAGCTGGATGCGCACAAGTACCTCGCGAAAATCAAAAACGCCGAAACCGGCGCCTTTGTTGATGATTTCAATATGTACGCCGAAAAATATTCGGTTTAACTCATTAAATGCAAAAAAGCTGTCACAGACCCGCAAGGTTACCTGTGACAGCCTTTTTATATTTTTTTAAAGTGAAAAGGCTATGTTTTTACCGGTTGGAGTGTAAATCCTGTATTTTACGCCCGCCGTTTCAAACATACGCTTTGAGGCAAGCACACTGTCTGAATCGGAGTATTTATCCGACATATAAACCACCTCGGTTATGCCCGACTGAATAATCGCCTTTGCGCACTCATTGCACGGGAAAAGCGTAGAATAAACCGTACAGCCGCGAACGCTGCCGACCGCGCAGTTTAAAATCGCGTTAAGCTCAGCATGGCAAACATAAAGATACTTTGAATTAAGCGGGTCGCCGTCGCGCCCCCAGGGAAAATCATCATCACTGCAGCAGCGCGGCATACCGTTGTAGCCCATTGAAAGTATACGTTTTTCCGAATTTACTATGCAGGCGCCCACCTGGGTTGAAGGGTCCTTGCTGCGCAGGGAGGAAAGTATGGCAATACCCATAAAGTATTCATCCCAGCTTAAATAATCTGCTCTTTTCAAAATTAACACCTCATTTATTTTCAGTAAGCCGTAACAGCGCCTGCATATCCTCCTCAGCGTCACGAATAACGCAGCGCAGCGTTATAAGCGCAATTATAAGCATAAGCAACAAAACGCAGCCGCCGAAGAAAAACAGTGTATCGAAATCTATATTAAGAGTATCAAGTGAAAAGCTCTTTATTACAATAATAATGACAAGCAAAACCGCAATTACCGAAAGAACACGGAATAAAATTTTTGAGCGGTCGAAAAATTTCATTTATTTCCCTCCGTTTTTTATGCCGTCAAGCGTTTTTTCAGCCGCCTTATGCGCGTCGGCAGCGCCTTTTTTGCTTTCAAGCACCGTATCTGATACCCTGCGGCAGGAAATGCGCAAGCCGTCGGGCAGCTTTCCGTAATCCTTAGTTTCGGTCGCTTTATAAAAATCATCACTCAGCATAAGCGGCTCGCCCTCAAAAAGCCCGGCGCCGTCGGATAAATCCGAAAGATATTTATATGACTCATCATCGGTTATAAACAGCATTGCGTTTTGGTCGCCCGCTATCATTGCCTGCAATTTGGTCATCATGGTATAGCGGTACTGCGTATCGCCTGATTTATTGTTAAAGCTGCAATTTACAACCTGCACGTGTACCTCGCCGTCGCCGTTTATATCCTCGGTATATTTCGCTATATAGTCCGCTACGGCGTTTGCCTGTTCATCAAGCGCGGCGGTATATGTGAAATAAACCACCTCAAGGTCATATTTCGTCCTTGTGGCGCACTGGGTTATAAGCACCGCCAGCACAACCGTTATTGCCGTTACCGCCACAACATACCATTTATACTGAAACCAGAAGTTATCCAATTTTTCCTTGGGCGTTTTGGGAACAATAGCAACCTCGCTGGGCTTTGGCGGGGCTGCCATTTCCCCGCTCTGCATTTTTTTCAGCTCTAAAAATTCCTGGCGCGCCCTGCGCTGTTCCTCAAGAATTTCATTTGTATCTTTTTCGGACATCTTTCCGTCTCCCCATATGTTATACTACAAATATAACATTTTGCCGACATTTTTTCAAGACAAATTTGTAAACATAATGTAGATAAACAAAAAATAAATAAGACTTTGTCGAAAATAATTTAATAGCAAACTCCCGCCGCCGTGAATATACTGTCCTGACGGGAGAGGTTACAATGAAAAAGGTTGCAAAATTTACCGCGGCGCTGCTTACCGCCGCTACAATATTTTCCGGCACGGCTTTTGCACTGCCGCCTGCCGAGAAAAATACAATTCGCGGAATAGACGTGAGCGTATATCAGGGTGATATTGATTTTTCCGCCGTTAAAAAAAGCGGAATAGGTGCTGTGTATATTCGCGCGGGCGCGGGGAACAGCTATACCGACGGAAAGCTTGAGGATAACTACCGCAAGGCAAAAGCGGCAGGGCTTAAAATCGGGTTTTATTATTATGTTACGGCAATGAACGAGGAAGAAGCGGTTTCTCAGGCGGAGAAATTCGCCGCGCTCATAAAGGGCAAAAATTACGAAATGCGCCCCGCTATGGATTACGAAAGCTTTTCGGGGCTTGGCAGAGAAACGGTAAACAATATAGGCATTGCCTTTTTAAAGGAAACAGAACGGCTGACGGGCGTTCGCCCCGCAGTTTATTCCGATTCCTACCGCACGCGCAATTTATGGGATGCGCGTTTCGGCAAATATCCGCTTTGGGTTGCGGATTATGACGGCGGCGAAAACCCGCCCGATTCCCCCATATGGCGCGCATGGGCAGGATTTCAGTACAGCGACCGCGGGCGTATAGCGGGCATTGCCGATTATGTTGATTTGGATTATTTCACCGCGGAAATTATGCTTTCCGGCAAAACGCCCGAGCGCCCCGAAAAAGGCGTATATTATACCGTAAAACGCGGCGATACGCTGTGGGATATAGCGCGCAAAACAGGCAGCACGGTGGAAAAAATAGTTGCCGCCAACAATATAAAAAACCCCGACCTTATTTATGCAGGCGAGGTGTTCTTAATACCCGAAATAACAAATACAGGAAGATATTATACCGTAAGGGCGGGAGATACCCTATGGGGCATAGCACAGCGTTTCGGCAGCAGTGTAAACGCCATTGCCGCGGCTAACGGCATTAAAAACCCCAACCTGATTTATGCGGGCGAGGTGTTTTTAATACCGTAATTCTTTATAAAAAAACGGCACTTTCCGAATAATACGGAAAGCGCCGAAGCAGAGATTTTTTATTATTAGATCTCAGCGAAATATTTAATGGTACGAACCATCTGGCTGGTGTAGCTGTTCTCGTTATCATACCAGGAAACAACCTGTACCTGATAGGTATCATCGTCAATCTTGGTAACCATGGTCTGAGTAGCGTCGAACAAAGAACCGTAGGTAATGCCGATAATATCAGAAGATACGAGCGGCTCCTCGGTGTAACCGAAGGAAGCTGAAGAAGCAGCCTTCATAGCGGCGTTAATACCTTCAACAGTTACATCCTTGCCCTTAACAACAGCAACAAGAATTGTGGTAGAGCCGGTCGGAACCGGAACACGCTGAGCAGAACCGATGAGCTTACCGTTAAGCTCAGGAATTACAAGACCGATAGCCTTAGCAGCGCCTGTTGAGTTAGGAACAATGTTTACAGCGGCAGCACGTGCACGGCGAAGGTCGCCCTTTCTGTGCGGGCCGTCAAGAACCATCTGGTCGCCGGTGAAGGCGTGAACGGTGGTCATAATACCGCTCTGAATGGGAGCATACTTGTTAAGAGTATCAGCCATAGGAGCTAAGCAGTTTGTGGTGCAGGAAGCAGCAGAGATAATTTTATCGCTTGCGTCAAGAGTTTTCTCATTAACGCTGTAAACGATAGTTTTAAGGTCCTTACCTGCCGGAGCGGAAATAACAACCTTTTTAGCGCCTGCGTCGATATGAGCCTGAGCCTTATCCTTAGAGGTGTAGAAACCGGTGCACTCGAGAACTACATCTACGCCGATTTCGCCCCACGGAAGGTCAGCTGCATTCTTTTCAGCATAAATCTTGATAGTTTTACCGTCAACTGTAATGCTGTCTTCCCCTGCTGAAACCTTGTCAGCCAGAGCGTAGCGACCCTGAGCGGAATCGTACTTGAGAAGATGAGCGAGCATAGCCGGGCTTGTAAGATCGTTTATAGCAACAACCTCATAGCCTTCGGCGCCGAACATCTGACGGAAAGCGAGACGACCTATACGGCCGAAACCATTGATAGCAACTTTTACCATTGGAAAAACCTCCTTAATAATTTACATTTACTATTTTAACCCATTTGACAAGCTTTTTCAAGCTATTTGTTTAATATTTAACAATTTTTTTATTTTTTATATAATTTGGCATAATAACCTCATATGCGGAGGTTGCATTATGATATATTTGCCAAGGCCGCGTGAGCGGTATTTAGCCGCTTTGCGGCTGCATATTCAAAAAAGCTGTCTGCGGGGCAAAGAAAGCGCAAAGCACTTTGCGCAGCTTAAAAAAATTATGCTTTGCGAAGCGCTTGTTTCAAAAAACGATAAATCACCCGTTGATATACCGAAATACTCCGATTCACTGCTCGGCGCCGCAGTTATAATTCTACTGCAAAGCGGCAGGCGGCTGTCGGTGAGTTTATCGGGCAGCGGGGTCTTTCTTATAAACAGGCGGATTTTTACCGCCCTTTTACTGACACTGGCAGACAGCTGCGGCGAAAACGGAAATATTTTTATTTTTTCAGAGGGAAGCCGTATTACTGTAAGGCTTAAAGGCATAAGACTGTGCCGCCTGCATAAAACGCTTGTAAACGCGCTGGAGGGTGTCTTATTAAAAGCCGTAAATGAAGACCGCGCAATTATAAGCCTGCCGGTGCTTGGAACAAACCAAGAGCCCGAGAGCTTTTTAAACGAATGGGCGCTGCTTTTGGATAAATTTTCGCCGGTAAACATTTTTTTAATGCGGAATTCGTAATGCGAAATTCGGAATTAAGGCACGGTTTTCCCCGCAAACTCATATAGGTTTATTTATCGTTAAACACCTGCGCAGCACATAAAAGCCCTAAAAGAATATAATCACCAGACATTTTTGCCTTTTTCATACGCTCATTTATTTCCTCATTAGTCATTTCCGAGTTTTCACACATCTTTTTAATAATATCAAAATTTTTAATAATAAAATCCATAGCTCTTTGTCCCTCCGGCGGCAGTTTTATAATTTCTCCTGCTAATTTTTCAATTTTTTCTTCCTTTTTCATTTTTTCTTCCTCCTGTTAAGTATTATAACAATATTATAGATAATTTTTAACTAAAAGCCAATAGACTGTTTTTATCTATTATATAATTATAGAAAAAACAGTAGGGATTGATTATTTATGAAAAAATATAACGAAATACTCAGAGATTTAAGAGCAGACCTTGCCACACGAAGTTCACAAAAAACAGTAGGCGAAAAATGCGGAATATCCCAAAGAAAACTTTCCTTTATAGAAAACGGAAAGACTGAGCCAAACCTTGACGATTTAAGGGCGCTTTGCCGTTTTTACAATGTTTCCGCCGATTATATTCTGGGCCTACCGGATCTCCCATACCCGAAAAGATAATATAATCGAAAAAGCCCTGCCGTTATCCTTAAAAGATAACGGCAGGGTTGCTTTTAATTAAATTCAAATTTATGCGTTATAGCCTGCTGCGGAAATATCCGAAGAAATAATGTTAAAGCCGAAAGCCGAATTTTCGTTTTTTACAAAAAGCGTTGTTGCCTTTGCGGTTTCCGCGTCACTGTCGTGCGAGGAAATCTCCACATCGGTCACCACGGTGTAGCTGCCGTCCTCATTCTCGGTGATAACGGGAGCCGAATGTTTATAAACCGAAAAACCGCGCGGAATAACATAAACATAATTTTCACGCTGCGGGAAATCCTTTGTAACGGCGGCGAAATCGGCATTTTCAACCCCGTACATATTGTAAAGATAGCCGGCAATAAGGCTCTGTTTAATATATCCGTCCTCCGCTTTATCAAGCAAGGCAACCTCAGAGCAGGCGGTCATTTCATAAACGCTTTCAAACGCATCGTTATAAACAAAATTATGGTTCAGCATATTAAGAAAACGCGCGCCCAGAGCCTTTTCTTCAGAAACGGTGACGGCGGGCTTTTTTTCGGTAGCGTTCGCCGCGGGCTTAACCGTGAGCGAGGTAAAAGAAATCAGCAACACAACTGCCAGTGCCGTAATGCTTAAAATTCCCTTTTTCATACTACCGCCTCCAAGCTTTCTTACTGATTATAATTATATACCGATTTTTCAAAAAGTACAAAAACAATTCGGTTACAAATGGTATCAGATTTGTTACCGTTTGCGGGCTGAAAAGTAAATTATTTTTAAAAACCGCGCGGTATGTGTTGATATTTTCTTTTACTTTAAGTATAATAGAAAAGTATAAAGATATATTGGGGGCAATTAGCTTGGACTGCAAACAGTTTTTTAAGCAGATAAACGGTAAAAAAATAGCAATGTGCGGCATAGGGGTGAGCAACACTCCGCTTATTTTGAATTTTTTAAATAAGGGCGCCATGGTTTACGCCTGCGACCGCCGCAGCCGCGAGCAGATAGGCACGCTGGCTGATGAGCTTGAAAACGCGGGTGCCACACTCCGTCTCGGCGACGGTTATCTTGATAATTTAGAGGTTGATATTATATTCCGCACGCCGGGTATGAACTTTAATTTACCCGAGCTTGAGGCGGCGCGCAAAAAGGGAATCGCGGTTACAAGCGAAATGGAGGTATTTTTCGACCTTTGCCCCGCAACGATATTCGCCGTTACCGGGTCGGACGGAAAAACCACCACAACCACACTTATTGCCAAAATGCTGGAGGCAGAGGGAAAAACGGTGCACCTCGGCGGCAATATAGGCAAGCCCTTACTGCCCGAAATTGAAAGCATAAAGCCCGGGGATTTCGTGGTAGCCGAGCTTTCATCATTCCAGCTAATATCAATGCGCAAAAGCCCCGATGTGGCGGTAGTTACCAACGTAGCGCCAAATCACCTTGATATTCATAAGGATATGGACGAATATGTTGAGGCGAAGAAAAATATACTTCTGCACCAAAACGCGTTTTCGCGCACGGTGCTCAATCGCGATAACGATATAACCCGCGAGTTCAGAAAATACGTTCGCGGGCAGTCGCTCTCGTTCAGTATGGAGCAGCCGCTTAAAAACGGCGCGTGGCTTGATACCGACGGCACTATTCATATGGCATACCGCGGGATTGACGCTCCCATTATGCACCGCAGCGAAATAGCGATGCTCGGCGACCACAATGTAGAAAATTATCTTGCAGCCATTGCAGCGGTTTGGGGCTATGTGGGCATAGACTCAATAAAGCGCGTTGCGCATGAGTTTAAGGGCGTTGAGCACAGAATTGAATTTGTTCGCGAGCTTGACGGCGTTAAGTATTACAACGATTCAATAGCCACAAGCCCCACCCGCACAATAGCGGGGCTTAAAGCCTTTGACCGTAAGGTGCTGCTTATAGCAGGCGGGTATGATAAACACATACCATTTGAGCCTATGATACCTTACATTATAGAAAAGGTTAAAAAGCTCTACCTGTGCGGAAATACCGCCGAAAAGATTGAAAAATGCGTCCGTGCCGACGAAAGCTACAAGGGCGAGCCCGAAATTGTAAGGGTTAAAAATATTGACGAGGCGGTTGCCGCCGCGCATAAGGACGCCGTTTCAGGCGATATTGTAACCCTTAGCCCCGCCTGCGCCAGCTTTGATATGTTCCCGAATTTTGTGGTGCGCGGAAATTACTATAAGGACCTGGTAAATAAGCTGTAATGAATATTAAAGAGGTTTTGTTTAAGTTATCAAGCCTTGATTCGGTAGGGGCTGTACATGACGCGGCTGATTACGCCGCTGAAGAGCTTAAAAAATATGCAGAGGTTGAAAGGCGCGGCGCCGCGGTTATAGGTAAAATAAATGGCGCTGCCGATTATACGGTTTTGCTTGACGCACACATAGATCAGGTGGCGTTCACCGTTACCGATATTGACGAAGAGGGATTTATTACCGCCGCCTGCTGCGGCGGCATAGACCTGCGCGCCCTGCCCGCACGCGCCGTTACGGTGCACGGTAAGAAAAATATTCCCGCTGTTTTTTGCAGCACCCCGCCGCACCTTGCAAGCGGAGAGGTGGAATATTCCGACATAGCAAGCATAAAACTTGATACAATGCTGGGCGCTAAAGCTAAAGATTTAGTATCCCTTGGCGATTACATTACATTTTCGGCAGAGCCCGCCGAGCTTTCGGGCGGGCTTGTAACAGGCCGTTCGTTTGACGACCGCGCGGGCGTTGCCTGCCTTTTAAAAACGTCGGAATTACTGGCTGACAAACCGCTGCCCTGCAATGTGGTGCTGCTTTTCAGTGACGCTGAGGAGCTTGGTATGCGCGGTGCCGCCGCGGCATCCTTCGGTATACACCCCGATGAAGTTATAGCGGTTGACGTTACCTTTGGGGACGGTATAGGAATATCGGCGGAGGAATGTGGCAAATTAGGCGGCGGACCGATGATAGGCTTTTCCCCCGTGCTTGACAGCGGCGTTTCCAAAAAGCTTTGCAATGTAGCGGCGGAAAACGGAATAAACTACGCCCCCGAGGTTATGGGCGGCAGAACGGGAACTAACGCGGACGTGCTGTCGGTAGCCGAAAGCGGCGCTAAAACCTGCACCGTTTCAATTCCGCTGCGCAATATGCACACAGAGGTTGAAACAATAAGCCTTGCGGACATTGAAAGCTCTGCCGAACTGCTCGCAAAATACATTTTGTCGGGAGGGCTTTTAAATGCTTGAAATTTTAAAGGAGCTATGCACTCTCTGCGCTGTTTCGGGTGACGAAACGGCGGTAAGAGACTGTATTATAGATAAAATAAAAGACTGCTGCGAATACAAAATTGACCCGCTCGGCAGCATTATAGCCTTTAAAAAGGGCAAAAAAACGCCCGCTAAAAAGGTTATGCTTGACGCGCATATGGACGAGGTCGGCTTAATAATAACATATATTACGGACGACGGTTTTCTGAAATTTTCCGCCGTGGGCGGAATTGATACCTCGGTGCTTATGTTCCGCCGCGTTAAGGTAAACGGAATAAACGGCGTTATCTCGGGCAAGCCTATACACTTAATTTCCGCTGACGAGCGCAAAAAGCTGCCCGACCCGCACACGCTTTATATCGACATAGGCGCTTCCTCTAAAGAAGATGCTCTTAAACTTGTTTCCCCCGGCGACCGCGCCGTGATTTGCGGGGAATATACCGACGCGGGCGATAAAATAAAATCAAAGGCGCTTGACGACAGAATCGGCTGCGCGGTGCTTATCTCTATGCTTTTAAAAGAGGCGGAGTATGATTTTTACGCTGTTTTCTCGGTTCAGGAGGAAGTAGGTCTTCGCGGTGCAAAGGCGGCGGCTTACACCGTAGCGCCCGATGCGGCAATAGTGCTTGAGGGCACCACCGCGGCGGATATTGCAGGCGTCGAGCCTTCAAGACGTGTTTGCGTTTTAGGCGGCGGTCCTGCCGTTTCGTTTATGGACAGAGCCACCGTTTACGATAAAGCCTACTATAATGCCGCCCTTAAAAGCGGCATAACCTGCCAGCCCAAGGCGGCGGTTGCGGGCGGCAATAACTCGGGCGCGGTGCACACAAGCCGCGGCGGAGTGCGCACGCTGGCTATTTCCGTTCCGTGCAGGTACATTCATTCACCCGCCTCGGTTGCGGATAAGTGTGATATTGAAAACGCGCTGCGGCTTGCGGAATATACGCTTAAAGGCATTTGCAGCGGCGAAATTGAATGATAAAGCTTGTAAACGCTCTGCCTGAGGTTTCAAAACCGACTGCGGAGTATATAAGAATAAAGTGCCTTTTTGATTGCTATAAAGAAGACCCCGATGTTTATTTTTGGCAGCAAACGGGTGCGGAGACATATATTTCCCTATCGGACGGCAATATGACCGTTTCTTACGGCGGCGGGAATACGGCGGAGCTTGCCGAGTTTATTAAAATGCTTAACCCAAAAACGGTTTTTACCGATAGCGTGACGTTTGAAAAACTGGAAATACAGCCTACAGAAACGGTGGAGGTAATGGCGCGCTGTGCCGATACTTCCCCGCTTTCCGATATGGGGGACAGGCTTTCGAGCAAGGATATTTACGAGGTTTTTTCCGCCGCGGGGTTAGATGTGCCCGATTACCCACACTTTGCGGTTGATTTCTGCCGCCGACTGAACAGGGGCGGGGCCTCGCTTTGGGGAATTAAAAATAAATGCGCCGCAGTTACTTTTAATACGGGCAGCTATGCCCTGCTTTGCGGGCTTGCAAGCCTTGAAAAGGGCAAGGGCGGGCAGGCGCTTAAAGCGATAATATGCAAAAACGGCGGGCGGCAAATGCTTTTATGCTGCAAGCCGCCGCTTGTGGGATTTTATGAAAAATACGGATTTAAAAGGCTTTACACAGCCGGTTATAAGGTGAGAAAGTGAATATAAACAATTTTTTTAATATAGACGAGCGCTTAATGCAGCTGGATGAAAAAATACTCGCGGAAATTTCCCCGCGCTTTAAGGAAACAGACGATATAACCGAATACAATCAGCTTAAAATGCTTTCGGCGTTTATTAAAAACGGCGTGACCGAATCGGCGTTTGCAGGCTCTACGGGCTACGGCTACGACGACCGCGGGCGCGAAATTTTAGAGCGCGTTATGGCGGACGCCATGGGCGCGGAGGATTCTTTAATACGCCACAATTTCGTTTCGGGCACGCACACCTTAACGGTGGCGCTTTTCGGGCTTTTGCGCCCGGGCGATAAGGTTTTGGTGCTTACGGGCAGACCGTACGATACCATTACGGGCGTTTTCGGAATTGACGAAAAGACAGACGGTTCCCTTGCCGATTTCGGGGTTGAATACCACGAAATAGCGCTGCTGCCAGACGGCACGCCCGATAAAGCGGCAATAAAAAAGGAGCTTGCCGCAAATGCCTACAAAATGGCGTACATTCAGCGCTCGCGCGGGTACAGCACAAGACCCAGCCTTACAATAGAGAAAATCCGCGAGTTGTGCAACATTGTGCGCGAAACTTCCCCCAAAAGCATTATAATGGTGGATAACTGCTACGGCGAATTTACCGAAAAGCAAGAGCCGTGCGAGGTTGGCGCGGATATTATTGCCGGCTCGCTTATTAAAAACCCCGGCGGCGGAATTGCCCCCACTGGCGGATATATTGCGGGCAGACACGAGCTTATAGAAAAATGCGCCTACAGGCTTACCTGCCCCGGCGTGGGGCGCGAGGCGGGCGCAACACTGGGGCATAGCAGAGAGCTGTATATGGGGCTTTTTTCCGCCCCGCACGTTGTGGGCGAGGCTATGAAGACAGCCGTTTTCGCATCCGCTCTTTTCAAAGCCTTGGGCTTTGCTGTAACTCCCGAGCCTGACGATAAACGCGGGGATATTATTCAGTGCGTGACCCTCGGCACGGCAGAGGGGCTTATTGCCTTTTGCCGCGGTATGCAAAGCGGCGCCCCGGTTGACGCCTTTGTAACCCCCGAGCCTTGGGATATGCCGGGCTATGACGACAAGGTTATAATGGCGGCAGGCGCGTTTACAATGGGCGCCTCAATAGAGCTTTCGGCAGACGGACCCTTGCGCCCGCCCTATGCCGCTTGGATGCAGGGCGGACTTAATTTCCACAGCGCGCACGCGGGAGTGCTGCTTGCCGCGCAAAAAATGCTCGAAGTCGGCGAAATAAAGCTATAACGGAAGTGAAAACAGATGAAAAAAATATTTTCGGGCAAGGTGTTTGATGTGCTGCCGCTGTCAGACGGCATAATATTTTCCTACTGCAAGGACGTTATTGACGAAAACACCATTGTCTCATATAAAATGATTTCCTTTGAAAACGGGCATTTTACCGATGTCGCGCGGAATATATACCTGCTTACCAAATTCGGCAATAATTATAAAGCCACCGCTATGTTTTGTGGCAATTATATCACCGCAAAATCAATAGTTCTGCCAAACAGCAAGGTTTTTCTGCTTGAGGATAACGGCAGCGCAGCCCTTTTGGATAACGACGCCACACTGCTTTGGTCGGGCGAGCTTAAATACCGCGGCGGCGCGGCGGCGGATATTGCGCTTTATAAAAACACACTTTGGGCAAGTTTTCCTGAGTGCAATGTGCTTTTGCGCTACAACCTTTCTACTATGCGTGAGGAGCTGCGCATCGGCGGAAATAAATCCCCGTTCTGCCGCCCTGAGGGGCTTTTTGTTGAGGGGGATAACATTATGGTGAGCAACGCAGGCTCATCAAAGCTCATACAGGTTAATCTCAATACCTACAGTGTTTTTGAATATGAGGATTTCGAAGAACCCATACGCCAATATGTAAAGGTCGGCGATTATCGGTTTGCCGTGCTTGATTCGGGGCTTTACCTTATATAAAGCCCCGTGAGCGTGTCGAATACGTCGCCACGCTCTTGGACGGGAATGCCGCTCGCTCGAAAATCAGATATTTTCGGACTGCACTCTATCCCCGCCAATACCACCCCAGTGCCCTTGAAAAACCGCTGAAAAAGCGGTTTTTCGCTTATAAGGTGTTTTTCCGCCGCACGTGTCAGCGGAAAAACGGGAATGCGGCGTAAACGCCGCATGGAAATTCAACTTCAAATTTATCAACTTACTGTCAAGGCTTTACCTTATATAAAGCCCCGTGAGCGCCCCAATTTTAAAAATAAAAATTTTTTTAAAAAAGTGTTGACAAATGCAACAAAAAGTGTTAAAATAACTAAGCTGTCAAAAAACAGCGTATATAGTTGGTGTTGATTGCGGCGAGGGTCCACCCGTTCCCATACCGAACACGGAAGTTAAGCTCGCTTGCGCTGAAAATACTCGGCGGGAAGCTGCCCGGGAAGATAAGTAGATGCCAACACAAAGTCTGCGTATTCAAAAGAATACGCAGACTTTTTTATACAAATAAAAAAGCAACCGGATAACCAAAAAACGACATTCCGGTTGTTTTTTCGGGGGCTGCCTTAACACGGCAGCCCCTTTTATTGCAAATAATTCTAAAATAATGCAGAATGGTAAATCAATACATTCCGCCCGCCTGTGCGGCGGCAGCAGCGGCTGCATTCGCAGCGGCGGCGTCCTCTTTCTTATCGGCAACAAGGCTCTCGGTTGTAAGAACCATTGCCGCAACGGACGCAGCATTTTCAAGAGCCGAGCGGGTAACCTTGGTCGGGTCAACAATGCCGGCGTCTATCATATCGGTGTAGTTCTCATTGTAAGCGTCAAAGCCATAGTTTACCTTGCCGCTGTTTACAATCTTATCAATTATTACAGAGCCTTCAAGACCTGCGTTAAACGCAATCTGCTTAATAGGAGCCTCAAGCGCTTTAAGCACTATATTAACGCCTGTCTTTTCATCGCCCGAAACGGTATCAAGCAGTGCCTTAACCGCCGGAATAGCGTTAATAAGCGCTACGCCGCCGCCCGCAACAATGCCTTCCTCAACGGCAGCCTTAGTAGCTGAAAGAGCGTCCTCAATGCGGAGCTTTTTATCCTTCATTTCAATTTCGGTAGCAGCGCCTACTTTAATAACGGCTACGCCGCCTGCAAGCTTAGCAAGTCTTTCCTGAAGCTTTTCTCTGTCAAAATCAGAGGTTGTGGCTGCAAGCTCGTTTCTTATCTGGGCTACTCTGTCCTTAATAGCGGCAGAATCGCCCGCGCCGTCAACAATAATGGTATTTTCCTTTGTAACCTTAACCTGGCGCGCCTTACCGAGCTGCTCCATGGTGGTGTCTTTAAGCTCAAGTCCGAGTTCTTCGGAAATAACTTCACCGCCGGTAAGAATAGCTATATCGCGGAGCATTTCCTTACGTCTGTCGCCAAAGCCGGGGGCTTTAACCGCAACGCAGGTAAATGTGCCGCGCAGCTTGTTTACAATAAGGGTTGAAAGAGCCTCGCCCTCAATATCCTCTGCAATTATAAGCAGCTTTTTGCCCGCCTGTACTATCTGCTCAAGCAACGGCAGAATTTCCTGAATGTTGGAAATCTTCTTATCGGTTATAAGAATAAGCGCGTCGTCAAGCACAGCTTCCATTTTATCGGAATCGGTCACCATATATGGGGTGATATATCCGCGGTCGAACTGCATACCCTCAACAACCTCTGAGTATGTTTCGGCTGTCTTTGATTCCTCAACGGTTATAACGCCGTCAGCCGTAACCTTGCTCATAGCCTCGGCAATAAGTTTGCCTATAACCTCGTCGCCCGAGGAAACGGTGGCAACGCGCGCAATATCATCGCTTCCGCTTACCTTCTTGGAGTTCTTTACTACCGTATCAATAGCGGTATCAACCGCGCTCTTAATGCCCTTTTTAACTACCATCGGGTTAGCGCCCGCGGCAACGTTCTTCATACCCTCTTTAATAAGAGCCTGTGCCAAAACAGTGGCGGTGGTAGTGCCGTCGCCCGCAGCGTCGTTCGTTTTAACGGAAACTTCCTTTACAAGCTGAGCGCCCATATTTTCAAACGGATCGTCAAGCTCTATTTCCTTTGCTATAGTTACGCCGTCGTTAGTAATAAGGGGCGAGCCGTACTTCTTATCAAGAACAACATTTCTGCCCTTAGGTCCTAGGGTTACCTTTACGGCGTCTGCCAATTTATCAACGCCTGCCTGAAGTGATTTTCTGGCGTCCTCGCCGAAAATAATATTTTTAGCCATAATATATTTACCTCCGATTATTCAACTATTGCCAAAATATCCGACTGGTGAAGAATTGTGTATTCCTCGCCGTCAATCTTAATATCAGTGCCCGAGTATTTAGCGGCGATTACCTTATCGCCCTCTTTAACGGACATTTTAACTTCTTTACCGTCAACCGTGCCGCCGGGGCCTACGGCTACAACAACCGCAACCTGCGGCTTTTCTTTAGCGGCGGATGTTAAAACTATGCCGCTTTTGGTGGTCTCCTCTGCTTCTGTCGCCTTAATAACGACATTATCGGCCAAAGGTTTAATTTTCATAATCAAATTCCTCCAAACTTATTTTCAGAAGACGTTTTTTGCCGTCTTTTTTTAACTGCATTATACATTATAATCGAAAATCAGGGAAAGTCAAGACTGCATTTTAAAAATTAAATTATTGTTAATAATTGGAGCGAATTTAAATGTTTTTAAGCATCTTTTCAAGCACGCTTATAAGCACAAAGCGCTCCTCCGGCGTAGTGCCCTGAAGCAGCTGAGAGGAAAACCTTTCGCGGCTTATACTCATTGCCTTTGCCGCTATCGCTCCCTTGCCGGTAAGCACGGCGGAGCCATCCGCCTTTATTTCAACCATACTTTCCTTTTTCAGACTTTCGGGTATAAGCTCAGCGGAAATTCTGCCGGTATTGCCCGCGTCAAAAAGCTGTAAAAGGGCGGCAGTATCCTCCGCTGTATGTCCCGAGCGGTGCGAAATTGCAGCTATCATTTCATTCTGCGCCGCATTTATTTTACTTAAAAGACCTATGATTTTTTCATTTTCGTTGTTCATTTGAGTCACCTGCTTTGAAATTTGCAAAAAAATTATAGCACACAAGCACCGCGTATTCAAGGAAAAGTCTGTAAAACAGCAAATATTAAAAATTTACTATTGCCTTTCGGGGTTTAATGTTGTATAATATTCTTGTTTATGATGAAAGGGGTATTTTGTGAATAATATATCTTTATTTTCTTTAGTACGGCTCGCGCTTAAATATGTATATGTTTTAATTGTCTCAGCGCTTATATGCGCCGTAATTGCCTTTTCCTATTGTCAGTTTGTGGCAGTTCCGAAATATTCGGCAACAGGTTCTGTGCTTGTAACAAACGGTGCAATTATTACTGATAACAATACCGTCAGCAGTAATTCAAAAACCGTCAGCAATACCGATATTGCTGCATCCCTTCAATTGGCAAACACAATAACCGACATTTTAAAAACAAACGATATTTATAAGGAGCTTGCCGATAATACGGGTAACAAATATCTGTATACCGAGCTTAAAAATAATGTTGTAATAAAAAGGCGCACAACAGACACTTTATTTATTGATATAAGCTTTACCGCCTCAACACCCGAGGAGGCAAAAACCTTAACCAATAAATTTTTAGAGCTTGCTCCCGATTATATTTTAAAATTCATTCCCAATTCAACCGCCGCAATTACAACAAATGCCGAAAATGCCGACCGTACATATCCGCGTACTGTTATAACAACCATTGTCGCGGCGCTTGCGGGCGGACTTATAAGCTTTGCCGTTGTTTATATCATCTCCCTTACAAATACTACTATAAAGAATGAGGATGATATTACAAACAATTACAAAATAATGCTTATAGGCAATATACCGGACTTCTCAAACGCAAAATCAAAGGGCTATTATAAGTACGGTTATAATAAATACGGATATTCCAGGAAGGACGGACAAACCAATGCCAAATAAAACTGTTGCCGCTGATGCTTCTGTAAATGCCGCGGCTAACGAGGCGGCTACGCAAAAAAAGGTGCCGTTCGCCGTTGCCGAGGCTTATAAAAGTATAAGAACAAACCTTATTTCCCTGCTTGAAAAGGACGGAAAAAAGGTAATCGTTATTTCCAGCCCGAATGCCTCAGAGGGTAAGTCCACAACCTCTATAAACACGGCAATTTCGCTTTCTCAGCTTAACAAAAAGGTTTTGCTTATTGACGCTGACGCTCACAGACCCAGCGTTCACCACAAATTAAAGCTTGATAATTCCGTAGGGCTTATGGAGCTTATAGCCGGCACTGCCGAGCCTGATAACGCCATAAAGCATTACAATTCATCACTTGATATTATAACCACAGGCGATTTGCCGCAAAATGCGACCGAAATGTTTTCGACCCCGGAATTTGATGAGCTTTTAAAGCTTTTCCGTGAAAAGTACGATTGCATAATTCTTGACGCACCGCCCGTAAACGTTTTGTCAGACGCTTTGGTTATGGGTCAAAAGGCGGACGGTATGGTGCTTATAATCCGTGCAGGCGTAACCACGCACGAAAATCTGCGCCGTGCCTTATCAAGCGCCGAGGTGCTTGATATTGACATTTTGGGTCTAATACTCAACGGGTCGGATTACGGAACAAAGCGCTATTATAAAAAGTATTACCGCTCCTACAACGGGAAATACAGCTATTGATTTTAAATGCGGGAGACCTTTGGCTCCCGCATATTTTACAGGATGTGATACAAATTCTTCTTGATATACATTCCCATATACTCCCCGGTGTTGACGACGGGGCAAAAAACACCGAAGAATCGCTGGAGCTTCTTCGTATGATGAAAAGTCAGGGCATTACCGATGTTATAGCAACACCGCATTTTTACGCTATGTCAGAAAATCTTGAAAATTATCAAAAAAAAATCAGCGCCGCATATAATATTCTTACCGAAGCAATTAAAGGCGCTGATATGCCGCGAATATATATAGGCAGCGAGGTGCTGTATTACAGATATATAGGTAAAAGCGACTCTGTATTTAATTTTTGCCTTAACAATTCAAATTATCTGCTCCTTGAGCTTTCGGATAACAGCATCGGCAGCGAGCTTTTCGATGATATAAACGAGCTGCGCGGCAACCTCGGTATAACTCCGATAATCGCTCATTTAGAAAGATATTATAAATTTTACGGGTATAAAAAGCTGCTCAAATTTATTTCAGAAAACGGAATATTAGCCCAGGTTAACGCATCCTCACTGTTTTCTCAGGGCTACTCAAAAATTGCGGAAAAGCTTATAAAAAACCAGCTTGTAAGCTTTATAGGAACAGACGCCCATTCGCCCGATAAACGCCCCCCTATGATGAAGCAGGCGCTTGAGGTTATTGCAAAAAAAATCGGAACGGAGTATGCAAGCGGGTTTATACGCAATTCACAGACATTACTTGAACAGATAGGTTGATTTTTAAATGGTGAGCAAAACTCTCGATATTATAACTAAAGACGGTCTGACATACATTCAATTCCCGCGGCTTACTGCCTGCAATGCCGTAAAGCATATCTTTTCAACGCGCATAGGCGGTGTAAGCAGCGGCGATTACGGCAGTATGAACCTCAGCTTTAACAGAGGCGACAGCCGTGAAAACGTGCTAAAAAACTATGAAATACTCTGTGGCGCGGCAGGCATTGATATTAACGACCTTGTGCTCAGCCGCCAGACCCATACAAGCAACGTGCGCACAGTAACCGAGAGTGACTGCGGCACCGGTATTTTTAAGGATTCCTTTACCGATGTTGACGGGCTGATAACCAACCGTCCCGGCGTGGCGCTTGTAACGCAGTATGCCGACTGCACACCTCTTTTATTCTGCGACCCTGTAAAACGGGTAATTGCAACCTCACATTCCGGGTGGCGCGGTACGGTAAAGCAAATAGGCGCGGTAACGGTGCGCAAAATGATTGAGGAATTCGGCTGCCGACCGGAGAATATAATTGCCGGAATAGGACCGTGTATCGGTCAGTGCTGCTATGAGGTAGACGATATAGTTATAAACGCTTTTAGGGAAATTCCTTATATTGACATTGCGGATATAGCAATAAAAAAAGGAAACGGCAAATATATGCTTGACCTTGCAGCGGCTAATAAGCTTATATTGCTTCATTCGGGCATTGCACCCGAAAATATTGACGCTTCGGATATTTGCACCTGCTGCAACAGCACCGAATTACATTCTCACCGAGCGTCTCGCGGGCGGCGCGGAAATCTTGCCGCAATAATTGAGCTGAAATAATATTTTTATTTATCAAATTGAGCTTTTATGCTCTCGTTTATGCGCGCGTCCATTCCGTTTGGCAGCAGCGCCATATCGCTTTCCTTTACGGAAATTTCGGCAATATCGGGGTTTTCGCCGTACCCCGGAAAGTAAACGTCCCATTCGCCGTTTATGCTTTCTTCTAACCAAATAACGCCTTGCATACCCTTATGTACGCCTTCATTGGCGTACTTTTCTTTTTCAACGATTATTTCCACGCAGTCAAGATATTTCATTACTATTTACCTCCATATGGTGTATTTAAATGTATATGACCGTTTGGCTTTACCATCCAACCCGTAATAAACGAAACTGTTCCTTCGCCATTTTTTCTTGGCGTGTCCTCTAAAATACAATAGCAAAACCTGCGGTGCGGTCATCTCGGTATTTTCTCATTCAAAAGACCGCCATTCACCGACATATATTTAAAAAATCCTGCCTTTCGACAGGATTTTTTCTTTTAGGTCTTATTATAATGATACGTCGGTACTATACCGGAAACGATAGCGCGCATATCCACCGAATCGTCATACATAGCCTTGCGCAGATTATCAAGCGCCGCAAAGAACTCGTTTTCGTCAAACTCTATCGGCTGACCTATATGTATCAGCTTATTTTCGGTCTCCTTAAGCCCCTCTTCCGCCATAAGCATTTCCTCATACAGCTTTTCTCCCGGGCGCAGACCTATAAACTCAATTTTAATATCCTTATGCGGTGTAAAGCCCGAAAGCCTTATAAGGTTTTCTGCAAGGGTTAAAATTTTAACCGGTTTGCCCATATCCAGCACGAATATTTCGCCGCCCTTTGCCGACGCACCCGCCTGCAAAACAAGGGTGACCGCCTCGGGAATAGTCATAAAATAGCGTATAATATCGGGGTCGGTAACGGTTACGGGGCCGCCCGCCTCAATCTGCTTTTTGAAAAGCGGAATTACGCTGCCGTTGCTGCCCAAAACATTGCCGAAGCGCACCGCCACAAACTCTGTTTCGGAGCGCTTGTTGTAGGATTGAATTATCATTTCGCACATACGCTTGCTCGCGCCCATAATGTTGGTGGGGTTTACCGCCTTATCGGTTGAAATAAGCACAAATTTTTTCGCACCGTATTTATCAGCGCACTGTGCGGTTTTGAGCGTTCCGAAAACGTTGTTTTTAATAGCCTCGTTGGGGCTGTCCTCCATAAGCGGAACGTGCTTATGCGCCGCCGCATGGTACACAATATCGGGGCGGTAGGTTTTAAATACGCTTTCCAGGCGCTTGCTGTCCCGCACCGAGCCTATAAGCGTTACAAGGTCAAGCTCGGGGTATTTGCGCCTTAATTCGTTCTGAATATCATAGGCGTTGTTTTCGTAAATATCGAAAATAACAAGGCGTTTCGGGTCGTGCTCGGCTATCTGGCGGCAAAGCTCGCTGCCTATTGTTCCGCCGCCGCCCGTTACCAAAACGGTGCGCCCCGCAACATAATCAATTATGCGGTTAATATCAAGGCTTATGGGCTCTCTTCCCAAAAGGTCTTCTATTTGAACCTTGCGTATTTTTTTGGAAATGCCCTTTTCGCCGCTGTTCATCATCTGATAAATGGAGGGCACTATTTTAAGCTCGCAGCCGGTTTCCTTGCAGATGTTGAGTATTTCTCCCTTTTCCTTATTATCGCAGCTCGGAATAGCGAAAAGAATTGTATCAATCTGAAATTTTTCGGCAGCCTCTATTATGCTGTTTCGGTCGCCATAGACCTTAATGCCTAATATATAGGTGTTTTTCTTTGCGGGGTCGTCGTCTATTGCGCACTTAAATTTGCAGCTATTGACCTTATTATCCCGCAATTCGTTTATAATCATAGAGGCGGCGCAGCCCGCGCCTATTATCATAATATTGCCCTCTAATTTATCGGCAGAGGTCTTTTCATCGGCTTCGCGGCTGCTTACACGCATGATAATATCCTTCATGCACAGTCTGAAAACCACGGTAAGAAAGAAGGTAATGAAAAATGTGAGCAGCATAGCCGGGGCGGAAATCGCCTTGCCGTAAACCGCCATCTGACAAATGAACAAAGCGCCCAATGCCACCACCATTCCGACAAACAGCCTTAAAAGGTCGGAAATTCTCGAAAAGCGCCACAAAACGCTGTAGGTTTTGAAAATGTAAAACGAAAGCACCATTAGCGTAGGCCATATTAAAAGCGAAAAAACGAATATATTCCCTCCCTTAGGCACTTCGGGAACCCCTATAAGCTTGAAGGAAATAAAAATAGAAACTGCCGCCGCAAAAAGGTCAAACAGAACAGAGGTTATAAAAACCAGGTATCTGTTTTTCATTCAATTTCACTCCTCTTGTATTTTAAAGCAGGGCTATGCCCGCAGCTTTGCATTTTTTAACTTCTCTTTCGGGCCAGATTGAAACCTGAACCTCGCCTATATGCGCCTTTTGCAAAAGGTACATACAAAGCCGCGATTGCCCTATGCCGCCGCCTATTGTAAGCGGCAGCGAGCCGTTCATTAAAAGCGTGTGGAACTCGTATTTCAGCCTGTCTTCGGCGTTTTCGGCTTTAAGCTGAGAAACCAGGCTTTCCCTGTCAACGCGTATACCCATTGAGGAAATTTCAAACGCGCTGTCAAGCACGGGGTTGTAAACTATAATATCGCCGTTTAAGCTCCAGTCGTCATAATCGGGCGCTCTGCCGTCGTGCTTTTCGCCGTTTTTAAGCCTGCCGCCTATTTTCATAACGAAAACCGCGCCGTATTCCTTTGCGGCGGCGTTTTCGCGCTCCTTAGGTGTCATATCGGGGTATTTTGCTTCAAGCTCATAGGTTGATACAAAACTTATAAAATCGGGCAGCTTTGTATCAAGCACCGGATATTTTTCCTTAACTGCCGCCGCCGTGCGCAATATCGCGCCGTAAATACTCCTGACGGTAGCCTTTAAATATTCCTCGTTTCTGTCCTCTGCGGTTATAACCTTTTCCCAATCCCACTGGTCAACGTATATCGAGTGAATATTATCGCATATTTCATCGCGGCGAATGGCATTCATATCGGTGTAAAGCCCCGTATGTATCGGAAAGCCGTAGCGCATAAGCGCCATACGCTTCCACTTAGCAAGGCTGTGAACAACCTCGGCTATTTCGCCCGTTTCCTTAATATCAAAATCAACGGGGCGCTCAACGCCGTTTAAATCGTCGTTTATTCCGCTGCCGCGCTTTACGAAAAGCGGCGCCGAAACGCGGGATAAATCAAGCGAGGCGCAAAGCTCCGAGGAAAACTTTTCCTTAACAAGCGCTATTGCGTTCTGCGTATCAAACTCACTGAGCTTAGAAATGTATTTTTCCATAAATTTATCCCCCTTTAATTACGAAATGCTGCCGACGGTGCGCGGGTAAAGAATAACGTCACGAATGTTCTGAACGCCCGTAACATACATAATAATGCGCTCAAGCCCAAGCCCGAAGCCGCTGTGCGGAACAGAGCCGAAACGGCGCAGGGCTATATAATGCTCGTAATCGTCAAGCGACATATTGCGCTCCTTCATAGCGGCAAGCAGCTTATCAAGGTCGGCCTCTCTCTCGCTGCACCCGATAATTTCGCCCACGCCCGGAACCAAAAGGTCGGTGGCGGCAACGGTTTTGCCGTCGGGGTTTTGCTTCATATAGAAAGATTTAATATCCTTGGGGTAATCGGTTAAAAATACCGGCTTTTTGCAAACTTCTTCGGAAATATAGCGCTCGTGCTCGGTCATAAGGTCTAAGCCCCATTCCACGGGGTACTTAAAGTCCTTGCCCGATGCTTTAAGTTTTTCTATTGCCTCGGTGTAGGTCATAATCGCGAAATCGTGGTTTGCCACGGCGGTGAGCTTTTCAACAAGCCCGTTTTCAAAATGCTTATCGAAGAATTTAAGCTCCTCGGGGCATTTTTCAAGCACGGTTTTAATTATGTGCTTTATAAGTGCCTCGGCAATTTCTATAATATCGGGCAGCTCTGCAAAGGCAACCTCCGGCTCAACGTGCCAGAACTCAGCCACATGGCGCGGGGTATTGCTCTTTTCGGCGCGAAAGGACGGACCGAATGTGTAAATTTTACCGAGCGCCATTGCGGCAACCTCGCCCTCTAACTGACCCGAAACGCTCAAAGACGCGCGTCTGCCGAAGAAATCGTCGGCGTAATATTCCTCTTCCGATTTATAATCGTTGCTGTAGCCTATAGTGGTAACCTTGAACATTTCGCCCGCGCCCTCGCAGTCGCTCGCGGTAATGAGCGGGGTATGCACATACACAAAGCCGCGGCTTTGGAAAAACTCGTGAATACAGGCGGAAACCACCGAACGCACCCTGAAAACGGCGTTGAACGTGTTCGTTCTCACGCGCAGGTGCGGTATTGTACGAAGATATTCAAGCGTGTGGCGCTTTTTTTGCAGCGGGTAATCGGGCGGGCACTCGCCCAAAACGGCAATGCTTTCGGCGTTTATCTCCACCGAATCCGCCGCAACTGCGGATTTTACCGCTTTACCCGTTACTTTAAGTGCCGTTCCGAGCTTCATATAATCCGAAATATCATCAAAATCGGCTTTATTTATAACTATTTGTAAGTGCTTGAGCGTTGTGCCGTCGTTAAGCTCTATAAACGCCATACTCTTAGAATCGCGCGAGGTTCGCACCCAGCCGCATACCGTAACCTGCGTTTCAAGCAGACTGCTGTTTTTGAAAATTTCCGAAATGTCCGTGTGTTTCATTTTTTCGTCCCCTTTTAACTGAAAATAGCGTCTATTCATCCTAATATTATCAGGACGAATAGACGCTATCCGCGGTGCCACCTAATTTACCGATTATTCGGTCGCTTTTAATCCGATTTAACGCGTCGGCGCGGCGCACCTACTTGACTGATGCTTTCGGCTTGCGGCTCCGGAGTGTTATTCATACCGCGGCATTGCCGGCATCCCAGCCCCGCCGGCTCTCTTTGTATGCTTTAACGGCACTACTTCTCTCCATCCTTGCCTTTAACATAAAAATTATATCACTCACATTTTAAATTGTCAACAGAAAATCACAGGCAACTCTCTATTACCGAGCGCAATTTCTCCGCGTCTTCCCTTTTTTGCGACGAAAAAGGAATTATTTCGACATTTTCCGCATATTCACCCAGTTCGCCGTGTATAAGCGAGAGCCTTTCGGCGGTCTGCGCTTTATTGAGCTTATCCGATTTTGTAAGGACAACAGTGTAGGGAATCTGCATTTCGGAAAGAAAATGCAGCATTGTCATATCAAAATCGGTAGGCTTATGGCGCATATCTATAAGCTGAAACGCCATTTTTATATCGCGCCCCGAATTAAAGTAGCCCTCCATAAGCTCCGACCAGCGGTCGCGCTCGGAAAACGGCACTTTCGCATAGCCGTAGCCCGGCAGATCGACCAGCCGCATATTATCCACACGGTAAAAATTCACCGTTACGGTCTTGCCCGGCTTTGAGCTCACACGCGCAATGGACTTTCTGCCGAGCACCGCGTTTATAAGTGATGACTTACCCACGTTTGACCGCCCGCAAAAGCATATCTCGGGTAAATCTGAGCTTTCTAATTGCCCTGCTGTTGCAAACGCCTTTTCAAAAACCGCGTTGTTATAATTCATACCTCATATTCCCCTATTGGCTTATTACTGCGGCAGTCTGTTCTGCTGTGCTGTAAACCGCGGGCATTTCGTTTTTTGCGGGCTTTTTAACAAGCGCACGGTTTATTATCTCGTCAACATACGATACAGGCACAAACTCTACGTTTGCTTTCACCGTTTCGTCCACATCCTCTAAATCGGGAATGTTCTCTTTGGGTATGAAAACGGTTTTCACCCCGCCGGTATACGCCGCCATAGACTTCTCTTTAAGCCCGCCTATGGGCAGCACCCTGCCGCGTATAGTCACCTCGCCCGTCATTGCAACATCACGCCTTACGGGCGTTTTGGTAAGCTCGGATACAAGCCCCACCGTCATTGTAACGCCGGCGGACGGTCCGTCCTTCGGTACTGCCGCCTCGGTAGCGTGAATATGAATATCCAGCTTTTTGTAAAATTCGGGGTCAATGCCGAGCCTTACCGCGTTTGCGCGCACATAGCTTACCGCCGCTGCGGCTGACTCCTTCATAACGTCGCCCAGCGAGCCTGTTAATTCCAGCTTGCCCGTTCCCGCCATTGAGGAAATTTCAAGCTGCATTATTTCCCCTCCGACAGATGTCCACGCAAGTCCGTTTATAATGCCGACTTCATCCTTTTCAAGAATGACCTCGGGCTTATAGCGGCGCCTGCCCAGCATTTCGCGCACGGTTTTCTCATCTACGGTCACTTTGCCCTGCTCGCCGCCCGCAATAAGCTTTGCGGACTTTCTGCAAAGCGCGGCAATGTTGCGTTCAAGCCGCCGCACGCCCGCCTCGCGGGTGTAATAATCAATAAGTGAGTATATGGCGCCGTCGGTTATTTTAACGGTTTTCGCCGTAAGCCCGTGCCGCGCGGTCTCCTTAGGCACAAGGTGGCGCTTTGCAATATTGAATTTTTCCTCGCGCGTATAGCCCGCAAGCTCAATTACCTCCATACGGTCAAGCAGCGGTGCGGGAATAGTCTCGGCAGTATTAGCCGTGGCTATGAAAACGGCGCGGCTTAAATCGTAAGGTATTTCAATAAAGTGGTCTACAAAGGTGCCGTTCTGCTCGGGGTCTAAAACCTCCAGCAGCGCAGAGGACGGGTCGCCCCTGTAATCTCCGCCTAATTTATCCACCTCGTCAAGCAGTATAAGCGGGTTTCCGCTCCCCGCGGTTTTAACTGCGTTTATTATTTTACCCGGCATTGCGCCTATGTAGGTCTTGCGGTGACCGCGGATTTCCGCCTCGTCATGCACGCCGCCCAAAGAAATGCGCGCAAATTTTCTGCCCATACATTCGGCAATGGTCTTGCCTATTGAGGTCTTACCCACTCCGGGCGGACCCACAAGGCAGATTATCTGCCCTTTTATATCGGGCGCCAATTTATAAACGGAAAGCATTTCAAGTATGCGTTCCTTAACCTTTTTCATACCGTAAATATCACGGTCGAGTATTTTCTCGGCGCGCTTTAAATCTGCTCGCGCAGCCGTTTCCTTATTCCACGGCAGCTCAAGGCAGGTATCAAGATACCCCCTCACAACCGTAGCCTCGTGCGCGCCTGCAGGCATTTTTGCAAGCTTATTCACCTGGGTGAACAGCGCGTCCTTTACGCTGTCATCCGCTTTCAGGCGGAATATTTTCTCGCGGTATTCCTCAAGCTCGTCCGCCGTTTCGTCGCCGTAAAGCTCGCTGCTTATAATTTTTATCTGTTCGCGCAGGTAGTAGTCCTTCTGGTTCTCATCAATAGCCGCTTTGGTTTTTTCGTTTATTCGGCGGTCAATTTCGCCTATTTCCCGCTCCTTATCGAGCATTTCAATAAGAATCTTCGCACGGCGCACCGGGTCTGCCTGCTCTAAAATATACTGCTTATCGTCATAGGGTGCTGGCACGTTCGAGGCTATATAGTCAGCCAATTTGCCTATATCGGTGCTTTCGGCAATATGCATTGCCATATCGCCCGCAACGTTTGTGTAAACCTCGGTGTATTTTTCAAACTGTGTTTTAACGCGCCTTAATAGCGTTTCAATATAAATCGGCCGGTTTTTAATCGGTTTGTCTTCAATTTTAATAATTTCAGATGTTAAAATACCTTCCGTTTGCTTAAGCCCTGTATGCTCCGCCCTGTAAAGTCCCTCAACAAACACCTTAACCGTGCCGTCAGGCTGCTTTAAAAACTGGCGCACCCGTAAAACGCACCCAACCTCGTAAACATCGTTATCGGCGGGGTCGTCAACATGAATTTCCTTTTGCGCCACGGCAAAAATAAGCCTGTCGTGCTCCATTGCGTATTTAAGCGCCGCGGCTGATTTCTGCCTGCCCACATCAAAGGATATAAGCATTTCGGGGAAAATCACCAGTCCCCTGAGCGCTATAACAGGCATTAGTATTGTGTTTTCTTCAACTGCTAAAGTCATATAAACTCCTGTTTGAATTATTCGGTCCAGTTATCGGTATCGTAAAGGGTAACGGCGGTAAGTTCGTTTTCGCTGAAAAAGAAACTGATAACACGGTTTTTAAAGGTATATTTAAGCACCGTGCCGTCTATCGCGCCCATAAGGAAGAAAGAATTTGAATCGTTTACATCCTCCTCGGTATATTCAAGCTCGGGCAGCGCGTTTTTAATTTCAAGTATAGAGGCGCCGCCTTCAAAGCCGTAGCCCTTATTTGTTGCTATAATGTAGGATATACCCTTATCCTTTTTTGCCTTTTCATAGTAATAAACAAAGTCGCCGTTATCTATCCGCACGGTCTTCTCGCCCTCGGTCACGGCAAAGGGGTATTCGTCACCCGCCGCCTCTGCCGATGATTCCGCGGCGGTCAGCTTTTCTACCATTTCATCGGGATCCGCGCCCAGCTTATAATCGCACTCGGGCATTTGACCCAGCCCCGCGTAATATTCAAGGTCAACCTTGTTTTCGGCTGCTTTGTCCTTTTTCTTCCCGCAGGCGGAAAAAGAGAAAACAACGGTCAGCACAAGTAAAAAAGACAGTATTTTTTTCATAATTTACTCCTCTGTAAAATTATACACTTATTTAATAACTTATGTAGGGTATGAAGTTTTAGTCATATTATCCACTGCATTTTTTCATTTACATACCTGTAAATTTTAAGTTCATGTTCAATAACATTTTTGACCATATAAATCACGCCCCGGAGCTTTTCTTTAAGCCCTTTTATTTTTTAAAAACAAACAAATACTCGTGTGCTATCAGTAAAAAGTTATATTTTACACTGTTCGTTTTCCAATATCCTGTGGCTTTGCAGTTATGTTGTTCCTTTATAATCAACTCTTTTAAAGTGAAACCCGCGTCTTGAAATATCTTCATAACATCAAAAGACATTGGTATAATACAGCCTTTTTGTCTTGTATCACCCATAAGAATAGCACAAAACTTGTCTTTTTTCAAGACACGATGGCTCTCCGCGGCTACTTTTTTCATTTCTTCAAGAAAATCTTTCACTTTAAGCTGCGACAAATCCCCATCGATACCATCACTGTACTTAATTATATCGGCGTATGGCGGGTGTGTGCAAATAAGGTCAATGCTCTCATCCGAAAGGAAATCTAAGCTTCTGGCATCGCCTTTACGAATGTAAACCTTTCCGTTTGCACCGTTGTGTTCAAAATTTATTTTTTCTTTACACCTATTAAGAGCAACATCATTGACATCGACACCGATTATATCACGATTCAAAAGCTTTGCTTCAACAAGGGTTGTACCCCCGCCGGCAAACTGATCAAGAACCACATCGCCCACATTTGAATATCTTAAAATTATGTTCCTCGGTATGTAAGGCGACCAATTCCCACGCCATTTTGCATCGTGAGTTGCCCAGTCACCGCGCTTTGGAAAGGACCAATGTGTTGTCATTTCCAATTCAAAATCATCCGGTTCCCATTTGGTAATCTTCTTTGACATTATTCAAAAACCTCTGATATAGCACCATTTTCCATATCATTGATATTGTAAATATGCTCCATAACATCAAATGTTTCTTCAAGATTATGACGAGCGTTTTTCCAACCTTTTCCGTCAGTAAACCATACAAAAGTGAACCCGTCAATGGTGTCGGTTTCGAGAGCAAGCGTTTTATAACTGCGTGCGGTTTCATTTAATTTACTTCCGCCGCTACCGTAAAAGTTTGTTTCAACGCCATAAATCATATTTGACGTTTTAACCACAAAATCAAAACGTTTTTCTGTTTTACCATGATTTGAAACAGCAGAAAGGTCAATATTCCATTTATCGGTAATTTGATGAATATACATTTCTTTAAAATATGTGTCGTTTTTAATAAATCCTGATTTTTGTATAAAACTTTCGACCAAGTTTTCCATTAAATGACCTCCGCGGTTCTTGCGTCCGTTGGAGTCAAGACCTGTTTCAACGCCTGTTGCATAATCCACAAGATTGTTTACGATATGACTTTCTATCAAATCAAAAAGTCCGGTTTTACGCATAAATATTTTATACTGTTCAACAGAAAAATTAGGCTTCTTGAAATTATAGGTAAACTCTCCATTACTGTCTATGGCATATATCTCATTTTCCCTGACTGCTAAAAGCAATGGTATGCACTTTAAGACTTCCGGATATTTATTTACCAAATCTTCAAAATCCGATTCAATGTTTTTTGAGCCTATAAGCGAATTTAAAATATTAAGTTCAACCTTAATTTTATCTGCATTTCTGTAAACTTTTTCAAAATCTATGTAATAGCCATAGTCGGCTATACTATCACGAAAACCGGATAGCCAAAAATTAAAATCTCTGTTTGCCATAAATATTCACCTTAAAAATTAGATATAAGCAATTCCTTGATTTTCCCTCTTGCCTCGCCATTGCAGTTAATCATTCTTGTTGCCTCGACTCGTTTTATTTTATGAGACGAATAAATATTATCAAAAAAATCATCTTCTGTATTTGAATTCTTTGGATCGGAATTACTAATTACTATCTTTGCACCTTTTTTATCCATATCATCGACGAAATTGGCAAGCTCAATTTGTTTCTCGTCATCAAATAAATTTTCAGTATATGCAGTAAAACTTGCTGTGTCTGTAATCGGTCTGTATGGCGGATCAAAATAAACAAAGGTATTTTCGTCAATAAAATATGCCGATTCTCTGTAATCTCCACATACAACAGTAACTTTTTTTAATCCGTCAGAGACGGCTTTGAGATTCTCTTCATCGCAAATCAAAGGGTTTTTATATGCCCCCATAGGAACATTGAACAGACCTTTTTTATTTACCCTAAACAGTCCATTAAAGCAGGTTTTATTTAGAAAAATCATTAGTGCCGCTTTTTCAATGTTAGTATTTCCGTTTCCGTTAACTTTAAAATCATTAAAACGTTCACGCTTTTTCATATAATATATTTTTCGATTTTCTGTATTTAACGGAATAAACTCATCTTGCATACATTTCAGCATTTTAATTAGCGAATTGACATCATCACGAATAATTTGATATGTATTTATGAGTTCTGCATTATTATCGCTGATATAGATTTCTTCTAAATTATATTTACTAAGTATATCAAATAAAACAGCGCCCCCGCCGACAAAAGGCTCGGCATATTTGGTTATTTTACCGTTTTCAAAAGGATAATACTGTTCAATTTCTTTAAGAAGCTGACCTTTTCCGCCTGCCCATTTAAGAAACGGCTTAATAATTTGAACGTTGGGTTTGCTGTATCTTAAACGCCTTACATCAGTAGGTTTTTGAGCAGAAGCGGGAATTAACCATATATTTCTAACCATAGTTGCTTCGGCAATTTGTTGTTCCGAACATAAAGCAGCAACCTGCCTTTGAGAAATGTCCCATTTATCGGCAGCCTCTCTTACAGAAATATATTTCATTTTATCACCCTTTTTTCAGGAAAGCTGATTTAAAAGCTCGTGGCGTAAATTCCAAAGCTCCTCCGATAAATCCACATAATATGTATGCGGATTTTCAAAGCGCTTCACCTCATCCCACAAAGAATCGACCTGCTCGGCACGGTATTTCGCTATTTCCTTGACAGACGGCGATACATAGACCTGCTTGCCGTTTTCAAAAATTTTGACCTGCAGCTTTTTAGCAATAAAATCAGTCACTACCTTGCGTTTCCAGGTGTGGTCGGGGTCGAATATCTCGTAAGGCTCGCTCTGATCTATTTTTTCGGTATTGAGCGCTATAACATCGGCTATTGCCTTGCCGGTCTCGCGGTCATACAGTCTCCACGGAATTTTAACGCCCGGCAGGGTTATTTTCGCCGCGTTTTCGCTTATTTTTATTTTCGGAATTATCTCGCCCTTTTTCTCAACCGCCGCCAGCTTGTAAACGCCGCCGAAAACCGCCTCGCTCGAAGCGGTTATAAGGCGCTCGCCCACGCCGTAGCTGTCAACCTGCGCGCCCTGGAATATCATATCGCGTATTAAATATTCGTCAAGCGAGTTGGAAATACATATTTTGCAGTCGCTGTAACCCGCGTCGTCAAGCATTTTGCGCGCCTTTTTGGTAATGTAGGTTATATCGCCGCTGTCTATTCTTATTCCCAGCGGGCGCTTGCCGAGCGGCTTTAAAACATCGTCGAAAACCTTTATAGCGTTCGGTATGCCCGATTTCAGCACGTTGTAGGTATCTACCAGCAGCATGCAGCTGTCGGGGTATTTCTCGGCGTAGGTTTTAAAGGCGGTGTACTCATCGTCAAAAAGCTGCACCCAGCTATGCGCCATAGTGCCCGATGCCGCCACGCCGAAATCCTTCGCGGTAAGTAAGCATGATGTACCCGCGCAGCCGCCTATTATAGCCGCGCGCGCGCCGTAATAAGCCGCGCCGTATCCGTGCGCCCTGCGCGCGCCGAATTCCATAACGGGTCTGCCGTTTGCCGCCCTTACTATGCGGTTAGCCTTGGTCGCTATAAGCGACTGGTGGTTTATTGTAAGCAGCAGCATAGTTTCTAACATCAGCGCCTGCATTGCGGGTCCCCTTACGGTAACAATAGGCTCATGCGGGAAAATGACCGTGCCCTCGGGCACCGCCCAGACATCGCATGTGAATTTAAAGTTTTTCAAATAATCAATAAACTCATCCGAGAACAAATGCAGATTTTTAAGGTACTCAATATCGTCCTCTTCAAATCTTAAATTGTTCATATACTCTATAAGCTGCTCAAGCCCCGCCATAATGGCGTAGCCGCCGTCGTCCGGCACACGGCGGAAGAACATATCGAAATACGTCACGGTATCGCGCATATCGCTTGTAAAAATACCGTTCGCCATGGTCAGCTCGTAAAGGTCCATTATCATTGTAAGGTTTTTTTCGGTCATATTCATTTTGAAAGCGCCTTTCTTTACATTTTCTCGGGAGCGCTTATTTTCATAAGCGTGAGAACATTTTTAATAACCGTGGCTGTATCCGCGCAGAGGGTCAGCCTTGCCTGCATAAGCGGCTCTTCAATTCCCTTAACGCGGCAGGCGGCGTAGAACTTATGGAATTTGGTAGCAAGCTCCATAACGTAGTGCGTAATTCTTGCGGGGTCGTAGGTTTTAGCCGACGTTATAATTTCATCCGTCAGTGCCGCTATATGGAGGGTAAGCTCGCGTTCCTCGGGGGTGTTAAGCGCTTTGAGTTCCTCGGCGGTGCACTCGCGGCGGGTTATGCCCTCTGCCGCCAAATTGCGGAAAATGCTGCAAATGCGCGCGTAAGCGTACTGAACATAGTAAACGGGGTTTGAGTTTGACTCGTTTACCGCTAAATCCAAATCAAAATCAAAATGGCTGTTCGGCTCGCGCAGGTTAAAGAAGAATCGCGCCGCGTCAATCGGCACTTCGTCAAGCAGCGTTACAAGGGTTATAGCCTTGCCCGAGCGCTTTGAAGCCTTTATAACCTCGCCGTCGCGCACTAAGCGCACCATCTGCATAAGTACCGCGTCAAGGCGGGACGCGTCCACCCCAAGGGCGGTAAGCGCGGCTTTAAGGCGCGGCACATAGCCGTGGTGGTCTGCGCCCAAAATATCAATGGCGCGGTCGAATTTTCTTATTTCAAGCTTGTTATAGTGGTAGGCAATATCCGGCACAACATAGGTCGGCACGCCGTTTGCGCGCACCAGCACAAAGTCCTTATCGCAGCCGAAATCGGTAGCCTTAAACCACAGCGCGTCCTCTGACATATAGGTATGCCCGCTGTTTTTAAGCAGCTCTATAATGCGCGCGGTCTCGCCGTTTGCGTGCAGACTGCTCTCTTTAAACCATGTATTATAATGTATACGGTATTTCGCAAGGTCGTCTTTAAGCCCCTGAATATTCTTCGGCAGCGCAAAATCCACCAACGCTTTGCGGCGCTCCTCTTCCGATTTTTTCATAAAGCTGTCGCCGTGTATTTCGGCAAACGCCTTTGCGTGATTTATTATATCCTCGCCGTGGTATGAGTCCTCGGGCATTTCAACGCCCTCTTCAAACAACTGCCGATAGCGCAAATCAAGCGACAGCGCAAATTTATTTATCTGGTTGCCCGCGTCGTTAATGTAAAACTCGCGCTCGGTGTAGTAACCCGCCGCCTCTAAAACCGAGGCTAAGCAGTCTCCCAGGGCGCCGCCGCGCGCGTTGCCTATGTGCATAGGTCCGGTGGGGTTTGCCGAAACAAACTCCACAAGTATTTTTTTACCCTTGCCGTAGTCACTCTTGCCGTAATCCGCGCCCTTTTTATCAACGTCGGTCAGAATATCGGCGTAAAACATATCGGATAAAAAGAAGTTTATAAACCCGGGTCCCGCTATTTCACACCTATCTACATAAGTGCCCTCAAGACTCATATGCGCGCAAAGCTTTTCGGCAACGGCGCGCGGCGCGCTCCTGAAAAGCCTTGCCCACACCATTGCGGCGTTTGCGGCGTAGTCGCCGTGGCTTCTGTCCGCCGGGGCGGATACCGAAAATTCGGTAAGCTCCGCCTTTTCAAGCGAGCCGTCCGCCATTGCGGCGTTTGCGGCGGCTGTAATGCAGCCGTTTATTTGTTCCTTTGCCTCAGCTACTAAAATCGACATTATTTTTTGACCTCTCTGACCGTTATATTAACCGTGTTACGGCTTACAAAATTCAAATTCTGATCTATTGTGTATTTAAGCGAAAGGCTGCCGCCGTTCTTTTTCAAATTATGCTCTACCTTTTCGCCGAATATACCTATAAGCATTTCGCCCGCCGGCGTATTGTAATAGCAAACGCTGCGCTTGCCGTTTTCCACTATCAGGCGGCTGTCTACCGCGCCGCTGCGCTGTAATATTACCGAATTATCGGGCTTTATATAAAGGCTGGTTTTAACGTTTTCTATCCCTATCATTTCGCTTTCATCATAGGTTATGTAAAACCCGCCGTTTTTCTCGCCGAAGCGCCCGTCCGTAGTAAGCTCAATAACATCCTGCTCGTTTCCCGCGCCTTGCGTTCCTTTAATATTTATTAAAACATCCTTTAACATAAGCTGTTCAAATCCACCTGTTCAACCTTTCGGTCGTCTATTTCCTCACCCAAAAGCACCGAGGCGGTTTTCTTGAAAGACCCCGGCTTATCGGTAACAAAAAATCTGTGCGTTCCGTTTTCTTCCGTTTCGTTTGCCGCACCCGCTTTTTCAAGGTAGCTTTTCACCGCCTGCGCCACCGCAACGCCGGGGTTTATAAGCGTAACGCCCTCGCCCATAAAGTTCCTTACGGCACTTTCAAGCACCGGGTAGTGGGTGCAGCCGAGTATCAGCGTGTCTACCCCCGCCGCCTTTACAGGCTCAAGGTAGCGGGCTACCGTTCCCTTTACCACCTCGTCATCGGGCGAAAACCAGCCCTCCTCTACAAGCGGCACAAAAAGCGGGCAGCTGCACGCGGTTATTTCCGCGTCCGGCTTTAATTTAAGTATTTCCCTTTTGTGGCTGCCGCTGTTTACGGTAGCCGGCGTGCCTATAACCCCTATTTTACCGTTTTTTGTGGCGGCTGCGGCAGCCGCAGCCGCATAGGTCACCATTTCAAAAAAAGGCACGGGAAGTTTCTTCGCACTGTCCGCCGCAACGGATGATACCGTTCCGCAGGCGGCTACTATAAGCTTTACATTATGCCGCAGTAAAAAGTTTTCGTCCTCCGCCGCGTATTTTCTTATAGTCTCGCGGCTGCGGTTGCCGTAAGGCACCCTTGCAGTGTCGCCGAAGTAGGTAATATCCTCATGCGGCAGCTCCCGTATAAGCTCCCGAGCCACTGTAAGCCCGCCGAGCCCCGAATCGAAAACCCCTATTGCACGACCGTCCGCCATGCAATCAACCCCTTGTTTCATATTCCAGTTTATAATACCACATTTCAAGCCCCGCCGCAACTGTTAAAATTTATTTTTTCGCAAATGATTGACATAGCCTGTACATAATGCTATAATAGCAGTGCAATTTAGGGAGCTTGATGAAACTCAGGCTGAGAGGAAGTCCGCTTTTTGCTATGATTTCGACCTATGACCTGATACGGATAATGCCGTCGTAGGGAGATACGCCAACAGTATTGCCGCAGGTCTTTGCCTGCGGCTTTTTTCGCAGGTAATTGCGATATATAAAAGGAGTGTTGAAAAAATGGAAACAAAAAACAAACCCGTCTACAAACTGACCTTCAGCGCCGTTATGGTGGCGCTGGCGTCCGCCCTCAGCCTTATAAAGATTTACGAGCTGCCCCTCGGCGGCGCCGTAACCCTTTTAAGCATGCTGCCGATAGTAGTAATATCTATTTCCTTAGGGCTTAAATGGGGCGTAGGCTCCTCATTCGTTTACTCGCTCATTCAGCTTTTCTTCGGAATAACGCTTGACGGTCTTCTCGGTTGGGGTCTTACCGCCGCATACCTTGTAGGCAGTATTTTTCTTGATTACCTGATTCCCTTTACCGTTTTGGGCTTTGCAGGCGCATTTGCGAAAAAGGGTTATGCGGGAACACTTGCGGGCATTTCGCTTGTGTTCGTGCTGCGCTTCGTTTCGCACCTGTTTTCGGGAGCTATTCTTTTCGGTATTCCCGAAAAATGGGCGGATAAATTCAACAACGTATGGCTGTATTCCGCAGCCTACAACGGCTCTTATATGCTCCCCGAGCTTGTAATAACCCTTGTTGCCGCAGCAATTATTTTCCGTCTGCCCCAGGTAAAAAAGATTTTGGGCTTAAAATAATTTAAAAATGGCAAATGAGAAAACAAGAGAAAAGCGGAGCATTTTAAAGAAAAACAGAGATTGCGAACTTTAAATTAAAATTTAAAAAATTTTGTGTTGACATTACCTCTCGGTTGTGGTATTATAACTTAGCTGTTTAAATAAAATGTAAAATTTTTTGGAGGTTTTGAATTATGTCTACATTTATGGCAAAACCTGCTGAAATTCAGCGTAAATGGTATATAATCGACGCTGCCGACAGACCGCTCGGACGTACCGCCACCAAGGTTGCGGATATTCTTCGCGGAAAGTTAAAGCCGGAGTTTACTCCCCATGTCGATTGCGGCGACCATGTTGTCGTTATCAATGCTGATAAAGCGGTTTTAACAGGTAAAAAGCTGGATAAGAAGTTCTATCGCCGTCACACCGGCTATATCGGCGGTCTTAAAGAGGTTAAGTATTCCTCTCTTATGAAGACCCGCCCCGAGCTCGCTATGGAGCTTGCCGTTAAGGGTATGGTGCCGGATACTACAATCGGCCGCAAGGCTCTTACCAGACTTCACATTTACAGCGGCACCGAGTACGCTCAGGTTGCCCAAAAGCCCGAAAAGCTTGAATTTTAAGAAGGGAGACAGAAACAATGTTTGAAGCAAAGCCTTATTTCTACGGAACAGGCAGAAGAAAAAGTTCTGTTGCCCGTGTTCGTCTTTACGCCGGTACCGGAAAGGTTACCGTAAACGATAGGGATATTGATGATTACTTCGGTCTTGAAACACTCAAGCTCATAGTTCGTCAGCCCCTCGTTCTTACCGGCACTGCCGATAAGTTTGACGTTGTTTGCCGCGTTGCAGGCGGCGGCGTTACCGGTCAGGCAGGCGCTATTCGCCACGGTATTTCCCGTGCGCTGCTCCAGTCTGATGCCGAGCTCCGCGCAGAGCTTAAAAAGGCCGGTTTCCTCACACGCGATCCGCGTATGAAGGAAAGAAAGAAGTACGGTCTCAAGGGCGCTCGTCGTGCTCCGCAGTTCTCAAAGAGATAATTTCTGTTATTTCAGAAAAATCCACCCCCGAAGCTGTTACAGCCTCGGGGGTTTTTGTATTAAAAAGCCTTTCGGTGCGGCACTCCATATTTCTTATTGCGGTTTCATAATCAAATTCTTCCTTTTCAAAAAGGCTTTTCCCGATTTATAAATATCTGCAATCATACACCATATATGATATAATTTTAAAAAAAAAAACGGTGATATGAAAATATGAAGAAATATTATGAGATTTTAAGGGAATTAAGAGAAGATAAAGAACCGAAAACAAATCAAAAGGAAATTGCAAAGATCATAGGGACAAGTCAACAATATTACAGCGAATATGAAAACGGCAAACGCCCCCTGCCGCTTGAGCATTTAGTAACGCTTTGTAAGTATTATAATGTATCGGCAGATTATATTTTAGGTCTGCCCGAAAATATGCCCTTCCCGAAAAGGCAATAAGCTAATTCGACGGGAAGTAACTTATGTCTTTAGTATGCACAAAAATTGCCCTGCCCAAAAGTATACCTTTTCGGGCAGGGCATTGTTGATTTATCTGAGACCCAGCTCTGTTGCCGCCTTTCTTACTGCCGATAAAAACCAGCAGTAAAGCGCCTCACCGAGCTCCTGGTAAACCGGGTCACCATCGTGCGAGCATAGCATTGCAAAGGTCTGACCTATGCGGCGGTCTATTTCACTGCCGCGGCGGTAGGCTAAGTAATAAAACGAGAAAGCCCCCGTATCACCCGCCGAGCGGTAAAGCTCGGGGTCGGCTTTTTTCACGGTATCAATAAAGCTTTTCTGCGCTATGCCGCACAAAGCGTCATCACGGCAGAACTGCTCAAAGCCCACGGTTGCCGTAAAGGATAAAAGCAGCCGGCGCTGAATTATCATTTCACTGTTATCAGGCTCTGCGCCCTCGGCGGTATCATGCGCGTCCGCTATAAATTTGCGCGCAATAACCGCGCCCCACTCGCGGGCGTTTTTTATATCGTCCTTTTTAAGCGTTTCGGGCTGACCCGTACTTTCTCTGCGCTTTTTTATTTCCTGCGAGGGCTTATCCCCCGCAATTTTAATATCGCTGTCCGAACACAAATTTACTCACCCTTTGCGGCTTTATATTCCTTTAGCGCCTCCGCCAGCTGCGCGGGGCACGAGGTGTTCTTGAATCCGCATTTAATATCGGCAAGGCGGTCTATAACGTCATCAATCTTCATTCCCTCTACAAGCCTTGCCACGCCCTGCGTGTTTCCGCTGCAGCCGCCGTCAAACCTGACGCTTTTTAAAATTCCGTCCTCTACGTCAATAAGGATTCCCCTTGAACATACTCCCTTAGTTTTATATGAAAATTCCATTGCCTTTATGCCTCTTATCTTTCCTTGAATTTATTGCTGCGTACCGGGTGGCGCAGCTTTCTGAGCGCCTTCGCCTCAATCTGGCGAATACGCTCTCTTGTTACATTAAATTCCGAGCCTACCTCTTCAAGCGTGTGGCACCTGCCGTCCTGCAGGCCGAAGCGCAGACGTATAACCGATTCCTCTCTCGGGGTAAGGGTTTTAAGCACGCCGTCAATATCCTCATTGGTTATTGTTTTAAGCGCCGCCTCATCGGGTGCTAAAGCGTCCTCATCGCGTATGAAGTCCATCAGGCGCGAGTCCTCCTCGGGTCCTATTGGGGTTTCCATTGAAACAGGCTCCTGCGCCACGCGCATTATCTCACGCACGCGCTCAACCGGCAAATCCATTTTTTCCGCAATAAGCTCCTCGCCCGGCTCAACACCGTTTTCGTGCAAAAGCTGGCTTTGCACCTTCTTAAGGCGGTTAATAGTCTCCACCATATGCACCGGAATACGTATGGTTCTCGCCTGGTCTGCTATGGCGCGGGTTATAGCCTGCCTTATCCACCAGGTGGCGTAGGTTGAAAATTTAAAGCCCTTTTGATAATCAAACTTATCAACCGCCTTAATAAGTCCCACGTTGCCCTCTTGAATAAGGTCAAGGAAATACATACCTCTGCCCACATACTTTTTTGCAATGCTTACAACAAGGCGTAAATTCGCCTCGGTAAGGCGCTGCTTTGCATATGCGTCGCCCTCGGAAATTTTAACCGCAAGCTCAACCTCCTCATCAGAGGAAAGCAGCGGCACCCTGCCTATCTCGCGCAGATAAATTTTAACCGGGTCGTCGAGGTTCATATTGTCAAAGGAAATGTCGTCAAGCGCGTCAACATCCATTTCCTCAAGCTTTAATTCGTCGTCGGTCGGTTCCTCGTCAAAATCAATATCAAGAGTGGGCGGCTCCGAAAAAAGCTCCTCGGGGTCGTCGGGCGCGTTCTCAATATCGTCTATAGTAAGGTTTCTGTCCTCCTCCGATTCAAAGGCGTCGGTCTCTGCCGCGGTGTTCTCTTTAATTTCCTCTGTTTTTTTGTTCTTTTCCATTGTTTACTTTCCTCTCACTTTTTTATCGATAAGATTCTGAAGACCCGCTGCCCATTCTTCAACCGAATTTTCCGACTTTTCGGAAGACTCCAGCAGCATATCCTCTTCTAATATTACCCCTATGCAATCTTTTAATACAATTTCGGGGTTTTTACCCGCTTTTTCGCTGTTTTGCAGGGATACAAGATACCCTATTTCAGCCGGCAGCAGCTTTTCGGCAAACGCTGAAATATCAAGCGTGCCGCCACGCTCCAGCACTGAAAGTATGGTTTCGTATATCCTGCGGTTAAGCGAGGTGAGCATTTTTTCGGGCGGAAGCTTTTCAGCTGCAATTTTGTAAAAATCGGGGTTTTTAAGCAGCACCGCTATAAGCGTTTCCTCTGCCGCCGTGCCCTTTACCGATTTCCGCCTTTCGGGGTTTATGTCGTCCTTTGTGTATTTCGGTCGAATAATATCGGATATTTCCTTTTTCTGCTTTTGGCGGCGGTTTCTTTTGCGCAGCTCTTCAATTCTGGCGTTTAGCGCGGTTCTTGAAACGCCGTACTTTTCCGAAAGCCTTCCTATGTAAATATCCCGCGTCATAATATCGTCCGACGCGGCTATTATTTCCGCTGCGGCGGCTAAATATTTAAGCCTGCCGTCCTCATTATCAAGGTTTATATCCTTTGCGGCGGTAAGCAGCTTATACTCCATATCGCTCACCGCGCCCTCAAGCAGCGCCGCAAAGCGCTCTTTACCGTTTTTCTTTATATATTCGTCGGGGTCCTTGCCGTCGGGTACTACTACCACCCTAACGGAAAGCCCCGTGTTTTCAAGCAGCTCGGATGCCCTGCGCACCGCCTTTTGCCCTGCGGCGTCGGCGTCGAGCATAAGCACAATTTCCTTTGTATAGCGCGAAAGCAGGTTTGCCTGCTCGGTAGTAAACGCCGTGCCTAAGGGAGCTACGGTGTTTTCAAAGCCCGCCTGGTGCAGGGATATTACATCCATATTGCCCTCTACCAATATTACGCGCTCGGAGCAAACATTTTTCGCAAAATTTATGCCGAAAAGGTTTTCGCTCTTTTTGTAAACGGGCGTATCCGCCGTGTTTACGTATTTTCCGGCCTGCTTATCCTCGCCCGGCATAGCCCTGCCGCTGAAAGCCACTATATTGCCGCGTATGTTTATTATGGGGAACATTACGCGCTTTCTGAAACGGTCGTAAAGACTGCCGCGCTGGCTTTTACCTATAACGTTTGCGGCGAGCATATCGCTCTCTGTATAACCCTTTTCCTTTAGGTGGTGTATAAGCGCGTCCCAACTGTCTGGCGCGGCGCCCAGCCCGAAGTGCTTTATTGTTTTTACAGTCAGCCCTCTGCCCGTTAAATAGTCAAGCGCCCATTTGCCGCCCGGCGACATTAAAAAGGCGTGGAAAAATCTTGCGGTATCGCGGTTAATATCGTATATCCTCTTTTTAAGGCGCTGCATAGAGTCGTCATAGCCGTCCTGCGGCAGGGTTATTCCCGAGCGCTCGGCTAAAAGCTTTACCGATTCTATGTAATCAAGATTTTCAATAAGCCCCGTAAAGGTGAAGACATCGCCGCCCACGCCGCAGCCGAAGCAATAAAACGAGCCGTTTTCGGGGTAAACGGTAAAGGACGGCGTTTTTTCACTGTGAAATGGGCAAAGCCCCACGAGATTTTTGCCCCGCCGCTTTAAATTGACATACTGCGATATGGCGGTTTCAATATCGTTACGGTATTTAATTTCATTTATAATGTCCTCAGGTATCATAAAACCGCCTCCTCGCTTTTATTTTTTTATATTGACCACGCCTTCGGGATATAAATATCGGAAAATACCGTCACGGCGTAGTGGTCGGTCATTCCCGCAATATAATCGGTAACGGCGCGTTCCTTGCCCTCTGCCGCCGCTATTTTTAAATATTCCTCCGGCATTTTTTCGGGGTTTTTAAAAAAGTATTTTATAAGCCCCTCCACTATTCCCGATACCTTTGTTTCCTCGGATTTCGCAACCGGGTTTTTATAAACGCTTTCAAACAGAAATTCGTGCAGCTTATCGTAATATTTCTCGGTTTCGGCGTCCATTTTAATTGTATCGTCGCTGTTTTTAACTATTGCCTCAACAAGCGTGTTTATTCTGCGGCTTTTTGTATCGCCCAACGCCGCCGCAATATCGCGCGGTATATCGCTTTCGGCTATTACCCCCGCGCGCACCGCGTCGTCAATATCGTGATTTATGTAGGCTACCCTGTCCGCCGTGCGGACAATTCTGCCCTCTAAGGTGTGTGCCTCCTCGCCGCGCGTATGGTGAAGGATTCCGTCAAGCACCTCAGCAGTGAGGTTAAGACCCTTACCGTTCTTTTCAATTTTCTCGCAAACCCTTACGCTTTGCTCATAGTGGGTAAAGCACGTGCTTGTAAGCTCCTGTAACGCACGCTCGCCCGCGTGACCGAACGGCGTGTGGCCTAAATCGTGCCCCAGGGCTATCGCCTCGGTCAAATCCTCATTAAGCCTTAATGCCCGCGCTATGGTTCGCGCTATCTGCGCTACCTCAAGCGTGTGTGTAAGGCGGGTTCTGTAATGGTCGGATTCAGGGGATAAAAACACCTGCGTTTTGTGTTTCAGTCTTCTGAACGCCTTGCAGTGGATAATTCTGTCGCGGTCGCGCTGGTAGCAAGTGCGCAGGTCGCTTTCTGTCTCGGGCTGTTTTCTGCCTGCGGTTTCACTGCTGAACATAGCCTTATTGCACAGTATAAGCCGTTCGTTTTGTTCGCTTATTTCTCTTGCGTTCATATGACATTTTCCCCCTTTATTTATTATATTAGACGAAAATGTTTAAAAACCTCTATTTTTTTGAATTTTTTCTGAATTTTATCCGAGCGTAATACTGCCGTCGCCGTCAAGCGGTATTTTATCGCCCATAATTTCAGCCTCGGGCTTTACAATGCACTTAAAAAAGTCCTTATCCCGTGCTATTATTTCGCGTATATCCCTTTTAAGCTGACCGCCGTAGGTATTAAGGTTGGCTGATACGCCCGCCGCCTTAACATCGAGCTTTTCGGAAATGTAAAGCGCGCGGTATAAATGATATTTTTGGCTTACTATTATAATATTTTCTGCACCGAAAATATTTTTTGCGCGGTAAACGCTGTCATAGGTGGAAAAGCCCGCGTGGTCAAGGAAAATATCCTCCGCCCTTACGCCCTGCTCCAAAGCAAAGGCGCGCATAACATTCACTTCGTCATAATCCGCTCTGCCGTGGTCGCCGCTCATAATTATTTTTTCCGCCGCGCCGCTTTTATAAAGCTCTATGCCTGTAAGCAGCCTGTCGCGCAGCATAGGTTTCGGCTTGCCGTCCTTCACACCCGCGCCCAAAATTAAAATGCAGTCCGCTTTTTCGTCATTTTTAAACGTATCGGCAGTAAAAATGTTTTTTTCGGTTGCCTTAACCATATATACACTTAAGGAAATCGCCGTAATGCCGATTAAAAGGGCTATTCCCGCAATCACAAAAATCACCGCTTTGTATTTCCTTTTCATTTAATTTCCACCGGCCTTGCCTCGTTTTTCAGTTCTTTCGCCGTAATGCGTGCGCAAAATGTCTCTTTAAGTTTGTCGGTAAATTTTTGCTTTTCGGTATCGCTTATAAAAAACTCATACCTCACATTTTCGGTGTAAACCGTGTTTTCCACACTGCCGCCTGCGTCGGTAATAAGCTTTGCAAGCCTTTCGGCTGATGAATAATCGCACTCGGCAGAAAAAAACGTGCCGGGCGTCATAACCGCTTTTGTTATTTTCGCCGCCGCGTCTGCCGCAGCCTTTGTGTAGGCGCGCACAAGCCCGCCCGTGCCGAGTAACACCCCACCGAAATACCTTGTAACCACAATGCAGACGTTTGTAATGCTCGCGCCCTCTATTACCGAAAGTATGGGCTTACCGGCAGTGCCGTGCGGTTCGCCGTCATCCGAAAAGCGCTTTAAAGCGCCGTTTTCCACCGAATACGCATAGCAGTTGTGGCGCGCGTCCCAATATTTTGATTTAAGCGCGTTTATAAATTCCGCCGCTTCTCCCTCGGTTTTGCAATGCTTCAGCGTTGCTATAAACCGCGAGCGCTTTTCTGTATATTCGGCGGCTGTCTCGCCCACAACCGTAATATAGCTTTCCGTTTTGCCCACCCCAATTTAGATGTTAGATGTTAGATTTTAGATATTAGATATGCAAACCCCTGCCGAATTAAAAAAATCCGCAGTCGCTTAAAGTGACTGCGGAGTAAAAGGTTATATTATTCCATATTGAAACGCTTTTTAAATCTGTCAACGCGACCGCCGGTGTCTACCAGCTTCTGCTTACCGGTGAAAAACGGATGACATTTTGAGCAGATATCCAAACGGATATCCTTTTTCGTTGAGCGTGTCTCGAACTCCGCGCCGCAAGCGCACTTTATAGTAACCTTTTCATACTGCGGATGAATACCTTCCTTCATCTTTGTCACCCCTTTCTTATTCATAACATATTGATAATAACACATATCAAACTAAAATGCAAGCATTTTATTTTTGAATTTTAATTTTCCTCTTCCTCGTCAGGCATATCCCAGTTGTGCCATACTGCCTGAACGTCGTCGTTTTCTTCAAGCATATCAATAAGCTTTTCCATTTTAGCCGCGGTTTCCGCGTCCTCTATGGTAGCCATTGTCTGCGGAACATACTCAACCTCGGCCGATAAAAAGCTGTAGCCCGCCTTTTCAAGCGCGTCGCGAACCGCGCCCAAATCGTTCGGGTCGGTTGATATTTCAAAAACGTCGCCGTCAAAATTAAAGTCCTCGGCGCCCGCCTCTAAAGCCGCCTCCATAACGGTGTCTTCGTCAAGCCCCTCGGCCTCAATTTGAATAATGCCCTTGCGGTCAAACATAAACATTACCGAGCCGCTCTGCCCTAAGTTACCACCGCATTTATCAAAATAATGGCGCATTTCGCCCGCTGTTCTGTTGCGGTTATCGGTAAGGGTCTCAACAACCACCGCAACACCCGAGGGACCGTAGCCCTCGTATATTAACTCCTCGTAATTATTCGCTTCGCCGTCGCCCGCCGCTTTTTTAATTATTCTTTCAATATTTTCGTTGGGCACGTTCGCCGCCTTAGCCTTTGCTATTGCGTCCTTTAATTTGCTGTTTTCGTTGGGGTTTGCGCCGCCGGTTTTAACAATAACCGAAATTTCGCGGCCGATTTTGGTGAAAACCTTTGCTTTTGCGGCGTCGGTCTTCTCCTTTTTACGCTTGATATTGTTCCATTTGGAATGTCCTGACATTGTAACGCTTCCTTTCCGTATAACTTTATTATTTTATCACATATCTTTATTCTGTTCAAGTGCTTTTTCGCAGATATTATCAACATCCGCCATACTGCCTATTTCTCCGCACATTCTTCTGAGCGCCGCGGCACCGTTTAAGCCCTGCATATACCACGCGGCGTGCTTTCTCGCCTCAAGCATGGCTATATGCGGGTCCTTATATTCGCTCATAAGTAAAATTTGCTTTTTAAGCACCTTAAGACGTTCTTCAAGCGACGGTCTTTTATAGGGCTTTTTTTCAAAATACGCGTTTATTTCGGCAAAAATAAAGGGGTTGCCCTCTGCCGCCCGACCGACTGACACCATATCGCACCCGGTTGCCGAATACATATATTCGGCGCTTTCGCCGCCCGTTATATCTCCGTTTGCAATAACGGGAATTTTCACCGATTTTTTAACCTCGGCTATTGTTTTGTAATCAATGCCGGGGGCGTACATCTGCGGGCGTGTTCTGCCGTGCACCGTTATTGCCGCTGCCCCCGCGTCTTCGCATATTTGCGATAAATACACCGCGTTTATGTTCTCGTTATCGTAGCCCGTGCGCATTTTCACCGTTACGGGTATGTTTACGGCTTTCACCACCGCCGCCACTATTTTACCCGCTAACAGCGGCTCCTTCATAAGCGCGCTGCCGCCGCCGTTTGCCGCAACCTTGGGCGCGGGGCAGCCCATATTTATATCAATAAAATCGGGGTTAAAGCGCAAGGCAGCCCTTGCCGCCTCTGCCATTATTTCGGGGTTGTTGCCGAAAAGCTGCGAACCGAACGGCCGCTCCTTATCCGACGCGGTAAGCAGCGCCGCCGACTTTTTATCGTTCAGCACCACCCCGCGCGAGCTTGTAAGCTCGCCCACGGTAAACGCCGCACCGTAATAGCGGCACAGCTCGCGCATTGCGCGGTCTGCAACGCCTGCCATAGGCGCTAATGCTGCATATCCTTTAATTTCAATGTTTCCTATTTTCATAACTTACTTACAGCACACCGCCAGATAATATGACTCCGTTTTTTCGGTTTCAAAGCGATATTCTCCGAGCTTTTCTTTAAGTTCTCCGCCGCAGACAAGCGAAATTTTCGCCGCGTCCGAAAGTATGCCGCCCTCTGCCTTTATATATGCCTCTTTGCGCGTCCACAGAGTGTAAAATCGGTTTTCGGAATTTTCCGCATTTACAAATTCGTTTTCGGCGGGGGAGAAAAGCATATATTTTTCGCGCTTTTTAAAGCCGCCGGGAATTTGAATATCCACGCCTATCGGATCGTCCGAAACGGCGACTGCGGCAAAATCACCCGAGTGCGAAATGCTGAAAAAGCAAAAATCGCAAAGCGGCTTGCCGTTTCTATTGTATTTTATTTCAAACCGTTTTTTACCGTATAGCCGCTTTATCATTCTTTCAAGCAGCAGTCTGCCCGCAAGCGTGCGCTTTACATCGTCCTCACCGCAATTTTCAAGCCTTTTTTTAAGCTCGTCCGATTGCCGCGCCGATATATCGCGGTATTCATCGTTCGACACGGTGCGGATATTTATTACCTCGCACCGCATTAAGAAATTTTCGCGTTTTTGTAAAGATAATCGGCAACCTTTTCGCTTACGGTCATATACTCAAAATAATACTCGCCGTAGTAATTTTTAACCGTCTCGGCGGTCACCTGCGAATTGTTTATGCTCTTAACCGTCTCGTCAATCTTTTTATTTATTTCCTCGTCCTTCAGTCCCAGCTTTTCGTTATCAAGTATTGAATAAGCCACCATCTGCTCGTCCATTGCGGGCTTTATCTGATTTTTTACAAGATTCTCTTTAAACGACTCCTCGGTCATATTGTTTGAAGTAAGGTAGGTTGCAAAGTCAACGCCGTAGCTGCTCTTTAAATTTTGCTCCAGTATATTTTTATAAGAGCCGTACATAGTGTCAATCTCGGTTTGCGGATATTCCTTTATTTTTGAGCCGCTTTTCACCTTGTCAAGCAGATAATTCTTAACCGCGCGCTCGGTTACGTCGGCGGTGTATTTATCAAGCGATTTAAAGCCGAGTTCCGAATAATAATCCTCGGGTTTTCTTTCTTCCTCGGTTTTAACGTAGTTTATTTTAACCGTAAAAACCACCGCTTTTCCCGCAAGCTCGGCTGAATTGTAGTTTTCGGGGAAGGTAAGGTTTAAATCCACCGTATCGCCGATTTTTTTGCCTATAAGCCCCGTTTCAAAGCCCTCTATAAAGGAATTTGAGCCGATTTTCAGGTCATACCCCTCTGCGGTGCCGCCGTCAAACGCAACGCCGTCCTTTTTGCCGGTGTAGTCAATATTCGCGGTGTCGCCGTTTGCAACGGTGCCCTCGGTCTTTTTAACGTATAAATCGTTTGACGATACATCGGAGGAAATTACGTTATTGTAGTATTCCTTAAACTCGTCCGATTTGGTATCAACCTTTAAGCCCTTATAATCGGCAAGGGTAATGTATTTTGAAAGCTTGCCGTTATAAAGCTGTCTTTTTGCCTTTTTCCCGCAGCCTGCAAAAGCAACCATTGTAAGCATTGCAAGCAGCACACATATAATTCTTTTCATAATTTTCTCCTATACCTTTTGTAATTCGCCCTTTGAGGCGGCTTTTAAATAAGCGTTTATAAAGCCGTCTAAATCTCCGTCCATAACCGCGTTAATATTGCCCGATTCAAAGCCCGTTCTGTGGTCCTTTGCCATGGTGTATGGCATAAACACATACGAGCGTATCTGTGAGCCCCATGCAATCTCCTTTTGAACGCCCTTAATATCCTCAATTTTTTCGAGGTGCTCGCGTTCCTTTATTTCAAGCAGCTTTGATTTGAGCATTTTCATTGCCTGGTCGCGGTTCTGGAACTGGCTGCGCTCGTTTTGGCAGGCAACCACTATTCCCGTGGGAATGTGCGTTAAGCGTACCGCAGATGAAGTCTTGTTTATGTGCTGACCGCCCGCGCCCGATGAGCGGAAAACGTCCATTTTAATATCCTCTTCGCGTATTTCAATGTCGTTATCATCGCTTATTTCGGGCATTACTTCAAGCGAGGCAAATGATGTGTGCCGCCTGCCCGACGCGTCAAAGGGCGATACGCGCACAAGGCGGTGTACACCCGATTCGCTCTTTAAATAGCCGTAAGCGTTATCGCCCGCTATCAGCATTGTGGCGCTTTTAAGCCCTGCCTCGTCGCCGTCCAAAAAGTCGAGCAGCTGCACCTTAAAGCCGTGGCGCTCGCTCCAGCGCGTATACATACGCACAAGCATTGATACCCAGTCCATAGCCTCGGTTCCGCCCGCGCCCGCGTGAAAGGTTAAAATGGCGTTGTTATTATCGTACTCGCCCGTAAGCAAGGTTTGCAGGCGCTGCGCGGCAAGCCCCTTTTCAAATTCTTCAAGACTTTCGGTAATTTCGCCCACAAGCGATAGGTCTTCCTCCTCATCGCCCATTTCTATAAGCGTTAAAAGGTCCTCATAAGAAGAACAAAGCTTTTCGTAGGTCTCAACCGTGTTTTTAAGCTTGCCGGTCTTTTGCAGAATTTTCTGCGAATTTTCGGCGTCGTCCCAAAAGCCGGGGGCGGCGGTTTTTGCCTCTAATTCCTCAATTTCGTTTTTTAAATGCTCGTAGCCCAGCGCGTCCTTTAAATCGCGCAGCTCGCCCTCGTTACCCTCAAGGCGGAGCTTCAGCTGTTCAAATTCCAGCATTGGTTTTCCTCCGTTTCGTTATATAAGCGCAAATGCGCACCAATTGTCCTTATATTGCTTTTCTTTAACCGTAAAGCCGTGCCTTTCGGCGGCGCGCAGCACGTCCTGCTCGCGCGCGTCAATAATTCCCGAAACCAGCAGCACGGCGTTTTCCGCCATATAATCGCGAACGTTTTCAAGCAGTCTTATTACCACGTCTGCCACAATATTGGCGCAAACAACGTTAAACTTTCCGCTTACCTTATCCGCTAAATCGCCCACAATATATTCGGTTTTATCATCTTGATTATTAAGCCCGGCGTTTTCTCGCGCCGTTTTAACCGATTGCGCGTCAATATCCACCCCGACCGCCTTTTGGGCACCCAGCAACACCGCCGCAATAGAGAGTATACCGCTGCCGCAGCCTATATCGAGCATTTTTGTACCCGTCTTAACATAATTTTCAAGCATTGCAAGGCAAAGCGACGTTGTGGCGTGCGTGCCCGTGCCGAATGCGGCGCCGGGGTCTATGTGCAGAATTTTTCTGCCGCTTACATTTTCGTAGCTTTCCCAGCTCGGCACTATGGCAAGCCTTTTGCCTATTTCGGTAGCGTGAAAGTATTTTTTCCAGTTTTCGTTCCAATCATTGTCGTTTACCCCGACAGCACCCACCTCAAACGGTATTTTTTCAGCCGCAAGCCTTTCCTTTAAAAAAGCAAGGCTTTCTTCGGCGTTATCGCATTCGGAAATATAAATATGAATAACCGATTTAGTCCTGTCCTTTTTAACAAGCTCCTCGTCAATCAAATCAATGTGGGCTATTTCCTCCGCCTCTTGCTCCAAATCGGAGTAATCCTCAATATAAATGCCGTACGGCACGGTCATATTGGCTATTGCCGCGGCGGTATCGGTATATTCAAGCGGCACGTTTACGGTTATTTCAGTCCAGTTCATATTTTATATTCTCACTCCGAAACAGTATTCAAATTATTATACCATATATCGGCAGCAATTAAAAGTATTATTTTATGTTTTAAAGCTTTTTGCCGCATTTTACTCTCTAAAGCTTGCTATTCGACGCCCGTAATGCTATACTAAGCATAAAATGCGGGCGAAAATATGCTCTTTGCAGAGGTTGAAAATGAAAAGTCAAAGAAAACCTTATTTATCCACAACACAAATTATACTGCTGAGTTTCCTTAGCGTTATACTTATAGGCAGCGTTTTGCTTTCCTTGCCCGTAAGCTCAGTGGGCGGGCGCGCCGTGCCGTATATAGACGCGCTTTTCACCGCGACCACCGCCACCTGCGTTACGGGGCTTGTTACGGTAAGCACCGCCGCAACCTGGAGTGTATTCGGGCAGGCTGTAATATTGCTTTTAATTCAGATAGGCGGGCTTGGCGTAATTACCTTTATGACCGCTGTAATGCTGCTGTTTAACCGAAAAATAGGTATTTCCGACCGCCTGCTTATACAGGACGCGTTTAACCTCAGCACCCTTTCGGGAATTGTGGCATTTGTTAAAAAGGTGCTTATAGGTACCTTAACGGTTGAAAGCATAGGCGCGTGTTTTTATATGACGGTATTTGTGCCGCAGTTCGGTATAAAGGGAATTTGGGTATCGGTTTTTAATTCGGTATCGGCTTTTTGCAACGCGGGTATGGACATTATAGGCGAAAACAGCCTTTGCGATTATTCGGGAAATGTGCTTATAACCTTAACTACCGCCGCGCTTATTATTCTGGGCGGGCTGGGGTATATAGTGTGGTGGGATGTATCTCGGGTAATAAAAAACCGCAAACAAAACGGCGGCAGATTTTTTAAAAGCCTTACCCTGCACAGCAAAATCGTACTTATTTCCACCGCGTTCTTGCTTATTACCGGCACGGCGCTTACCCTTTGCTTTGAGTATAACAACCCGCTGACTTTAGAGGGTCTGCCGCTGAGCGATAAAATTCAGGCTGCGTTTTTTCAATCGGTAACCACCAGAACGGCGGGGTTTGCAAGTCTGCCGCAGGAAAATTTAACAAACCCGACCGCCATTCTTTCCTTGCTGCTTATGTTCATAGGCGGCTCGCCCGTCGGCACGGCGGGCGGCATAAAAACCGTAACGGCGGCAGTGCTTTTATCTATTACCGTTTCCCTGATAAGCGGAAAAAACAGCGTTTCCCTTTTCGGCAGAACAATATCAAAGCAGTCGGTATACAAGGCGGTTGCCGTTACGGTAATGTCGTTTTCGGTTATGTTTGTATCCACCCTGCTGCTCTCTGCCGTAACAAACGCCCCTGCGCTTGATATTCTGTTTGAAACGGTCAGTGCCGCCGCCACGGTGGGGCTTTCGCGCAGCCTGACCGGAGCGCTTAACCTTTTAGGAAAGCTGATAATTATTTTCACCATGTATTTCGGCAGGGTGGGGCCTATATCAATAGCCATTGCGTTCGGCGGCAAAAATCCGAGCCGAAACATTATTAAAAATCCCACGGAAGAAATAAGTATAGGATAGACAATACAATCAGGGTACAACGCTTTCCATAACGGAAAAGAAAATTTGTCCGATTATATTGTCTATATAAAGGAGATTTCGGTATGAAGAAAAAAACTTACGCTGTTTTAGGGCTGGGCAGATACGGCACCGCCGTTGCAAAGGAGCTTGTTAAAAACGGTGCGGACGTAATTGCCGTTGATAAAAACGAACAAATAGTTCAGGACTCATCGGTATATCTGCCAATATGCAAATGCGCGGATATAACAGACCCCGAGGTTATTTCGGAGCTTGGAATTTCAAACGCGGACGTTGTAATTGTGGCAATGGCGAGCAGTCTTGAAGGAAGTATTCTTGCAATAACGCTTTGCAAGGAAGCGGGCGTTAAAACCGTAATAGCAAAATGCGCAAATGAAACTCACCGAAAAATTCTAAAGCGCGTAGGTGCGGACATGGTTGTTTTCCCCGAAAACGAATCGGGCACACGCCTTGCCAAAAACCTGCTGACCTCAGGCTTTACAGACATTCTTACCCTTTCGGACGATTTATCCTTAGTAGAGCTTACCGCGCGTGACGAATGGGTAGGCAAAAGCCTTAAGGAGCTTAATTTGCGCAAAAAATATACGGTAAACGTGGTCGCTTTTCGCAAAAACGGGAAAATAACCGCCCCGGTAAACCCCGAAGAATTGCTCGATAAGGATACAGAGATTATTGCAATTGTAAACCCCGCAAAATTATCAAAATTAAAATAGTATTACAAACCGAACAAACCAAAAAATAAATTTACCGCAACACATAAAAACGCGCCCGCGGCGGTGGGCAGCAGGAACGCAAGCGCCGTCCATTTAAGGCTGCCCGTCTCCTTTTTTACCGTAAGCAGGGTTGTTGAGCAGGGCCAGTGCATAAGTGTAAAAATTATAAAGCATACCGCCGTGCGCACGCTCCAGCCGTTTGAAAGAAAAAGCGAAAGCGTTTCCGCCAAGCTGCCCGCACCCTCAAGCGTGCCGCTTGCGGCGTAGGTCATAATTATTATGGGTATTACCGTTTCGTTTGCGGGAAAGCCTAATATAAAAGCAAGCAGTATAGCCCCGTCAAGCCCCATTATTTTGCCTATGGGGTCAAGTGCCGCGGCGCAAATGCTTAAAATGCTCGCGCCGTTTACATTTATATTCGCCGCAAGCCAGATTATAAGCCCCGCAGGGGCGGCAACGGCGGCGGCGCGCCCTAAAACAAACAGTGTGCGGTCAAAAACCGAGCGGACAATTACCCTGCCTATTTGCGGCCGCCTGTAGGGCGGCAATTCCAATGTGTAGGAAGATGGCAGCCCCTTTAAAACGGTTTTTGAAAGCAGACGCGTTAAAAGCATGGAAACGCCTATACTTAAAATTATAGCCGCGGTTAAAAAAATTGCCGCAAGGAAAGAGGACCCGCCGCCCGACGCGCCTATAAAAAACATTGTAATAACCGATATAAGCATGGGGAATCTGCCGTTGCAGGGCACAAAATTGTTTGTAAGTATTGCGAGCAGCCGCTCCCGCGGCGAATCTATTATGCGGCAGCCCACAACCCCCGCCGCATTACAGCCGAAACCCATACAAACCGTGAGCGCCTGTTTGCCGCAGGCGTTGCAGCACTTAAAGGGGCGGTCTAAATTATAGGCTATGCGGGGTAAATATCCCGAATCCTCAAGCAGGGTGAAAAACGGGAAGAATATTGCCATAGGCGGCAGCATTACCGAAACCACGGTTGCCGTGACCCGCCATATGCCGAAAATAAAAGCGTTTTTTACAGCCTCTGGCACGCCTATCAGGGTAAGCCCATACAACAGCTTACCCTCTAAATAGGTAAAAAATGAGGACAAAAGCTCCGAGGGATAGTTAGCCCCCACCATAGTAAGCCAAAAAACCAGCGCCAGCAGCGCCGCCATTACGGGGAATGCCGTAAATTTTCCCGTAAGAATTTTATCAAGTTTTCTGTCGCGCGCGCAATACTTTTCCTTTTTATATTCAACGGTTTGCGCGGCAATATTTTCAGCCGCGCTTATCAGTGCAGATACGGTAATATCCTTAAGCGCACTTTGCGTTATTCCGCTGTCGGCAAGTATTTTTTCCGCTTTTTCCATAGCCGCGAAAAGCGCGGGGCTTTTTAAAAAGTCCGCTCCGAAATATGCGCCTATTTCCTTTAAAAGCGAGGGGTCGCGGTCAAGCAGCTTTAAAGAAAGCCAGCGGCTGTCAAGTCTGCCGCACGATAATTTTTCAACCTCGGGCATAAGTGCCGCAATCGCCCTTTCAACAGGCTCGGGGTAGCGCACCCGAAAGCCTCCGCGCTTTTCCTCCGTTATGTTATCAAGCGTATCGGTAAGCTTTAAAAGCGTTTTTTTATTCCGCGCCGCCGTTCCCACAACGGGCACGCCAAGCAATAAAGACAGCCTTTGCAAATTTATTTCTATTCCGCGTTTTTTTGCCTCATCCATTAAATTTACGCAAACTATAACGTTTTTTGAAATTTCGACAGTTTGCAAAACAAGGTTTAAATTTCTTTCAAGGCTTGTGGCGTCGCACACCACAACCACCGCGTCCGGCCCGCCGAAGCAGATGAAATTACGCGCCACCTCTTCTTCTGCCGAGTGCGCCATAAGTGAATATGTTCCCGGAATATCCACCAAAACATAGCCGCGCTTTTTTGTGCGGCAGTAGCCCTGCGCGTTGCTCACGGTTTTGCCCGGCCAGTTGCCGGTATGCTGATTAAGCCCCGTAAGCGCGTTGAAAACAGTGCTTTTGCCCACGTTCGGGTTGCCCGCAAGGGCTATTATTTTATCGGTTTCAAAAAGTTTTTTTATTTCAAGGCCGGAATCGACCGCGCCGACGCCGACTGAGCTTTTGGTAAGACCCATGGCATACGTCCCCCTATGTGTAATAACTCTTTTACATCATATTCAAGGGGAGGGACATAGGTTAAAAAATCACTTTTACATTTGCTTTAAAAATATTAAAACCGCAAGCGCAAAAAGCACCGCCGAATAGTTTGGTACGAAAAAAAGCATCCGCCGCGCATAATTATGCCCTTAAAGCTGTGCCGACGGGTGCTTTATTTTTGAAATATAGAAAATATGAAAAGCTTTTTAATTGTTTCGCACTGTCTGCGCGCGGTTAATAGCCTAAGCTTTCCCCGCAGATTATAACGTTAATTCTGTCCTTTACCCTTTGCATTGCCGAAACCAGATAATCGCAGCAAATGCGGGTGCTGCCGCAGCAGCCGTCGGTCATCTTCGGGTTTTCGCTCTTTTCAAGGGATATGCAGTGACCAAGCTTTTTGCAGGGGGCGTCTACATTCAGCCGTGCAGTATTCATAGGCGCGGCTGTTTTCTTTACGCGCAGAATCCCCTCATCAACGTCCTTTACAATCTTATTTGCGCCTACTACCATAACTACCTTTTTAGGGCCGAAACAGATTGAGGACACGCGGTTTGCGTTCCCGTCAACATTTATAAGCTCGCCGTTTTCGGTAACGGCGTTTGACGAGCAGAAAAAGAAATCGCACCCTATTGCCGCGCGGAAAATTTCAAGGCGCTCTTCATCGGAAATTCCGGGCTTTAATCTGTTAAAAAACTTATATTCGGGGTCGCTTATAATATCCCACACGCCGCTTTCATTAAGGCTCACAGATCCGCCCGCGGTTATAACCGCACCGGGAAAAAGCATACCCTTTACTATTTCGCAGACCTGCGCCTTGTTTTCGGCGTAATACGCTTTCATATTGTTGCGTTCAAGGTTTTTCATTGTTTTTTCAATTACAGCGTTCATCAGTTCCACCCTTTCACTATTGTTCCGCCGCCCACTACCGTGTCGCCGTCGTAAAACACTGCCGCCTGCCCGGGGCTGGGCGCGCGCTGCGGCTCGTCAAATTCTATTATAACTTTATCACCGTCGGGCTTTATAACAGCGGGCTGCGCCAAGTGGCGGTAGCGCAGCTTTGCGGTTACCCGCATCTCGCCTTCAAGCGTATCAAACGGGATAAAATTAAGCCTGTCAACCAGTACCTTTCGGCAGAAAAGCCGATCTTCATCACCTAAAATCACCGTGTTGTTTTCGGCGTTTTTTTCAATTACAAAGCGGGGCTTACCGAGCGCAATGCCAAGCCCCTTGCGCTGACCTATTGTATACCTTATTATTCCCTTGTGCTCACCAAGGCGATTTCCGTTTTCGTCGGTAAAATCCCCCGCGGCGGCAGTTTTACCCGTAGCCCGCTCAATAAAGCCCGCGTAATCACCATCCGGCACAAAGCAAATATCCTGGCTGTCGGGCTTTGTCGCGTTTACAAAACCGTGCTTTTCGGCTATTTCACGCACCTGCGGCTTTGTAAGGTCGCCTAAGGGGAACAGGGTTTTTGAAAGCTCCTCCTGCGTCATGGAATAAAGCACATAGGTCTGGTCCTTGTTAATATCCGTCGGGCGGCAAAGCAAATATCTGCCGTTTTCCGCCCTTTTAACGCGCGCGTAATGCCCCGTGGCGATTTTATCGTACCCCAGCGTTTCGGCGCGGCGCAGCATTTTATCAAACTTAATTTTGCGGTTGCACTCAATGCAGGGGTTGGGGGTTCTGCCGTTTATATATTCGTTTATAAAATCGGATATGACCTCTTTTTCAAAGCTCTCCTTAAAATTAAAGGCATAGTGCGGAATACCCAGCCGCACGCAAACCGCGCGCGCGTCTTCCACGTCCGATAGCGAACAGCAGGTTTTGGTAAGCCCGGCGTTGTAATCCTCGCCGTCATAAAGGCGCAGGGTGACCCCCGAGACATTATAGCCCGCCTCTTTAAGCAGCGCAGCGCAAACAGAGGAGTCTACTCCCCCGCTCATTCCTACCATTACCCTTTCTCCGCTCACCTTTAAACCTCCGATAAAATAAAATTCAGCCCGAAGAACCAAGAGTTCCCCGGGCAGTAAAATCAGATAGAAGTAATATGCGCGATTTCGTACATATCGTCATCAAACGGCTTTTTCATATTGAGCGCCTCGTAAATATCGAAATCCACAATCTCGCCCTTCTGCATACCTATAACTCGGTTGCCCTTGCCCTCTCTTAAAAGCTCTACCGCGGCAAAGCCCATCTGGGTTGCAACAACGCGGTCGCGAACGGTCGGGTTGCCGCCGCGCTGAACGTGACCCAACACGGTAGCTCTTGACTCTATTCCGGTTATTTCCTCAATTTTTTGGGCTATCTGCTCAACGCCGCCAACGCCCTCGGCCACAACCACAATAAAGTGCTTTTTGCCGGTTTTCTGGGTTTCCCTTATCTTCGCTATAACGTCCTCTACCGTGTGCTCAACCTCGGGCACCAAAATAGCGGTAGCTCCCACGGCAATGCCGCTTTGCAGCGCAAGGTAGCCCGCGCGCCTGCCCATAACCTCAACAACCGAGCAGCGGTCGTGCGATTGGGCGGTGTCTCTTATTTTATCCACCATTTCCATGGCGGTATTCATAGCCGTATCAAAGCCTATGGTGTATTCAGTTGAGGAAATATCGTTATCAATAGTTCCAGGGACGCCTACGCAGGGTATTCCTCGCAGTGATAAATCGCGCGCGCCGCGGTAAGAACCGTCGCCGCCTATTACAACTATACCCTCAATGCCGTGCTTTTTGCAGTTTGCAATTGCCTCCTGCATACCCTCCTCGGTTTTAAAGCGCGGGCTTCTTGCGGTGTAAAGCACCGTTCCGCCGCGGTGGATTATATCCGATACCGAGCGGACGTCCAAATCGATAATATCTCCCTCAATAAGTCCGTTATATCCGCGGCGTATGCCCTTAACGGTCATACCCCTTGCTATTGCTGTTCTCACAACCGCGCGAACGGCTGCATTCATTCCCGGCGCGTCTCCGCCGCTTGTAAGCACACCTATTGTTTTCATCTTTACCATCTCCATATACATCTTCAAATTAGAGTTTAACACATTCAAAATTTTTTTTCAACAGTATTTTTCTTTTATTTACGTTTATTTAATAAATTTAACATTTTCCGCCCCGAGCAGACTTTTAAGAGCGTTAAAAAGCGTTTCCGAGGGCGTTATGCGCAAGCTCGGCGGTACTGCGAGCTTTTTGCCCGTATCGGCGCAAAGAATTATAACGTCGGTGCTGCCGCTGTGCAATGAAAGCTGCCGCTTTACCTCCTCAAATTCTCTGCCCGACTGAGATTTCACCTTTAAATAAAGCCCGCTTTTGTATTTTTTAGCCGCTCTGCCCCTTGCGGTCTCGGGTATTTTTTCCACCCGCTCCACCACAAGCTCGGGGTCTCTGTCCTCCCGCTCGGACACTCTGCCGCTCACCGTTACCGGCTCGCCCGAAATTAAAAGATTGCGGAACTGCGTATATGCCGCGGCGAAAATTGTAAGCCCTACCGGCCCGCTCATATCCTCAAGAAAAGCGGTAGCCATAATGCTGTTGTTTTTAAGCTGCCGCGCTTTAAGCCCGTCCACTATGCCCGCCAATGTCAGCCGCTTTGAATCCGGGTAGCAGTGCGCCGCAATGTCCGCCGCGCGCGCAAAGCCCGATTTTTCGGTAAACGCGGTGTATTCCTCCATCGGGTGCCCCGAAAGGTACAGCCCGGTAGCCTCCTTTTCAAGCGCCAAAAGGGTCTCCCGCGGCATTTCCTCCGCCTTTATCGGCTTAAAGGAAACGTCCGTTCCCATTTCGTCGAAAAGGTTCAGCTGCCCCTTTGCGGAGTACTTTTTTTCGTCCTCCGCTGCGGCAAGCACCCCGTCTATATTATAAAGCATTTGCCGCCTGTTATCCTCAAGTCCGTCCATTGCGCCGCTTTTAATAAGCCCCTCAAGTGCTTTTCTGTTAAATTCGCGTGAGTAATTGCGCAGGCAAAAATCGTACATTGTGGTATACGCGCCGTTTTCCTCGCGCTCGGCTATAAGTCTGTTTATAACCCCCGTGCCGAGGTTTTTAACCGCTAAAAGCCCAAAGCGTATGGCGTTTCCGTCTGGTGTAAAGCCCGCGCCCGATGAGTTGACCGATGGCGGCAGCACCCGTATTCCGTTTTTGCGGCAGTCGGCGGTATAAAGCGCAACCTTTGTCGGGCTGTCCATCATGCTTGTCATAAGGCTTGAAAAATATTCCGCGGGGTAGTGGCATTTAAGGTATGCCGTTCTGTAAGCCACAAAGGAATATGCCGCCGCGTGCGCCTTGTTAAAAGCGTAAGAGCTGAAGCTCTGCATATCGTCAAAAATCTTGTTTGCCGTTTGCTCGTCTACCCCGTTTGCAACCGCGCCTTTACATAAAATATTGCCGTTTTCATCCTTTTCGCCGTGAATAAAGAACTGCCGTTCCCGCTCCATAACATCATGCTTTTTCTTTGCCATTGCGCGGCGCACAATGTCTGCCCTGCCGAGGGTATAGCCCGCAAGCGTGCGGAAGACCTGCATTACCTGCTCCTGGTACACAATGCACCCGTAGGTGACCGAAAGTATCGGTTTTAACAGCGGCGTGGGGTAGGTCACGTCCTCGGGGTGGTGGCGGTTGTGAATATATTTCGGTATTGAGTCCATAGGTCCCGGGCGGTAGAGCGAAAGTATTGCGGTCAGGTCCTCAATGCTTTCGGGGCCGAACTGCCGCAGCACGTTTTTCATACCTTCGGATTCAAACTGAAAAACGCCGTCGGTCAGCCCCGCGCCCATCATTTTATAGGTTTCCTTATCATCAAGCGGTATTTTTTCAATATCAAAATCGGGCTGCTTTTTTCTTATATATTTTTCCGTATCGGCAATAACGGTCAGGTTGCGCAGCCCTAAAAAGTCCATTTTCAAAAGCCCCAGCTCGTCAAGCGCGGTCATTGTGTACTGGGTCACCACCGCCTCGTCGTTTACGGCAAGTGGGACATACTCGGCTATCGGCTTATCGGATATTACCACCCCCGCCGCATGGGTAGAGGCGTGCCGCGGCATACCCTCAAGCTTTATTGCCGTGTCTATAAGCTCGTGCACCTGATTATCGTTATCATAAAGCGTTTTAAGCTCCGGTGAGCTTGAAAGCGCCCGCTCGATAGTCATATTAAGCGATTGCGGAATAAGCTTTGCAATTTTATCGCACACGGCATACGGCACGTCAAGCGCCCTGCCCACATCCCGCACGGCACCGCGAGCCGCCATAGTGCCGAAGGTGACAATTTGCGAGACCCTGTCCGATCCGTATTTTTCTATAACGTAATCTATTACCTTTTGGCGGTTCACATAGCAAAAATCAATGTCAAAGTCGGGCATTGAAACGCGCTCGGGGTTTAAAAACCGCTCGAAATAAAGGTCATATTTCAGGGGGTCTATTCCCGTTATTCCAATGCAGTAAGCCGCAAGGCTTGCCGCGCCCGAGCCACGCCCGGGGCCTACGGGTATATTATGGCTTTTAGCGTAATTCACAAAATCGGCTACTATCAAATAATAGTCAACATACCCCATTCGGTTTATAACGCCCAGCTCATAGTCAAGGCGGTCGGTAACCTCTTTTTTCGGGTTGTCACCGTAAATCCGGTGCAAGCCTTCAAGGCATTTATTGCGGAAATATTCAAAATGATCCCTGTCGCCTATGTCAAACCTCGGCAGCTTTATTTTGCCGAATTCAAACGCAACGCGGCATTTTTCGGCTATTTTCACCGTGTTTTCTATAGCCTCGGGCGCTTCGGGGAAAAGTGCCGCCATTTCCTCGGCGGATTTTAAATAAAATTCGTTCGTTTTAAATTCAATCGGGTTTTCTTCGTTTATTTTAGTACCCGTTTGTATGCAAAGCAGCACCTTGTGCAGGCGCGCGTCTTCTTTTTTAATATAATGAACATCGTTTGTGGCGGCAAGCGGTATTCCCGTTTCCCGCGAAATTCTTATAAGCTGCGGGTTTATTCTTCGCTGCTCCTCAATTCCGTGATCCTGCAGCTCCAAATAATAATTGCCCCTGCCGAAAAGCGAATCAAACCAAAGCGCCGTTTCCTTTGCCTTTTCATATTCGCCCGAGCTTAAAAGCCGCGGAATTTCCCCCGCAAGGCAGGCGGAAAGGGCAATAAGCCCGCCGCTGTATTTTTTAAGCAGCTCCTTATCTATTCTCGGCTTTGAGTAAAAGCCCTCTGTAAACCCTGCGGAAACCAGCTTTATAAGGTTGCGGTAGCCCTCGTTATTGCGGCATAAAAGCACAAGGTGAGTGTAGCGTGAGTCCACTCCCTTTACCTTTTCAAAGCGGCTGCGCGGCGCAACATATACCTCGCAGCCTATTATGGGGTTTATTCCCTTTGAAACGGCGTATTTATAAAAATCAATAACGCCGTACATCACGCCGTGGTCGGTTATTGCAAGGCTTTTTTGCCCGAGCGCCGCCGCGCGGTCTATAAGCGTCTTTATGCGGCAGCAGCCGTCAAGCAGGCTGTACTCGGTATGCACGTGCAAATGAGCGAAATCCATATGCTTCTACCCCCTGTGCGCCTTTGTTTCCATATAAATTCGGGTTATTTTTTGCAGCCTGTGGTTAAGCCCTGAAACGGTCAGCGGCTCGTCGGATAGCTTACATAATTCTTTAAGTGTCAAATCGGGGTTATCCCGCCGCAGCCTTGCCGCGCTTACAAGCTCGGGCGGCAGGCTTTCAAGCAGCCCCGCATTTTCAAGATATTCTATTGCCGCGCGCTGTCTGACGGACGCTTCAACCGTTTTTGAAATATTGCCGCTGTCACAATTGCTGCGGCGGTTGCTCGCGTTTTTAACGCTTTTAATTATTTTGGTATCCATAATATCAAGCGTTCGGTGCGGCAGCCCCATAATGGTCAGTAAATCTTCTATACTTCCGCTTTCCTTTGTGTAAAGCACAAATGCGGTGCCGCGCGCGGTTTTTTTCATATGAATATCAAATTCGGCTAACAAAAGCAAAAACTCGTCGGCTAATTTTTCGTTTTTAACCGCAAACTCCGCGCGGTATTCCTTTTCGGGGTCGTTAATATTGCCGCATGCCAAAAAAGCCCCCCTTATAAAGCTCTGGCGGCAGCAGTCGCGGGCAAGTAAACCGCGGTCTATTAAATTTTCATTTATTCCGAAATCAAACGCCGCCAGAATTTTAAGCCTGTCCGTATCGGATGTAACCTCGGCTTTATAGGTCGGGCGTTTTGTGCCGCCGCAGGTTATTTCCGCCGCGGCGCCGAAGGTACTTTTTATAAGCTCCGCATACGCCTTTGCCACACATTCGTTGCCCGTTTGTATTGAAATGCGTTTAAGCGAAAACGCGCGGCTGAAAAGCATAAAGCCGTAAACAAGCGGTAAACGGCAGCAGGAATGTGTTTTGAGCGAAATCAGCTCATTTTTAATCTCACTGCAAAAGGACATAAAGCCCGTCAGTGCTTGTAAATATCCCTGTGGTTTATGGAGCAGTTGTAATTTTCGTTGCGCAAATGCTCGCCTATCAGCTCCGCAAAGGTGACCGAGCGGTGTTTTCCGCCCGTGCAGCCTATGGATATTACAAGCTGACTTTTACCCTCCTTTGCATACATAGGTACGGCGCAATCTATAAACGCCAAAAGGCGGTCAAGGAACTTTTTGCTGTCCTCGCTTGCCATAACGTAATCGCGCACTTCCTTATCAAGTCCTGTTTTTTCCTTTAATTCCTCAACATAAAACGGGTTGGGCAGACATCTTACATCCACCACCAAATCCGCCTCTGTGTCCGAGCCGTATTTAAACCCGAAGGACTTGCACTGAATTTTTAAAACGTTGCTAACGCTGCCGAAGAAAATATTTGAAAGCTGAACCTTTAGCTGTGCTATTGAAATGCGGCTTGTATCTACCACGTAATCCGCCGAAAAGCGGATTTTTTTAAGCATTTCGCGCTCTTTCGCAATTGCCGCAGCTACCGACATATCGTTGCCGTCCGCCAGCGGGTGCTTGCGCCTGTTTTCCTTATAGCGGCGTATAAGCACGTCGTCAGCCGCGTCCAAAAACAGTATTTTATACTCAATATTGTTCTTTTTAAGGTTGCCGAGAACCCCGTCAATCTCCGAAAAAAGCACGCCGCCGCGCATATCGGTCACTATCGCCATTTTATTAAGCAGATCGCCGCTGCGCGACGAAAGCTCCACAAACGAGGGTATTATTGCCGGCGGAATGTTATCAACGCAGTAAAAGCCTATATCCTCAAGCGCGTTTGCCGCCTGCGATTTTCCCGCGCCCGACATTCCCGTTACTATTAACAATTCCATTTTTTCAGTCTCCGTTCCGCCCCGTAAAAATAACCTCGGGCTCCAGCATTACTCCGTCGTTTTCAAAAACCTTTTTTTGTATTTTCCCTATAAGCGCCTTTACGTCGGCAGCCGTTGCACCCCCGCGGTTAATAACAAACCCGGCGTGCTTTTCGCTTACCTGCGCGCCGCCGACGGATAAGCCCTTTAAGCCGTTTTTCTCAATAAGCGCGCCTGCAAAATACCCCTCGGGCCGCTTAAAGGTGCTGCCCGCGCTGGGGTATTCAAGCGGCTGCTTTTGCTTGCGGCGGTTAAGCAATTCGTCCATTTCAGCCTTAATTTCCGCCTTATCGCCCTTCTTTAAGGCAAGGGTCAGGGAAATTATTATAAGTCCGCCCTTTTTAAATACGCTGCTGCGGTAGCCGAGCCGCATATCTTCCTTTTTAAGGGTTTTTATTTCTCCCGAGGCGGTCAGGCACTCGGCGCTTTCGATTACATCCGCCATTTGCCCGCCGTAAGCGCCCGCGTTCATATAAAGCGCGCCGCCCGCCGTTCCGGGTATTCCGTAGGCAAATTCAAGCCCCGTAAGTGATAATGACAGGGCTTTCAGGCAGACAGAGGAAAGCATAGCCCCCGCGCCGCAGGTGATTTTTTCACCGTCAGATGAAATACCGTTTATTCCCGCAAGGCTTATAACCGCGCCATCTATTCCGCCGTCGGACACCAAAAGGTTGCTGCCGTTGCCCAAAATAAAATACGGAATTTCAAGTTCGGTGCATTTTTTAACGGCTGAAATAAGCGCAGCGGGAGAGGCGGGAATTATAAAAATATCCGCCTCTCCCCCGATTTTAAAGGTAGTGTGCGCCCGCATAGGCTCATTTTGCCTGTATTCGATATTTTCGCTTTCAAGAAAATTCGCCAATGCTTCTGCGCTCATAAAGCCACTCCCAAGATTTAATTATTTATAAAGGTCGCAAAGATACGCCGCGCCTATAATTCCCGCGTCGTTTCCGAGAGCCGCCGCCTTTATCTGCGTTTTCTTCGCAATGTGGCGGGCGTAGTTTTCGCCCTCAACATAAGCCACAATCGGGTCTATAAGGGTACTGCCCTCTTTTGAAATGCCGCCGCCCACGCACAGAACATCCGGCTGGAAAATATTGATATTGTTGGAAATACCTATTGCGACATATTCAATATATCTGTCAACCACGCGCTTTGCGGTATCGTCGCCCGCACGCATGGCGTCAAATGCGGTTCTGCCGCTCACCTTACTTATATCTCCGCCGCATATTTCCCACATTTTTGATTTCGGGTATCTTATCATAGCCTGCTTTGTCTGGCGGATAAGCGCCGTAGCAGAGGCATATGCTTCCCAGCAGCCCTGTCTGCCGCAGGTACAAATTTCACCGTCCATATTTATAACCACATGACCGAGCTCCGCTCCCGCATAGTTTGAGCCGGAATAAATTTTACCGTCAATTATAACGCCGCCTCCGACGCCTGTACCCAAAGTAATAGCTATAAAATCGTTCGAGCCTTTGCCCGCACCCGCAATATACTCGCCGTATGCCGCGGCGTTAGCGTCGTTTTCAATGTAAAAATCAACGCCTAATTTTTCTTTCAGCATAGCCGCCATAGGCACATCGTAAAAATCAAGGTTGTTAGCATAGCATACCACGCCGCGCACCGGATCTATAGCTCCGGGTGTTCCCACGCCCATAGCCTCAATATCGGAAAGCTTAAGCCCCGCATTTTCAACCGCCTGCTTTGCAACCTCAGCCATATCCGTCACAATTTCCTCTGCCGGGCGGGGGCAGTTTGTTTTTACCTGCGCGGTTGCGACTATCTTATAATTATCGTCTACAACTCCCGCTACAATATTCGTTCCGCCAAGGTCAATTCCCAATTTATACATTTTTACTTTACACTCCTGTTTTAATATTATCAGAACGGATTAACCGTTTCGTTTGTGCTTACGTCCTCTGGCTCGTCGGTCATACCGAGGCGTTTGAGAAGATCCTGCGCCGCGTTGTAGCCGAGCTTTTTCTGCCTGCTGTTCATTGCGGCAACCTCAATTATAACCGCTAAGTTACGCCCGGGCTTTACCGGAATGGTGAGCGACGGTATATCAAGCCCCAATATAGCCGTGGTCTGATTATCAAGCCCCATACGGTCATAAACCTTGTTTACATCCCATATTTCAAGGTTTATTATAAGGTCTATCTTCTCGGTGATCTTAACCGCGCCCGCGCCGAAAATTCGGCTCGCGTTAATAATACCTATTCCGCGCAGCTCAATAAAATGCCTTATATTATCGGGTGCAGTGCCCACAAGCGATTTATTTGATACACGTCGTATTTCCACCGCGTCGTCCGCTATAAGGCGGTGACCGCGCTTTATAAGCTCAATTGCGGTCTCGCTTTTACCTACTCCGCTCTCGCCCAGCAACAGTATACCCTCGCCGTAAACCTCCACCAAAACGCCGTGGCGCGTAACCCGCGGCGCCAAGTTTAAGTTTAAAAAGGCTATCAAGGCAGAGGTAAAGTCAGATGTAGTCTCCGCCGTGCGCAAAAGCGGCACGCCGTATTCCGCGGCGGTTTTCGCGTATACCTCGTCCACCTGCATATTGCGGCATATAACCACCGCAACCGGCTTGTGGGAGAAAAATTCTCTCAGCCTTTTTTCCGCCTTTTCGGGGGTGAACCGCAGTAAAAAGCTTTCCTCGCTCTTGCCTATTATCTGTATTCGCTTTTCATCGAAAAACTCAAAATACCCCGCCATATGCAAGCCCGGGCGGTTTACCTCGGTGGTGGATATTTGTATTTTTTCGGGGTTGGCCGGCATATTAAGCGTTTCCAGCGAAAATTCCGAAATTATCTTCGCAAGCGATACCGTAAAATTCGTTCGCATTCTTTCGCTCCCTCCCTATATTATCCTCAGTATATCATTATAATATAAATTTTTCCAAAACGCAAAGGTTTTTACGCAAAAAAGAAATTTTCAGCAATACTTATTTGAACAATTTTAATTTGTTATCAAATTTCAATATATTTTTATATATAAATCTTTACGGTCTTACGCGGCTGCGCCTGCTCACAAGCATTTTTATGGCTGCAATTGCCCTGCTTTTTATTATAATGATACTGTTTATGTATGTAAAAAGGTTTCCCGCCGCAAAATGCGCAATTTGCTGCTTTGCCGTAATCGGTCTTATTACCAGTTTTTGCGATGTTGACCGCACGGTTGCAAGCTACAATGTAAACACATACCAAAGCGGCATTATGTATGAAAACGGGCTTTATCTTTTTCATGCACCGATAAACCGCAACCATATAGGAATACTGAAAATAAACAGAACGGATATTGAGAAAAGCGAGGTAGTTTTGCAGGCGGATATGAAGGGAAGCTGTTTTTATCCGTTTGTGCAGTATGATACCGAGGGTAATATTTATATGTCTTACACAGTTGACCGAAAGCATATAAGAATTTCAAAATTCACCTTTGAAAAATACATTCCCGATTAGTTCAGGCAAAATATATTGTTTTTTACATTTTTCTCCTTAAAAACCATTTTTATTAAAAATATAAATCAAAATTTACCTATAATAATATTTATGCCCTTACACAAAATATTACTGCAAACGCAAAGAAAAAAATTAGGAGAGAAAAAAACCATGGCTAACAAAAGCGTAGTACCTGAGGCTAAAGAAGCCCTCAACCGTTTTAAGATGGAGGCTGCCAACGAGGTTGGCGTTAACTTAAAGCAGGGTTACAACGGTGACCTTACCTCTAAGCAGGCCGGTTCTATCGGCGGACAGATGGTTAAAAAGATGATCGAATCTTACGAAAACAGCATGAAGTAAGAATCTTTTAACCCGGGGTTGTTACATTAAAATGACTCCGAAAACAGGCGGGCTGACCCTTTTGGATCAGCCCGCCTGTTTCTTTTTAAAGCCGTTTCAAATTTTTATGACCGCTGCCGTTTAGATTGTATGCTCCTCAATCAGCCGCTCAAGCTCCTTTGCGGCAACGCTTAAGGGCTGCTCCTTGCGCTTTATTAAAACAATATTCCGCTCGGGAATTTTTTCCTTTAAATCAATTATATTTACGTCTTCGTTTTGCAAAAATTCCTCGGGAACAAACCCCACGCCGAGGTCCGCCGCTACCATTGGCAATATCTGATCGGCAGTGAACGCCTCAATATCGGGGCGGTATGCAAGCCCGAGGGAAGAAAAGAACCCCGAGTAAAACTCAAAGGACTTTGTATCCTCACCGAGTGAGATAAGCGGGAAATTCGTCAGCTCCGAAAGTGAGACCTGCCTGTTTGCAAGGCTTGAAAAGTACGGCGAGCACACCGCAACCTCGTTTACGGGGCGTATGACCCTTTCGGTTAATGACGCGGAGCGGACGGTGGGGGTGGTAACAACGGCAATATCCGCCGTTCCGCCCTTTAAGGCGGCTATTGCCTGCGGGGTTGAGTGGTTGCTTATTCTTATATGTATGCCCGGGTAGCGCAGCCTGTATTTTTTAAGCACGGGCAAAAGCAGGCAGCGCAGCGCCACCTCGCTTGCCGCAACATATACGCTGCCCGAGCGCAGCGAGCGGCTGTCGGTAATTTCCGCCTCGCCCATTTCTATATGCTCATACGCTATTTTAATATGCTCATAAAGCCTTTTGCCCTCGGGGGTCAGCCTCATTCCCTGGTTGCTGCGGGAAAAGAGCGCGCAGCCAAGCTCTGATTCAAGGTTTTTAATTGTTCGGGTCAAATTAGGCTGGCTGTTAAGCATAAGCTTTGCCGCCTGGGTTATATTGCCGTATTTCGCAACATAATAAAACACACGGTAATAATCATAGCTTATATACATTTTTTGCACGCTCCGCAATATCAAAATGATATTATAATCATATCTATTATATATTTTACATATGTGGATAAAATGATTATAATATAGCAGTCAACAAAAGTCAAGGGGCGGTTATATGGACTATAAAAATGCGGATATGTATGCGCTTATGTGCGAAAGGGATAAATGCGCGGCTGAGCTTGCAAAATATGCAAAAAGCGGGCTTTCGCTTGATCTTTCCCGCGGAAAGCCCTCGGCGGAACAGCTTGCGCTTTCGCTTAATATGCTGGATGTTTTGGATCACCGCAGCATTTTAGACAGCGAAAGCGGTCAGGACTGTCGCAACTACGGCGGGCTTGACGGCATAGAAGAGGCAAAAAGGCTTTTAAGCCATATGATGGGCACGCACTCGGTAAACACCATAGTGGGCGGAAACAGCAGCCTTACAATGATGTACGAACTTGTAAGCCACGGCATGACTGACGGAATATGCGGCGCGAAACCGTGGCAGGAAATAAAGAACCGCAAATTTTTATGCCCCGCCCCGGGGTATGACCGCCACTTTGCAATAACCGAACATTTCGGGTTTGAGCTGATACCTGTCGGTATGACCGAAAGCGGACCCGATATGGACGAGGTTGAAGAGCTTATAAAGGACGAAACGGTAAAGGGCATATGGTGTGTTCCGAAATACCAGAACCCGACGGGAATTGTTTTCAGCCCCGAAACGGTGCGAAGATTTGCCGCGCTTAAACCCGCGGCGGAGGATTTCCGTATTTTTTGGGATAACGCGTACTGCATACACGCCTTTGACGGAGAAAACGCCGAAATACCCGATATAATAAGCGAGTGTGAAAAAGCGGGGAACGCCGATTTGGTTTATGAATTTTGCTCCACAAGTAAAATTACATTCCCGGGCGCGGGCATTTCCGCACTTGCCGCAAGTCCTACAAATTTAATTGATATAAAATCCTTTTTGAAGTTTTCCACCATAGGACCCGATAAGCTCAATCAGTTGCGGCACGCACGGTTTTTCAAAAACAGCGCGGGACTGCGGGCGCATATGAAAAAACACGCCGAAATATTAAAGCCTAAATTTGAGGCAGTGTATAAAACCTTGAAAGAGGAGCTCGGCGGCGTCGGCATTGCCGACTGGACTACGCCGCGCGGCGGTTATTTCCTTTCCTTTAATACGCTGCCGGGGTGCGCAAAAAAAGTTGTTAAAATGTGCGGAGAATACGGAGTGAAATTTACGCCTGCGGGGGCGTCCTTCCCGTACGGCTACGACCCCGAGGATAAAAATATTCGCCTTGCGCCGTCATTTGCGACGGTTGAAGAAATAACGCAGGCAATAAAGGTTTTGTGCCTTTGCACAAAGCTTGCGGCAATAGAAAAGCTTATGAAGGAGAGAACTTAAAATGGCGGAATTACTTGAAACGGTTATGACGGCGGTATTTGATATTGCACTGCTTTTCCTGGTTATTTACTCGGCAAATGGCAGGGCGGCAAACGGCGGCACGCGACTTGTGGCGCTTACATTCAGCTTAGGCTTTTTGCTCGGTATTTTGTCTAAGTGCATTGCGGGCGGCGGTTACGCCGTAATGACACTTTCGGCACTCGGGTTTATGCTTTCTTATATGCTTTTTGTTTTCAGTATTCCTGAGAAGAGGAAAAATAATGACAGGCGGTAAGCCCTTTAGGGGGCAGATGTCCGACAGCTTCAGAGCGGCTGTGTTTATAATTTTGTCGGGCGGGTTTCAGGACGCATATACCTACACCTGCCGCGGCGAGGTTTTTGCAAACGCCCAAACGGGAAACATTGTGCTTTTAAGCACGGCGCTTTACGGGCGCGAGTGGCAAACGGTTTTAAAATATCTCGTTCCGGTGCTTTCCTTTTTAGTGGGCACGGCGGTTGCCGAGTTTATTCATATAAAGCTGAAATGCTATGAAAAGCTGCACTGGCGGCAGATAATACTGCTGCTTGAAATACTTCTGCTTTTTTCGGTGGGCTTTCTGCCCGCAAAAGTTGAGCCGCTTGCAAACGCGTTTGTTTCGTTCGTCTGCGCTTTGCAGGTGCAAACCTTTCATAAGGTGCGGGGTCACGCCTACGCCAGCACTATGTGCATAGGCAATATGCGCGCGGGCACAGAGGCGCTTTGCGCATACTTTCGCGTGCGGGATAAAGAAATACTTAAAAAGGCAATAACCTATTTCGGCGTTATATTTGTTTTCGGCATAGGCGCAGGGCTCGGCAGCGTGCTGACCCGCGCGGCGGGATATAAAGCAATATGGCTTTGCTGCGCGCTGCTTTTTATAAGCTTTTGTATGATGTTTGTGCCGGAGAAAGATATGTAAATAAATGCGGCGACAGTGCCGCCGCACCTATTAAATTTAATGAAACATAGTCTGAACGCCGTCAACAAAATCGCCCACGGCTTTTACAAGCTTTGCCGAGCCCTTGGTAATGTTTTTATTATCGTTAAGCATTACCTTACCCACGGCAAGCGCTGCGGCGCCGGCTACCATTCCGGCTCCGAGACCTTTCATAAATGTCATTGTTCCGTTTTGCATTTTTAACCCTCCTTTTTTAGTTATTATATCCCGAAAATCCTACGATTTATAATGTTGCAAAAAAAATAACAGATAATTCAAAAGCTTGAGTTGATATTTGTGTAAAAATAGACTTGACATTATTGGATATAAGTAATAAAATAGTACAATAATTGTGAGGGGGTATGCTTTACGGTCGGCGGTTTGATTGCGTTTGTATTCGGAATAGCGGAGGCGCTGATGCTTAAAAGCGCGCTTTCCTCTTTCACTTCGGGCAATTACACCAAAGCGGTTACACTTGTGCTTATAAAGCTTTTTCTTTACGGTGCAGCGTCCGCATTGCTTGTGTTTGTATTTCCGAAGCTACTTTATGCCTGCCTTATCGGCTATGCGGCGGGTCTGCCGCTGGCGGTAGTCGGTTGGTTTATATATTACACTGTGCGTACCCAAAGGGTAAAATCGGGGGATGATAAAAACGAAAGCAATAACAATAACTGAATTTGCGTTTTCCGCCGTGCTTTTTTTACTGGGATTTATAGGCTACTGCGCCGTTCATTCCTATATTAAGCACCACGGTGAAACAAAGGCGCTTAAAAAACGCTCGGTTCTGCTTTTGGCGCTTGCCGTTATAGCCGCGTGGTTCTTTATAGGCACGGCGGTAACATCGGTTTCAAGCGGTAAAGCGGGCATGAATGTGGAGTTTGAAATGTTCAGCGAGCGGGTAACGCTTTTCGGCGTTTCGTTTGCGCAAACTACGGTGCTTACCTGGATAATAATGCTTATAGTGCTTGTTTTCTGCCTTATTTTCAGGTTTATACTGTTCCCGCGCTTTGATAAGGACAGACCGAAAAACGCCTTTCAGAACATAATGGAGCTTGCGGTTGAGGCAATGGAAAGCTTCACCAAAGGCGCCGTGGGCGATTATTCCGAGAAATTAGCGCCCTATATGTTCTCACTTGCGGTGTTTATGGTCTTCTCGGCGGCGTCCGAGCTTTTCGGCTGCCGACCGCCCACATCCGATCTTTTAATAACCCTTTCAATGGGTCTTATAACCTTTGCGCTTATTAACTTCTACGGCGTTAAGAAAAAGGGCTTAGGCGGAAGAATAAAATATCTTTCAAGCCCTACGCCCGTAATACTGCCCATGAAGATATTGAGCGACGTTGCGGTTCCTATTTCGCTTGCCTGCCGACTTTTCGGTAATATGCTCGGCGGAATGATAGTAATGGACCTTTTAAAATCGGTTTTAGGCGGCTATGCGTCGGGTATTCCGGCGGTGGCGGGGCTTTATTTCAACCTTTTCCACCCGCTTATACAAACATATATTTTCATAATACTTTCGCTTACGTTTATAAACGAAGCAATTGAGTAACAGGAGGAATTTAAAAATGGTAGCAATTGGTGCAGGTTTGGCAATTTTAACGGCGGTGGGCGCCGGTCTCGGTATGGGCATTGCAACAGGCAAGGCGGTTGAGTCGGTGGCTCGTCAGCCCGAGGCTTCGGGTAAAATAAACGCGATACTGCTTTTAGGCTGCGCGCTGGCGGAATCAACGGCAATTTACGCTTTCGTCGTGGCGCTTATTTTGGCTGCAAAAGTATAATTTGAACGGAGAATCATCATGTTCGGTTTGCAAATATCAGATGCCGTCAGAGATCTGATAATAAATATAATCAATATAATCGTTCTGTTTGTAATTGTTAAGTCGCTTGCATACAAGCCGGTTAAAAAGTTTCTTGACGCGCGCAAGGCGAGAATAGACGAAAGCCTTAAAAACGCCGAAAGCAAAAACGCCGAGGCGGACGCTTTAAAGGCGCAGTATGAGGAGGCTTTAAAGCAAAGTAAACAGGAAAGCGATAAAATTATGGGCGAGGCGGAGCTTTCCGCACAGAAAAGAGCCGCCGAAATTACGGCTGACGCCGATAAAAAGGCGGCGGACATTACCGAAAAGGCAAGAAAGGACGCCGAGCGCGAGTATAACGAGCGCCTTGCGGGACTTCGGGCAGACGTTACCGATATAGCCTTTGGTATTTCAAAGAAAATTCTTTCGCGCGAGGTTACCGACGCCGATAATATGGCGATTGCCGATGAGTTTTTCTCGAAATACGGGGAAAAGGAAGAAAAAGTATGAAAACGGTAGTTATAACCGCCGCGGAGAATATGTCGGATGCAACCTATGCCCGCATATGCCGCGGTTTCCGCGAGAAATTGGGCGATGACTTAAAGTTTGAAAAAGTAACCGATGACAGCATTATCGGCGGCTTTATTGCCGACGCGGACGGTGAAATTTACGATTTGAGCATTTCCTCACAGCTTAAAGAAATGCAGAAAAAAATTGACGGATAAGGGCGGTGTAAGCAGTGCCGGAAATAAAAAACGAAGATATAGGCAGCGTTCTTAAAAAAAGAATAGCCGATTTTCACACCGCGCCGATAGTATACCGCTGCGGTAAGGTTTCAAGCGTAGGCGACGGCGTTGTAAGGGTAAAGGGTCTGCCCGACCGCCTTTACGGCGAGCTGCTTGAATTTGAGGGCAGAGTTTACGGTATGGCGCTTGACCTTGAAGAGGACGGCGTGGGCGCCGTGCTTATGGATAATTCCGATTCCGTAAGCGTGGGCAGCACCGTTAAGGGCACGGGCGTTGTGGCTGAGGTGCCCGTGGGTCAGTCGCTTATAGGCAGGGTTATAGACCCCATAGGCAGACCGCTTGACGGCGAGCCGCTTATTGCAAAGGAGTACCTGCCGTGCGAGAGAACCGCGCCTACAATTATGCAGCGCCGCCCGGTGGATAAGCCCCTTGAAACGGGAATACTGGCTATTGACAGTATGATTCCGATAGGCAGGGGTCAGCGCGAGCTTATTATAGGCGACCGCCAGACGGGTAAAACCTCAATAGCCATTGATACGGTTATAAACCAGAAAAACAGCGACGTTTTGTGCATTTACTGCGCGATAGGTCAGAAAGCCTCTAACATATCGCAGATAATAGAAACGCTTAAAAACACGGGGGCTATGAAATACAGCGTAGTGGTTGCCGCCACCGCGTCGGACAGCCCCGCAATGCAATACTTAGCGCCTTACGCCGCCTGCGCCGTGGCAGAGGGCTTTATGAAAACGGGTAAAGACGTGCTTGTAATATACGACGATTTATCAAAGCACGCCGTGGCTTACCGTACCATGTCGCTGCTTTTACACAGACCACCCGGACGTGAGGCATACCCGGGTGATGTTTTCTACCTGCACAGCCGTTTGCTTGAGCGCAGCGCGTGTTTGTCGGAAGAACTCGGAGGCGGCAGCATTACCGCAATGCCGATAATTGAGACTATGGGCGGGAATATATCCGCATACATTCCGACCAACGTTATTTCCATAACCGACGGTCAGATATACCTTGAAACAGAGCTTTTCCACAGCGGCGTGCGCCCGGCTGTTAATACCGGTCTTTCGGTTTCGCGTGTGGGTAGAGCGGCGCAAAGTAAGGCTATGCAAAAGGTTTCGGGCTCTTTGCGTATTGACCTTTCGCAATACCGCGAAATGGCTGTATTTACGCGCTTCGGCAGTGATGTTGATGAATCAACCAGAAAGCTGCTTGACCGCGGCAGAACCCTTACCGAGCTTTTAAAGCAGCCGAAAAGCCGCCCGTACACCCTGTTTGAACAGGTGGCGCTTTTGTTTGCTTACCGTAACGATATTTTTACGGGCGTGCCCGAAGCAGAGCTTAAGGCATTTGCTGGGGATATGCTGGGCAGCCTTAGCAAAAACCTTTCCGCCGTGCGCGATACGGTAAACACAAGCGGCGCTTTGAGCGATGAAAACGCCGAGCGTATGAAGACGGCGCTTACTAATTTTAAGGAAAATTCTGCTTATGGAAAACATCAGTGAATTAAAGCAGCATCTTCACGCCGTTACGCAGACAAGGCAGATATCAAACGCAATGTATCTGCTTTCCACCTCGCGTATCAGGAAATCGATGCAGAATATCGACTATAACCTCACATATATGCGCAAGCTGCGTGCCACCATGAAGGATATTGTATCCAAAACAAAGCATAACTCTTTAAGCGACCCGTTTATTGAGCTTACCGAGGGCGGCAAGGCGCTGTTCTTTGTAATTACCTCGGATAAGGGGCTTTGCGGCGGCTACAATTCCGCAGTAGTCTCATTGGCACTGCAAAAAATGCGGGAGTATAAGGAAACGGTGGTTTACTCCTTAGGGCTTAAGGGCACCGAAATGTTTTTATCCCGCGGAATAAAGCCCGATGAAAGCTGGTACGGCGCGTCGCAGCGCCCCTCGCTTTACTCGGCGCGGGATCTGGGTGAAAGAATAGTCGAGCTTTATGACGACTGCACGGTAAGCGAGGTTTATATAGTTTATACCGAATATGTAAATTCTGCGGTGCAAAGACCTGTTTGCAAGCGCGTTTTACCGCTGTTACGGCGCGATTTTGACGATGTTGAATACGAAAATAAATACACCGCCGAGGTAATTTACGAGCCTGATCTGCAAACAGTTTTCGACCGAATGGTGCCGCAGTATGTAATCGGTATGATGTACGATATTATGATGCAGGCGGCGGCGAGCGAAAACGCCGCGAGAATGACGGCAATGCAGAACGCAACCAAAAACGCCGATAAAATGATTGCAAAGCTGACAGAGCAGATAAACGCCGTGCGCCAGCTGGTTATTACCAACGAGATAACCGAAATAGCGGCGGCAACACAGGTACAGAATAACGGAGTATAGGTGACGCTTAATGGAATACACGGGTAAAATAATTAAAATATCGGGACCTGTTATAGATATTCGCTTTGATAACGGAAAAATACCGCCGATAAACGCGCTTGTTACGGTGGAGGAATACGCAAAGCACGCTGAAATAGCCGCGCATTTGGGTGACGGCGTTGCGCGCGCAATAGCGCTTGAAGCAACAGAGGGCTTGCGCTGCAACCTTAAAGTAACATCAAACGGCAAGGGCATTGAGGTGCCCGTAGGTAAAGAGGTTATAGGCCGCGTGGTTGATGTTCTCGGCAGACCGATTGACGAAAAGGGCGAAATAAAGGCAGAAAAATACCTGCCGATACACCGCAGCGCTCCCCCGCTTAATAAGCAAAAGCCCGCAACCGAGCTGCTTGAAACGGGGATTAAGGTAATAGACCTTTTGGTGCCCTATGCCAAAGGCGGTAAAATAGGTCTTTTCGGCGGCGCGGGCGTTGGTAAAACCGTGCTTATAATGGAAATGATTCACAATATCGCCGTAAATCACGGCGGCTACTCGGTGTTTACGGGCGTGGGCGAGCGCAGCCGCGAGGGTAACGAGCTTATTCACGATATGGAAAAAAGCGGCGTTATTGAAAAATCAATACTCGCATTCGGGCAGATGAACGAGCCCTCGGGCAGCCGTATGAGGGTTGCAATGACGGGGCTTACAATGGCTGAGTATTTAAGGGACGAAAAAAATCAGGACGTGCTGTTGTTTATAGATAATATCTACCGTTTTGTTCAGGCGGGTAACGAGGTGAGCGCCCTGCTCGGCAGACTGCCGAGCGCGGTTGGCTATCAGCCTACCTTAGCGCAGGAATTGGGCGAGGTTGAGGAGCGCATAGCCTCGACCGATAAGGGTTCTATTACCTCTGTTCAGGCGGTTTACGTTCCGGCGGACGACCTTACCGACCCCGCCCCGGCGACCGCGTTCTCCCATCTGGACGCCACGACCGTCCTTTCGCGCAGCATCGTCGAGCTCGGCATCTACCCCGCCGTCGCGCCGCTGGAATCCTCGTCGCGCATGCTCACGCCCGACATCGTCGGCAAACGGCATTACCAGACCGCCAAGGAAGTGCAGCGCGTACTGCAGCGCTACAATGAGCTGCAGGATATCATTGCCATTCTGGGCATGGATGAGCTGAGCGACGAGGACAAGAAAACCGTGGCCCGCGCCCGGAAGATCCAGCGTTTTCTGGCGCAGCCCACCCATGTGGCGGAGAAATTCACCGGCCTTCCCGGCGTGTATGTGCCGCTGCGGGAGACGGTGCGGGGCTTCCGCGCCATACTGGACGGCGAGATGGACGACTATCCCGAGGCGGCCTTCTACAACGTGGGCACCATCGACGACGCGGTGCGCAAGGCGGAGAAGCTGAAGGCGGAGGAGCAGGCATGAGCAGCTTCCGTGTGCATATTCTGGCGGCGTCCCACACGTTCTTCGACGGGGACTGCGAGTCGCTGATCGTGCCCACCTCTGCGGGGCAGTACGGCATTCTGGCAGGACACTGCAACACCATCAGCGCCATCGTGCCGGGCAAGCTGACCTACCGCGTTCCCGGTGGTTCACCGCAGTATGCGGCGGTATCCGCGGGACTGGTGAAGATCGAGAA
>OIYO01000105.1_pt1 | contig 86121 bp, 77 predicted proteins | sample 1588191 | NCBI WGS metagenome assembly OIYO01 (sample SAMN03283275) | human gut metagenome | biome: human-associated habitat; material: feces | host: Homo sapiens | place: Peru | collected 2012 | reverse complement strand
CCTCCGAGATGGCTGGACCAAAACCAGCTGCCTTACCACTTGGCGACGTCCCATCGCAATTACTATAATAGAATATCAAGATTATATGTCAAGAGGTTTTATTTTTTATACAAAAAGTGCTCCATTTAAAGGAGCACTTTTTACTAAAACTACTAAGCAATAACCTTAATCCAGCCTTCCGGTGCTTCAATTTCACCCATTTGAATACCGGTTAATGTTTCATAAAGTTTTTGAGTCACAGGTCCAATTTTTTCCATGCCAGACGGAAATACGATTTCATTACCATGGTCAACTACCTTACCAACAGGAGATAAAACAGCTGCGGTTCCGCACAACGCACATTCTGCAAAATCTTTAATTTCACTGAACGGAATTACTCTTTCTTCTGCTTTTAAGCCCAAATAATGTTCTGCTACATACATCAAAGAACGTCTTGTTATTGATGGCAAGATTGAATTTGATTTTGGAGTAACGACCTTATTATCCTTTGTTACAAAAATAATATTTGCACCACCAGTTTCTTCAACATTTGTTCTTGTTGCTGAATCTAAGTACATGTTTTCATTATAACCTTGATTATGAGCATCAACTATAGCATGAAGACTCATTGCATAGTTCAATCCAGCCTTAATATGACCTGTACCATGTGGAGCGGCTCTATCAAAATCCGGAACTCGAAGAGTAATAGGTTTTGCACCACGTTTGAAGTAAGGTCCTACCGGCGCTGCAAAAATTCTAAATTGGAATTCACTTGCCGGTTTTACACCCATTACAGGATTAATTCCAAACATATAAGGTCTTAAATATAATGCGGCTCCAGAACCGTATGGAGGAACGTAATCAATATTTTTTCTTACGACTTCTACAACAGCATCCACAAATCTATCTTCCGGAAATACTGCCATTTCTAAATAACGGCATGTGTCAGCCATTCTCTTTGCATTTAAGTCAGGTCTAAAACAAACCACCTTATTATCTTTTGTTCTATAAGCCTTCATACCTTCAAAACAAGTCTGTGCGTATTGAAGCACACAAGCACACTCATTCATTGTAATATTCGGGTCAGTAATCATGGCTCCTTCATCCCATTTGCCATCTTTAAAATTTGAAACAAAACGGTAATCAGTTTGTATGTAACCAAAACCTAAGTTTGCCCAATCAATATTTTTTTCAACAGTTTTCATTATGATAATTCCTCCTTAATCATAAATATGAACACTCATTATGTACATTATACTACAAATTTTTGCTAGAGCTTTGTAACATTTCGTAATATAAAAGTCAATTTATAAAAAAAAATTGACTTTATATATATGTAAGGTTAAGAATTTAATATGGTTGGAGGTTATTTATGAACATTGCAATTAGAAAATTAGCATTATTGGAAAAGAATTTAATTGAAAGAGAAGAAGCTGCCAGAATGGAAGGTTACACTACTTCTCCTATAGATACTGCTTTTAGAGAAAAAGTTACCCGATTGATGGATAAAGTAAGGGTTATTTAGCTTTATTTATCAGCGCTATTATCCAAAGTACCAAGCTCTACAAGCGTTTTGAAATCAGAGTTTTGTTTTATCAAATTGTCAAATGCTGCGATATCAATTATCTCAGCATTTTTGATAAATACAATTTTGTCGGCATTTTTTATTGTAGACAATCGGTGTGCAATGGCAATTATTGTCATATTTCCTTTTAAAGAATTTAAAATAATACAAAGTTCATCTTCAGTTTTTAAATCAAGAGATGATGTTGCTTCGTCCATTATCAAAATATCAGGTTCTGAATACAAAGCTCTGGCAATAGCTAAACGTTGTTTTTGTCCTTGTGAAAATCCGGTTGAATCCACAAACGGATTAGCTTGTATACCTTCCGGATAATTTTCTTTGATAAAATCATACAATTTTGCATTCTTTAAAGCTTCTATAACTTTATTATCATCTTGAAGTTCCGCTCCAAAAGTTACATTCTCTTTTATACTTCCATTTATCAGATTAAATTCTTGAGGAATATAACCTATTTTTAGAGGATTTGTTTGTGGAATACCATCCACAAGAATTATTCCTGATTTAGGCTTTAAAAGCCCTGTAATAATATCTGCAAGTGTAGTTTTGCCGGCACCAGAAAGTCCTGCAACACCAATGAATTCACCTTTTTTTATCGAAAGATTAATATTTTTCAACGCTAACTTGTCATCTTCATAACTAAAATTAATATTTTTCAATTCTATAGTATGCTCAAATTTTTGGAATTCATGTTCTGTAATTGGTTTAACATTTCTTATATCAAACTTATTGCAATAATCGAGAAATTCATCAACTAGTGGAAGCGCAGAATTTATGCCATTAAGATTTACCTGTATTCTTGATATTGTAGGTGAAAGCCTAAAGATTGCTGATACAATAAGCGCAAATGATGCGACCAATTTATCCGGTTGAGAAAAATTTTGCATTGCAATTATTATTAAAAGAGTAAATAGCAACACTATTATGAAAGGTTCTGTAATGTATGGCGGAATTATGTTATAAAAAAGCATTTGCTGCTCATTCTTATACAAATTTTCTAAAGCATTTTTATAATTGTTAAAGAAAAATTTTTCATGATTAGAAATTTTCACACCTTTTATGTTCAAAATAACTTCATTACATCTTTGTCTTAATTTAGAAGATGCTTGACTTAATTTATCGGAAACTGATTTTAATTTTGGTTTGAATATTTTATATTGCACTGTGACTAAAATAAGCGCAAACATCGTTGTATAAACAGTTGCAAGGGGAAATTTGATTAATAAGAATAAAGAAATAAGTGTAAAAATAAAAAAGTTTACGTTCAAATTTAGAATACGTAACACATAGTTATTTATTACATTTGGTATCAAATATCCAAGTATATTTTCTTTTTGAGCAAGTGATATTTTGGAAGTTTTTGAATATTCTGAAGCAAGGAAATAATTAACAAATTTTAAATTAACTTCAGCTTCCACGGCTTTTGTAAATTTTGACTGCAAGGCTGCATATTTTATCATCACCAAATTTTTTACTAGAAATAGTAATATTATTACACAGCCAATCAATACCGGAGAATTTTGCCAACCTGCGGTTTTATCATTAGAAAGCAATTTCAATATAAACGGATATGTCAGAGCAACTCCAAAAAGTTCTAAAAAACCAACTAAGAATGACAATGACGAGTAGCTCAAAAAAGCCCCCTTATTATCTTTAAAATATCCAAAAAAAACTTTTAACCTTCCCATCACCATATTATAATATATTAAAAAAAGATTAATTTCTATGATTTTTACAGAAATTACATGCTATAATACATACTAAGATTAATAAGGAGGGTATATGGCTAATCCAATTTTAAATGATAATTTTGCTGCTCAAGAAAGAGTTTATGAAGGTGAAGCAATGACCGTAAACGGAACAATCCAAATTGCAGGATTTTTGGGTGTCTTACTGGTTGCTGCAGCTGCTTATGTTTGGTCAAGGTTTAATATGGGCTTTACTGATCAAGCGTACATGCTTACAAGCATTGGTGCTATTGCAGGTTTTATATTAGCTCTAATAATTTCATTTACAAGAAATAAATTTTTAGTACCGGTTTATGCTGTTGCAGAAGGCCTATGCTTGGGTGGAATTTCTGCAGTATTTGAACAATCTTATCATGGGATCGTAGTTCAAGCAGTTGCAGGAACATTTGCAGCTTTATTTTCTATGTTAATTCTATATAGAGCTAACATAATCAAATGTTCTGACAAGTTCAGAAGTGTTATTTTTATTTCTACATGCTCAATTGCGGTTATTTATCTGGTAGACTTGATTGGTCGCTTTTTTCACTACGCTGTACCGGTTATTAATTCTTCTTCCGGACTTGGTATCGGATTCAGTGCAATTGTAGTGGTAATTGCTGCATTGAATTTGATTATTGATTTTGATTTTATTGAACAAGGCGCAAAAAGAATGCTGCCAAAAGATATGGAATGGTATGGCGCATTTGGGCTAATGGTAACGCTTGTATGGCTTTATTTAGAAATATTAAGGTTACTGGCAAAATTACAAGACAGAAAATAGATTTTTTATCAGGCTTCTTTTATAATAAAGGAAGCCTGATTTATTAAGAAGGATTTTTAAGGAGGAAAAATGACAGCAGTCTTATCATTTTTAGTTGGTATATTATTAGCTTCGGTAGCTTTTTACGTTTTTTATTCAAAAAAAATCCATGCATTAAAGGAAGAATTGATAACAGTTAGTGCGAAATCGAAATCAACAGAGGAGTTGCAAGAAATTATTAAACGAGATTTTGTTCAACTTGCTAATGAAACGATTAAGAATGAACAAGAAGATTTGCGTAAACAAAACAGAGAAAGCCTTGAAGAAAAAATCCTTCCACTAACAAAAGAATTGGGCGAATTCAAAGCAAAAGTTGAAAAATTTAACCTTGCAGGAGTTGAAAACACAACAAAAATTGTCGAACAAATCGGAAATTTAGAAAAAAATAATAAGGTGATTGAACAAGAAGCAAAAAATCTTGTGGAAGCTTTAACAAAAAATCAAAATGTAAAAGGCTCCTATGGAGAAGATTTGCTTGATACAATCTTGCAATCTTGCGGCATGGTTGAAGGTATACATTATTCTAAACAAATGGTTATGACTTCAGCTAACCTTAAAGATAACGAAGAACATATAATAAGACCGGATGTTGTAATTAATTTACCTAACGATCACCATCTTATTATTGATTCAAAAGTAACTCTAACAAGTTATCTTGAATATATTAAAGATAATGACAAATTAAAAGAATTCAAAAACGAGGTTAAGAAAAGAATTGTTGATTTAGCCAATAAGAATTACCAAAACGCAGGTGATTTATCTCAACCGGATTTTGTTCTTATGTATATGCCGGTAGAAACTTCCGTAAATCTGCTTTATGAGGATGCTGAACTCATCAATAGTGCTTATAAATCAAATATTATTATAGTTGGAACATCATCTCTTCTTGCAACAATAAGACTTGTAAACCAATTAATGGCACAACAAAAACAAAAAGAAAGTATTAATCAGATTGTTAATGCCGGAACAAATTTGTACGAAACGTTTGTTCAATTCTGCGAAGATTTGCTTGATGTACAAAAGCGCTTTGATGATGTGAATAAGAAACTTAATACAACAATAAATCGTTTTAGACGCAACAGCAAAAATAAGCCAAGCTTGTTCTCACAAGTAGAAGCATTAAAAGAATTCGGAATAAATACAAATAAAGAAATTCCGGAAAAATTACTTTCCGAGCCGGAAGAAGCAATGGAAGATGAGGATGTTTTAGAAGGAGTTTTTGCAAATGACTAAAATTCTTGTTGTTGATGATGATATAGCAATAAATGAACTTGTTAAAGTCAATCTAGAATTGCAAGGTTATAACGTGATTCAAGCGTATAACGGCGTTGAGGGATTTGCGAAAGCAAAACAAGAAGAACCTAATCTTATTATTCTTGATGTTATGATGCCGGAAGTCGACGGGTATACAGTTGCAAGACGTATAAAACAATGCCCTGAAATATCTGAAACTCCGATTATTATGCTTACGGCACTTTCAGAACTTGATAACAAGGTTGAAGGTTTTGATATTGGTGTAGATGATTATTTGACTAAACCTTTTGAAATTGATGAATTGATTGTTAGGGTAAGAGCGTTATTAAAAAGAACCAATCAGATTCCAAAATCTTCCGCAACAAGAGAATTATTAACATATAAAGAAATTACGCTTATACCGGAATCTTATAGTGTTCAAATCAATGATAAAATCCAAAAATTAACTCCGATTGAATTCGATATTTTTAATCTTTTATTCCAAAATCATGGCAATATGATATCTGGAGCGAAGTTACTTAAAGACATATGGGGATATGAGCCTGACGATAATGTTGAAACAATAAGAGTTCATATAAGACACTTGAGAAGTAAAATTGATAAGATTTCTGACGGTAAAAAGTATATAGAAACAATTTATGGCGGCGGTTACAAGCTAAATATTTAAGATTTTATGAAAAAAATATTTTTGATAATACTATTTTTTATAACAATACAAACTTCTGTTTTTGCAATAAATGATACAAAAAAAGTATACTTAAATCAGGCAATTGAAGCAGCTTTGAATAATAACATTGATTTGCAGGCAACAAAACTCAATCGCACAATTGCAAAAAATGAAGTCAAAGTAGCTAATCGTTTACAGAATCCGACACTGGATGCATTTTATTTTATGGGTGCTGCAGGAAATGAAGAGCCAAAACAATTTGGACTTAGTGAAAATTTTGAAATAGCAAAGAGAAGCGCACGAAAAAATCTTGCAAAATCAAATTTGAAACTCGTTGAAAAGAATATAGATTACACGATTTTTGATTTAAAAATGGATGTAAGAGAAGCGTATATCAATTTGGTTGCCGCAAAATCTATATTGTTTACTTTAGAGCAACAACGTGAGCTCCAAGAAGAATTATTAAAAATTGCAAAAAATAAAGTAAAAAATAATCATGCTCCAGATATAGATGTGATTCAAGCAGAAATTGCGTTAAATCAAATGATAACTCAGGTTAATTCTGCCCGAGTAAATGTAAAAAAAGCACTTGCGGAATTTAATAAAGTAATTAACGATCCGCATGATGTTCAATATGACAGCATGGACAATATTTTTGACGAAGAAAACAACTACGTAGAGATGATGACTCCGCCTCCTGAGTATAAGTTTCCTTCATTTGATTCTATTTTAAAAAATGCTTTGTCAAATAGATTTGATATTCAAATCTCAAAACAAGAAATAGATATAGCCGAGAAAAATCTTACACTGGTTGCAAGACAACGTATTCCGGATATACAAATATCCGGCGGATATGCTTATAAACCGGGAGAGTACAGTACAACTGGCAATTTTAATAATGGAGCTTATATTGAAGCAAATTTGATAAATTTGCCACTTTTGTATAATTTTTCACCTGAAATAAAAAATGCTGCAATTAAGTTGGAACAAGCAGAGTTAAAATATGTTTCTGTGCAGAATAAAGCGATGAAGGACGTTAGCGCAGCTTATGAAAGATTTTTAACAGCTGCTGACAATCTTAATCATTATGAAAAAAATATTGTTACAGGTTCAGAGTCTTTAATTGAAACAAGTAAAAAAAGCTATGAAGCTGGAAAATCTGATATAACGTCATTAATCGTCATGAAACAATCTTATAAATCAATTATAATAGGATATACACAAGCCCTTGCCGAATACTATAATAGTTGGACAAATTTCTTAAGAGAAGTTAACAATGAAAACTTTACACTACCTGATAATTTATAGAAGGAAATCTGATTAAAAGTTTTGTAATAAAAACTTCTCGAAATGAGTTCTTAAAATTTGCGCTTGGAGACTCTACCGAACAAAAGGTGATTCAATATCACGTTTTGTGAGAGGTAGAACGCCCGTTTGCGAGAGCAAACAAGGGAGTGAGAATCCCAATAAAAAACTCCCAATAGGGAGTTTTAAAAATGCGCTTGGAGGGATTCGAACCCCCGACCTTTTGGTTCGTAGCCAAACGCTCTATCCAACTGGGCTACAAGCGCAAGTCATATTTAACCTGTTCTTTTATACTATATCAACAATAAAAAAATTTCAAGCAAAATTTTAAAAGTAAATTATTATTAACAAACCCTTGTTAGCAGTAAGAATTTTTTATAAAATTATTTCAAGGACTATCACATTTGAGGAGAATATATGAGCGAGCAATACAAAAGAAATCCTTATATGGATTACAGAAATGTAGTGCCTTTTATGAATTTGTCCGGTTTTATAGTACAGCAGCCAAATGTTTTGGATGAAAGACCAGCAAAGTCATTGCAAGAACACCTTATTAGAAAGAAGTTTTCTAAAATGGTGAATTTAAGAAGAATGCAGTATTGCAAACTCTGTGAGGATTATAGAAATGGAAGAAGATAAATTTATTGAACTTGCTAAGAACGCAAAAGTTGCTTCTAAAAAAATGGCAGTATTGCCTGTTGGCTTAAAGAATTCTGCACTTTTGAATATTGCAAAAAAACTTAAAGAAAACAAAGATAAAATTTTTGAAGCAAATAAAATGGACTTGGATGCAGCAAAATCACTTGTTGAAAATGGTACATTAAGCCAATCAACATTCAATCGTTTAAAATTGGATGAAAATAAAATGCGTGATATGGTTCAAGGAATTATAGATATTTCTAACCTTGAAGATCCAATTGGAAAAACGCTTCTTAAACGTCAACTTGATGATGGTTTGATTTTGACTAAAAAATCCTGCCCAATTGGTGTTTTAGGTATAATTTTCGAAGCACGTCCTGATGTAATTTCTCAAATTTCTGCTTTAGCTATTAAATCTTCTAACGCAGTTATTTTAAAAGGCGGAAAAGAGTCAATTAATACAAATAAAGAAATCATGAGTATAATACAAGAAGCATTGGATGAAATAAAAGAATTTCCGAAAAATGTTTTAACACAAGTTTTTACACGTGCTGATGTTAAAAATATGTTAGAAATGGATAGTTATATTGATTTAATTATTCCTCGTGGCGGAAATTCTCTTGTGAAATTTGTTAAAGAAAATACTAAAATTCCGGTTTTAGGACACGCAGACGGAATTTGTCACATTTTTGTTGATGAAAGTGCCGATTTGGAGAAAGCTAAACGTATTATAATAGACGCTAAGACTCAGTATCCAAGCGCTTGCAATTCAGTTGAAACAATTCTAATTCATAAAGAATTTAAGTATGAAACGGAGCTGCTCAAAGCTTTAGAAGATGCAGATATAGAACTTATTGCAACACCTGAAAGTTGGCACAAAGAGTATTCTGACAAGATTTTGTCTTACAAAATAGTTCATTCTCTTGAAGATGCGATTGAGCACATCAACACTTTTTCTTCAGGACATACAGAATCTATTATTACAGAAGACGAGAAGAATGCAAAAATATTTATGAATGCAGTTGACTCTGCAGGAGTTTATCACAATGTTTCAACAAGATTTGCAGACGGTTTTAGATATGGTTTTGGTGCAGAAGTCGGAATTTCTACCGCTAAAACCCATGCCAGAGGCCCTGTAGGATTAGAAGGTTTAACAATATATAAATATAATTTGGAAGGTAATGGCGACATAGTAAAAGACTATGTTGAGGGTGTGAAAAAATTTAATCATAAGGATTTATAAATGAAAATTGGAGTTATTGGTTTAGGTTTAATTGGCGGTTCTATATTTAAGAAAGCACGCCACATGTATGAGGTCGTTGGTGTTTCTCGTTCTGTAAAAGAGGACAATATATGTTCTGAATATGAAATTTTACAAGGGTGTAACGTTGTATTTGTTTGCACTCCGATGAACAAAACTTTGGAAATATTGGACAAATTAGAAAATTATTTAGACGAAAATACAATTGTTACCGATGTTTGTAGCTTAAAAGAATTTGTGTCGCATAAATCTTACAAATTCAAATTTATTCCATCTCATCCGATGGCAGGAACAGAACATAGCGGATGGGAGCATTCTTTTCCGGAATTGTTTGACGGTGCAACATGGGCGATAACTCCAAAAAACGATACTTCTCTGGAAGATTTTGAAATTCTTAAAAAAGTTATTAAAAACCTTGGTGCGACTACAGTTATGACAACTCCGCAAGAGCACGATAAGGCAGTTGCTTTAATTTCTCATGCACCAATGCTTGTTGCACAAGCTTTATGTAAAAATATTGAGCATAATGAATTAGCGCAAAAATTAGCATCATCTGGTTTTAGAGATACGACAAGATTGGCTTTGTCAAATACAGAGATGGCTAATGATATGATAGTTATGAATGGTGAAAATATTAAGGATGTAGTAACAGAGCTTGATAAAAATATTGATTTAATCTTGAAATCAGATAATTATAAAAAAGAAGCCGAAAATATTAAAAATTTCCGTAAAGAATTGTACGCTTCAAAACCATAGTGATTATCTTGCGCAAACCTTTCTTTTAGGTTAAAATCAAGTAGAAATAAGGAGAGGGACATGTCAGACGAAAAAGTCATAAAGTTGGGAAAGAGAACAAAAAAAACAACAGAAGAACATCATCACCATGAAAGTATGCAAGAACCTGTTTATTGCAGTTTTTGTGGCAGACCAAACACAGAAGTTTTAAAAATGGTTAAAGGTCCCGGAGTTAATATTTGTTCTGAATGTACGATGATTGCAGTTCAGTATTTAATCTTGAATGATAGAATGTTATCGGCAGAAGCTCAACAAATTTTAGACGCATTTTGGGGTAAAGCAAGATAAGATATTATATAGTAGGTGTAACTTCCCGTTTAAATAAAATAGAGGTTTTATGAATAAAATTCAAATAAAAGCAGAAATTTTAGCTACCTTAACAGCATTAATGACATCAAATCAACCGCAAGCAGCTTTAATTACAGACTTGAAAAATATTGAGGATAAAAAAACTGTTCTTGATATTTTGATAAGAGAACTTGTAAGTGCTAATGAGCAAAAAGCTGTAATGATTTGTTGGCTTTTAATGGAACTTATTGATAAAGAAACTCTTAATGACGAATTATGGAACGTAATAAAAGCGCCCGAATACAATGACCACATAAAAATGATTGCATTTAATATGTTAAAAGATTTGGGAAATAAAATCGACTACGAAGTAATAAGCGGATATTTTGAACAGTTTAACGAACTTATTAATAAAGAAACAAAACAACTTTTGGATACTGCAATAATGAATCCGGAAGCACAAATTGATTTTATGGATTTTTTAAATGCAATTAGTGATAGTGACAAAATTCTTTTAATAAAATCGTTGGAAGAAGATTATGCGTATGATGCTTTGGCTAATATCTTAATTCCGGTATTTTTATTTTATATAAATAATGAGGTTGGTGTTGCAGCATTAGAAATTCTTGGTCGTTCAAAATCTCAACTTGCTTATCATGCTTTAGAGAGTGCTAAAAAGTTTGCACCGGAAAGTATTCAAGGCAAAATTAATAAAGCGTTATCAGAATTAAAAATGTCCGGTATAAGAGTTGACAATACGGAAGAATTTTATAAAAATATTTTGAGAGAATCCAAGCCATTTAAGATTTATACATCTTTTCCTGATGGTCATGGCAATATGGCAATTATATTTTCTAGAATTAGAGCAAACAAAACTTTGCAATTCCTTGCAATTGTAATCAATCCAAGATATGGAATACTGGATTCCTTTGGCTTTAATTCTATGACAGAAAAAGATTTTTATAAGATTGTTGATAAATTTTATAATTATCAAGAAAAATATGAAATTAATGCAAGTGTCGCAAGATATTTGTTAGAACAAGCAGAAGAAAGTTCGCATACAAATGATGAACCAATTCCTTATGAATATATTTGCTGGCAGAGCATCCTTCTTGATGTAGAACCTGAAAAACCTCAAATATACTTAGAAAAAAGAGAATTGAATCAAAAAGATATAGATAAATTGTGCTTGAGTGATTATGTGCAAAATTGGTTTTTTGATGAAATAACATCTGAAGAATTTAAGAATTTTATAGACAAACTCTCCGCAGAATACAAGTCTAATAATTTCAATGTGGATTTGGACAAATTTGTTGCAGATAATTTTGATAGTATTTATAATGCACAAGAGTTGGCATATAAATTAATAACATTTAATATTGCAGCATATTTAAGAATGCTTAAAGGCGATAAAGAATTAGCACAAGTATTTTATTCTTTGAATTCTAATTATAGCTTTTTAACCAATATTTTAAGAAAAAGTATTTATGAATATTATGTTGGAAAACGTTATATTGTAAAAAATCAACGCAAAGCCTCAAATATATTTGAGAAAAGAAATCAAGAAAACGACAAAGATTTTAAACTTTTGCAGCTTGATATGATAATATCAAGTATAGAAGCAAGGTGGGTTGATAATGAATAAAATTATGGCACTTGATGTCGGTACAAAAAGAATAGGAGTTGCACTGAGTGATTATTTACAAGTGATTGCTATTCCAAGTGTGTGTATACCAAGAGAACCTGAAAAAAAAGCGATAGAAGAAATTACAAAAATTGCAAAAGAAAACCGAGTTGAGAAGATTGTGGTAGGTGTTCCAGTCAATATGGACGGGACTTTTGGCTTTCAAGCTCAAAATTGTATAGATTTTTCACAAAAATTACTTGGTTTTGATATAATATTAGAAGATGAAAGATTAACCTCTGAAGAAGCGGAAGAAAGATTGCGCAGAAGAAAGGTTGATTTTAGAAAAAATAAGGGACTTGTCGATATAGAAAGTGCCTGTGTGATATTAGAACAATATTTAGGGAAATGATTATGAGCGAAGAAAATCAAGAATTAGAACAACAATATGTTGAAATCGTTGGCGAAGATGGTACAACTGAAAAATGCGAAATTTATGATGTAATAGATTTTGAAGACAAAACATATGCTTTGCTATTGCCTCTATCAGAAGATGAAAATGGTGAAGAAGCAGAAGTTATTGTTATGGAATATATTGAAGAAAGCGAAGATGACGGATATTTCCAAAATATCGAAGATGAAGCAGAATTCCAACGAGTTTGTGCTTATATTGAATCTTTAGAAGACGAAGAGGAAGAATAAATTTGTTTGAACGTTTTACCGAAAAGGCTGTTAATGTAGTTTCAGAATCACAAAATCTTGCAAAGATTTCCGGATGTACCGAGGTCATGCCGGAACATCTTCTTTTAGCGTTAGTAGAAGAAGCTAAAGGTGTTTCTTTAAAATTATTCAGAATGTATGGTGTTACTCCGGAAGCGGTTAAAGATGCTGTATCTGAATACATAAAAGGAAGTAGTAAAGTATATGAATATATTCCTTTTAGCCATTCTTTTAAAGATATATTGAAACATACATTGGATTTGGCAAGCAAATCCGGTAATACGAATATTTTGTTTGAACATATTTTTCTTGCAGTTATAACGGAGAAAAATTCTAACATCCAAGATATCTTAGCTAAGTTTAATTTTGATGTATACAACGCAAAAGACATTTTGACAAAGCTTGTACAAAAAAAGATTAAGCGCTTAGAGCATCCTGAAGCAGAAGAAGATGACGATAAAAACAGTTCTTTTGAATCGGTTTATGAAGGAGAAGCTCTTGCCGATGTTTTTGATAGAGCTGTTTCAAAACTCTCTGCAGCAGGATATGAGATTCTTGGTACAGAACAGATTATGGCATCAATTCTGGAATCAAATGATACAGATTTAGTAAATACTATTCATAAGTATGGCTTAGATTCTGATATTTTTGAGAAAAAGCTTGCGGAACAGAAATCAAGACAGTCCGAGTATGAAGGTAAGAAAATTATTTTTACTCCAAATGCTTTTCTTGTGATGAACTCTGCATTGCAAACAGCAAAAGAGCTCGGTTCTTCTGTCATAACTCCGGAACATATAGTGCTAAGTGTTCTTAAAACAAAGCGTGGTTTAGCTTACGATATTATTAAAGAACTTGGTATTAATGGTGAAAAAATGTCAGAAGATATTTTAAAACCGATCGAAAAACAAATGCCGGAAACTCTTACAATAATGAAACTTGCGAAAGAAGAAGCCAGAAGAATCGGACGTAATATAGTCGGAACAGAAATGTTCTTGCTTGGTATTATAGCTGAAGGTACAAGTATTGCATTTGAAGTTCTGAATGATTTAGAAATTACAATGAAAGATGCAAGACTTGTTGTCGAAAATCTTGTAGGATATGGTAACGAGTATTTTGATAAAGAAATTGTGTTTACAAAGCGTGCCAAGAAAGTTTTGGAAAAAGCTTGGATATCTGCAAAAAAATCCAACAAACAAAAAATTGAGGCTGTGGATTTATTGTTAGCTATTATTGATGAACCTGAGTCTTTAGCTATGAAAGCGCTTGATCAATTAGGTGTTGATGCCGTAGAAATCAGACACGGTATTCAGGCAAGAAATAACAGATTGGATAATTAGTTTTGTTATGCAAGAAATTATAAATAGAGTAGCTGAATTTCTTAAAAAATATAATTTGCAGGATAAGACTGTGATTGTAGGATTTTCAGGCGGTTTTGACTCTATGTGTCTTTTAGATATTTTATCTAAAATAAAAGAATTGCCTGATTTTTATGACTTGAATGTCATAGCTGCTCACTTTAATCACAATTGGCGTGGTGAAGAATCTTTGCGAGAACAAGAGGTTTGTCGTATTTTTGCAAGCGCTAAGGGAGTAGAATTTTATACAAAAACCGCTTCTAAAAATATCAAAAAAACAGAAAATGATGCAAGAATCGCACGTTATGAATTCTTTGAAGAAGCGTATGAAGAATATGATGCAGATGCAGTTTTTACGGCTCATAATTATGATGATAATGCTGAAACACTTTTATACAGAATTGTAAAAGGTACCGGTATTGTAGGTTTAAAAGGGATTGCAGAGCGACGAGGATTCTTTTATCGTCCACTTTTAGAAACAAAAAGATGTGAAATTCTGGATTATTGCTCAGAAAATAATCTTGCACCAAACAATGATTCATCCAATTCAAACACTGTATATCGAAGAAATTATCTAAGGTTGAACGTAATTCCTGCATTGGAGAAAATAAATCCTAATGTAAAAGACGCAATTAATGTTTTGTCAGAAATTGCAAAGAGTGATAACGATATAATAGAAGAGTATCTAACTCCAATAAAAAAACGCATATTTAATGGTGATAAAATTTTGTCGGATGAATACAAAAAACTTTCTAAGGCTGTAAAATTAAGATTGTTGCACGAATATATTCAGAATTTAGGTTTGGATTATGACAACAAGAAAATTAAAGAAATTTATGAGTTTTTAGAAGATAATATTGTGCGCAAGAATGGTAGTACAAAATCTTTAGCAACTGCTCTTTGGCTTTATGCAGACGAAAAAATTGTAGAAGTTATTCCACCAAGAAATCATAATGAGAATTTGCCGACTGAACTAAATATAAGTGTTGATGGTGAAGGTGAATATCATATTGGCAAACAAACTCTTAGAATTAGTAAATTTGTTGAAAATGATTTGTTTGTTTTTCCAGAATCTACATCAAAATTTGCTTATGTAGATTTATCAAATGTGAAATTTCCTTTGGAGATCCGAAATAGAAAAGACGGCGATACAATAAGCCCTTTTGGCATGTCTGGCACGATGAAATTGAAAAAATATTTAAACTCAAAAGGGGTGCCACGTCACAATAGAGATGCTATTTTGTTATTGACATCAGGGACAGAAATTTTATGGGTTGTTGGTGTTGGATTAAGCAGTAAAATCGCAGTAAAAGATAAACCAACACACATTATAGAAGTTGTCTAAAAGTTTATTAAATAAGGAGGTTAAAATGGATATGATAACCGAAAAAGATTTAAAAGTTTTATTTTCAGAGGCTGAAATTCAAAATGCCATAAAAAAACTTGGTGATAAGATTAATAATGATTATAAAGGTGAAGAATTATTCCTCGTATGTGTTTTAAAAGGTGCCGTAATGTTTATGGTAGATTTAGCTAAACATCTGAAAATGCCTGTTGATATGGAATTTATAAGATTGTCAAGCTATGGTTCAGGCTTTACTTCAACAGGTAAAGTCAATGCTGTAGATATATCTTTGCCGGATTTGAATGGAAAAAATGTTCTAATAATTGAGGATATTATTGATACGGGGCATACGGCAAGATTTTTGATGGATTTTATGAAACATAATTTTAAAGCAAAGTCTGTAAAGTTTTGTTCGCTATTGGATAAAAGAATAAAAAGAGAAGTTGACATAGATCCTGATTATTATGGCTTAGATGTTGATGATAAATTTTTAGTCGGTTATGGCTTGGACTATGACGGCTTTTATAGAAATTTGCCATATATCGGATATGTATAAAATTTTTATTTTATATTATTATTTTATTAACATAAAGAGGATTGAGGTATGTACAATATTAGGAATATAACAGAAGATTTAATTTATTTGGGTTGTTCGGATAGAAGATTGGCATTGTTTGAAAGTGCTTATCCCGTAAAAGATGGGATATCTTATAATTCCTACCTTTTAAAAGATGAAAAGACTGTTTTATTTGATACCGTAGATAAGGCTTGTGCAGAACAGTTTTATGAAAACTTAGAAGCCGGACTTGCAGGACGTAAACTGGATTATGTAATTGTTCAACATATGGAACCTGATCATTGCGCACTTTTGTCAGAAGTCGTATCAAAATATCCGGAAGTTAAAATTGTTTGTACAGTGAAAACAGTAGCTATGATTAAACAATTCTTTAATTTTGATATTGATTCAAGAGTGCAAGTTGTAAAAGAAGGCGATATTTTAAATACAGGCTCTCACGAATTACAATTTATTATGGCTCCGATGGTACATTGGCCGGAAGTTATGGTAACTTACGATAAGGCTGCTAAGATTTTGTTCTCTGCTGATGCGTTTGGCTCTTTTGGCGCAATTAATGGTAATCTTTATGATGACGAAGTTAATTGGGAATGTGATTATTTATCAGAAGCAAGAAGATATTATACTAATATTGTTGGAAAATACGGAATGCAAGTCCAAATGCTGCTTAAGAAAGCTGCCGGACTTGATATTAACATGATTTGTCCTTTGCATGGTTTGATTATAAGAAAGAATATCGGTCTTTTTGTTGAAAAATATGACAAGTGGTCAACTTATACACCGGAAGAAAATTCTGTGTTGATAGCGTACACATCTGTTTATGGCGGCACAGAAAGCGCTGTAAATCTTTTGGCTGCAAAACTTGCAGATAAAGGTGTTAAAAATATCAAAATGTTTGATGTATCAATGACTCACCCATCATTTGTACTAGCAGAAGCTTTTAAGTATTCACACATAGTACTTGCGACAACTACTTATAATGCGGGAATTTTTGAATCAATGGACGCATTTTTGAGAATATTGGAAACACATAATTTACAGAATAGAAAATATGTTTTAATCCAAAATGGTAGCTGGGCGCCAACTTGTGGTAAACAAATGAGAGAAATACTGGAAAAAATAAAAGGTTCTGAAATATTAGATGACGCTATTTGTATAAAATCTACAATGAAAGACGAACAATTTGTACAAATGGATAATGTTGTAAATACAATAGTAAATAATTTGAACGTATAGTATTATATATTTAAAGAGTTAAAAAACATTACATAATAAAAGGAGAACATTATGAAAAAATACATTTGTACAGTTTGTCAATACGAATATGACCCGACTGTAGGCGATCCTGATAACGGAATTCCAGCCGGTACTGCTTTTGAAGATTTACCGGAAGATTGGGTTTGTCCTCTTTGCGCAGTAGGCAAAGATATGTTTGAGGCAGAATAATAATTTGTTTTCTACCCTCGCCCCTTGTGGGAGAGGGTAGAATTTCTTAATGAACGTAAGTGAATTTAGAAATTCGGGTGAGGGGTTATTTTTATTATTTTACTCTTATTATTGAGTAATTATATGATTTTCTAAGACTTTTTATGTTATAATACTTCTGCAATCGTAGTAAAATCATTCAAATTAATTATTTGTTATATAATTTTTGTAATGTATAATATTATTGTCTTTTAAATAAATAAGAAAGGAAATTTTAAAATGAGTTTTGTACCTGTAGTAATTGAACAATCAAGCAGAGGCGAACGTTCTTTCGATATCTTTTCAAGATTATTAAGAGAAAGAATTATTTTCCTCGGAACACCGGTAGATGACATGGTTGCGAACTTAATTGTAGCTCAACTTCTTCTATTGGATAGCGAAAACCCTGAAAAAGATATTATGTTGTATATCAATTCTCCGGGAGGTAGTGTTACTGCTGGTTTAGCTATATATGATACAATGCAGCATATTAGAGCTGATGTTCAAACAATTTGTTTAGGTCAAGCAGCTTCTATGGGTGCATTCTTGCTTTGTTCAGGTGCTAAAGGTAAGAGAATGGCTCTTCCTCATTCAAGAGTTCTTATTCACCAACCATTGGGTGGCGCTCAAGGTCAAGCAACTGACATTGAAATTCAAGCTCAAGAAATCTTAAGAATTAAGAAAACTTTGAATGAAATTATGGCTTCTAACACTGGTCAATCTATCAAGAAAATCGAAAAAGATACAGACCGTGATTATATCATGACTCCGCAAGAAGCTCTTGAATACGGTATGATTGATAAAGTTATAACAAAAGAAGGTTAAGATATTGTGATTTAGAGGTGTTTCTGCTATGCATAAATGCCTCTAAACTTCTAAATATTTTATAAAAGGATACTAAGTTTATAAAAATATAAACTCAAATCCCACTAGTCAACAAAACAGGAGAATATTATGTCATCTAATGATAGATTAAAATGTTCATTTTGTGGTAAAACACAGGATCAAGTAAAAAAATTAATTGCAGGTCCTGAAGTTTTTATTTGCGATGAATGTGTAGAATTATGCAATGAAATATTGGATGAGGAATTTTTTGAAGCAAAAGAAAGGAAAGGCGAAAAAGAATCTAAAGCTTCTGAGGATGTTGAAGAAAAAGCTATTCCAAAACCTCATGAAATCAAAGCTTACCTTGACGAGCATATTGTTGGACAAGATGATGCCAAGAAAGTTCTTTCAGTCGCTGTTTATAACCATTACAAACGTCTTAAACATAACAGACAAGAAAATACAAATGGTGTTGAGATTCAAAAATCAAATATTCTTTTAGTTGGTCCAACCGGAAGTGGTAAAACATTATTAGCTCAGACATTAGCAAAAATGCTTGATGTTCCATTCGCTGTAGCTGATGCAACAACATTGACAGAAGCCGGTTATGTAGGAGATGATGTTGAAAATATTCTTTTAAGACTTTATCAAAATGCTGATTATGATGCTAAAAAGGCTGAAAAGGGTATTATTTATATCGATGAAATTGATAAAATTGCAAGAAAGTCTGAAAATACATCAATCACAAGAGATGTATCCGGCGAAGGTGTTCAACAAGCATTGTTGAAACTTATTGAAGGTACAGTTGCAAATGTTCCGCCTCAAGGTGGCAGAAAACATCCTCAACAAGAGATGATTCAAATTGATACAAGTAATATCTTATTTATTGTAGGTGGAGCATTTGTTGATTTGGATAAAATTATAGAACACCGTGTTAAAGACGGTTCTTCAATAGGTTTTGGAAAATCTGCACCTACTCAAGCTGAAAAAGAACAAGCTGCGGCTAGAATTCTTAAGAAATTACAACCGGAAGATTTGTTGAAATTTGGTTTAATCCCTGAATTTATTGGTAGAATTCCGGTTTATGCCGTTCTTGATGCATTGGATGAAAAAACTTTAAAAATGATTCTGACAGAACCTAAGAACGCTGTATTAAAACAATACAAGTGCTTGATGGAAATGGATGGAGTTGATTTAGAATTTGAACCGGAAGCAATTGATTTAATTGCTCAGAAAGCTATCAAACGTAAAACAGGTGCTAGAGCATTACGTTCTATTGTAGAAGAATTGATGCTTGATGTAATGTATGATATTCCAACGAAGCATGATATTACAAAATTTGTTGTGACTAAAGATATGGTTGAAAAGCAGGATGAGATTGATAATACGGCAGAATTAATTCATTTGCCGAATAACAATACGTCAGACTTGTCTGCTAAAACAAGAGCAGAAATAGCGTAGTAAATAAAAGAACATTCAACATTGAATTTGCAAGTGCCGTTCATTCCCTCTCCTCGGGGGAGTTTTCTACTCGACTTACCAGTTTGTAGTTTTAATTACTAGTTAGTAAGTTTGGTGTAGAGGGTGGGGGCTTATGTGTTGAATGTTCTTTTATTTATTAGTAATAACATTTTCTTGCCATCTTTTCTTGTTTTTGCTAAAATCAAAAGGTAGATTAGGTAAAAGAGGAGTTTTTATTATGGATTTAATGAAGGGTAAAAAAGGTATAATTTTTGGTGTATCTAATACTCACGGTATTGCTTATGGTATTGCAAAGCAATTATTTGACGAAGGTGCAGATATTGCTTTTACATATGCCGGTGAAGCTATGGAAAAAAGAGTTCGTCCTATTGCTGAAGGTATGAATGCAAAATTAATCATGAGTTGTGATGTTACTAAAGAAGAAGAAGTTGAAGCAGTATTTAAAGAATGCGAAAAAATCTATGGTAAATTAGATTTCGTCGTTCATGCAGTAGCTTTTGCTCCAAAAGAAGATTTAATGGGCAGATTTGTTGACACTTCAAAAGAAGGTTGGGACATCGCTCTTGGTGTAAGTGCTTATTCTTTGGTAAGAGTATGTAGACACGCTGAACCTATCATGAACGAAGGCAGCTCAATTTTTGCTTTGACATACTTGGGTTCAATCTTATCAGTTCCAAGCTACAACGTAATGGGTGTTGCTAAAGCTGCTTTAGAATCAGCTATGAGATTTTTAGCTGTAGACTTAGGTCCTAAAGGTATCAGAGTTAACTGCTTATCTTCCGGTCCTGTTAAAACATTGGCTTCTATGGGTATTGCAGGTTTCTCAAAAATGCTTAAGGCTGCAACTCTAAGAGCTCCATTGAAGAAAAACGTATCTTTAGAAGATGTGGGCAGAGCTGGTTTGTACTTGGCTTCAGACCTTTCAAGTGGTACCACTGGTGAAGTTCTTTACTGTGACTGTGGTTGCCGTTCAGCTTATGCTTCTTCAGAAGAAATGGACATTATTTCTAAAGCTGAATAGTTATAAATTAAAAAAGCGGACTCGAGTTCTCTTGGGTTCGCTTTTTTTATATAGAGGTGTTTGATATGAAAAAAAAATTAGCTATTTTATTTTTATTTGTAGCATTTGCAATGGGAGTTCAAACTGCTAAAGCAATGAGCTATGACGATGCTATGAAACAATCGAAACCAATAGCATTATTGATTTATGCTGATTGGGCAGAAGGTTTGGATAAGGTAAACCAAAGTTTTGATAGCGCTCAAAAACAATATGGAACAACTTATAATTTTGTAAAAATGAATATTGCATCATCAGAAGCAAAGAATTTCAATAAAAAGTATTATTTTTATCCAAACTTACCTTATGCTCTATTAATTAGAGATGGAGGCAAAGTTTCAAGGTATTTACAAAAAGATAATATAAATGATGCCTCTGTTTTTGCAGAAAGATTAAAATCTTTTATTAATTAAATGTAATTTGTTATTAAAGAGTCGGATATAAAATCCGGCTCTTTAATTATAAATTCTCAGCTTTTGTATAGTCTATACCACCAACCGCATTGTAAAGGGAAATTGTAGAAATAACATTATCAATTGTGGCTGCAATATTTCTCTGTTTTGTAATGTATAAATTGACTTCTGATCTCATTTCATCTAGCTTAGAAGAATCTCCAATATTAAATTGGCGCTTTGAAAGTGCATGTTTTTCGCATTCAATATTAAATTCTTCATTTGATTTATCTAAGTTAGCTTTTGTAGTTTTTGTTTCGACTAACGCATCATTAACCTCTTGAATAGAAGTCAAAACCGTTTTTTCGTAATTTTCTACTGCTTTTTTGTATTCGTATTTATTAATTCTATATTTTGCAAGTCTTGCTCCACCTGTGAATATATCCCAGCTTGGCGCTATTCCGGCATTTGCAAGAAATGTTTCGCCGGCAAAAACTCTGTTCCATTTATAAGCATTGAATCCTAGATTTCCGAATAAAATGAATTTCGGTAAAAAATCACGTCTTGCAATTCTAACATCTAAGCCAGCTTTTTTTGCATAACTTTCGCTTGATAATAAATCCGGACGGTGTTGAATAACTGTAGTACTTAAAGAATCTGGTGTTGTAGGATATTTAAGTGCATCAAAATCTGTATGTTCAATTTCTTTGTCAGAATTTTGACTCAACAAAACGACCATTTCGTTATTTAACAATTTTTTATTCTCTTTTAGAGTGTTCATATCCTTCTCAAACTTAACAAGAATTTGTTTTTCGTCTAAAAGTTCATTGATTGGGGCTAAACCGGCATTGTATTTTTTTTCGGTCATTGCAACTATATCTTTTTGTAAATTTATAATTTGAGCCAGATTTTTTTCTAAAGCATCAATCTTGACCAAATTATAATAATCAGCAGCAAAAGATGATGTGATATAGATGTAAGTTGCTCGTTCTTGTTGTTCAGCTATTTCTTTTTGTTTCTTAGCACTTTTTCTCGTTAAATAATTTTGTCCCCAAATATCAATTTCATATGAGGCATTTAGTGGCAAAAATATTTCATTTTGAACATATTTAGGGATGACAACATTTCCAAAAACTGTTTTAGGTCCTCTAAAAACTCTTGAAAAACTGCCGTCAAAACTAGCACTTGGTAATTGATTTGCAGCTGCTAACCTTATATTTTCTTCTGCTTGCTTAGTTTTCAGTGCTGCAATTCTTAAATCATGGTTATTCTGGTATAGAGTTTGCATGTGATTAATCAGAATTTCATCGTTATAATTCTTCCAATAATCAAGATTAACAAAGTCTAACTTATTATTTACAACATCTTTTGCGCAACACGGCAAAACTAAAAATAAAGAACATATGAATAATAATTTTTTTAATGTCATATTTACACTTATCCTTCTTGTGTTATTATGATAACACAAAGGGATTTTATGAAACAAGATATATTATTAAAACAAAAAATTGGATTAAGATTATCAAGAGCCGGACATTTGTCAAAATTATTTGCAATTAAGACTTTTAAAAATGGCAAACATGATTTAAGGCCGGAACAATTTACTGTACTGTATGCCTTGAATGAACATAACGGCATGTATTTAAGACAGCTTGGTGATATTACTTATAAAGACAGACCTAATATGACAAGGATTTGTTCTATATTGGAAGAAAAAGGTTATTTAATATCAAGCATTGATGCTGATGGTAGGCAAGTTAAAAAATTATATATAACAGACAAGGGACGTGAAATTTGTGAAAGCACACTTCCTGTTGTTCTTAATATTTGGAAAGAGTCTATAAAAGGGCTTGAGCAGGAAGAAATTGATAATTTCTTAACTATATTAGATAAGATTGAAGAAAATATGAAATTAAAGATATTAGTTTAGGTGATATTATGGCAAAAAAACAACATGAAGATAAAAATCCACCGGAATTTATAAAAGAAGCAAAAAAACGTTTAAAGAAAAGACGTCCAGAATATAAGAAAAAACGTGTAATTGTACCATCTATTACTGCTGCAATTCTTGTAATTCTTGGCATTACCGCAGCAATTCATTCGACATTTTTTCAATCAACGGATGATGCGTTTGTTGAAGGTCGTTTGGTATCTATTGCGCCAAGAGTTGCAGCACCGGTTGTAAAATTGTTGGTAGACGATAACCAAGAGGTTGAAGCGGGTGAACTACTAGTTGAGCTTGATCCAAAAGATTTTGAAGTTGCTCTGGCGCAAGCAGAAGCAAAATTAGCAGAAGCAAAAGCCGGATTAAATATTGCAGTGAAAAATGTAGATGAAAGTTCTTCTAAGGTTAATAAATCTTTTGAAGACATTTCTTCTGCTGAATCTAAATTGGATTTTGCAAAAAAAGATTTTGCAAGATATAAAGATTTATACAAAGACGGAATTGTATCAAAACAAGCTTACGAAAAAAGTAAGACAGCATTAGAAGTCGCAGAAGCAGATTTTAATGCCTCAAATGAAAATTCTATTGCGGCAAAACATGCTTTAGAATCTAATAAAGCAAAAACCGAAGCAGATGAAGCTTTGATTGAAAGACTTGAAGCAGAAGTTGAACAAGCTAAACTAAATCTTAAATACACAAAAATTTATGCTCCGCAAGCAGGGAAAATTGCAGCAAGAAGTGTCGAAAAAGGTAATTATGTAAATATAGGGCAACCATTGATGAACATTGTTCCAAATCAAGTTTGGGTGGTTGCTAATTTCAAAGAAATTCAACTTACGCACATGAAAGATGGACAACCTGTGAAAATTAAAGTTGATACGTATCCTAATAAAAGATTTAAAGGACATGTTGATAGCATTCAACGTGCAACGGGTGCGAAATCAAGCTTATTTCCTCCGGAAAATGCGGTTGGTAGTTACGTAAAAATTGTTCAAAGAGTTCCTGTAAAAATTGTATTTGATGAAGATATTTCAAACTACAACATTGTCCCTGGAATGTCAGTTGTACCAAAGGTGAAGATAAGAAATGGAAAAGAAAACTAACCCATTTATAATAGCATTAGCAGTTTTGTTACCATCATTTCTAGCACTGGCAGCATCTTCCGGTACAAACGTTAGTCAACCGCACATTGCCGGTTTTTATGGTGCAACTCAATATGAAGCGAATACCGTAATCACCTGCTATATCATTTCCGGTGGACTTATGTTACCGGTAACAGGGTATTTAGTGCGATTAATAGGTAAAAAGCTCCTTTTTATATACAGTATTATTGTATTTGCTATCGGTTGCCTGCTTTGTATTTTAGCTCCTAATCTACAAGCATTGATTGGCGCTAGAATTGTTCAAGGTATAGGAAGCGGATGTATTTTGCCTCTATGTCAAGCTGTTTTATTAGAAGTTTTTCCTCCGGAACAGCGAGGTATAGCTATGGGATTATTTGGTGTAGCAGCAATGTTTTCGCCGCTCGCCGGACCGTTTATCGGAGGTTATTTAACTGATAATTATTCTTGGCAATGGATTTTTATAATAAACATTCCGCTCTGCATATTATCATTGCTTTTGATTAAATTATTTATGGCAGATGAAGAACCTGCAAAACTAAAGTATAACAAGAAGTTTGATATTATTGGTTATTTATCAATTGTAATTGCAATGGGCTGCATGCAGGTTATTCTTGATAAAGGTCAACAATATAACTGGTTTGATGAAACTTGGATTTGCTGGACAACCGGTGTCTGTATATTTGCGTTTGTATTTTTCTACGTTTGGGAATTGGAATACAAGTACCCTGTTATTGATATTCGTGTATTTAAAGATAGAAATTTTTTATATGGAACTTTTGCAAGCTCTTTTATTAACGTAGTTTTGTATTCCACTTTGTTGCTTGTTCCAATGTTTGTACAAAGTCTTGTTGGATACAGCCCGTCTATGTCAGGGCTTTTGATGTTTCCTCGAGCAATAGTGTGCCTTATAGGTTTGATTGTAATGGGCGAAGTTTCTAAGTATGTGGAAGGTAAATTGCTGGCGTCCATCGGCTTTGTTATTATTGCAATTTCTCTTTTGATGTTGACTCAAATGAATCCAACTTCTTCTATGGAAAGTATAATTTTACCAAACTTACTTTTATGTATCGGTGTTCCAACAGCGTTTGTACCAATTACAGCACTTTCTTTCCAAACACTTCCTTCTAGTAAGAACGCAGATGCTGCTGCTCTTCATGCATTATTTAAAAATATCTTAACAGCAATGGCAACTTCTGTATCATCAACTTTTATTGCTCGAGTGTCACAAGTTTACCAAAATTACTTTGTTGCAAATCTTTCTCCACACAACCCCATGTTTTTATATAAGTTTAACGCTCTTCAACATAAATTTATGAGGTATTATCCAACTGTAGTTGCTTCAAAGAAAGCTAATGGTATACTCTACAAACAATTACTTGCACAAGCACGACTTGCTGCATTTTTTGATATATTCACAGTTCTTGCTCTTTTAATGATTGTTGCAATTTTCCTTGTAATGCTCTTGAAAAATAAACAAACAAAAAAGAAAAAACAATCTGCTTAAGTATATATTTTAACACTTGACTGCATTTAGCTGATTAAAATAGTCTATAGTTTTAGCTAAACCACATTCTATGTCAACTTTAGGTTCCCAATCCAATTCTCTTTTAGCAAGTGAAATGTCGGGACGGCGCTTAATAGGGTCATCAGAAGGTAACGGTTTGAATATTAGTTTTGAATTAGAATTAGTCATTGATATTATCAATTTAGCCAAATCTAAAATTGTACGTTCTGACGGATTGCCAAGATTAACAGGACCCGTTAAATCAGAAGTCATCATTCTAATAAAACCTTCAATCAAATCATCCACATAGCAGAATGAGCGAGTTTGTTTTCCTTCCCCATAAATAGTTATATCTTGATTTTTCAATGCTTGTATAATGAAATTTGAAACAACTCGTCCGTCATTCGGTAACATCAATGGACCGTACGTATTAAAAATTCTAACAATTTTTATCTTTACACCATACTGACGGTGATAGTCCATCATCATTGTTTCTGCGCAACGTTTCCCCTCATCATAACAACTTCTGATTCCGATAGGATTAACATTCCCCCAATAAGATTCTATTTGCGGGTGCATAAGCGGATCACCATATATTTCACTCGTAGACGCTTGCAAAACCTTTGCATTACACTTGTGTGCCAGCTCCAAAACATTCATCATTCCCAAAACTGAAGTTTTGAGCGTCTTAATCGGGTTAAATTGATAATGTGGCGGACTTGCAGGACATGCTAAATTGTAAATCTGCGTAACATCAGCCTCAAATGGTTGTGTAATATCGTGTTCAACAAGTTCAAAATTCGGGTTTGCTTGTAATCTCTCTACATTAGACCTAACACCCGTAAAAAAATTGTCCAAGCAAATTACTTGATTACCATCATCCAAAAGCCTTTTACATAAATGTGAACCGATAAATCCGGCACCACCTGTTACTAATATTCTCTCCATATTTTTATATTAACATAAAGATTAAAATTATAACTCTAGAATTATGCTAAACAAACAAATTTGAACGTGTTTTGTAAAGTTTTGTTACAATTACAACTTTATCAATCAATTATTTAATCCAAAAATACTTTTTATATATATGAGATATTAAAATATTTTCAATCTAAATTATATACTACACTTCACACATTAAAGTTTTTAGAGTCATACAAAGACTCTTTTTTTTTGTGCTACGCACGTAGGTACTACGTACGTAGACATATGGTCGGCTTCTTGGTGTAAACTACAGGATGATATCATAACTACTAACTCCGCCTCATTGGTGAGATTACCGGATTAATGTATATTTCCACCGTACGTAGACATATGGTCGGCTTCTTGGTGTAAATTACTGGATGATATCATAACTACTAACTCCGCCTCATTGGTGAGACTACTGGATTAATGTATATTTCCACCGTACGTAGACATATGGTCAGCTTCTTGGTGTAAACTACAGGATGATATCATAACTACTGGTTCTGCTTAGAAGTGGGACTACAGGTTCGGCGCATTCCATCTCCTCGGGGGAGGTACAGACACTTCTAAAACTTAATTCTCTCCCGCAGCATCCATTGAGTGGGAGAGATGTCACGTTAGTGACAGAGAGGGAAGGGTGGGGGCTAATTTATTATAGAGAGAGATTTTATGAGTCAAAAATTGAAAATTGTTTTAAAACAGTTAGTAGTTACACTTACCATAATGCCGTCATTACGAGGAACGTTAGTGACGAAGTAATCCAGTTAAACGATAATTATAGATTGCCACGAAAATTTTCAGAAATTTTTGCCAAACTATGAACCGGAAATCTCAATTTTCTCGCAATGACGGCACTATGGTAGTTAAAATTACTAATTGTTTTAAAACAGTCAGTATCTAGCACTAAGTTTAACGTATTCCCTAGCCTTCCCTTCGCTAAGAAGTGAAGAAACCAAAATCTTCAACCTACTCAAACCTTTTAAATATCTTAGGAATATTAGTTAAATAAGCAGAAGTACTAAAGCATTCTTCCAACTCTTCTTCTGTCAATGCGACATCTTTATCTGCTTTCAATTCTTCTTTGAAATTTCCACCGTTAAGTGCACTAAGAGCATGTTTTTGTACAAGTTTATACGCTTCTTCTCTTGTATATCCTTTTTCTTCTACTAATTTAAGCATAATTTTCTGTGAAAAAATTACACCGCCATAGAGTTTAGTGTCCTTTAACATGTTATCTTCGTGTATAACCAGATTCTTCATTACACCTGTGAATCTATGCAACATAAAATCTGCCAAAATCAGCGAATCAGGAAATATAATTCTCTCTGTTGAGCTATGCGAAATATCTCTTTCATGCCAAAGGTTTATGTCCTCAAAAGCTGCAATCATATTTGAACGAATAACTCTAGATAATCCACACAAGTTTTCGCATAAAACAGGATTCTTTTTGTGCGGCATTGCAGAAGACCCTTTTTGCCCAACAGCAAAGCCTTCTTCGACTTCTCTAACTTCTGTTTTTTGTAAATGTCTGATTTCTGTTGCAAATTGTTCAATTAGGCTTGCAATTAGTGCTAATTCTGCCATAAACTTTGCATGTCTATCTCTTGAAATAATTTGAGTAGAAATTTTTGCCGGCTTTAAATTCAATTCTTTGCAAGTAATTTCTTCAACTTCCGGTGGCACATTACTGTATGTCCCGACAGGACCGGAAATCTGTCCTACCATAATTTCATCCAGCGCATATTCAAAACTGTTTTTTGCTCTTTCTAAGGCATCAAGCCAATTAAGTAGCTTAAATCCAAATGTCATAACCTCTGCATGAACACCATGCGAGCGTCCTATACATACAGTGTCTTTGTATTTAAAAGCTTTTTCTTTTACAACCGCAATTAATTCATCTAAATCCGATAAAACAATTTTCGAACTGTCTGCAATCTGTAGCGCAAAAGCTGTATCAATCACATCAGAACTTGTTAACCCAAGGTGAATATATTTTGCATTATCAGCACCAACAGATTCATTTACTGAGGTTAAAAATGCAATTACATCATGCTTAACTTCTCTTTCTACCTCTGCGATTCGTTCTAAAGAGAATGATGCTTTCTTCTTTATTTCATCCAGTGATGTTTGTGGAATAATCCCTAATTTACAATACGCTTCGCATACAGCAAGTTCTACTTTTAAATAGTAGCTAAACTTTTGTTCTAAATCCCAAATCTTTTTAATTTCTTCACGTGAATATCTATCAATCATAAATCTATTATATCAAAAATTTTACTTTGGTCTAGCTTAGAAAAGAAAAACATTTTTTTACTGTACATTAATAAACTTATGTACTTGCGGAATCAATCGAACTTTTTTGTAATATTTTAAAGCCTCATTCAAAACTTTCTCCATAAAATCTGATTTAACTTCCGGCATAATGCCATTCATTTTAGGCTGAAGAATAAGTTCTATATCATATTTTTTGCAAAGCTCACAAGCCTGCTTTATTTCATCATCAGTTACATCTTTGCCAAATACAACTTTTGCAAAAAGATTTTTTTTTGAAGCAATATTAAAAAACTTGTCATGTTCAGCCCACAAAGGCTTTAATCCGGTGCAACTTGGAAGTTTTATATCAGCAGAAACATAAGTTACAAAATCAATAACCTCCGCAAGTTCACCATAAAGAGTTCCATTTGTTTCTAAGTATATAGGAAGTTCACATTTTGGCAAAAATTCTTTTAAAAATTTCACATTTAAAAGTGGCTCTCCGCCGGTTAATGATACAGAATGACAATCTAAATTTTCTTTTATAATATTTGCCAATTCTTCTGCCGAATATTTTTCAGACTCACTCGCTCCAAATTCTGTATCACAATAATTGCAATTAAGATTACATCCGCAAAATCTTACAAACAATTGTTTATATCCGATATAAGGTCCTTCACCTTGGATTGATGCGAAAATTTCTTTTATATTAGTTTCCATTATTAATTAAAATACCCTTTTTCCACCTCGCAATTCCTGTAATTTTTTATATAAATCAATTTCTTCTACAGACAAATCATGAGGAATTTGAATTTCTACAGTTACTATCATATCACCAATTTTGTCATTTTGTTTAATTCCGCAACCGGAAAGACGGATTTTTTGTCCGTTTTTTGTGTTTGGTGCAATTTTTAAAGATATGTTACCAATCAAAGTAGAAATTGTAATTTCTGCACCCAAAACGGCTTCGTATGGTGTAATCGGAATATTTTTTAAGATATTTAGACCATCTGTTTTGTAGTTTTGCGGTTCTCTAATATGAATTGTTAAATATAAATCGCCATTGCGGCCACCATTTTTTCCCTTTTCACCTTCTTCCGCCAATCTTATTTTTGAGCCATCCTTAATTCCGGCAGGAATCTTCACACTAAATCTTTTGTAAGTGGAAATATCCCCTTTTCCCTTACAATAAGAACATTTATTACCATTTACAAATTTTCTTCCGCCACAACTTGGACAGACTTCTGTTTGAAGCATATTGATAACTTTTGTAGTTCCACTAATAGCTTCAAATACAGAAATTTCGACATCAGAAAAAATATCTTCTCCACGTTTTGGTGTTTTAATCTCTTTTTTAGGCTTAAAAAAATCTTCCCAATTAAAAGTACCGGTTTTCTTTTCGTGTTGTGTTTCTTTAAAATTAGGATTTGTTGTATTTTTGTTATAAGTTGAACTTTTTTCAGCAGTTTTTGTTTGTTGACTACTGTAATTATAAAATTTTCTAGCTTTATCATAATCCGTTTTTTTGACAGAATTTGAAAGAATTTCGTAAGCTTCATTAATTTCTTTAAACTTAGCAATAATATCCGGAGTGTTGCCTGCTACATCGGGGTGCCATTTACGAGCAAGTTTTCTGTATGCGCATTTAATTTCATCTTGCGTAGAGAATTCTTCAATATCTAAAATTTTATAATAATCTTTAGTCATATCCTAAATTTAATGATTGGAATACAAAAGTCAACATTTAGTCGGATATAAATTTATTACCTATTGAAAATGGTTTATAATAATGATATCATCAGTGTTATGATTAAGAAGGGTTTATTATTAATTTTATCAGCATTTTTTATTCTTCCGTCATTTGCGGGAGAAGTTGAAAACGCAATCAATAAAGGTCACAATGTATTTTTATATTTGTATACTCCGGATTGCAAATATTGTAAAATATATTCACCGAAGTATAATGAATTAATTAAGTCGCATAATGGTGAATTTGCGTTTATAAAAGAAAATGCTTCTACAAATTATGGACGAAAGTTAATGTATGAATATAGAGGGGGCTATGTCCCTTATGTAGTTATGATAAACGGTAAAAAGCATAAAGCAATGCAAATTTTGCCGGACTGTTTGATGGATACTGTGTGTACAGAAACAGAAATGAAGAGATTTAGAAGTTAGGAGGAAATATGAAAGGTATCGTTTTAGCAGGAGGCGCAGGAACAAGATTATATCCGGCATCACAGCCAATATCTAAAATATTACTTCCTATTTACGATAAACCAATGATTTATTATCCGCTATCAACACTTATGCTTGCAGGGATTAAGGATATTTTGATTATTACCAACGAATCAGACTATGATAATTTTATAAAATTATTGGGTGATGGTTCTCAATATGGTTTGAATTTGCAATATCGTATCCAATATGTACAAAGAGGTATAGCGGATGCATTTTTAATTGCGGAAGATTTTATTAATGGTGAAGATGTTGCTTTGATTCTTGGTGACAATATTTTCCACGGTCATGGTTTTTCTACAATTATGAAAGATGCGCTAAAGAAACATTGCGGCGCTACTGTTTTTGGGTATACGGTAAAAGATCCGGAAAGATTTGGTGTTGTTGAATTTGATAGTAACAATAAAGCTATTTCTTTAGAAGAAAAGCCTGTTAATCCAAAATCAAATTATGCAGTAACAGGTTTATATTTTTATGATAATAAGGTTTGTGATTATGCAAAACTTATTAAGCCATCTAAACGTGGTGAATTGGAAATTACTGACCTTAATAAAATGTATCTTGAAAAAGGCGAACTTAATGTTGAAATTCTTGGCAGAGGTTTTGCTTGGCTTGATACAGGAACGCATGATTCTATGTTGCAAGCCAGTTTGTTTGTCCAAACGATGGAATTAAACAAAGGTGTTAAAATATCTTGCCTAGAAGAAATTGCATATAATCAAGGTTTTATCTCAAAAGAAGAACTTTTGAATAAAATTGAAAAATACGGTTACAAAAACGAATATTACAATTATGTCCGTACTGTAATTGAACATCCGGACTTGATTGCTACTGGAGTGTAAATGGTGTACCCCTCGCCCCTTGTGGGAGAGCGGATTTTCGGTAGGGCATTAGCCCGTAAGAGCAAATAACATGGAAATGGCTATAAAAATCCGTTAGGATTTGGTGACATTGGAATGTTATGCTCGCCCGAATAATCCAAGACTGGGTAGAATTTCAAGTTGAGAGCTATGCTCGAAGCTTAGAAATTCGGGTGAGGGGTAAATGTGAGGGGTAAATTTTGAAAATATTTTTAACACTAATAACCTTAATAATATTTTCTACCGACGTGTTTGCTGCGTCTATCAATGCTGCGGCTTATCGTACAATGCAAATGCAAACTTACCAAAGACAGCAATATCAAGCTAGAATGCGCCAACGACAAACACCTTATTGGCAAGCTCAATCAAATTATCAAACAAGAAATAAAATGTATACAAGTTATCCGAATTCACAGTATAATAATAAATACGGCGGATACAGATAATGATAAATATTGATTGCATAACATTAAAACAGTTTTTTGAAGAAAATATTGATTTTATAATTGGAGCCAGACTCCAAAAAATTCAACAACCTACAAGAAGAGATTTTGTACTTTCACTTAGAAACAATGGTGAAGGGAAAAAATTGTACATAAATATTTCTCCACAGACATATCACATATGTTTTATGTCAAAAGAGAACGAAGAAAAACGAAACCTTACGATTCCTAAACATCCTCCTATGTTCTGTATGCTGCTAAGAAAATATTTGGAAGGCTGTCGTATTGCAGATGCACTTGTTATTGAAAATGAAAGAATTATTGAATTCCATTTCGAAACAATGGATGAACTTTCACAAAAACGCTCACTTTGTTTGTGTGTTGAACTTATGGGAAAACATTCTAATGTAATCTTATATGATAGAGAAAATTCCATTATTATTGGCTGCGCACATAATGTCGGTGCAGAAAAAAGCCGATACAGAGAACTTCAAGGCGGATTAAAATATATTTATCCTCCAACAAGTCCAAATTTGCCTGCTGAAAGTCTATTGGTTAAACTTAATCAAACAAACTTACCTGCAAATAGTGTAATTGATAATTATTACGCTAATTTACAAGAAGAAGATAACATAAGAAACGAGCGCCATAGACTTCTATCAATTGTTAATCCGAAGTTAAAGAAGGTAAAAGGTTCAATAGATAAGATTACAGTTCTTTTGAAAAAAAGAGATAATACAGAAAAATATAAGCTTTATGGCGAACTCTTAACTGCAAATTTGTACCAGAAAAAAGATTATCAGAAAAAGATTGAAGTTTTTGATTATATTAATAATCAAAATATCACGATTGAACTCGATGAAACAAAAACGCTTAATGAAAATGCACAAAGGTATTTTAAGCTTTATACAAAATCAAAAACTACTAAAGAAAAGTCTTTTGAAATGCTAAATGGTTTAAATATGGAAAAAGATTATTTGGAAAATTTGATTTATAGTATAGAAGAAGCCAGATGCGTAAAAGATTTTGAAGAAATTAAAGCTGAATTACAATTGGATGAAATTAAACCGAAAAAACAAGATAAATCAGAATTGCTAAAACTAAATATCAAGGGATTTGACGTTTTTGTCGGCAGAAATAATAAACAAAACGATTACATTATTTCTAAACTTGCAAAAGACGAAGACATTTGGTTCCACACGAGATTGTGTGCCGGTTCTCACGTGCTGCTTAAGTTTAATGGCATTGAGCCAGAAGAAGAAGTGTTGTTTGAGTGTTGCAAACTTGCACGAGAATATTCTTCTGCAAAACAGCCTTCAAAAGTTGGAATTATTTATACCAAAGCTAAATTTTTGCGCAAACCACCCGCAGCGCCATTAGGATATGTGACATATAAGAATGAAAAAGAAATTTTAATATGATATATTAAGTTTTGTAACAAAATATCTAAAGCCTGAAATTGCATACTTTATCTATACTTTATATATATAACAGATGTAAGTAAGCAAGAGGTAATGATTATGGTACGAATTAATTGTCACAGCGCATTTAAACATTACGAAATGTTCCACAATAATTGTGGTGGTAGCAATTATGGTAGCGTATTTAATACCACTTACAACATCAATTGTGGCGGACACAGTGGTGGTTTCTGGGGTGGCTTTGGTGCCGGCATAGGTAACGCTTTCGGTAGCATATTTGGTGGTATGTTCGGTGGCGGTATGGGCAATTTCGGTTTCGGCAACTTCGGAATGGGTGGCTTCGGAATGGGCGGTCTAACAATGCCTTGGTTTAACAGCATGGGCAACTTTGGCTGTGGCGGCGGAAATGCAGGCAGTGTTGGCAACACTAATAACAACAGTGGTTCAAATTCTTCAAATGGTGTTAATGATAAAGACAACGCTTTATATAATACATATAAAAAACAAGTCGATAACGCAATAAAAGACAATGATGCAAAGAGTGCAAAAAAATTATACGACAAAATTAAAAAATCACATGAAAACCCAGAAGACCATGTTTATGAAGACATGAACAAAGGTGCTTATCATGATTTGATGACTACACTTGAAAATAAATTCCCTGAATTGAAAGACGGTACAGATGCCGGTAAAGACAAAAAAGCTGATAACGATGGTAAAGCAGCTCCAAAAACTTCAACTACCGGTAAACAAGATGTAGTAGCCCCAGCAAAAGCAGAAAAAGATGCTGAAGCAAAGAAAGCGGAGGAAGCTAAAGCTAAAGAAAATGCTCAAAAAATTGCAAACGCTGGTAGTTTAGATGATTTACTAAAAACAAATTATAGTGATTTATCTGATGCTGAAAAAGAAGCTTATAAAAATAAAGCAATTCAACTAGCACATGCAACTACTACAACTCCTGAAAAATTACGCAAGATACTTGGTCAAATAAAGGACTCAGACTTGAGAATTGCAATTAAAGAATCATTCTATGAGGACACTGAAACTGGCAAAAAATACGAAAATGTAAAATTAGAGGAACTCAATAATCTAACACCAGAACAACTTAAAGCAAAATTAAAGAATATAATAGATGATTCGAATATTCCTGACTTTCGTGATGTAACGCTTGGAGAACCAACTAAGAGTGGTGAAAAATGGACAATTCCTATAACAGCTTATAAAGATAAACAAGGAAATGAACATAAGATAAATGTAAAATATAAACAAATAGATATAGTAGACGGCGAAATTTTATTCCATGGCAAACAAGATATACAAATATATGCTCTACAAAAAGAAAAAAATAACAATGAAAAATATGGTTTAATGCAATATAAATATCACAGTGGGTACAATGAACCTGATGTAACAAATAAAAAGAAATAACAAAAAGCTCCTTTCAAGGAGCTTTTTTATTGCAAAAATTTATCTTATAAAAACATACTTACCTTCATAAGGTGAAGGTTCCGGTTTATAATTTTTCAAATAATCACCTAAATCATACAAAGGAGTTGTAATAAAAGACATACCTTTTTTTAGACGCAAAACTTCGTTTGCAGTCAATAACTTTGTGACAATTTCTTCGTTGGTTAATTCCATTTTCTACTCCAATGCGACAACCAAGTTTAACATCAAGTTTTTTTAGTGTCAAGAGTATGTCCTAGTTTGTGTAAGAGCAAAATAGAATATTGGGAAATTTTTACCATCGCCCTTTGAGGAATAGTGATAATTTTCAAACTGAAATATGTGAGTATTGAATTATTTAACTCTAAGTTTGTAATCAAGCGTTACGTCATTACGAGGAACGTTAGTGACGAAGTAATCCAGTTTAATGATAACTATAGATTGCCACGAAAATTTTCGAAGATTTATGTAAAACTATAAAACCAAAGTCTAAATTTTCTCGCAATGACGTGGCACTATAGTAATGTCTATGTACGGCTGGTATGTATATCAATCTGGTAGTCCACGAAAATTTCCTCTAAAAGATTGATTGCAAAAGATTATTGAAAGTTTTATTCTTATATCAAGAGGTCTTTTGTGAATAAAAATCAGCTTAAAAAACAAATATTTCAAAAAGAGTTACAAATAAAGAAATTACATTTACACCAAGCGTCTAACGATATTTGTAATCAATTATATAATTCTTTAATTTTAGAAAAAGCAATTCTAAAAAAAGAATTGGAAGAGTTTGAAAAAAATGCTTTTGTTGAAAAAATTAAAGGTATGTTTTCTTCTAAAGAAAAATTAATTTGTGATTATTGGAAAAAATAGCTTCTATGAGTTTTTTATAGTTTATGGTATAATTCTGTTAAGAGGGTTATTATGTTGACTATAGACTATGATACAAAAAAATCAATTAGAGGCGCTTTTGGTGAAGAACTCGCAGATTTGGGCGCTAAAAATTCAAGAGTAGTTGCTCTTGATGCGGATTTATCAGGCTCTACGCAAACATCTTTGTTTGCAAAAGCTTTTCCTGAACGCTTTTTTGATGTTGGTATTGCTGAACAAGATTTGATTACAACAGCATTAGGGCTGTCATTGGAAGGCTTTATTCCGTTTGCTGCAACATTTGCGGTGTTTGCAACAGGACGAGCTTATGATCAAATTAGAAATTCGGTTTGTTACCAAAAATCAAATGTAAAAATTATAGGCGCTCACGGTGGAATTACTGTTGGTGAAGATGGTGCCAGTCACCAAGCTTTAGAAGATATTTCACTTATGCGTGGACTTCCTAATATGACAGTGATTGTTCCGGGTGATTATGAGCAGACTCGTCAAGCTGTAAGATTTGCTGCAGAATATGATGGGCCGGTTTATATACGTCTTTCAAGAATGAACGTTCCAACAGTATTCGGCAGTGATTATAAATTCTCTTTAAACAAAGCTGTTGTCTTAAAAGAAGGTACTGATATTACATTATTTGTTACAGGTGATATTTTGGCAGAAGTGCTAAAAGCTTCTGAAACCCTTGAAGAAAAGGGGTTGTCTGTACAAGTTGTAAATATTCCTGTAATAAAGCCTTTGGATGTTGATACCATAGTAGAGTCAGCAAGCAAAACAAAACATGTCTTTACAATAGAAAATCATTCTATAATTGGCGGTTTAGGTTCTGCCGTTTGCGAATGTTTATCAGAAAAAGCTCCAAAACTGGTTCATAGAATAGGGGTGAATGATTGCTTCGGACAAACCGGTACGCCAAACGAATTATTAAAATGTTATGGTTTAGACGCAGAAAGTATTGCTGATAGGATAATTGAGTTAATAAAATGATACAATTAAGATCTGTTACAAAAAAATATAAAAATAATTACGCACTAAAAAATATAAATCTGGATATTTTATCAGGTGAATTTGTATTTATTACGGGTGCATCTGGTGCCGGTAAATCAACATTAATGAAAATGTTGTATAAGGAAGAAACACCAACTACCGGAACTGTTTTAATTGGTGGAATTAATATAGCAAATTTACCTCCTGAAAAAGTTCCTAACCTTAGAAGATGTATGGGGATTGTGTTTCAGGATTATAAATTATTACAAAATCAAAGTGTATATGATAATATTGCGTATGTTATTAGAACACTTGGTATAAGTTCTGCAGATATAAGAACACGTGTAACAGGGGCTTTAAAAGTTGTAGGTTTGCTGGATAAAGCGAAAGCAAAACCAACTGAATTATCCGGTGGTGAACAACAGCGTGTAAGTATAGCAAGAGCGCTTGTAAACGGACCGCCATTGCTTATTGCAGATGAACCTACCGGAAACTTGGACCCTAAAAACTCTTTAGAAGTTATGCAGATTTTGGAGCAAATTAACCAAAGAGGTATTACAGTAATTGTGTCAACACACGATTATACTCTTGTTGATAGATTCAGAAAACGAGTTTTGACCCTTGAAAAAGGTGAAATAGTTAGAGATATTCAGGCAGGTACTTATGGACAATAGCAGACAGCAATTAAAAAAACAGGTAAAAAAACATATTCCAAAAGATTGGTTATGTGAGTTAAGAATTGCTTACAGAATTGTCATGGAAGCTGTTAACGATATAAAAAGAACCGGAATTAACAATCTTGTTATAATTACGACAATGGCTGCTATATTGACGTTGTTCGGAGTTTTATTCAGATTTACATTATCACTATCAACTTTTGCTAATGAACTTGGTAATGTATTGGAAATTTCTGTTTATTTGAAACCAAATACTTCTGCGGCTATTGTAAAAGATAGAATCAGAGAGATTAAGCATGTAAAATCTGTAACTTTGAAAACAAAAGAAGAATCTTGGAGTAGTTTGAAACAAGAATTAGGCTTGCATGATATTTCTAATCCTTTGCCGGATACGTTGCGTGTAAAGGTTGATAAGCCTGATAATATCTCAGATGTATTCAATCAAATCAAACCAATTGGTGGTGTGGAGGATATGGGTTATGCAAAAGAACTTGCTAAAAAGATGCAGGTATTAACTAATGTTGTAAATACTACTATGGTGTTTGTAATCATAATATCAGCAGCTTTAACGATAACAATTATTAATAATACGATACGTCTGGTTATTCAAGCTCGTAAAGATGAAATAGAAATTATGCGTTTGATGGGTGTTAGCAATTGGTACATTAAAACTCCTTTGATTATGCAAGGTGCATTTTATGGCTTCGTATCTTCAATAATTGCGGTGTTCCCTCTTAATTGTATACAGGGTTTGTTGATAAATGTGCATAAGTTTTTCTTGATTCCAAATCCCGCATATGCTCAGAATGTTGTTATAATTACATTGCTGGTGATAGGTACAACTTTTGGAGCAATTGGCAGTTTCTTATCAATAAAAAAACATTTACAAGTATAGAAAAAGGTGACTTAAAATGGATAAAACAGTTGAATTAGTAAATAGTGTAAAAGATATACATGCAATGCCTAGCGTAATTGTAAAGGCATTGAATATAATGAAGAAACCGACAGCGAGCATGAAAGAACTTGGCGATATTGTAATGTTTGACCAATCTTTGACGATTAAAATTCTTGCATTGGTTAATTCTGCTTACTACGGATTTTCACAACAAATCAGTTCTATCAATATAGCGCTGTCACTTCTTGGAATGGTTAAAGTTAAAAACATTATTGTTGCTGTTGCAATGAAGCCAATGATGTCAAACGCAGGTGATAAAGAACTTTGGAAACACTCAATGCGTGTGGCTGCCGGTTGTGAATACTTAGCAAAATTAACAAAAATCATGGATGAGGATGAAGCTTTTATTGCCGGTTTTGTTCATGATGTAGGTAAAATTGTTTTACATATGGCTAATGAAAAATTATATACAAAAGTTGCGAAAGCTATTGAGGATGGTGCAGATGTATTAGATGCAGAAAAGAAATATTTTGATTCTGACCATGTAAAAACAGGCTCTTTATTGGCAAAAAGATGGCAGTTGCCGATTTTGTTAGCAAATATTATTTCTTATCACCACGCTCCATCATTGTCTTCAATTCCTGTGCCATGTAATTTGGTAAGTCTTATAGACAAAGTTGTACAAACAGAATTCAATCCTAATTCTGTAGATAAGGATTTCATTAAATCTTTAGGTATTGATATTGAAGATTTGGAAGATTTAAGAGAAGCTGTTCTTCAAAAAGCAGAGGTTCTTATTTCAGAATTAAGTTAATTAGGTTTTAATATGCAAGGTCGAGTTGTTTTAATAACAAATGATTCTGATTTTTTTGAATTTATTGCGCCAAAACTTAAATTAAGAAAATCAGATGAGTTATTTAGGTTTAAATTTGAAGATATACCGGAAAAACTACACCTGTTACAGACTTCTGTCTTGATAATTAATAGTGAGAGTTCAAAAGAACAGACTTTAGAACTTTTGAAGTTGTTAAAAGGCAGCCCTGCTATAGTATTTTCTTTTAATGAAGATGAAATTTTTAAATTATCATGTCTTAAATCAGGTGCATTGTCATATTTTACACCAATGACAAGCGATGAAGAAATTGATGTTGGGCTATCGTCGGCTTTAAATGTTTCGTCATTATTAATAAAGAATTTACGTTATCGAGAAATATTAGAAAAAAATAATTGTATAACTCCAAATAATGAAGTGTTTTTAGATTATACTAATGTTTTGGATAGAGAGTTGGATAAAATTAACAAAACATCAACTCCATCTGTATTAGTAGCAATTTCGCCTAATGAAAAAACTAAATTTTTGATTAAACCAAATCAAATTGAAACAATAATATTAAACAACATAAGAAAAAATGATATTCTTATGAATTTTGCCGTGAATAAATACTTTTTGCTATTGTTTGATACGGATATAGATGGTGCTCAAAAAATTTGGGCAAAAATATCTTCTCAAATTCCGGAAAAAATTTATGCAGGTTTTGCAAAAACTTTTTCTAAAAGCAGGCAACAGTTGATTAATGAAGCACTCAATAAATTGCATGAAGCTATAAATTATGAAAAATTTACGGAAAGTATGATTAGTTCCGAAAATCCTACGAATAATTTTAAACAATTCAAGCACAATTTTAACAAAAAAATTGAACAGGTTATTACTCCAACTTTTTATCATATAAAGCAAAAATATACAGATAAGCTTTACGGTGTTATAATCGAGCAAGAAATTGGTGATGGATATGGTATTTTGAGGATTAAAAGTCGTCAAATTCAATCTGTGCTTAAAATTACGAGTGCAGGATTTTCTAAAATAAATATTGATATAACTTACCTATCCGGAAACGAAAATATAGATACGAAAAGAATTGCGCTTGAGCCTGACGAATTGGAAGCGGGCTTTCTAGAAGATTTATTAGAACAGTTTATATTAGAGTTTAAGAAGGAGATAAATGATGGCACAACTTAATTTAGAAGACAGTTTAGTTCTGATTATTGATGTACAAGAAAAATTGTTAAATGCGGTATTCAATAAAGAGCAAGTAGAGAAAAAATCTGCAATTATTGCAGAAGCCGCAAAAATTCTTGGTATTCCGGTTGTAGTAACAGAACAATATCCAAAAGGATTAGGTAATACAATTCCTGCTGTAAAGGATGCTTTAGCTGAAGATACTGAAATCTTTGAAAAAACTGCTTTTTCTGCTTTAAATAACGAAGAAATTCTTGAAGCAATAAAAAAACATAATAAAAAACAAATTCTTATATTCGGTATTGAAACTCATATCTGTGTAAGTCAAACAACAGCAGCTTTAAGAGAACTTGGATATGAAGTAAGCGTTATAAAAGATGCATGCGGAAGTCGTGCAGAAGAAGAATATCTTGCAGGATTAGAAAGAATGAAAGATAATGGCGCTTATATTATTACGACCGAAATTGTATTGTTTGAATGGCTAAAAGGAGCAAAACATCCAAACTTTAAAGCAGTACAAGCGTTAATTAAATAGTTAATACTTAGAAGATATTTTCAAAAGCGCATATTTAAGGCGCAAAAGCTTAGCAGAGGTTGTACCCAGACCTGTCAAAAGCATTGTAGATTTATCATTTGTGCGCTCATCTTCTATATTAAATTTATCAAAAAGAATTTCTGATAGCTCGTAGCCTGTCAGATTTTCTTTTTTTATTAGGATTTTTGTAATATCATCACCGTAAAATTTAATTTTACCTATTTCTTGTTTTAATTTTTTGATTTCTGAAATTAAAGCTTCAATTTTTTCTCTGCCTTTTTTAGAATTCAAATAATTTATATTGGCTTCAATTGTCATTAGCATAGGATAAGATGGAGATGTCGTGTTGATTAGCTTAAATGCTGAATCAATATCCAAATCACAATTTGAATGTAATAATGCAGTCGGATTTATTCCTCCTGCTGTTTTATGCAATGATTGAACCGTAAAATCAGCATATTTTATCGCTGATTCAGGTAAGTTATCTGAAAACGGATATAAGGCTCCGTGCGCTTCGTCGACAATTAAGTAAACATCATTCTTTTTACATACTTCGCTGATATGTGGAATGTCTGAAACAATACCTTCATAGCTTGGAGAAGTTACAATAATTGCTTTTGGAGAGTGTTCTTTGATTAACTCTTCTATATTTTCTAATCTTTCGTAAATTCCCCATTCTTCGTTGTATGGCAAACTGTATTCGATTATGTTTGCGCCGGCAAGTTCTCCGGCATTTTTATGGCAGGGATGAGATTTTTCCCAGATTAATAATTTATCATTTGGCTTGCAACAGGCTAATACAGCAGTAATTATACCGCTTGTAGAACCATTTGTTAAAAATTTTGTTTTGCGTGTATTGTATATAATTGCAGCTTTTTTTTCTGCTTCCTCTAAAGCTGCTTCCGGATTATACGCATCAACTTCTGAAATATCAGCACGATACCATTGATAAAACTTGTGTAGTATACAAAGTTTTCCATCGTGTGATGGAGTTGTAAACAAAGATGTTCTGTTTTTCTTTCTTAATAATGATAAAAGTCCCATAGTTAAATTTTATCATAAATATAAGAATGAAGCCCCCGCATTTGCGGGGGCTTCATCACTATCTAAGAAAAACTTTACTAGATTAAATTCAAAGCTATACTAGGCACTTGGTTTGCTGTTGATAGCAATGTTGCTGTTGATTGTTGTAGAATCTGGTATTTGATGTAATTAGAAGATTCTGTTGCAACGTCAGCATCCTTAATAGACGAATTAGCTGATACAATGTTTTGTTTTTGTACACTTATCGCATCAACAGCTGATTCTACACGGTTCATGTAAGCACCGATTAACGCTGTTCTATCTGAAATGTTTTTGATAGCTGAGTCAACGAATTGTAAAAATTCACGAGCGGTAGAATCGTTTGTGTAAACAGCATCACAAATAGCTGTGATACAGTTGAATACACCTTTTTTAGGAACTTTTGTTCCGTTTTCGTCATATGTATTATCTTTTATGCCATTTTTAGTAAAATCATAAACAGTTCCGTCATCCAGTTCAACTTTTTCGCCCATAATTCTAGCGTAAAGTGCCGGTGTTGAGAATTTTTTAGAATCAATATACTCTTTACCACCTTTATTAACTTTAGCTTTATCATATGATTCACCTTCTTTTATAAACCATTTGTTGCCATCTAATGTGCCGAATAATGCGCTACATTTAGCTGATGCAAATAATGATTTTTCAAGGTTAATGATGTTTGGTTTGCCGGAATTGTTACTTACCTGCAAGTTTACACCGGAACCGCTTTTATATGCGTTACTAGTACCATCCAATAACTGAATACCATTGAAATCGATTACGTCACAAAGACGGTTGATTTCTTGCATTCTTTGTTGAACTTCTGTTCTGATAGCGTTCAATGAAGATGTACCGTATGTACCGTTGGCAGCTTGTTCTGTCAAATCTCTTACACGTTGAAGGTAATCAGAAACGATATCCAAAACACCTTCTGCTGTGTCTAATAGTGTTAAACCCATTGTTGCGTTACTTTCAGCTACGTCGTAACCTGAAATTTGCGCTTCCATTAATGTTGATACTGCTGAACCTGCAGCATCATCTTTACCGGAGTTAATTTTATAACCGGTTGATAATCTTTCCATTGCTGTGTTCATACCGCTTGTTGCGTTAGACAAGTTCCTTTGTGCGGTCAATGACGCAATGTTTGTGTTGATAGTGATTGAAGCCATAATGTGATCTCCTTTTCTTAATTTTTTCATCCTTGATTACAGCACAAGTTATGCCAAAATATGGCTATACCTATGCTATAGCTGTTCGGGGTATTTCTATTCCTTCACACTATCATAATATATGCTGTTGGCCTTTTTTTGAATTCTAAATTAGTTAGAACTTTCTATAACTTTAGGTAGAAAATTTTGTCCTGATTGAATTCTATTTGTAATCTATTATAATCCTTTAATGTGGTTCAATGGCCAGAATAAGAATACTGCTCTTCCTATAAAACGTTCTTTTGGTAAAGTACCCCAAAACCTACTGTCCATTGAATTTCCTCTGTTGTCACCCATCATGAAATATTGACCTTCAGGTATAATTAAAGGACCGCAATACATGTCAGATTTACATTTATGAAAATCATATTCGCTCATGATGTAATCTTCTTGGAGCGGTTTATCGTTAATGTAAACCTTGTATGCGCCATTTGTTCCCTGCTTAATTTCCAGTTTTTCTCCAGGAAGTCCTACTACTCTTTTTATATATGCAATATCCTTGCAGAAAAATCCTGTAAGTCTGCTAAATACAGCCCAAGGAGTTGATTTAAGCTTGACGAATGGCGGATAAAATATCATGATGTCACCACGCTTAGGTGTGTTTTCAAATCCTTGATGTTTGAACAGATTAGGGAATTTTGTAAGCTTTTCTACAACAATTCTATCACCTTCAACTAATGTTGGGCGCATAGAACCTGATGGAATCCATCTTAATTCTGCAACAAAAAATCTGATTAATATTACAGCAACTACTACAAAAACGATTGTATCAATTGTTTCTTTTAAATTTGCTTTAAATTTTTCTTTATCTATCATAACCCTATGATTAAATCCTCTAATCCTTTTTTATAACTGTTATCAGGCAAATTGCCGATATCTCTCCTTATCTTCTTTTGATAATTATCTATTAAAATCAATGTTTTTTCAATACCCAAAAAATCTTTTGGTGTATAAATTTTGTTCTTTTGGTCTGCAAGTGATGATTCTTTTTCTAAATCATTTTTTAACTGAAAATAAATCCCAAAATTAAGCGCAAATTGCTTGGCATTTTTTATATCAATGCTTTCTGAAATAGCACAGCTTTCTAAAATGGCTTCAAAAAGTTTAGCAGTTTTTCCGATGCAGATATTTATGTAATTATCAAGTTCAGGCTTATTCCCACGCAAAAAATACTGTTCAACTTCTGATTTACACATAGCTTGTGTACATTCCAAAAATATATCTAAAATCCGAGTGTTGTTTATTGAAAGCAGTTTTTTTATCGCAACACTTAATAAAAAATCACCGGATAAAATTGAAATGTTTTTAGAATACTTTACTCCGATTGTTGTTTCACCACGTCTTGTGTCTGTGTTATCAATTATGTCATCTTGAAGCAATGATGCGTTGTGGATAATTTCTCCTGCTGAAATTATTTTTATACTATTTTCTGAAATCTTTGTATTGAAAGCTTTTAGATACAAAAGTGATATTTTTGAACGAATTTGTTTCGACGATGATGTTAAGAATTTTTGTAAAGCTTTCCCAAGCTCGTTGTTAAACAAATCAATATTATTCAACTCCGAATTAATGAGATTAAGCTCCTCAGATATAAGTGATGAAATATCTTGCATAACGGTATGATAACATGAATGATATGGTATTTGAATTGATAATATAGATTATAATTCTTTTTTACATAATGTAAAATTTAGTAACTAAGTTAGTGACAAACGCATGTTGTTATTATAAAATTGACTTAGATAACGGGGAAGGAGTTTTTTAACGTGGATAATAAGAAGATAGTTACGGTTAATCCGATTCAAAGTACTTTATCAAGAGATGATGATGCTTTTACAGCCCTTTCTACATCTGCTCTACTGGCAAAAAGTGCTGTTCCGTATTCACATAGAAGAATTGCAGATAACTATGTAATTATCAAAAAAGTTTATCGTTTCCAAGCCGTTCAAGCTCGTATTACTAACGCAGAAATTCAACTATTGAAGAAATATGATTTTAATACATTGGAATATTCAACAATAAAACAAGTAAATGAAGAGTTGTCTTATTTGAAAAAGTGGTCTACTTCTAATAATGAATTATTAAGAAAAGATGCAGATAATTTGTTGCAAATAAGATGTAAAGAGTTGAAATATATTGTTGCAAGCAGATATTCTACAGTCACGAATGAAATTTACAATGGATATAAGGCTTTAGAAAAGTATTTCGAAGAAATTTCTAAATTTTATTCACCTGTTTGTTAATTATGTATGTTGCTTAAAAAATACCCCTAATTAGTGATTTTTATATATTCTTGATTACCACGAAATTCCTTATAGTTTCAAGTAAGTCTATGAACTCGAAGCCCAAATTTTATCGCAAAGGTGCTCTACTGGTGCTTTTACGTCCAGTCATTGCGAGCGGGAGCGAAACAATCCAGTCATCAGGCTTAAAATAAGGTGTTAAGTCTGAATGTTAATTAAATTATCACGTCTTCGTTAACAGCTGCGACCTCCCTAACTAGGGCTGCGGATTCCTTCCCTCATTAGTGAAGGTTAGGATGGGTGTCATCAATTAAATTTATTAATTAATTCAATTCAAATAGAACGTCACATTTTATACAAAATGTGACGTTACTTCTTATATATCGGCACAATTCTGTAAAACTTTAGGTTTTGGCTTCAAATTGTTACAAAAATTTACATAAATATATTAAAATTTCTTGTTTTTAACCCCTAAAATGCTACGTCTTTATTGGGTTCATCACATTTTGTATAAAAAGTGACGTTGCAAAATTTCTATAATTCTCTCGTGGAACTTGTTATAGCGAATTCAAGATGTAAGACTTAAAAAATAAAGAAAGGAATGTTTATGGCACCCACAATCTCACAAAAAATCGACGCTTATGCACAAGCAAATTTGAAAGCTTTAAAGCAAAAAGAAGCAAAAATCGGACGCAAGATGACCAAGTTTGATATTGCTCAACATATGCTTCAAAATGGCAAATTGAACAAGAATGAGTATGCAAACTGGATGAATACAACCGAAGGTTTTAACGCTCAAGCAATGACTCAACAACAGAAAACAGCTTTAAGACAAGGTAACGTTTGGGGTTTTGCCGGTTACGGTGGTGGTGAAGAATCCTATTTAGATAGTATGACAAGTTTTGCACAAAAAAATCCTGTAGAAAAACAGAATGCGATTTCTCATCGTCAAATGAAATTGAATGAAACAGTGGCAGAACGCAAGAAAAAAGCTGCTGAAATGAATAACTATATTAAAAATGAAAGAATTCTTAATCACAAAAAAACGGCTGAAGAACAAAAGTTTAAAGCACATATAGATTCTGTTCAAATATCAGAAGCTGATGCAAACAAGAGCGCAAGCCAATTAACACGTGAGATTGAACAACAAAAGATAGACAATATGTCACATGATGAAAGAAAGAAATTTATCATGGATAAATTCCAAGATGCAGCTGCGAAAAAAGATTTTTCCGGTATGAAAAATGCCTTGTCAGAATTTAATTCATATATGTGCAGATATATTGATAAGAAAGTTGGTGTTACAGATGCGAAAGACGCTATAAAAGAATATAGCGGTTTAAATGCGCTTGTTGGTTACGTTGACAATCTGGTAGATGATGGTGATGATACAAACTTGAGTAAGTTAGAAACGGCATGGAACATTACTAAAGGTTTAGGCGATGCTGTTGATAGTTTTATTGGCGCAGAAGGTTTAGAAATGGTTGGCGCATTAGGAACTGCAAGTAAAGTCGCAACTGTTGCAAATGTTGGAAAATATTTTGCAGTAGCTACACAAAGCTATTTTGGTGTAGAAGGTAGCCAATTGATTGGTGCCGGTTTAGCTCATGCACAAACTGCTGAAACAGAAGATGAGGCTCGTTTAGCCGGTAGTGAACTCGGTATGGGTACTATTATGCTTGGTGGTGCTGTAAAATCTGCTAAAATGGCTGATAAACATATCGCTATCAAAGAACATGCTCAAGAATTTGTAAAAACCGCAAGTGATATAGATTTGATTAATGAATTTAATGCCAGAACGAATTATGGTGTTACAGAAGGATTGGAAATATACAAAAATGAACTAACCAAACGTGGTTTTAAACCAAATGAAAATGGATATTTTGAAGCAAAAACTGTACAAACTAATAACTCTGTTGTCCAAAGCAGTCCATCTACATATCGTGCGAAATTACCAACACCGGATTATTCAAAAACAAGGGCTAATTTCCCTGCTGATGCTCATCAATCTTTGAGCAAAGCCGGAAAAGCAACCGCATACACTACGGATGGAAAGCCTGATGGTATTGTATATCAAGGTAAAGATGGCAAAATGTATGTACCAAACAAATGGGATCCGGAACACCCTTACGAAGTTAGCACCGGTGCGGACGGGAAACCGGCATCTGTCATCATGATTTATGATGAAGCCGGCGGAGATTTTGCAGTAGGTGAACCTACAACAATTGCTTCAACTTACAAGAATCCTGCAACCGGAGAACTTGACCCATTATATAATGCACAGGTCGGAAAAGGTAATGCAATGGAAATTGTAAAAGATCAAGTGCCTTCTGCATATAAAATTGTTAAAGAAGGAACGGAAATCCAAACAAAAGAAGGACCAAGAGTTATTCAGAAAGATGAAGTTGTTGTTTATGATACAGATGGCGATCCGTATGTAATGCCTAAAAAGAATTTCTTGAAACGTCAAGAACCACTAAAAGGTGATGCTGAATCAGAAGCTTTATATGCCAAATTGAAAAATAATGAAGCAATACCGGAAAGTGAAATTGCAACCGATGGTAATGCAACAAAAGCAAGTGCAAAAACATTCGAACAAAGAGATGTTCAATTAAGAACCAGATTGACAGAGTTTAAAGGTCCGGACGGTAAACCATTTTTATCTAAAACCGAAGTTGATAATCTAATTCAAAATTGTCAAGAAGGATTTACTACTGACGGTAAGCCTATACCTAATTATCAAGCAAAAATTGAAGCTGTATTAAATAATCCGGAAGAAATCGCAAGTATATCCGGTTGGAAAAGTCGTTCAGCAGGAATTTGGCGTGCAATTCAAGACCCGCTGTCTTCTACCGTAGAAGCTAATCCTGAAGTATTTAGAGCTAAGCCGAAAGTGGAAGTTAAAGTAAAATCTAAACCACAAACCAATCCTTCAATGTCACCAGAAATTAGAAATGGTTTAATTGAAGCTTTAAAAGATGTTAAATATGATAAACAAGTAGTCATCAATACAATGGATAAATATCCTGAATTTGTTGAAAAATTAGTAAACTTCAAGGTCGATGGAAATCAATTTTTCTCTAAAAAAGAGGTTAATGACATCATATACAACTGTTTATCCGGAAACGATGGACTAAAAGCAACACCTGAAAGGATAACTGAAATTTTAAACAATCCTAAAAAAATACAATCTATACAAACTATAGAAAATCGTGCAGCTGGCTTATGGATATTTTTATTCCGTTAATATTGGTAGTGCAAAATAGTAAGTTGGGGTTTCTACCCCAACAATTACAATCTGTTATCTATAAATAGAATGTAGGTCGTGTTCAACATTTATCATTGAACACGACCTGCTTTTGTTAAAAAAAATTCTTCTGTCATTCTGAGAAACTGTGTTTCGAAGAATCCAGCTTTTTATTAACTTTTATTTTTAGTAAAAAGATAAAGATTTGTTGAGTGCGCACAATGCAACAATAATTTGTAAAGGTGGGAACCGCTTTCGCTTTTACCACCCTACGATATTCTAGTGTCATTCTGCTATACTAAAAGAGTTAGTATTACAGAACGAGGTACAAAATGTTTGTTAAGATTTTTTAACATAAAAGCAATTTTTATCTTGTTTGCGTTTTATACTAATCGGAAGGTAGTAGAATGAACATAAGTCCAGTAAATTATACAAGTCCGGAATTTAAGCATTTTGGCGAACAAGATTCTAAGAATACTTATTCTAAACGACAAAAAGCTGTTGTTGCCGGCATGGCTGCTCTTGGTACAGCTGCAAGTTGTGCTATTTTAGCAAAGAGAGCGGGGTATTCTCTTAAACCTAATAAAATGTTTAAAAATATTAAGAATTCCTATCTTGCAAAAGTAAAATACCATGACGAACAAGTTATTCCAATTGGTGTGGGTTCGATTCTTGGTGGTTTAGCTGGTGGTTATATGATTGATAAAGACCCAAAAGCAAGAAAAGAAAAACGTAGAGAAGCTTTAATGCAAGTTGGCAATGTTTCTATTCCAATTTTGACAGTAGACTTTTTATCAGAAAAACTCGGCAAATATGGCAAGGTCGCTAAAACTTGTGGTGCAGTTGCCGGTATTTTTGCCGGTGTTTATTTGGCTAACGTTATTATGAATAGAGTTAATAATTTTATATTCCGTCAAAAAGAAGGACGTGATATGAAGCTTACAGATTTCTCTGCTCACGTTGACGATGCTGTTGTTGCAGCGTCTTATGTTTCATCATCTCCTATTGTTAATGGTATAGCCAGAATTATTCCATTAGCGCTAATGATTCCCGGTAATGAAGTCGGAAATAAGAAGTAATCATAAATTGGCGTAATTAATTACATCACAAAAGCGTTAAAAAGCAGCAAAATCTCAAATAAAAGAAATTTCGCTGCTTAAAAAATCTTCTTCACTCTCCCAAAGCTGTCTTAAACAATTTACGCTAAGCCCAAAGCTTTTTTGTACCAAGAGAAAGACTCAATTTCATAACCATTAAAAGTAGTTTTGATTTGTTGTTTTTTTAAATAGCTTTCAAATTCATCATTGAATGCAGATTTAACTGTTTTTGGTTCTTTAGAGATAAGTTTCATAGTTTTTTCTCCTATATTAGTAACACACAAAATTATAAAAAATCTGGTTTTTATCAGTTAAAATCAAACACATTTCACTTTTTCTATGCGCCTATTCTACCATAAAAACAGAGTTTGCACAATTGGTATGTAAAGAAATGTAAGCATTTTTTGCAAAAACTATTCTAAAGAATGAGTCGTATATAATCACAAAGGATGTATCGGATATACCTAATTGTATATACTGTTATATTATTGATTTAAACTTGTGTTTAGTTTATCCTAAATAAGTAATAGGGTAGTAGGAGTGTTGTTTATGTATAATGTTGCGATTATCGGTGCTGGTCCTGCCGGAATTTTTTCTGCGTTAGAAATTGTAAAATTGCGTCCTGAGTGGAAAGTGGTTTTGATAGAAAAAGGGCAGAAAATTGAAAAGAGAAAATGTCCGATTAGAGAAGGTTCTCCAAAATGCGTTAATTGTAAACGTTGTGGTTTGCTTTGCGGTTGGGGCGGAGCAGGTGCTTTTTCTGACGGTAAGCTTACCCTAACTCCGGATGTTGGTGGTCATTTGGTTGACTATATGTCAAGAGAAAAAGTTGAAGAACTTATTAAATACGCAGATGATATGTATTTAGAGCATGGCGCAACAGACGAAGTTTTTGGTACTAACATGGAAGTCTTTAGAGAGATTGAGCGTGAAGCTGTGAAAGCTGAATTGAAGCTTGTTCACTCTCCTGTAAGACATTTAGGTACAGAAAGAAGTCTTGATGTTCTTAAACATATGCAAGATTATCTGGATGATAGAATTACGATTTTAAACAATGTAACAGCACAAAACCTTATTGTTGAATGTGAGCAGGTTAAAGGAATTGTTCTTGATAATGGTGATATTATAAAAGCACAATATACAATTATTGCTCCAGGGAGAGAAGGAGCAGATTGGCTTACTCATGAATTCGCTAAAAATAAAATCGGCATGGTTAATAATGCAGTCGATGTTGGTGTTCGTGTTGAATTACCGGCCCCTGTATTTGCTCCGCTTACTGATAAACTTTATGAATCCAAGTTGGTTTACTATTCTCCAACATTTGGCGATGAAGTTAGAACTTTCTGCATGAACCCTAACGGGGAAGTTGTTCAAGAAAATTACAACGGAATTGTGACTGTAAATGGTCATAGTTATGCTAATATCAAAACAAATAATACAAACTTTGCGCTACTTGTAAGTAAAAAGTTTACAGAACCGTTCAAAGAACCAATAGCTTATGGTCAACATATTGCAAGTCTTGCAAACATGCTTGCGGGCGGCATTCTTGTTCAAAGATTCGGTGATTTGTTGGAAGGCAGACGCTCTACTCCGGATAGAATTAAATCAAGTGTAATTACGCCAACATTAACTTGTGCAACTCCGGGGGATTTGAGTTTGGTAATTCCTTATAGACAAATGAAAAGTATTATTGAGATGCTGTTTGCGCTTGATAAAATCGCTCCGGGAACTGCTTCAAGATACACTCTTCTTTATGGTATAGAAGTTAAATTCTATTCTGCAAGAGTTAAATTGACAAACGAATTGGAAACAGAAGGGGTTAAGAATTTGTTTACAATCGGTGATGGTGCCGGAGTAACAAGAGGTTTAATCCAAGCATCTGCATCCGGTGTATATGTAGCTCAAACAATTTGTGCAAGAGGATAGATATTATATAAATGCTATGTTAAAATTAAATTATGGAAGGTGTTAATCAAGAGTATTTAGATGAGCTTAAGCAAAAAGTCCATGACAAGATAGAAAACGTCGAGTTGTATAAGTACAAAGGCAGCGTTTCTAAGCTTTTGGGGTTGACAGTAGAAGTTAAACTCCCAGGACTTAAAATTGGCGACTTATGCTACATTGAGGCTGCAAACGGAGAGAAAAAACCGGCGGAAGTTGTTGCGTTTAAAGGTGATGCTGCTCAATTGCTTTTACTTTATGATGGAACAGGAATTGGACAAGGTAGTCTTGTAACAACAACAGGACAACCAATTATTATTCCTGTTGGAGAATTTTTACTGGGTAGGCTTATTGACCCAATGGGTGATCCGATAGACGGAAAACCTTTAGATACGGAAGGCGCATTATGGCGCCCGATTGATGGTCCTCCTCCTGGACCGTTTGAGCGTCCTATTATTACGGAAATGTTTTCAACGGGCGTTAGAGCAATTGATTCTTGTTTAACATTTGGCTGCGGACAACGTATGGGGTTGTTTGCCGGTTCCGGTGTAGGTAAAAGTACTCTGCTGGGTATGATTGCGAGAAATTCTGATGCTGATGTCAACGTTGTTGCACTAATTGGAGAACGTGGAAGAGAAGTTAAAGAGTTTGTAGAAGATGCTCTTGGGCCGGAAGGTATGAAAAAATCTGTTCTTGTATGTTCTACAGGTGACCAGCCACCATTGATTAGACAAAAATGTCTTATGACTGCAACTGCTGTATGTGAGTATTTTAGAGATCAAGGTAAAAAAGTTTTCTTGATGACTGATACCGTTACTCGTTGTGCGATGGCAGGACGTGAAGTTGGCTTGTCAATTGGTGAACCTCCAACAATGAAAGGTTATCCGCCATCAATCTTTTCTTGGCTGCAAAAGATTTTGGAAAGAGCCGGTAATAGCCCTAAAGGCTCTATTACTGCATTTTATACCGTTTTGATGGAAGGTGATGACATTAATGACCCAATTGTAGATACTGTGCGTGGTATTACGGACGGTCACATTTTCTTGTCCAGAAAAGTTGCCGAAGCTAACCATTATCCTGCGATTGATATTTTGGGTAGTATTTCCAGACTTATGTCTGCGATTGCTTCTAAAGAACATAAAGAAGCCGCAGGTAAATTAAGAAAAGTTATGGCAATGTATCGTGAAAATAAAGACTTGATTGATGTAGGTATGTATCAACCTGGGTCAAATCCAAAACTGGATACAGCAATACAAATGATGCCTCAGATTAACGCATTTTTACAGCAAAGAACTACTGACAGTGTAAATATGCAAAATACAATTGATACTTTGATTAATATGATGTCAGGTGTTGATATCTAAAGTATAAGACTTTCTTGTGCTGAAATCTTTTTTGTAATATAATTGTTATGTGAAATTTAGTGATAATGTGTATTATATACAATATTAAATTTTGTAAATATTTTCTTTTACATGCCGAAAAATAAGCAAAAAATATTTTTTTACATTCTTTATATATACAGAAGGAGTTCAGCAAGGTGTTTGTAAATAAAATAAGCGGGTTATCAAATATAGGATTCAAGGGATATCAACACGTAAAGAATGATGTTGGCGAAACTGTTATGCGTTTCAACTACCCTTATGATAGTGACAAAGAAAACTGTGAAATTCAAATTTACAGTGCGACTCCTACTGAAAAATTGAATTACAAGTTGTCACAAACTCCTATTGCAACTATACCTTTAAAGCCTGAAGGTGTTGATGTTAACTTGCAAAATATAACAAACCTTGATAAGAATGCTCCTTTTGCTTATAAAGTTGTAAAAAAAGATAAAGCAACCGGTAAAGTGATTTGGGAAGGTGCTGATACAGGTGTTAAAATTAAGCCTCAAGGACAGGAATACGTAAATAGAACATATGTTCATGATATAGCTCCAGTTGTGGAAAAAGACGCTGATGGCAATGTGAAATCAGTAAGGTCTGATTATGTTGGTGACTCTATCAGTAATTACACTCATTCTTTAGTATCAAGAAAAGGTACTACACCAACTATTCAAGGCGCCGGCTATTTGATTACTCCGGATTCTTTAATGCCGGGGGCTAAATATAGAAGTTTTTCAGACGACAAAACCGGTGAAATATATTACGATAAAGATTTCCAAAAGAATATGGAAGGTGTTATAAAAAACTTCTCTAATATTCATGGCGGTAGTATTGCCGGTGCACAAAAAATTATTCCTTACCTAAAAGAAAATGGTTACAAATTTATGTTCTCAACTCCTATTGCTAATGGCTCAAAGGGTTGGTCTTTAGGTTATTGGAACAAAAATAATATGCAAGTTTCTGAAAATATGGGTAATACAGAAAACTTTGCATCCTTTTTCCGTGATTTATACTCAAATGGTATGAAATATGTTTATGATGGTACTTTTACATCAGAAGGTCTTGAAGGTATTCATTTTCAATATGCATTAAGATGGGCAGATAAAAATCCTCAATCTTATTATTGGTTTAGAATGAGCGGACTAAAAGATGCAAATCTTGGCTTGGGTGTAATACCTCAAAATAAAGATGATTTAAGACACAGAGTGGTAAATGCGCCTTATAATTATGAGTTACAAAGTGATGGAACTTACAAGAAAGTCGCAAATCCAAATTATAATTCCGGTAAAGAAACTTTGTTCCAAATTTATGATGCAAAACAAGCTAGTGACCATCAAATAAAAGATTTGGATAAAGCAATTATTAATTATGAAAAATTGACAGATGGTAACGCTTTAGATATCAATAACCACAATGACACTGTTATTAACTTTATATTCCAGATTGATCCAAAAGAGTATGATAACAGAGTTAAAATTATCAATGAATTAAACAAAAAATTTGATAAAAATATCAAATTAGATACTGCTGACGGTACAATAATGGCAGGTCAGTTCTCTAATTTCAAAATCGACAAAAAAACAGAAGGTGGTTTTGTAACTTGGGATGCAAATACCGATATGGTAAAAATGAATTATGGCATTTCCGGTTATGATGAAAAACTTCTTCAAGGTATTGTAAGTCGTTCAGAAAGAGATTACGAAAAGCAAATGATTGAACGTGGTGCTAGAGAAGTTCAAGATTTGGCTATTCAATCCGGTAAATATTGGACAGGTAAGGTTAAGGATATTCAAACAATTTACACTGCTCAAACTGTAGGAACTGCAAAAACAGTTGAAGCTATTGATAAATTGATAAAAGATGGCAAACTTCCTGCGGAAGCTAAATTAAATAATAATGCATTGACAAATATTTTGAACGGACAATATTTATTAGCTCCAAAGGGTGTTTTAACAAAAGATGATGTTACAGTTAAATCTTTGATGAAATTACCTCTGGATTCATTAGAATTGAATGAAAATACTGTAGGTGTTTTATCAACTTCATACTTCTCAAATAGAGCTACTACTGATGAAACAATTGGCGTTTCCAGATTTGATTTGATGAAGAAAAATAACCCGCAATTAGTAGAACCTTATTCTAAAAATTATATCAAAGTTAACAGTCTTTATAATAATGAAGTAAAAGATTTTGCAGACGCTGTTATTAAAAAGGCAAACGAAACTTCTAATGAAAAATTGCTAGACAAGAATGGTGATTACACAGAATACGGCGAATATGTAATGGAACTTGTCGGACAGGATATCGCAAAATATGCTTTCTTGAAAGCATTAGGCGGAGATAATTTCCAAACAAAAATTATAGAAAATGGTGAAATTACATATGATTATGATGCATTGAAAAACGGAACAAGTTTAAAATCTTTGAAAATCAATGCTCATAGTCCTGAAGAAGAAGCCGCTCAATTAGAAAAATTAATGGAAAAAGGACTAAAAACATTAGACAGTTCTGATATTTCATTCGTTGCAGATTCAATTTCAAAAAGAATTGCAGGTACTGATACTTCAAGTTTCAGAATTGCAGAAGCTATGGTTGATAGAACAGGCTTAGGCTTGGATTGGAGATTAGATGCTGCAAAAGACGTTATGGATATGGATGCAATCAGAAATGAAGATGATGCATTTGATGACAATTGGAACGATGTAATTAATTTTTGGAGCAAATTTGTTCAAGGAGTTAAATCTCAAAATCCAAATGCTTATATAGTTGCAGAAATTACTGATATCGAACCTTTAATGAAAGATAATTTCGGAGCAGAAGTATATCCTTATAAAGGAAAAACTGATATAGGACAAAAATTTAATGGTGAACCTGATGCGTTTGTAAAATTCTTTAATGAAACAGGTATTACTTCAGAAGCAGGTTATTCTTATTTCTTTACAGATTTGTTGACTAACTTTGCTCCATCTTTTGATGAAGGTAATGGTATTAACCAAGATCATGATAGATTTAGAAATCGTTTTGATTTGTTGCTACAAACAAGAAGTGTTGATTACTTAAGAAACTTATACACATTTATGGGCAATCACGATAAACCTCGTATGATTCACGGTTTAGCTCTTGATATGGGATTATTCCACTCTAATCTGTTGAACGATTATAGTAACTTTGAACAAAATAGAGATGGTAGAATGGCAGCAATCAAGGTTTTATCCGGTGCAAAAACAGAAGCAGACATCCCATTAGAATTAAGATTAAATGTTGATAATAATAACTACTTCTTAACAGCAAGTCCTCGTGCAATTACTATGAGTAAATTGTTAATGGAAGTTTTGAATGAAGATTGTGCAGATGTTGCATCTGATGAGGATAAGGCAAGAATTACGAAAGCTATTGTTGATTTGACTAACGGAAATTACTTGGGTGTTGGTCAAACTGAAAATATGCAAAAGATTAAGCTGCAAGAACTTTCTTCTGTTGAAAATGCATTCAAAGAAGTTTTAAAAATGGCAAAAGGTTTAAATTTGTCAGAAGCAGACAAAAATAAACTTATTACAGAAGTTGTAAAACAAGCTAATTCAATGAATATAAATAACTATCTAGTTCATGGTGATATGGATTGGCAAGACGCAAAGCTTAAAGAAGAAAATAATAAATTTGCAGCTGAAATCTTAGGTCATAAAGCTGATTATAGCAGATACAGCTTGTATACAATTCAGATTGCAAGATTATTGAAAGATGCTTACAAACAAACTAAGCTTTCTCCAAAAGCAGAGGCTTCAATAAATGATGCTTTAAAAGATTTTGTGGAAAAATATGACAGACATCTCGTAGAATCAAATAAAGAAGAATTCAAGAAAATAGAAGACCCAAATATTGCAACAAGAAAGAATGCTTACGCAGCAAGAGATATTAAACTTGCAATTGCAATGGCTGTTAAACAAGCTGAATTTACATCAGGTAAACCGGTTGCTAATAAAGAAAAAATTATTGATAGTGTTTATAAAGCTGCAACAGAACCGGCTGTAGCAAAAGCGGCTATGATTATGGAATTCTTAAAAGGTCTTCCTGGTATTCCTACAACATATTCCGGTGATGAAATGGGCATGACCGGTTACGAAGAAAAGGCTAAAAATATTTATCTTCAAAACAGAAACGTTTTACCTTGGACAGAGATAGAAGGTGAATCTGATATTGCTAAATACAGAAAAACTGTTATGGGTGCAATTAATGGTGCTATAAAAGATAGAAGTAATCCGGAATTAGCAGCTTTGAATAACGGTACTCCTTATATGTTGGAAGTTCAAGCTCAAAACAAATCAACAAGTGAAGCAAGAGTTAGAATAAACGATATTAACAATGAATTAGGTGAGATAGCAAAAAGAGCAGAAGAAAAGAAATCGAATCCTAATGACGAAAAATTAAAAACTCAACTTGTAGATGAAAGAAGGCTATTAACAAGAGAACTTGCAAAAGTTGCTTATATGATGCAAAGTGCAAATGGCGATATGACAGTAACTTTGTTTGACTCTGGTGATGTCGATTTCTCTAACAGATGTGATTACTTTGCAAAAAATAACATAAAAACAGAAGCAGAAAGACAAAAATTCTTTGCTGATAATGACATTGAATCAATTAATCCTAACAATAAATACGTTCCAATATTACCTAAATCAGAGCTTGATATGATTATGTTAGGTGCCGGAGTTGCTGTTCCTGTAGGCACAGTCTTTACAAACTCTAATGCTAAAGACAAAACCGAATACGTAGTAAAAGAAGTTGGTGGAAAACTTGGTATTGTAAGAAAAGATGGCAAAAAGATTATAATGAATGGAAAAACTGCTAAGAATGGGGTTATGATTCTTAAACATATTAAAAATGTAATCTTTAGAGGTTCTAATACAAAAGCTTATAATACACAGTTTAAATACGCTTCAAATCCTTACAAAAACATAGAACAACCGGAAGAAGGACAAAAATTGTCTATTGTTTCAAAGTAGAGTTAAATAGAAGTTCTTAATCGACACTTTCTACAAGCTTTTTGGCTATTTCAACAGCTTTTGCTTGAACTTCTTTGTTCTCCCAAAAATCCGGCATGCAAATATACGGCTTAGTTATTTTTCTAGCCCAAGAACCGATTGCAATTCCCCAATAATTCACTCCACAAAGCTTTGCTAATTCTGCTGTTTTGGAATTCGTTCCGCCGGAAAGCATTATATGGACGGGCAGGTTATTGTTTTGTATAATTTCGCCCATAGCCACAGCTTGCAAAGTTGTCTTATATGTGTCATCAGAACCGCTCATCGGAATTCCATCAGCTTGAACAATTGTAGTGTAAGGTTTTCTGTGCGCTATCATATCTCTAATGCGCTTTATAACTTCTCTGTTTCCAAAATGCTCTCTGTCAATACAAATCGAAGCAAATTTTGGATTGCATTCATTTATAATAGCCCATTTGTAATCCAAATCTTGTTTGTCGTGCCCCATAATATGTAATTCTAAAATTTCTACTCCGTTTTGAACCATATACGGAAGAATTTCTTTAACATTAACGTCTTTTTCATACATTGTCATTGCGCCTGTAGGGCATTTTTTAGCACAAGTACCGCATCCGATACAACGCTTGTCGTTTACTAAGATTGATTCTTCTATCGCATCATTAGGACAATTTCTGTAACAATTTCCGCATTTTATGCAAACTGATTCTCTTATTTTTGCTTTTGTTATGTGAGGATCACCTTTTATACCAACGCTTACACAAAAGTGAATATCTTCAGCGTTTGCTAACTGAACAGCTTCCTTTGCAGCTTGTAAAATTTCTTTTCTGGCAGAAATATCAAAACATCTGCAACCGGCTTTTGCGTATGTGTAAACAAGTCGTTTTACGCTTTCTGTATCTTCATTTCCGGCACCACATACAATTTTTAACATAAATTAAAAACCTATTGCATAATCAAATATTTTTTTCTTGACAGAACGGTTAGCAGAAATCGGTGTGTCAATCGTAACTTCAGGAGTTTCGATAACTTGTCCTGCTCTTTGAAGCATATTATTTTGTTGTAGGGTTTTATCAACATTGTTAAAAGATTTTAAAGAATCCAATTTATTTTGCAATTCTTCATTCTCATTATTTAGAATAACAGTTTGTCTACTTAAATCATTTAATTTCATTTCAGAAGAAATAACAAAGTAATAGCTAACGACAACGACACCTATCAAAAGGCTTAAAATGACACATAACATTTTGTTTACTCTTTTTATTGCCATGTCTTTAACTAAATTCTCCTTCGGAAAGTACCCTTCTATTATACTATTAACAGCTAATTTTTGAACAGATCTATCAATAAAAGTTTCTTCCTCAATTTGATAACTTTCTTTTTTAGCTTCTCTTGAAAATTTTTCAATAAATAACTCTAAACCCGATTTATTGTTGTGATTGTTGATTTTTAAAGCCGAAACCAATGCTGCTTACTCCTCTACTCCCAAGATATTCAACATCAACGAATAGCTTTTACTACCCTTAACTTCGCACTTCGTGACGGTGGATTTTCTTTAATCTCCTTTTCACTCGCCATAATAGGTTTTTTATTCACCAATTCTATTTTTGGCGGTGGACATTTGCAAATCATATCATTGCATCTGCACTTTTGACTCTCAAACTTGAAGAACTGTTTTACAATTCTATCCTCCAAAGAATGAAAACTTATAACTGAAATTATACCACCAGCATCTAATAAATCCAATATGTCATGTAGTACATTCTTTACATTTTTTAACTCTTGATTTACTTCAATACGAATAGCCTGAAACACTCTTGTAGCAGGGTGTATATTAGACCTAATACGAGGAGTCGCTTCGATAATAATATCAGCAAGTTCTTTCGTTGTTCTAATTGGTTCAACCCTTCTAACTTCGACAATCTTTTTAGCAATCCTTTTTGAAAATCTTTCTTCTCCATACTCGCTGAATATCCTTACCAAATCGTCTTCTGAATATTTATTTACAATATCATACGCTGAAAAATCGCTTTCCATATCAAATCTCATATCAAGAGGTGCTTCTTTAGAAAAAGAAAATCCCCTTTCTGCTTTGGTTAATTGATGATAAGACGCTCCCAAATCTAAGATTACTCCGCCTGTAATTTTTTCTATTCCAAGCTTATGTAATTCTGTTTTAATATTTGCATAAGAAGATTTAACGATTGTTAAATTAGGGTAATCTTTTAATCGTTCTTTTGAATGTGCAATAGCTTCATCGTCTATATCAAAAGAAATTAGTCTGCCATTTGGTGAAATTCTTTTGAGTATAAGTTCGCTATGACCACCGCCTCCAAGTGTACAATCTACATATATTTTGCCATCTTGACACTCTAGTGCGTCAACAGCTTCGTTCAGCATTACCGTATAATGTTTAAAATCGTCCATTTCAATCTCCTAACATTATTGTATCAAAAGATTGAGGAATTGAAAATCTAAATTATTTAAAGAATGGTAACATGCTTTTTACAATTTCGTTATTTAATTTTTGAGCAACTTCTTGTGGTGGCATGCCTTTATTTAAAATCTGTTGTAGATATTGAAATGCAAGAGTTGCATCGCCAGCAATAGAATTAAAAATTTTGTGCGCTGTGAATGCTACTTTTTGGTAATCGATATCTATACCTAATTTGTTGTCGTTAGCAATTCTTTTTGTTAAGTTTGCTAAAAATGTATATAATTTTACGGTGTTGCCTTCTTCTGTTTTATAATTTTCAAAACTTGAAAAATATTCATCATAATTATCTTCTAAATCACTCAATTCTTCACCACGAAGCATTACCGCATCATTTATCATAAGTGTTCCGGGGTCATTTTTATGTCTTTTAGAATATGTTAATGCTAATATGTCATCAGTGTCTTGAATGTTAGGGATTTTTTGTTTTAACTCTTCATATTTTTCAAGGTCATTTGTCCCTAGATTATCTAGTTGCATTATTATTGTTGCGGATTCTGCATCACCAACTTTTGAGTGGTCTGCAATAAGATTTTTGTATCCGTTAAATGTTTGATTTGATATGTTAGTTATGTTCATATTTCTTTTAAAACCCGTAAAAATTTTTTTTGCTATTAAAAAAAATGTATTCTATAATAATTTTATGAACAAACAAAGTGACTTTGCAGGAATTTTTTATCCTGCGGAACAAGAAGAGTTAAATAATTTACTAGAATCTTATAAACAAAAGATAGCGATAGATTATAGAACGAAGGCTATCATTGTACCTCATGCCGGATACGCTTATTCCGGTCATGCTGCTATGGCTGGTTTTCAATATTTAGAACCGAGTGAGAATATTTTTATAATAGGACCTTCTCATCATTTTGAATTTAATAATATTGCACTTCCTGAGTATTCATATTTTGAAACTCCGCTAGGAAGTTTGGAAGTTAATAATAAATTAGTGAAAGATATTTCTGAAAAATTTCCGAGTGTTATCAATAACGAGTTTTTTGATAAGGAACATTGTATAGAAGTTGAGTTGCCCTTTATTCAAAATTTATTTTTGCCTCAAAAACAAAGTGCTGTTGATTTCGTAAAAAATCTTAAGAAAATGGGCAAAAAGATTAAAATTGTTCCAATTTTAACCGGTAATTGTGATTATCGTCTGATTTCGGATTTGATTGCAACATATTGGGAAAATTCGTCTTTTGTAATTTCTTCAGACTTGAGCCATTTTTATCCTCAGCAACAGTGCAGACAAATTGACACTTATACTGCAACTATAATAGAAACAGGCAAAATTAATTTTCTAGAAAATGCTCAAGCGTGTGGTGTTGTAGGAATAAAAGGGCTTGTTGATTTTGCAAATAATAATGATTGTACAATGATTCGTTCTGAGATGTATAATTCGGGTGATATTAGTAATGATAAAGAAAGAGTCGTAGGCTATGGCTCTTGGTTCATGTACACAGATACACGCAATGAATTTATTGAAAGGTATTGTCATGATTATGTTTTGGCAGCAGCAAGAGAAAGTATTTTGACAACTATTAATCAAGAAGAATATGTTCCACAGAAAATTCCAACCGTTTTAACACAGTTTGGTGCATCATTTGTAACTCTTAAAACCAATGGAAAATTAAGAGGATGTATCGGTTCTATTTATCCGACAAAGCCATTAATTTTGGATATTATTGACAATGCTAAAAATGCAGCGTTTCAGGATCCCAGATTCGAACCGCTAGCTATAGATGAGGTTAATAATCTGGAAGTTTCAGTTTCCGTATTGTCTGCAATTGAAAGAATACATTTTAAAGATGAGCGGGATTTATTATCTAAAATTTATCCGCATGGAATTATAATTATTGAACGTGATAAACGTGCAGTTTATCTTCCGGTTGTTTGGGAACAATTACCGGATAGGGAAATATTCTTGAACTCATTGAAAGAAAAAGCAGGTTTGCCACCGGAGTATTTCTCACGAACAATTGAAGCGTATAAGTTTGATGCGTCTTATATCACTGACGAAGCAGAAATGTAATATTAAACCTCCATAATTATGGAAGTCACAGATGTTGGTGAGACTGGGCTGAACCATGCAGATGCGGGTGGGTATTAGCCATTTGTAAGTAAATCCCCTTCCCAACCTTTCCTAATAAGGGAAGGAGTGTTGTCGCCCTAGTTATATCCTTGCCCCGTTAAATTTATTCCCAAAATCCTAGTTTATGAGCATTAAGTTCCCAATTATTGGCGGTTTTTATACTATATTCTAAATCTCTTTTTGGCGTCCAACCAAGAATTTTTTGCGCCTTATTGTTATCTGCTACTAATTTTGCAGGGTCGCCTTCTCTTCTTGGACAAACTTCCAACGGAATTTTTCTTTCTGTAACTTTTTCACATGCCGTAAATACATCTTTAACACTGTTACCATCATTAGTTCCTAAGTTAAAGAAATCGGTTTTGCCGCCATTATTCAAGTATTCAAGAGCTTTAATGTGCGCATCAGCCAAGTCTTCAACATTAATATAATCTCTAACGCAAGTTCCGTCAGGAGTATCATAATCATCACCAAACATTTTGAAAATTTGATTTTGGTCTGCTTTCAATACATTTGGTATAAGGTGAGTTTCCGGATTGTGCCATTCACCTATTCTTGCTTCAGAATCAGCGCCGGCTACATTAAAATAACGTAAGCGGACTGATTTTAGTCCATATGCCTTGTCGTAATCATCCATAATTCTTTCAACCATTAATTTAGAGTTACCATATGCATTAATTGGCAATTGAATGTGGTGTTCATCTATTGGAACATAATTAGGTTCACCATATGTTGCAGCAGTAGAAGAAAATACGATTTTCTTAACTCCGAATTCAAGCATTGCATTCAATAAATTGAGTGTTCCATAAACATTGTTATAGTAGTATTTTTGAGGATTTTTAACGCTTTCTCCGACTTGAGAATATGCTGCAAAATGAACAACAGCATCTATCTTATTTACAAGGAACACCCCTCTAATATCATCAAGATTTTTTAAGTTTCCTTGAATAAATTTTACATTTCCATGCTTTTTTAGAATATCTATTATTTCGGAATGTCCTAACTCCAAACTATCAAATATAATAATGTCTTTTTTTTGTTCTAAAAGAGCCATTGCTAAATGGCTGCCTATATATCCTGCACCACCTGTAATTAAAATCATTGGACAATCCTCCCTGCCTCTACATTGTATATTATAACATCTTTCAAAAATTCTTCTTCAAAAAGAATTGTATCAACCGAAGTTATAATTGTTTGTGTATCTTTTTCTATAGATTTTAATAAATAATTCTGTCTTGTTTCATCCAATTCTGCCAAAACATCATCAAGCAATAGAATTGGAGAATAACCGGTTTTGTTTTTAATTATTTCTAACTCAGATAGTTTTAGCGACAAAACCAATGTTCTCTGTTGACCTTGTGATGCGAATTTGACAGCATCCAGTCCGTTAATCTTAAACTCTATATCATCTCTATGCGGACCTACGCAAGATATTCTTCTTGCAATTTCTTCCGAGCGTCTTTCTGCAAGTTGTTGTTTTAAATACTCACTTATTTCATTAATTTCTGAACAAGGGCAAGTATAGTTTAAACTAAAAACTTCGGTTTCGCTAATGATTTCGTGCTTTTTTGCTGCAATTTCTTCTATTTCTTTTAGAAATTTCTTTCTTAGAAATATAATATTTGCTCCGGTTACGGACAATTGTTCATTAAAAATATCTAAAAGTGCATTGTCAACAAATTCGTTTTTTAGAAGATTATTTTTTTGAATCCTGATTTTTTCATACTTTGATAAACGCTCATCATAAGCAGGATAAACTTGCGAGATTGCTCTATCAAGCCAATCTCTTCTATCTTGTGGCGTTCCTCTTAAAAGGAGTAAATCTTTAGTTGAAAATAAAACGGTTTTAACAATAGTCTTGAAATTTTTTGGTGTTGTTTTAACTTTATTTACCTTTAGTTCACGCTTTTTATCTTGTGTATAACAATAATCAAGTTCAATTTCTGTATTATTTTTTTCAACGACTGCTTCTATTTCAAATTTATCTTCGTCCAATTGAATTAAATCAGATATTGTTGATGTTCTTGGACTTTTTAAATCAGATAAAAAATAAACACTTTCTAGGATATTGGTTTTGCCTTGCGCATTTTTGCCGATAATAAGAGTTTTCATGCTCCTAAAATCAAGCTCTATCTCGTGCAAATTACGATACTTCTTTAGCTTTAGCTTCTTTATCCTCATAGATAAAGTATAGCATAGAAATAGAGCATTACGTTTTAATTGTTATATGGCTTTAGTGACTTCTCTTAAGTATTGGCGAATTGCCGGAATTATCAACAAATCCGGTTCTTCTGAACAAAGTTCATCCAGCGTATTAACTCCTTTTCTTACACTACCTGTTTGAATGTATAAAAGCCCCAGCATGATTTTATCGTAAGGTGAAGTTGAGGATGAATATTCTTTGATTTTTGTTTGTGTAATACCTAAAGTCTTGTAGCATTCAGCTAAATTCAGATAATATTTGAAATTTAATCCATAGAGCTTTATTGCATCTTCATAACAAATTCTAGCCATGTCCGGATAGCCAATATAAGTATAAGTATCTCCCAAATTGTTTTTGAAAATGGCTGTTGCTTGAGTGTTAGGGCTTAATTGTATTGCAATTTTAAACTCTTGTATTGCAGCATAATATATTCGGTCTTTCAAATAATTTAAGCCGACATTGTTATGCAAAAAAGCGTCTTTTTCTGCATCAATAGTATATCTGTAAGGCTTTCTATAACCGGAACAGAGTATTATTACTGATAATAAAAATAAAGAAAATATTTTCTTCATCATAACAAATCTATTTCTAAACCTTCGTATGCAAAAATTGCGTCTTCTGAAGCGTATTCTTCTGCAAGCATGTCTAATTTCTCGTCATTGTAATTAGGGTCATAATGGAAGAATACCATTTTCTTGGCTCCGACTTGTTGTTTGCAATCCAGCGCCATTTCAAATGTGGAGTGACCATATCCTTGTTTTGGTACATAAATACTCAAATAATCTTCTGTTGAATATTGAGAATCGTGTATCAGTAAATCGCAGCCTTTTGCAAATTTGATAAGTTTTTTGTCACCTCCGGGATAACTTTCTTTGTCTGTTGCGTATACCAGCGTCTTACCTTTGTAAGCAATTTTATAAACGAAAACACCATTTTGCGGATGCGCATATGATTTATAACAAGTGACAACGACATCATTATCGGTATAATCACCTTCTTTAAGTTCATTTACCCTAATAACTGTTGGAACTTCGCTATCTTCTTTGAAAATAATATAATTAGTTTCATTCAAGTCAATGATTTTTAAATCAGAAGCGATATCGCCTAAATCAAGCGGAAAAGATTTTGTAAAAAGAATTTTAGAAAGTTCGTTTTCCAGTGTTTCGTTATAATTTACTCCACCTAGCATACTCATTTTAGTTGAAGATAAGTGAGATGGGCGGAAAAACGGAAATCCTTGAATATGGTCAAGGTGAATGTGGCTCAATAGAATGGAACATCTTACCGGTGTTCTATCTGAAAGTGTTGTCCCTGATTCAATGTACTTATGCATAAGCTCGTTCCCCAAGCTTATTAATCCGGTTCCGGCATCAAGTATGATTAAATGTTTGCCCGCATGAATTTCTACACAAGCTGTGTTACCGCCATATTTAAGAAAATCTTTGTTAGCTACAGGATAACTGCCTCTAACACCTCTGAATTTTATACTAAAAGTGTCTTTTTCTTCTTTTTTTGTGCAATCTGTAGCCTTACCGTTTGTCATTATTTATTTTTCCTTCCTAATTCAAAGCTTGCATTTCTATCGCTTTCTTCTCCGTACAATCTTTCTGAGCCCATAAGTCTGAGTTTAGAACGAGATTGTATATCTTTTAAATTTGTTTCTTTTAAATAAACATCAACCAATGTACGATTTTTATTTGAATTTATATTGATTACTCTAAAAGCATTCGGATATGTAACGAGCGATGGTGACGCTATAACAAGCATGTTATCGTCTTGTTTTATTTTCGTTGCATGGTAATGCCCTTGTAAAACAATTACAGGGTTTTCATGAGTTTTTAAAAGTTTTCTGACTTCGTATTCATTTAGCATTTTATGATTAGGACTAGAAAATGGTTCTATTATTGGAACATGGGAACAAACAATTACAGTATCATCTTTATGTTCTATAAGCTCTTGTTCCAGCCATAAAAATTCTTTATTGTTAATTTCGCCATTAGAAGTCAATTTATAATCAATAATAGAATCCAGACAAATTACTCTAAAACCTTTCTTTGGTGTGAAAGCATAATAAATATTTTTCTGGTTCATATTATCGTTTGCATTAGCCAAAACTTCAATGAATTTAGACTTTGTTAAAGGTCCGTCAATACTAATATCATGGTTGCCATCAATTGCATACCAAGGGTAAACTAATTTATTAACGTGTTCAGTAAATTTCTCAAGCTCGCTGACTTTAGGCTTATTGACTAAATCTCCTGTAAACATTACAAAATCGTATGGTCCTGATGTATTAATTTGAAAAACAACATCATCTAATAAGTCACCGGATTTTTTTAGAAATTTATATGAAGTATTGTCTTCAAAAGAAGAAAAATGTGCATCGCTCACTTGTGCAATTCTTAAATTATTATTAGCAGCAGTACATACTTGTGAACCAATTGCACAAGCAATCAAGCTTGTTAGTGTAAAATTAACAATCTTCGAAAAAAATGATTCTCTTTTCTTCTTATAACGTTTCATATTTCTTTATTTATAATAATCTATTTCTGTTTATCAAGTCAACTTTATGTATAAAATTAACAGTCAGGATAGTTGAATAGAGTTTGTATTAGTGATAAATTTTATTTCAAAGAGGAGTTTATAGAGATGAAAATACTTTTTGTAATTGATAAAATTGAGCTTAAATATTTTGAATTTAATAATCTTGTCACAAATTTTTGGATAATAAAAGAATTCTTAGATAGAGGTAATGAAGTATTTATTACGACTATTCCAAATCTATCTTTAAAAGCAGACAAGGCTTTTACAAAATGCTATGAAACATTTTCTGATAAAGGTAATATTTTTTATAAAGATGTAAAAATAGAACGTGAAATTGATGATTTTGAACTCGTAATGTTTAGACCTGATCCTCCGGTTGATATTGATTACATAAATGCTACTTATATTTTTGATTTTGTTACAAAACCACGTGTTATCAATTCTCCACGTGCAATTCGAGATTTTAATGAAAAACTTCATAGTGTTTATTTTAAAGAACTTATGTCAGAAAATATCGTGACAGCTTCTTTGAAAGAAATTGAAGACTTTTTGGCTATAAACAAACAAATTGTTTTGAAACCGTTAAACAGATGTTTTGGTTCCGGTGTAATGTTTTTGTATGATGGAGATCCTAATACAAGAACAATTATCAATACAATGACAAATAATGAAACTACGCTTGTAATGGTGCAAAAATTCTTATCAGGAGTTAAGAATGGTGATAAACGAGTCTTAACTCTCGGTGATAAAGTTCTTCCATATGGTATAAAGAAATTGCCTACAACAGATGATTTTAAATTTAATACGCACAATGATAGCTTTATTTGTGGAGCCGAATTAACTCAAGATGAAATGAATAATTTTACACGAGTTGCAAGACAATTGAATTCAATGGGAATTCCAATGGCAGGTTTAGATGTTATTGATGGTAGAATTATAGAAGTTAATGTAACAAGTCCATGTTATTTTATTAAAGAAATTAATAATTTGTATGGAATACACTTAGAAAGAGATATTTGCGATTTTCTATTGACAGGTACCTTGTTATCATTAAAAAAATAGTGTATAATTCAATTATATGATGGATATTATCTATATAGTGTCCGTTGTATATTATGAATTAAGATAGATGTAAGTTAAATAAGAAGGATTATTATGAAAAAAAGGATTCTAATTGCATTAAGCGTATTGATATGTACAATGACTATACCTTTTGTTGAAGCAAGAACAACTGTTACACCAGCTTTGGCATCTGCAATAAAACTTTATAAAGCTAAAAATTATTCACAATGCTACAATTCATTGCAAACTGTTGTGAAGAAAGATCCTTCAAATGCTTTGGCTTATTATTATTTAGCTATGACTTCCGCTCAAATCGGAAAAAGAGAAGAGGCAATTACAAATTATTCAAAGGTAATTTCTCTTTCTCCTAATTCTCAGCTTGGTAAATATGCAACAAAGGGTAAAACTTGTATAGAATCTCCGGAAAACTGTCATGCTGATGTTAAAACTGAAGAATTGTCTGCTGAAGAAAAGTTCATCAGAAGCGGCTATGGTTCCGGTTTCTCTCAAGAAGCAAGAGGTGATTATGAGAAGAAAAAAATAGAAAACCTTATGAGAGAAATGAATAGAAATAATGGTGTTGAACCTCAAAAATTTAAAGAATACAAAGATTTTTCCGGAGAAGTTCCTACAAATGATGAAATTGTTGCAGCTTTGAGAACTTTGCAGAGAGCTGGTTTGTCTGATATTATTTCCAATAACAATAATATTTCTGAATTATCTTTGTTGACAGGAAATTCTAATAACAATCAACAAGATGATATTTTTAACTTGTTAACTGGTGCGAATGGTTCATCTAAGTTAAGTCCGCAAGTAATACAGTCACTATTGACAAATCAAATGTCAGTTGGGTTTTAAGAAAGAGAGAAGATGAAATTTAATACAGTTAGATTTGGCGAAATAGATATTGATGAAAACCGTATTTTTGAATTTGTTCTTCCAATAATAGGGTTTGATACGCTAAAAAAATTCGTTATATTAGAACCGGGAAAAGAAACGCTTTTCAAATGGCTGCAATCTGTAGATGACCCTACGCTTGCATTTCCAATAATTTCTGTATCTACGTTGAATATAGATTATTCTATTGATTTGCCTGATAATGTTGTAGATATGTTAGAAGTAACTTCTGTAGAGAGTTTGCTAGTAATGAATATTACATCAATCCCTCAAGATGATCCAAAAGCGACAACAATAAACCTTTTGGCTCCGTTGATATTTAATGTTGATACACAAAAAGCCGGTCAAATCGTATTATCCGGTTCCGGATATGATATCAGTTACCCAATGTTTAAAAATAACTAAAAAATTATATTTCAGAGATTAATTAGTTCATGAAAATTTTTAAGGAATAAAATGCTCGTAATTACTAGAAAAAATGGTCAAAAGATAATGATAAACGACAATATAGAAATAACTATTGTCGAGGCGAAAAATGGCGTATGTAAGGTAGCAATTAAGGCTGATAAAGATGTAAAAATTTATAGAGAAGAAATTTATTTACAAATCAAATTAGCTAACCTTATTGGTAAAAACGCCGAAACATCATCTGTTGATTCTGTTTCTGATTTAATCAAGGGTGGTTCTGTTCTGAATGATAAATCAGCTTCAAATCCTACTATGGATGAAGAACTTATTGTTGATGAAAGTAATAAATCTGCAAAAAATTCAATAAGAATTAACAAGAAAAATGCAAATTCCTAATGAGAAAAAAATTTTCTTTTTTTATGAGGATAGTTCTTCTATAAAAATCGCTCCGAATTCTATTGAGCATGCTTATTTAGCGATTATAAATGAAGAACTGGATGTTGCTATGAAAATTTTTTCTCAAATTGATTCTCCAAGAGCTTTTTGGGGTAAAATTTTGGTTGATATTCTAAAAGGGTATTTACCTGAGTTTCCGACTTATTTTCAAATAAGGAATTTTTTTGAAATTGATTTGGATATGCTTTTAAAAAATGAAAAAATATCATATGTTGAACAAGTTTTGGGTTCGCTTGAAATTTTAGCTGCAATAAATCAAGAAATTTTTAAGTATACTGCGAGAGTTATGTATGTAAACAGGCTGTATTCAGCGGCATTAAAGTATATGAATAAATCTAAAAAAATATATTATAATGATGCCGAACTTCATTTTATGCTTGCAAAATACTATTTGCATGTAAATGATTATGAACAAGCTTTGTTTTATACAGAAGAGTGTCTTAAACTAATTCCGGATTATTATCCGGCGCATATGATGAAACAACAAATTGATGAAATTTTAGTTTAATAGTATAATTTTGATTATGAATAACAATTTTTTAGGTAATCAAGGGAATAATTTTTTTGCGGATAGTGTAAGTGATAATTTTTTTGAAGATAATCACTTTGTTTCAGATAGCTTTAATCAAGAGCATTCAAGGCGCTTGAATGATTATGACTACAATATTTTAAAAGAAGATGCGTATAAAGAAGTTAGTGACGAGTTATTTAAGTTAGAATATAAAATATCTAAAATAGAAGAAGAATTAAAACAAATAGATGCACAAATTCAATCTGCACGAGATATATCAGATTATGATACGGTAGAATACTATATAAATCGTAAAAAAATATTGCAAGAAGATTTGCAAAATTTGTCAGAAATTTACAATGAAAAAAGCTTGTCGGCAAAAATTTCCGGAGGTTTATTTGGTGTATTTTCACCAATGATTAAATCTTTTGTAACTCAAACGAAAAAATCAGCTTCCGGATTTAAAGATTTTGTAATTTCTATGCTACCTTCAAAGTTTTCTTCAGTTCTGGAAATTAGGCAATCACTGAGTAAACTTGAAAATATAAATAAAAGTGTTGATGAACTTATGACCTTGCAAACACCTTATGGTGAAGCTGGTGATAAGTATGAACAGCTTTCAAAATATATTACAAGAGCAAATAATATTCAGGCACAGATTGCTAAATCTTTAAAATAGTTACTTTCTAAATATTTTTATTTGTGCTAAAGTTAATCTATTATGAATAGAAAACCAATTATTGCAGTCGTAGGACGACCAAACGTAGGAAAATCAACATTTGTTAACAGGCTTGTAGGACGCAGGCAGTCTATTGTAGACGATATGCCCGGAGTTACAAGAGATAGAATTTATTTTGACGTAGAATGGCAAAATAAAAAATTTACTGTAATTGATACTGGTGGTATTGTTCCAGGCGATGGAGATGATATTATGTTATCAATTTATGACCAAGCTAAAATTGCTTGTGAAGAGGCTGATAAAATAATCTTTATAGTAGATGGTATAGAGGGTACAACTCCTGTTGATATGGATATTGCAAATATTTTGCGTCAGTCAGGAAAGCCTGTATTTTTGGCTGTAAATAAAGTAGATTCGCATAACCAAATTACTATGATTAATGATTTTTATTCTTTAGCTGTAGGTGAGCCGATTGCAATTTCAGCACTTCATGGCTCTGGTGGTGTCGGAGATTTGTTGGAAGAAATCACAGAAGATTTTTCAACCGAGATTGAAGATGCAGAAGACAATACTATAAAACTTGCAATCGTTGGACGACCAAATGCAGGCAAGTCTTCTATTGTTAATGCTCTACTTGGTGAAAAAAGAGTTATTGTGTCAGATGTATCAGGAACTACAAGAGATAGTATTGATTCTTACTTGAATTTTGAAGGTCAAGATTATGTGATTATTGATACAGCCGGTATTCGTAAGAAAGCAAAAGTTGATTACGGTGTAGAAAAGTTTGCTGTAGATAGAGCTATTCGTTCCATTAGAGAATGTGATGTTGCTTTGATGGTTATTGATGCTACTGAGGCTATAAATGGAATATCTGACCAAGACAAGAAAATTGCATCAATTATTACAGAAGCCGGTAAAGGTATGGTAATTGCGATAAATAAGTGGGATTTGATTGAAGATAAAAAATCTAATACGATTAATAAGTTTGAACAAAAGATTGCGAATGAAATTCCATTCTTGGATTATGTTCCTAAAATTTATATTAGTGCGGTTACACATCAAAGATTAAACAGTATTTTTACTAAAGTTTTAGATGTTCAAAAAGAACGTTCTAAGCGTATTGCAACCGGATTGTTGAACAAAGTTATTAATGAAGCTTATGCTCTTAATCCGCCTCAAACAATACGTAATAAGAGATTGAAAATTATGTATTCTACACAAGCTGCTGTAAAACCGCCAACGTTTATTTTGTTTGCAAATAATGAGGACTTGATGAAAGACCATTACAAGCGTTATATGGAAAATAAATTGCGTGAAGCATTTGGTTTTACAGGAACTCCTGTTCGTATTTCAATTAGAACAAGAAGTGAAAAGAAAAAATAATGACGTTAGAAGAAACATTGATTTATTCAAATGTGCAAGTCCAAATTGATAAAGCTGCAAAAAAATACCGTAATAAAAAAATTTTGATATACGGAACAGGTTTATTAAGTCAAAAAATCTTTCAAAATTATGATTTGTCATCGTTAAATATTGTTGGAATTGTGAATATAAAGTATGGTTCAATTCCTAATGATAATTTTGCAGATAGCAGATGTGTTGAGTTAAAAGATGTATTAAATAAGTCTTTTGATGTTGTTTTGGTAGCAAATGAAGATTTTAGATTTTTTAGAAATCAATTGCAGAATTATTTATTTAAAAATAATTATCAAAAACGAGTTAAAATAAAACCTTTGATAGTGTTAAAAGAAAAACCGTTATTTATAATGGATAAAATATTTGAGCTATTATATCTATTTTCTGTTTCTGAGAAATTGGTTAATAATGTTGCAAATTTTATTGCAATGGTTAATTCTTTTTGGATTTTTGATTTAAGAAAAAGAGAAAACAAAAGAAAGCAGCTTGCCAAAAAGTATTGTACCCAAATTTATGGTTTTCAGGTTTTACAATTTGCTGAAACAGTAGGTAAAAATTTTTGGTGCGGCGGATTTTCGAATGTTACACGCAATACAGTGCTTGGGAATAATGTTCATTTTAGCGGAATGAATATTCAAGGTAAAGGACTTGTAAAGATAGGTAGTTACTTTCATTCCGGTAAAAATTGTATGATTATATCTGATAATCACAACTATGATTTTGGTGCTTCAATACCTTATGATAACAAAATCTTAGAAAAGAGTGTAGAAATTTCAGATTTTGTGTGGATTGGAGCAAATGTATTATTACTCCCCGGAACTAAAATCGGTGAAGGTGTGATTATTCAAGGTGGTAGTGTTGTACATGGTGCAATCCCTCCTTTAGCAATCGTTGGTGGAAATCCAGCCAAAGTGTTTAAATTTAGAAATGCAGAACATTTTAATAATCTAAAGCAAGCAGGAAAATTTTATTAGAATGTCATTACGAGCGGGAGCGAAGTAATCCAGACGTCGGTTTAGTAGTATGACTTTACTCCAAAAATTAATTGAACGCTACAGAATGGATTGCCACGAAAATTTTTGAAGTGATAATCAAGACTACTAAATAAAAGTCTTAATTTTCTCGCAATGACGCTGTACTAGTGTTTTTTTTCTACATTATTCAGATATCTTAAATACCTTAATTTCTCCGGCATTCAAGTCTGTATGAAGTTCGTGTCTTATTATTTTATAATTATCGCTTCCACAAATTTTTTCAATTTTAGATTTTTTGTTAATCATGCTATCTTTAACACTTATTTTATTTTGTGGATTTTTAAAATCTAAATTTCCGATAACAAGAATTGATTCATTATTAAGGCTTCGAGAGTATGCAAAAACTTTGTTGTTATGTGTTTTATAGCTTACAAAATTATCGTTTGTTACTAAATCAATGTTATCGTTTCTAAATTGTAATGCCGCTTTAAAGTTCTCCAATATTTTCTCATTGTGTCCATCTGGTTTGCGTGAAAAATTAAAGATATCTAATTTTCCTCTGTGTACAAAATAATAATCGTCGTCGGTTTCAGTTTTTGAAGCTTTTGTGTTTGCCCAAGGATAGATATAAGTATCTCCGCTAAAGAACCCGTCTATGCAGTAAGGGTTGAAAGGTAAAGTTGCTTCTAACCAAGATATCATTATAGAGAAGTTTTCACCATGCAAAACTACCGGACTAACTTCGTCATGTGTTGTAAAACTCATAATTACACTTTTGGGCGCTTTATATGAATTTAAAAGTTTTTGGTTGAATTTTACATGTTCTATAAATTCTTCGGCATTCCAATCTTTTAGATTGAAGAAACTTCCATAATATCCGTCAAATCCGGCTTGAAGAAGTCTATCGTACGGTGTGAATTCAGCATACTTGCTTGGCGGTTCTCTCCAAGAATCAGAGGCTTCTGCAAGGAACATGAACTCGGGATCATGCTTTCTTGTATATTTAATAATTTCTTCCCAAAATGCAGACGGTTTAATAGTTGCAACATCGGCACGAATACCATCTGCTCCAATTTTTAATACCAAATCAACAAATTTTTTATGTGCATCTAGTACATCTTGGTTAAGTTTTTTGTTATTTCCTGTTTTTAATAATCTTACATCTGTCCAGTCTGTTGGTACAATTGAACTAAGTCTATCATCCTTGATGAATAATTCCGGATGAGTTAGGAATAAATCATAAGCGCCGCAACTTGGAAGGTCAATAATTACTCTAATATTTCTTTTGTGGCATTCTTCAACGAATTTTTTAGCTTGTTCTATGTCGGTTAATTTAGAATTTTTATCGACAAGCTGTGGATTTATGCTCCAAAAATCTTCAGCCGCATAAACAGAACCGGCTGTTCCTAAAGCTTTTAATCTTCCAACTGGAGTAATCGGCAGAACATGAAGCGTATTAATTCCAAGTTCTTTTATTTCATCAAGTCGGTCGATGGCATTAATAAAATTTCCGCTTTCTTCATTCTCATCAATAATTTCGTTACCATTTGTATCTTTTGCGTTAAATATTCTCAAATTTATTCCGCATATATTCGCCTTATTAGTTAGAAATAGCGTTCTCAAATCATTATTTTCATTTGCAAAAACAGAACCACTGCATAGAATAAGTGCTAATGCAAAACAAGAAATTTTTTTCTTCATATTCCCCTCCTATTTGATATTAGCAAATAAAAAGAGGGGTGTAAATAAATATCTTAATAATCTTCTTTCATTCTTTCAGAAAGATTTTTAATGCGGTCTTCTAATCTTTTTATTATATTAGCGTCATTTAATTCTTTTAATAAATCATTTCTTGTACCATAAGCTTCAATAGAAGATGCATTCAGCATCATTTTAGGATGTAAAATATTTACAACTAAATATGCTTTTCCATCATTATTAATGTCTTTTTTAATTGATAAAGAAACGGCTTTTGCATAGATATCTTTATTAGTGTTTGCAAAATCTTCTGCAAAATCTCTAAAATAGCCTTTATCCGGAATTTCTTTTTCAACTCTGCTTTTTAGAGTTTCAACTGTTTTTTTTAAAGAATCACTAAGGTTCATAACAATATCCTTTCCAGAAATTTTTGCCTTATTTATGTTATTTAAGTTGTTAATTTTTGTCATTTGTTGCTCCTTGTTACCGTACTTTTCCTTCTTTAAAGTTTTTCTTTAAGTCATTCAATCGAGCTTCGTTTTTATCGTGTAGTTCTTTCATATTTTCTTCCGATAATATCGGATTAAATTTGGAAGGTAATTTTGGCTTATTCGCCGGTAGTCCAAGTTCAATTCTATTATAGTAATTATAACATGCTTCCAGATAATTATTATATTCGGAGTATTCTTCCGGTGAAAGCTTCGATATTACATCTTTAAAATCATTGAACAGTGAGCCTAGTGTATTTTTGCCTTGCCTCAAATCATATGCAATATGTTCGTATTCTCCAATTTTATTTGTTTCTTCGCCACGGAACTGAATTTCGCCGAGTGTACCATTTTTGAAAACAACATTCATTTGTGCAGTTCTATAGCCAGATGATTTAATTGATTTTGGTAATTCATCTCCATTCTGTGCTCTCAGAACTTCTTCTGGACTTGTATAACCTGTATTGGTATATAAATCCTTACCGATATCAGCTCTTGTATATACGATACCATTCTTATCGTTAAGACTTAAAAGTTTTTGTATTGCAAATGTTTGATCAACTGTAAATTCAGGTAATCCATATATACCAGTATAGTTATTAACTTGTAATACTTCTAATGGTTCAATGCTATCATCTGTTTTTAATCGCTCAATTAGTGCATTATCGGATAAAAGCCCCGTTCTTTCAATTTGTTCTATGCTAAGTCCTCTATCTATCATCAAGAATTTAGCCATTGATAACAACAATTCATTAACAACTTCAGATGTTCTTTCTTTGACAAGTGGTCTGGTAAATTGTTCAAACAAATAGAAGCCTTCGAGCTTTTTAGCGTCTGAGTCAAATTTTTCTTCATAGATGTATTTTTTCAACAATTCTTTTTGTTCAGCTGTCAATGGTTTATTATCGACTTTCATATTGTTTATGCGGTCTGTAATTTCTTTGTCGCTTAATTTTCTTAAATTTTTGGTTATAATTCTGGCACCAACAGCATCTCCAATCCATGATTTTGCATCATTATAGTCAAGATGTCCTTTCTTTCTTAAACCTTTTTCAAGCTTAGGTTCAATTGAGGCAGCACCTTTTGATCTTGTGCTTAAATTTTTAACGGTTGAAAGCTTGTTTTCTCCAAATGTATTTTTAGCTTGTTCAACGCATGGAGCAAGCGCTTCTTTGTATTCGTTTGCCAAATGAATAGAAGTCGTACCTAATTCTGCCTTAATTTTAGTAGGCATAGGTACACCTTCTGAAACTCCATCTGGTAGATTGACATCAAGTGTTTTGTTGCCATTATCAAAACGTGTTTCATTTATTGGCATTTCTATTTCAACTTTTGGAGTGTAATTTGTAACTTGAGCATGCGGTAATGCTTCATTAATCTTTTCAGAAATTGCTTGTCCTGCTTTTTCTATAATTTCTTCATTGGTTAATTTGCCTGCATATTCTTGAATAATACCGTTAACTATTTCCGGATATTGCTTTTGTATAGGCTCTAACTTTTTAGCCTCTTTTGAGCTTAATGTGTTTTTGACAATACCATCAGGAGTCAATTCAATATCCGTAAATACGTTCAAGCTTACAGGAATTTCTTTACCTTCCGCAAGAAGTTTTCTTATTTCTGCATCTTTTGTAGCGTCAGTTGCTTTAAATCCAAGCTTGTAATAAAAACCCATATTTGTTAGTTTACCGTCTGGTGACATCATTGGGCTAGCAGTTGCGACTACTCTGCCTTCTGCTCCAAGCTCATTACTAAGCTTAACTAATTCTTTGATTAATTTACTTCCAACACCGGCTCCGGAAATGTTGGATTTAAGTCCTTCAAAATGTAAAACTTTTTGACCGTTAATTTCTCTTAAATCATAATTTACAACTCCGGCTTGTTTGCCGCTAATGTCTTGAAGCTCTAAAACACCACATTGATTAGGAACACTTTCATTTTTTTCTAGTTTAAATTCTGTGTTCTTGTTATCAGTTTTTTGTGTTGCAATCTCAGAAGGATTTGTCTTAACTGCCGTATTTTCAGCAACCGTTTCAACTTTTTGAACATTTTCAGCTGTTTTTGCTTCAATAGGTTTATCCGCAGGTTTATTTATTTCAATTTTTTGATAACATTCTGCAACTTTTTCGAGCATAGCAGTTGTCAAAGAATTAACATCTTTAAATTTACCCAAAGGAATACCTTTTATGTCAACTGTGTACATGGTACCTTTTGGCGCTTTAATTTCTTTTATATTCCAATCTTTTATGCCTGAATTTTTTATTGCGTCTTCAATTTTAGTTCCTGACATCGTAGTAGTATGTGCTTTTGCGCCGAGCATGTATTCTAATACATGGTTCATTATTTTTATTTTTGGTAAAAAAGAACTTTGTTCAGTTAGAGCATCTTTTACACTAGTTCCGTCTGTAGCTATTTCCAATGCAGAAAACATGCCGATTTCACTGCCAAGTGCTCCACCTTTTGATAATAATTTTGTTGAAAGTTGTTTTCCGTGTTCTATTAAATTTTTTGCAAATTGTTCACCACTAATACTTGTGTGCGAAACAGCACCATAAGTTTTTGTTGTTCCTCCTTTGAAAAGATTTTTTGTTAAACCTAATTTACCTAAACTCTTGCCGACTTCTTGCGCAATTGGAGCTCCAATATATGCACCAAAGTAAATATATTTGGCAGAACCCTTAGTGCTTTCTTTAAGTTCTTCTGTATTGATTCCACTTTTGCTGGTAACTTGGTTCAAGAGTGTTAGCCCTGTATCTGCTGCTAACGTTCCGCTTGTCATTGCAAATTTAATGCCTTGTTTAACAGCTTCACTACCATATTTTGTTATAAGTGTTTTTAATACATTCGCTGCAGCACCTTCTGCAATCGCTTCAACACGAGCAAGCGCAGCAAGAGCTGGTGAGCGAGTAACTGCAATTGATATGATTGTAATAGCTGCTAATTTAACCATGCTTCCGGTTGCTTTAGCGTCTGCTATTTTTTCAGATAAAGCATCCGGAGTGAAATCAACGTTAAAAATTTCTTTATATTGTTGATTGTAGTTATCTTTTATTTCATCAAAACTTTTGCCGTCTAAGATTGTTTCATTAATTTTTTTAGAATCTGCAATAAGAGCGTTCAATGTTTCAATAGTTTTTGAAGAATTACCAATGACATCTTTCAGAACTAGATTTGCCGCCTCAGTTTCGCTGCCAAAATATTCTTTCATAAGATTATTTGCATTAACTAAATGTTCAGCCGGATTGAATCCATCGCCGGAAGTTCCGCCATGACTTAGAGCTGCTTGTGTACTTTCGTATAGTTCAATTTCTTTTTTAGCTTCATTCAGAATATTTAGCTTTTTTCCCATAATTTGGGCATTTTGATATTGTTCTGTGGTCGCTTTAAATTTTTCGCCCATTGCACTAGAAAAACGAAGTTCAGTTTGATTTTTAAACCCTTCAAGATATATTTCAGGATTCTTTTGCATTACAATCTGTGGTTGTTTAAGTTTTTCAGCTCTTTCGATATTTGGTTCTAGTTGTTTAACCATTTCATAAAAATTTTGATAATCTTCTGTTGTGCCATCACCAACGTATTTGTTGTATATATTTTTGCAAGCTGTGTATAATTCACCACTTCCGGCATTGATAGCAGCACCAATGTCATCTAATATTCCCATTGATTCTAAACCTGTTTTTATATTTAGACTTGTTTCAATATAGTGGCTTAATACAAAATCTCTGATGTTTACATCTTGTTTTGCACGTTCTGACATTTCAACATCGTGCTTTTCTATTTTTTCAGTTTCAGAGTTTCTATTAACGTTATATTGTTTTAAATAAGCTTTTTTGAAATCAGAATATGATGGCAGAATGCTATAAGATAGACCCTCAATAACTTTGGGTTGTTTTGCTCGTTCTTGTTCTTGTTTGTAAGCTTTTTTTACAGCATTTTCAATATCTTCTGCTGTAAATTTTTTGTTTAAATTTGTTCCTATTGTATAATAATATTTTGTTGAAGTAGTGTTTATATCAATTTTCTTAAACTTGTATTCCCCATCAGGATAATATGCGATAACTTCTGTTCCGCCATCTTTATATTTTGTTGTAATAATATTTCCGCCATCTTCGCCGAGAGTTTGGCTAGTGGACTCAATTAACTCAGATGCGTCTGATAAATTTTTTAAAAAGCCGGATATATCGACATTTTTAACACCTGTTATGCTTGTAAAAATAGTTAATGCAACTTTATTTTCACCTTCTGTGAGGACTTTATCTTCGCCTGCAAAATCTTGCAAACTTTTTTCTAATTCGCTAAGTTCACGAGATTCTAGAGTACCATCTTTATTCACATCGTATATGTCAAAAATATTTCTAAATTTGGCTTCTATTTGGTCACGACGAACTCCATGCTTAATTTCGTTAAGCTTTTTATCACCATTATTATTTTGTAAACTAAAATCGCCGAATCCCATCTTACAGAATTTTCCTTTCCACAGATGTATTATCGGCATAATTTTGAAAAACTTTAGCTTTTATAAAACAATCTTTACATATTTTAACAAAATGCAAGTTAAAATAGAGCTATTCCTTTATCTGGAACACACATTTAACGCAATGAGCTTTTGGTTGCAAAACAAGATTATCTTCTAAATCATACATTTTTGCAATTCTTGTTACAAGCGGTTCTCCGCACATTGGACATCTTAAATTCGTTTCGTGATTCAGAATTCTTGTTCTTAAGTTTTCAATAACTTCATCATTCACAGATTTAAAACGATATTCTCTTTCGTGCTCTTTTAATTCTTTAGGAGAACATTTTAAAACGCGAGCTAATTGCTGACGTTGAGTTACTGATAAAAATAATTCTTTACCAGATTCAATGTCTTCTAATATTTCTAATTTAATATTAGTCTTGTTTGCTAAACCCGTTATTGATAAACCGGCTTTTTCTCTTCTTATTTGTATAAATTCAGCTAAACTTTCCATAGGTTTATTTTAACATTTATATATAATATGGCAAGAATTAAAAATTGTTTTATTATATGATGTTGTCATGAAATTTTTGTCGTGTATTAAAAAAATCTGTAAAAAAATGAAAACAAATTAAGTTTTTATTTTAAAAAACGCCAGTATTCATCGTAGTTTAAGCGAAAATAAAAATTACTTGTAAATAAATGTAAAATCAACACTTGATTTTAAAATTTTTTCAAATTATAATGAAAGAACGCGGTGCGAAACAAAGCAGAGCGTAAAGAAAATTGATTTACACCGGTGCCAACAGCAGCCGAATGAACGGAAGGGCACCACCGTAAAAGCCGAAATATATTATTAGCACTTTTAAAATTAAAATTAGTATCTTCAGAAATCGAGAGTTTGTATGTAACGGTTTTGTTAAGATTTGTAACAAGTTAAAAACAAAGCGGTTGACTTTAAAACTTGATGAGATAAGATAGAAGATGTTCGGAGAGGAAACCTCCGGTACTAACAAAAGCGAAGTTTTTCGCAATCTGAGGAATTGAGTAATCAGATGGTTGGTGCAAACCAAAAACCCTTATTTTGAATATAAATAGCAAATAAAGAGAAGTAAGAAAAATTGAAAAGTTTGAACCTGTAAAGGTAAATATTTTGAACTTTGACAACAGAATAATTAAAGACGAATAAACTTGTTAATTCGTAAAGAATGATAGGACAACAAAAAGAAGTTCGAGCAGTTCTCAGCGATGAGAACGATGGACATAAACTTTCTGACAATGGAGAGTTTGATCCTGGCTCAGGACGAACGCTGGCGGCGTGCTTCATACATGCAAGTCGAACGAGAATCTCTAGCTTGCTAGAGAGGAAAGTGGCGGACGGGTGAGTAATATGTAGAGAATCTGCCCTAGAGCGGGGGACAACAGCTGGAAACGGTTGCTAATACCCCATATGAGCGTACCTGCAATGGTATTCTTGAAAACTCCGGTGCTCTAGGATGAGTCTGCATCTGATTAGCTAGTTGGGGGTGTAATGGACCACCAAGGCGACGATCAGTAGCTGGTTTGAGAGGATGATCAGCCACAATGGGACTGAGACACGGCCCATACTCCTACGGGAGGCAGCAGTAGGGAATTTTGCGCAATGGGGGAAACCCTGACGCAGCAACGCCGCGTGATTGATTAAGCCCTTCGGGGTGTAAAGATCTGTCAGTGGGGACGAAACTTGACGGTACCCACAGAGGAAGCATCGGCTAACTCCGTGCCAGCAGCCGCGGTAATACGGGGGATGCAAGCGTTGTCCGGAATCATTGGGCGTAAAGAGTTCGTAGGTGGTTTGTTAAGTTTGGTGTTAAATGCAGAGGCTCAACTTCTGTTCGGCATCGGATACTGGCAGACTAGAATGCGGTAGAGGTAAAGGGAATTCCTGGTGTAGCGGTGAAATGCGTAGATATCAGGAGGAACATCGGTGGCGTAAGCGCTTTACTGGGCCGTAATTGACACTGAGGAACGAAAGCCAGGGTAGCAAATGGGATTAGATACCCCAGTAGTCCTGGCCGTAAACGATGGATACTAGGTGTTGCGGGTATCGACCCCTGCAGTGCCGTAGCCAACGCGTTAAGTATCCCGCCTGGGGAGTACGCACGCAAGTGTGAAACTCAAAGGAATTGACGGGGACCCGCACAAGCGGTGGAACATGTGGTTTAATTCGAAGCAACGCGAAGAACCTTACCAGGGCTTGACATCTAACAAACACTTGTGAAAGCGAGTGGTGCTCTTCGGAGAATGTTAAGACAGGTGGTGCACGGTTGTCGTCAGCTCGTGTCGTGAGATGTTGGGTTAAGTCCCGCAACGAGCGCAACCCTCGTCGTTAGTTGGTATTAATGGTACACTGTTAATAACCTCTCTAGCGAGACTGCCGGTGATAAACCGGAGGAAGGTGAGGACGACGTCAAATCATCATGCCCCTTATGCTCTGGGCTACACACGTGTTACAATGGCTGGTACAATGAGTCGCCAACTTGCGAGAGTGAGCAAATCTCTAAAAGCCAGTCTCAGTTCGGATTGCAGTCTGCAACTCGACTGCATGAAGTCGGAATCGCTAGTAAACGCAGATCAGCACGCTGCGTTGAATACGTTCCCGGGTCTTGTACACACCGCCCGTCACACCATGGAAGTCGACCACGCCCGAAGTACGTGAGCTAACCATTTGGAAGCAGCGTCCTAAGGCAGGGTTGGTGACTGGGGTGAAGTCGTAACAAGGTAGCCGTACCGGAAGGTGTGGCTGGATCACCTCCTTTCTAGGGATTATGAAAGTGCAAGTAACTTGCTTAAAATAAGCTTTCTATTCCAGGTCGAAGCTTTTGAAGCTATGTAGTACATCTATCATTCACTGCATAGTGGAGGCTCAGAGTTAATAAGTTGTCTTTAGTTATTTTGTTACCAGAGTTCGAAAGAGTCTGGTCGTACATTGAAAATTGCATAAGATATAAGCGTATATCATATCAGTGATATAAGTAAAGTATTAGAAATAATATAACTGTTATCAAAAAAAAAAATAAATGATATAACGTAATCATCAATGAAATAACTAAATGTAGTGAAGAGTGAAAAGTGATGAGTGAGTAGAAAGAAATTTTCTGTTCACAGTTCACATCTCACAAATCACTAAATATTAGGTAAAGCTACAAAGAGCTAATGGGGAATGCCTTGGTACTGACAGCCGATGAAGGACGTGTAAAGCTGCGATAAGCTTCGGGGAGTTGCTAAAAGACCTTGATCCGAAGGAATCCGAATGGGGAAACCCTGCGAAGTTAAAACTTCGTAACTCACAAGTGAATACATAGCTTGTGTAGAGGAAAGCCTGTGAACTGAAACATCTTAGTAACAGGACGAAGAGAAAATAAACCAATGATTCCGAGAGTAGCGGCGAGCGAAATTGGAAGAGCCTAAATTGTACGTACGTGATAGCCTGCAAGCGTTGTGCGTATGAAGTTGTGGGACTTACATCATATTTTGCAGAATATGGACTAAGTTACAAAGTTATTTATTAGTTAAAATCAACTGGGAAGTTGTGCCATAGAGAGTGATAGCCTCGTAAACGACAATAAATAATCTTAGGTAAGTATCCCGAGTAAGGCGGGGCACGTGAAACCCTGTCTGAATCCACCGGGACCATCCGGTAAGGCTAAATACTAGTCAGTGACCGATAGTGAACGAGTACAGTGATGGAAAGGCGAAAAGAACAGTGAGAAGCTGAGTGAAATAGACCCTGAAACCGTTAGCTTACAACCAGTCAGAGCACAATCAATTGTGTGATGGCGTGCCTGTTGAAGAATGAGCCGGCGAGTTATTTTTTGTTGCGAGGTTAAGGAGATAATATCCGGAGCCATAGGGAAACCGAGTTTGAATAGAGCGTTAAGTAACAAGAAATAGACCCGAACCTTGGTGATCTAACCTTGACCAGGATGAAGCGTGGGTAACACTACGTGGAGGTCCGAACCAACCGATGTTGAAAAATCGGTGGATGAGTTGAGGTTAGGGGTGAAATGCCAATCGAACCAAGAGCTAGCTGGTTCTCCCCGAAATGCGTTTAGGCACAGCGTTGGATTTATCTTGCAGGAGGTAGAGCACTGGTTTTGTGCGGGCGACGAAATGTTGTACCAAACAATGTCAAACTCCGAATACCTGTAATGTTATTGTCCAGCAGTGAGGCTATGAGTGATAAGATCCATGGCCAAGAGGGAAACAGCCCAGAACGCCAGTTAAGGTCCCTAATATATGCTAAGTGGTTAAGGAGGTAGAGTTACTGCGACAACCAGGAGGTTGGCTTAGAAGCAGCCATCCCTTGAAAGAGTGCGTAATAGCTCACTGGTCAAGTGACTCCGCGCCGAAAATACACCGGGACTCAAGCATATAACCGAAGCTGCGTCATTAAGTTTACTTAATGGGTAGGGGAGCGTACTGTAGTAAGACGAAGCTAGACTGAAAAGACTAGTGGATGAGGCAGTAGTGAGAATGTCGGCATAAGTAGCGAAAACATTGGTGAGAATCCAATGCACCGAAAACCTAAGGTTTCCCACGGCAGGCTCGTCCGCGTGGGGTTAGTCGGATCCTAAGCTGAGGCCAAACGGCGTAGGCGATGGACAATAGGTTGATATTCCTATACTATCTGGTAATCGTTATTAGAAGCGGAGGGACGCAAGAGGATAAGCACGCAGACGATTGGAAGTGTCTGTATAAGCGTGTAGCTAGAGCTGACAGGAAAATCCATCAGTTCGTTAATGTGAGGCGTGATGTGGAGAGTCTACGGACTCGAAGGTGTTGACTCCAAATTGCCAAGAAAAACTTCGCTCTCGAGATTATCCGGTATCCGTACCGTAAACCGCCACAGGTAGGTTGGTAGAAAATACTAAGGTGCGCGAGACAACTCTCGCTAAGGAACTCGGCAAAATCACCTCGTAACTTCGGGAGAAGAGGTACCCTGGTAGTGTGAAGCGATTTACTCGTGGAGCATGATAGGGTCGCAGTGAATAGGCCCAAGCGACTGTTTACCAAAAACACAGGTCTCTGCTAAGTCGATCAAGACGATGTATAGGGGCTGACGCCTGCCCGGTGTCGGAAGGTTACGCGGAAATGTCAGTAGCAATACGAAGCATTGAAGCTAAGCCCCGATGAACGGCGGCCGTAACTATAACGGTCCTAAGGTAGCGAAATTCCTTGTCAGGTA
>OIYO01000100.1_pt1 | contig 88001 bp, 67 predicted proteins | sample 1588191 | NCBI WGS metagenome assembly OIYO01 (sample SAMN03283275) | human gut metagenome | biome: human-associated habitat; material: feces | host: Homo sapiens | place: Peru | collected 2012 | reverse complement strand
CTCTGGACTCCACAAGGGACTTCGTCCCTTGACCCTTTCGCGCGATTCAGTTGGTCGCTTCGTCATACTTTGCCCGCGTGTTTATCTGGGAACGATGGTTCCAATTCCGAATTAAATAAAGAAGGGATATTATGACCCAAGTTCTCTCCCCCACCCCCGAAGCCCTCGCGCTTGCGTCGCAGCTGCTCCACGACGGGCAGCTTGTCGCCTTCCCGACCGAAACGGTGTACGGATTGGGCGCGAACGCCCTCGATGCAAAAGCCGTGCTGAACATCTTCGCCGCGAAGGGGCGTCCGGCGGATAATCCGCTGATTGTCCACGTCTACGACCGCGCGCAGCTGACGCCCTTATGTGAGGTGTCCCCGCTGGCGGAAAAGCTGATGGATGCTTTCTGGCCGGGGCCGCTGACGCTGATTCTGCCGCGCAAGCCCGCCATTCCGGACGAAGTCGCCGCCAGTCTGCCGACCGTCGCCGTGCGGATGCCGTCGCACCCGGTCGCGGCGGCGCTCCTGCGCGCCTGCAAGCTGCCGATTGCCGCCCCCAGCGCGAATCGCTCCGGCAAGCCCAGCCCAACCACGGCGCATCATGTGCTGGTGGATATGGACGGGCGCATCCCGCTGATTCTTGACGGCGGCAGCTGCGATGTCGGTGTGGAATCCACCGTCTTGGACGTGACGAGCGGTGCGCCGTGCATCCTGCGTCCCGGCGGAATCACGAAAGACATGCTCGAAAGCGTGCTGGGGCATGTGGACGTGGCAGGCAGTGTCCTGCGTCCCTTGCAGAAGGGCGAAAAGGCGCTTTCCCCCGGTATGCGCTACAAGCACTACTCCCCCGATGGTCAGGTGACGCTGGTCGAGGGTGCGGAGGCGGATGTGGTCGCCGCCATGGCGAAGCTGGCCGCCCATGCCGACGCGCAGGGGCATCGCGCGTGCGTGATGTGCTTCACGGAGCATATGGATGCGCTGAAAGACTGCCATCCGCATGACATCGGTTCGCGCGACAACGCATCCGAGGTCGCGCACAGGCTGTTCGACACCCTCCGCCGCTTGGATGAGGAGCACATGGACGTGATTTTCAGCGAGGTTGTGCCGCCGGAGGGCGTTGGGCTGGCTGTCATGAATCGACTTGGGCGCGCCGCGGCGTTCCACACCATTCAGGCGCGCGACGTGCTGAAAGATGAAGAAGCGTAACGGAAGCTCTGATGCAATGAGGTGGTCAGATGACGGATGAATTTTTCGTCAGATGCAATTGCGCAAATCGAAGGTTTACTGGAGGTAAATCGAGATTTGCGCAAGCAGCAGATGGCGGAAAAGGCATTCGTCAGATGTGCCGCCGAATAAATCAGAGATTCCGCAGCGCAAGATTTACAATCTGCACATTTACAGACACGGCTTTTTCATGATACAATAGGAGGGAAACCACCCACAGGAGGGCTTGACCATGTTTGATGAAATTCTGCAATGGTTCTCCAGCCATTTGTCGAACCTGACCGACGCGCTGGTGTACTGTGCCATCGCGGGGGTCACGCTGATTGGCGTTTTCAAGTGCCTGATTCCCCTGATTACCACAACCCACGCCCTGCGCCGCGCTATCACCCGCTTGCAGCAGGATGCCGGCACGCGGCAGGGCACCCCCGTCTGGCAGGAAAAACGCTTCATGGGCAATCGGCTGAAGAACTGCTGGCTGCGCTTCCTGCAAAACGCCGAGCAGCTTGACCGCCGTGGTCTGCCCTGCAACGTTGAGGACTACATCAACGACGATACCGTCATCCACGGGCCAGGCAATGCGCAGTTAGCCGATCTGATTCCGGGTCTGCTGACCTCTTTGGGCATTCTGGGCACGTTCATGGGCATGATGGACGGTCTGGGCGGCCTCGACTTCTCCAACGCCGACAAGATTATCGAGGGCATCCCGACGCTGCTGACGGGGATGCAGTTCGCCTTCGGCACATCCGTCGCGGGCGTCAGCTGCTCCATCTGCTTCAACATTATCAACCGCATTCTGCAAGGCTCCAGCTATCGCGCGATTGACGACTTCGTGTCGAACTTCACTTCGCTGGCGATGTCGCGCCCGCTGGACAACGATGTGCAGCTTATCTGCCAGAATCAGGACTCCAACCACATGCTTTCCACCCTCACCGACACCCTGCCGGGGCAGCTCGCGGGCGCAATGGAGCACTCCGTCCGCAGCGCGATGCAGCCCGTTTCGCAGGCAATGGACAACTTCCTGATGGGGGCGACGCGCGCGCAGGTGGACGGCGTTGGGCGCATCGTCGGCAGCTTTGTGCAGCAGATGAACGCGTCCCTCTCCGACCAGCTGCTCACCCTTGGGCGCACGATGACCGAGGTGAATCAGCATCAGCAGGCGTCGCTGGAGCAAGTCCGCCAGTCGTTGAACGCCGCCGCCGCCATTCAGGTGGATATGCGCCAGCTGCATGACGTGACGAACGATGTGATTGCGCACTTCGAGCAGTACATCAAGGAACTCAGTGCCGCCCGCAGCCGCGACGAAGGCTTCGAGCGTTCCTCTGCTGATTTGCTCACCCGCTTGGGCAAAGTCAGCGATCAGCAGTTGAGCGCGCTGAACCGCATCCGTGCCGGACAGGAGGAGCTTGCCCGCGTGACGGAGCAGTTCACCCGCCAGAGCAGCGAAACGACCGCCGCGATGAAGCAGTCCAGCAGCGCCACGACGCAGGAGCTTTCCGGCGTTGCCGATGCCATGAAGCAGTCCGCCGCGGAACTTTCCGCCGGCTGCCAGAACTTCACGCAGAGCGTCGTCAGCGGGCTTAGCCAGTCGCTGGGCATGTTTGACGCAAGTATGCAGGGACTGATGGCAATGATGGGCGAAACGACGGACAAGCTCTCCGGCACAGACAGCGCCGAAGCGACCCGCCAAGCCGCCGAAACACAGCGTCTGCTGACCGCACTCAAGGAGTCGATTGACGCGGCAACCGCTGCGCTCCGCCAGAAGGAGGGGTAAGCATGGCGCGTATCCGCAACCGGCGCGCCGCCCGCACCAGCAACAGCGGCGCAAGCTGGATCAGCTATTCCGACATGATGGCGGCGCTGGTGCTCGTGTTCGTGCTGATTTTGAGCATGAGCCTGTACCAGTATTTTAAGATGCTGGAAACGAAAACCGCTGAACTCGACGCGCAGAAGGCGCTCGTCAGCCAGCAGCAGGTGACGCTCGATGCGCAGACGTTGCAGCTTGCCTCCCAGCAGGTGACGATGGACAAGCAGGCGACAGAAATCGCCATCATCCAAGTGCAGCTGGATTCACAGGCGAAGGAGCTGGAAAACGCCTACATCGTCCTGAGCGACCAGCAGGCGCAATTGCAGCAGGCGCAGACCGATTTGGCTGACCGCGAGGCGAAGCTCATCATCCTGCAAACTGACCTGAACAACAAGGAAATGGCGCTGCAAGCCGCGAACGAAGTACTGGAAAATCAACAGGCGGCAATGGCGGCACAGGCGGAGCAAATCGACGCGCTGATTGGCATCCGTCCGCGCATCATCACGGCGCTGTCCTCTGCGCTCTCCTCCGCGAACCTCAGCGCAACGGTGGATAATTCCACGGGCGACATTGTGCTGGACAGCTCGGTGCTCTTCGACACGGGCAAATCCGAAATCCGCGCAGAAGGCAAGGCGCTGCTTGACCGCTTCGTGCCCGTCTACCTGAACGTGCTGCTGCGCGACGAGTACAGCGCGTACCTCGGCGAAATCATCATCGAGGGCTACACGGATTCCACCGGCGACTACTACAACAACCTGAAGCTCTCGCAAGAACGCGCGCTGTCCGTCGCCACCTACATCCTGAAAATGTCCGGCCTGACGACCCGCCAGCGCGATTTGCTCAAGAGCGGTCTGCTGACCATCACCGGGCGCGGCGCCACGGGGCTGATTTACGACCAGTACGGCAACGAGGACAAGGAAGCTTCGCGCCGCGTGGAGTTCCATTTCAGCCTGAAGGACTCCGAAATGATTGACCAAATGAACCGCCTGCTTCAGCAGACCGAAGGAGATTAAGAAGAAGTTTCATGAAGCGTTTAGCCATTGTGAGCGTCGTTCTGCTGCTGATTGCGCTGCTCGGCGTCGGCGCGATGTACATGACATCGAACGTGACGGTGATTGCGCAGGGCGTTACGGCGCTGGAAGCCTACCGGGACTACGACCTGTTCACCGACCTGAGCGCGCAGGTTCGCGCGGGCGCGGTTGTCGGCACGTCGTTCGTCAACCCGCAGGAGCTGTCCGGCGCGGAGGATTACGTCTTTTACACCTACACGTTCCGGCTGGAGAACAACACGACCCTGCCCGCGGAAATGATTGAGGTGCAGATTACGCCCATGAGCGGCGATATTCTGCAAATCGGCAGCGACCAAGTGCTGGCGCTCCCCGCGCACACCATCGGCGACGTGACCGCTACCATCCTGACGAGCAAGGACATGCACGCCATCCGCGAGGCGAACATCACCTACTACATCTGGGGAATCCCCTTCACTATCCGGACGACCATTCAGACAAGCAGCTGACAAGGTGATTTACCATGAGATACAGGATAGAGCACTACAAAAACTGCGAGCGGTTCAACAAGCAGTATCAAAGCATTTACCAATTTCTTTTGAAAGCGGGAACGCTGGATTACAACGAGCATTTTCATTGGGGACGTTTTGAATGGATGCACGCGCACAGCTATCTCGATGCCAATCAGCTGACCAATATTGTGATGTTCAAAGATGAAGACGGCGCCATCGTGGGGTTGATGACATACGACACAGGCTACGATGACCGCGTATATCTGATTCACGCAAGTTCGGAAAAGCTGCTGTTGGAACAAATGCTGGATACGCTTCTCCAATCCGAGGGCAGCAGGGCGGTTGTGAAGGCAAGCAGCAAGGATACTGTGCTTTGCCAGCTATTACAAGAAAAAGGCTTCGAGCAGAAGCAGCGCTGCGCATCCGTTTTGTCGCTGGATTTGTCCAATCCGCTGGTCTATTGTCTGCCGGACGGCTATACCATGAGCCCGCGGGAATTTGCCGCTGATCCATGGCAATACCAGCTGGTGATTCACAGAGGGTTTGACAATGACGGCACGCCCGAAAAACGGGATGCGGAATTGCTGAAGCGAATCCCCCACGCAAACGACGCGCTGAAAACTTTTGCGATTGCCAACCGCGAATACTGCGCGCACTGCGGCTTGTGGTACACAACCGGTGACACCGCTTATGTTGAGCCTGTCGCCACCGTGCCGGAACACAGAAAGCGCGGTTTGGCGAAAGCGGTGGTCTATGAAGCATGTTCGCGCGCCCATGCGCTTGGTGCAAAGCGCGCCATCGTCTTGTCTGACCAAGCGTTCTACTTCCGAATCGGTTTCACGCTTTCTTCGGAAGTGTATGATTGGGAGTACGCTGATTCTGATTGATTTCGCAGAGAAAGCAAGCAAAAACCCCGGCTGCAAAACGCAGCTGGGGTCTTGTTGGTTTGGGATTATGTATTTATAAAATGCACAGGTGAATCTGGGAATACTATTACCCGTTCAAATTGTCATCCGCATCGTCCGGGCGCGTGACGTTCAGCTCGCTCAATTCCACGAAGCCGCGAATCCGCTGCCCCTGCGCCGTCGTCGTCTCCACAAACGCCCATTCCTGCCCCAGCTGACCCAGATACGTCACCTGCTGCCCCGCCGTCAGCGTCATCACCGCGCCGCAGGAATTCAGCGGGTCGTCGGTGAGCGCCGATGTACGCAGGACTTGCGCCGGGTAATTCGCCCAGCTGCCGATTTCCGCCACTTCCGACAAATTCGACACCGCATCTGCATTGATGTACCCGATGCGGTACTGATGGCGGCTGATGGCGTACTGCACAAGCAGATAGCCGTCCTCCTCAAAGAAAACCTGCACCCAGTCGTTCGTGGACAGCAGTGCTTTGCCGTTCGCCGCGCGGAAACTGGCGTCCGACGGCGCGGAATACACCGCGTACTGCTTGCCTGCCGCAAGTTTGGCGTACTGCGAGGGCTGCGGGAAGCCGTAGGGGTACGTCCAGCTCCACGGGGAATCCGGAATCGTCGGCGGATTCGTCAGGTGCTCGCGTGCCGCCGCGACCGTCCGCGGGAAGCGATCCATGCTGAACTGCGCCATTGCCGTCTCCACCACGCCGGAAACCGTCGTCTTGACCCACTTGCCGTTGTCCGAGAGCGTGAGGAAGGTCATGCCGCTGCGGGTCACTTCCACCTGTGTCGTATCACCGAAGGACAGGTTTGTCAGCTGCCAGCCATTCGCTTCATGCGTGAAATACGCACTGTCGCCGTTCGGGTAGTGGATGACGAAGCGCCCGTCCGCCAGCACCGCCAGCTGCGGCACGTTCGCGTCACCCTGCTCCACCGCGCCCCAGTTGCGCATGGTGATTTTCCAATCCGCCTGTGCGGATGATTTTTCCGCCAGCACCAGCACGTTCGTTTCGCTCTTGGTGTTGCGCATCACCAGCAGCGCTGCCTCGTAGCCGGATTTCTCCCGCATCAACGCGAACGCCTTGTTCTCCGGCATATCCGGCTGGTTCGCGATGGCGTAGTGTGCCCACGCCTTCACGGTGAACAAGTCCGCAACTTCCTCCGGCAGTTCGCTTTCCGCCTGCGCCGTCAGCATCGTCAGGCACATCACAAGTGCCAGCAAAAATGCACCCATCCGCGTGTACTTTCTCATTGTTCTTCCCTCTTTCCGCCGCATTTCCTGCGGTCTTCACCTATCTAACGCATCAAAAGCGGCATATCTTCCCTCAATTACAAATTTTCTGCACAAAAAAACGCCCAACCATCGCTGATTGGGCGCAAATTTGCTTATTCCGTCACCGTTTCGGACGGCTGCGGTTCAGGCGTGATGACCTCCACCGTGTCCGTCGGCGCGGGCGTTGCCGTCGGGGCTTCCGTCGGCGCGGGCGTTGCCGTCGGCACTTCCGTCGGCGCGGGCGTTGCCGTCGGCACATCCGTCGGCGCAGGTGTCGCCGTCGGGACTTCCGTCGGTTCTGGGATTGCCGTCGGCGTGGGTGTTGCCGTCGGCGCTTCCGTCGGTTCTGGGATTGCCGTCGGCGCATTCGTCGGCGCGGGTGTTGCCGTCGGCACGTTCGTCGGGGTCGGCGTGATGATTACCACCGGGCTGGTCGGCGTCGGCGGCACGTTGCCCGGATTCACCGGCGCTTTCTCGTCGAAGAGCAGCATCAGCGTATCCGCATCAGCAACGCCGGTGATTTTCTTCTCCTCATAACCGCAGACGGTCTGGAAGAGCTTGATGGCTTCCGTCGTGCGCTTGCCGTACACGCCATCAACTTCCTTCTCCACGTCGTTAGTAGTGAAATAGCCGAGATCGAACAGGCGCTGCTGCATCAGCTTGACAGGCGTTCCCTTCTTGCCTTCCTTCAGGGGCATGTAGGGATCGTAAACCGGCGCTTTCTTGGAGTACAGCTTCTCCTGCATGGCTGCCGACGCGTACCGGTGCTCGGTGTAGCCGATGGCGGACTGGAACAGGTTGACCGCAAACTGCGTGTCGTCACCCCAGACGCCATCCACCTTGCCCACGGGATAGCCCAGCTTGGACAGGCGGTTTTGCAGCTTGCGCACCGCCGTGCCCTTGCTGCCGTAGTTCAGCCGCGTATACTCGGACGCAGCCGTAGCAGTTGCCGTCGGGCGGGGCGTTGCGGTCGGGCGGACGGTTGCCGTCGGGCGCGCGGTCGCGGTCGGCACAGCGTTCGCGGGGGCGGGCGTTGCCGTCGCAACAGACACATTGCCGCGGTCTGTCACAACTTCAATCGCCGGCAGACCCGCGCTGATTTCCACATTCCAGCCGAAGGATTCCGCGGGCGCATAGCGGAACAGCTCACTGCCGATGGCGGATGCCTTCTCCGTCAGCTCCGACGTTGCCGGATAATTGGTGGTCGTCAGCGCGACGCGGTTGTAAACCGTGACGCTGTGGTCAGATGCGACGATGGTGATGTTCTCGCCGTTCGCCGTCATGCTCAGCACAGGCGCGGTGATGCCCAGAATCGCCAGCGTCCGCGCAGTCGCGACGTTCTCCGTGCGCACCATCAGGGCAGCGGTGTTCGTCGTGTTCTGTTTGAGGTACAGCAGTTCATCCGGCGCGGTCGTGGTCTGCTCGTCCGCCAAATCACAGAAGGCAAGCACACCCGTATCCACAATCGTGGCGCCATTGCGCAGCACACCGTCCGTCAGCGTATAATTCGACTTCGCCGTCAGCGCATTCACCTGCTCATCGGTCGGAGCTTCCGCGATAATCAGCGACTGTGAGCCGTCCAGCGCAATGCTGAGCAGCTTGCCATCCTGCGCGCGGCAGTAGACGACCGTGTCCGTAATCGAAAGAATATCCGCAATCGGATATCGCAGGACGCGTACCGTACCCGTCGGATCCTGCAGATACAGTTCATTGCTGCTGCCCAGATACGCCGTGTATCCCAGATGCGTTATCGTCGGCTCAGCAAACGCGGTCGACAGCATCAGCAGGCTTACCAGTCCTGCCAGAAACTTCTTCATCCGTTCTTCCTCCTTTTGCGCGGAGCGAACCAGCTTTGGGCTGTTTTCTTCCCCTTGCAAGAATAAAACGCATGACGCTGCTGTTTTGTTCCCAGCGGAATCAAATTTTTCCGAAATAATTTTTTTCCATGCAGGAATCCATAGGAAAAACTTGCATTCCATTGCATTTCCTGATATAATAGAAGCTGTCGTGATGGGCAAACCGTCCATCAGGTTTTTGCGATCCGCTTTTTTCCCGCAAGGGTACAGGAATTGCCATGATATTAGGAAAGGAAGAGAACGAATGAAAAAATGGAAGCTGCTCGCAGGGCTGACGCTGCTGTTTCTGCTCCTGCTGAGTGTCACAGCGCAGGCGGATTCCAGCAGTTACGGCGTTGTGTTCGGTGCGGCGAATGTCAACCTGCGCTCCGCCCCCACTACCAGCGCTGCCGTCTTGGGTGCGTACAACAAGGGAACGTGGATGACCGTGCGCGGATACAGCAACGGCTTTTATCAGGTGGAAACGCCTGACGGCCGCTATGGCTGGATGCGGCAGGATTACCTGCTCGTTTCGGCGGATGCGACCGGCACAATCGGCTATGTCTCCCATGCGGGCTACCTGAACCTCCGCCGCGAGGCCAGCACATCCGCCAAGGTGCTCGGCAAGTACGACGACGGCACGCCATGCGTCATTCTCGACCGTGCGGGCGACTGGTACTATGTTTCCGTCGGCGGTCAGACCGGTTATTTTCTCACGCGCTTCATCTCCACCCGCAGCGGCGTCTACTCCGACAAGCTCGGCATGGTCATTTCGCCGAATAAGGAGAACGTTCATCTGCGCTCCGGCCCGGGCAAGAATTACGGCAGCCTCGCTTCCATCCCCGGCTGCACCTACGTTATGATTCTCCAGCAGGGCAACGGCTGGTGGAAAATCGCTGTCAACGGCGGCGTCGGGTTTATGTCCACAGACTATCTGCGCGCGGGGCATATCCGCCTGTCCGAAGGTGAAGCCCTCTGCGCGAAGGCGGCGGGAAGCAGCGCATCGAGCGGTTCTTCCTCCACGGCACAGCAGGCAACCTATGCGGTCGTCAATAACCCGAATCCGCGCGACAAGCTGAATCTACGCAGCAAGGCAAGCACCCGCGGCACGAGCTTAGGCAAGTATTCCAACGGCACAGTGGTCACGATGATTTCGCAGGGCGACCAGTGGTGCAAGGTCAAAACGCCCGACGGCAAAACCGGGTATATGATGACCGACTACCTTTCCATTCCCTCTGCCGGCTCGTCGAGTTCCACACGCATTGTCCGCCATCCGCAGGGGACGTATGTGAACCTGCGCAGCAGCGGCTCGAAATCCGCACGCGTGCTGGTGCAAGTGCCGCACGGGTCAACGGTGGTTGTGCTCTCCGCGGGCAAAACGTGGACGAAGGTGCGGTATAACGGGTATACAGGGTATATGATGACGACGTATTTGAAGAAGCAGTAAGGCAAATTCGGATGAATTTCGGGCGTTTCCGAAAAAATGCGCAGCGCAGGCGGAAAAAGTGGCAATTCCGCTTGCGCATTTCTTTGCCCAAATTTCAACTTTTCCTGATTTAGGTAATTCTTCGATGTTTTTGCGTAACATCATTGACAGTCACTTTCCGCCATGTTATACTCAACTCGAAGCCGCAAGAGAACGACTTCCAGCACAGAAAACGGCTCATGAAGGATAAGGAGGACAGGTTTATGACCATGAAGAAGCTGTTTCCCTGCATGTTGGCACTGGTGATGTGCATGATGATGCTGTTCCTGAGCGTTGCGCCCACGACGGCGCTGGCAGATGGCTCCTGCACGAAGAAGTGCACACAGATTAGCCGCATTGTCACCAAGTCGAACACGATTACGTCCAGCTGGCCGTTCTACGCCAAGGATCAGTTCACGCTGTATCTGGACAAGGCGGGCAATATCGCCGGTTACAACGTCGTCGCCGTGAAGCGCGACTGCCGCCCCTTCATCATGCTGGAAAACACGAACACAAAGGTGATTTCCTCGTGCAAGAACTACATCATCGTTGAATCGACGTGGTCGGTCGGCACGGGCTGCAAGAAGTTCAACCTCGACATCGTGACGCGCACTTACCGCTACCGCGTTTGGAAGACGGGCAGGGTCGAGCGCCTGAAGTAAGCGGAAAAACGAGCAAATCAAAACAAAACAACTGCTGTGCTGGAAAAAGGAAAGCGGCGGGAGGTGCAAAAGCCTCCTGCCGCTTGCTTTGTATGAAGTTATTCCCCGCATTCTCCCCCGCTGCCCTCGCAGACATGCTCCATGCCCTGCCGCAGCAGCGTCGCCACATGGTCATCCGCCAGCGAATAGAACACGGTCTTGCCGTCGCGCCGCGCCTTAATCAGCCGGGCCTGTTTCAGCACGCGCAATTGGTGCGATACGGCGGATTGTGTCATGCCCAGCAGCTTCGCGAGGTCGCACACGCACACCTCCGCCGTCAGCAGCACGAACAGGATGCGCACGCGCGTCCCGTCGCCGAACACCTTGAACAAATCTGCCAGCCGCAGCAGCGTTTCCTCCTGCGGCAGCTCGTGCTGCACTTTTTCCACCACTTTCTCGTGCACACACAGGAAACCGCAGCCTTCAACCTCCAGCTTCTCTTCTGCCTCCGCCACGCATTCCGCCTCCTTGCCTAAATCGCTTTCATTATAGCATGGTTGGCGGAAAAACGCAAATGGTCGGGCGAAAAAAACATGATGTCCCATTCATATGTTGTGTTTTCTATGCAACTATGCGCCATCATTCCTGAAGTTCCAGCGTAAACCCCTTCTCCGCATCCGGATGGCAAGTATCCCACTTCTCTCCCATATTGCGAATCGGTACAATCGTCAGCCGCGTGATGTCCGTCTCCGCCGGGTAGAAGTCGAAGCCGACGGTCAGCTGTTCGGGCGTATCCACGCCGTACGCGCCGTTTGTGACCTGCTGGAAGTTCGCGTAGGCGTCGTAGCCGGAATCCGTCTCGCCGTTGACATACACGCGCCAAGCGTTGGGCAGATTCGTCATTTGGCGGATTTCCTCCTCGGTATACGCCGCTGAAAATTCATAGTGCATGGTGATGTTCGCGCGCATAAATGACAAGTTCACATTATCAATCACAAGGTCGTAGTCCCCCATGCCGATGCGCTTGCCGACCAGCTCCGGATGCGCGTATTTATCCGCAAAATCCGTTGTGAACTGCACGATGATTGTGTCCGCGCGCCGGAATCCGCCGCAGGAAAGCAGCTGCTCCGTCCGGCTGCCCGAAAGCGGCTCGGTAATGGTGCCGTCCGCCAGCATCGCCGCCTCCGCCGCATACAGATACTCCACCAGACTGCCATACGTCACAGTGATGATTTGCTGCCGCCAGTTATTCTGCACATAGGCTTCGAGCGTGTCCGCTCCGCCCGACAAGAGCGCCTGATACTGCTCGTCCGGCAGATATTCCACTTTCCACACGGGCTGAAGCAGCTCGAACGTCATCGTCCACGCAATTGGCGCGCCCTCCGGCGGCGACTGCATGTCGTCATCCCAGAGCACACCGTCGAAGGCGAACGGCGAGTCACTCCAGCTGTCCGTTTCATCCGGCAGGAACATGCCGCTCATGAAGTCGCCGCCCCCGCAGCCCTCAATTTCCAGCGCGTATGGCCGCCCTTCGCATTCCGCCGTCACCTGCATATCCATAAAGACCTGCTTGCCCGCCTTTGGCTGCACGTTCATGGCAACACCGACCGTCGTGCCGTCAAACACAAGGTCATTGACGGACAGCGTGAGCAAATCGCCGTCGTAGGCTTCGTTCAGCGTAACCATATGCGACATGTATTCCGGCGTCAGCCCCGACGGCGGCGGATAGTCCGTCACGCTCGCCAGTTTTGCCGCCGCTACGCCGACCGCCGTGAGCATCATCAGCATGAGGGCAAGCGTGACAATCGTCCGCATTCTTCGGCTCATCCAGGCGAGATGGCGCGTTTCCACTCGGTGGTGCGTCAGCGAATGCTCAAAGGCGGCGCGGGTTGCGTCCGGCATGGTTCCGTAGGCGGATTGCAGCTTCTCCCGCAGTTTCCGCTCGGTCATTGCACGTTCGCCCCCTCTCCCTCCGGGGCGTCCAGCTCCACGCGCAGCTTTTTCCGCGCCTGATGCAGCCGGAATTTCACCGTGCCCACCGGAACGCCCAGTGCCTGCGCGGTTTCCGCGACCGTCAGCCCGTCCAGATAATACAGCACGACCGGCAGGCGCAGCGTATCGGGCAGATTGTCCAGCATCAGGCGGAAGTCCGCGTCTTCCGGCGGCGCGGGAATTTCCGGCACGTCGTCAGTGGACATAACGGGCTTGCTCTTCCGGCGGATGTCCTTGCACACGTTGATGCAGATGCGCACCGCCCATGTGCCGAAATATTCCTCCCTGCGCAGCGTCGACTGCTTCTCCCACGCCCGCAGCGCCGTCTCCTGCATCGCATCCCGGCGGTCGTACTCCTCGCGCAGCATGGCGCAGGTCACATGGTAGAGTGTTCCCTCAACCGCGCGCATCTTTTCGATCCATGTTGCTTCGTTCATTCCGTCCCCTTCTCTCCCGACAAATTCAGCGTGAAGCCCGCTTCGCCTTCTGGCACGATGCGCAAGCTCGTCAAATCCGCGCACGGCGCAAAGTACAGGCAGATGGACGGCTGATTCACGTCCACCACGCCGCCCGGCACGCCCGCATAGGCCGACGCGCGCGCCCATCCCGCTTCACCCGCCGGATTCTGCTCGTCGTTGCGGTAGATTCGCCACACATCCGGCAGTGCCGTCCCATTCGGCAGTGCCGTCCCATTCGGCAGTGCCGTTCCATTCGGCGCTTCGCAGTGCAGCACCACGCACCCGCCGAGGAACGATGCGCGCACATAGTCCACAACCGCCGTGTACCCGTTCAGCGGGATCCGCAAGCCAGCCAATTCCGGGTGGACGTACTGCGTGTTCCCTTCCGTCGCGAACGCCACGGTATATGTTTCCGCGCGCTCGAAGCCGCCGCAGCGCAGGAGCAAATCCGCCTTGGACATCTGTTCTATCTCGTCCCAGCCCACGCCGCACATTTCCAGCAGGTAGTCCTCCACGCCCGCGTCCGTCAGCGCGATCATGTGCTGCTCCGCCTGCTCACGAATGTACTGCGCCACGTCGTCCTCTTCGCTGAGCGCTTCATACAGGTCATCCGGTATGGTTTCCGTCTGCCAGACAGCTTTCAGCACGTCTATTTCGATTGTCCACGCAATCGGCTTTCCTTCCGGCGGCATCTGCCCGGTTTCGTCGAGCAAAATGCCTTCCGCAGCGTACTTTTCTCCATCGAATGTGCCGCCGAGGTCGGGCAGCATCAGCAGACTTTGGAACTCGCCGCCGTAGACATCCAGCGGGTCAAAACGGTACATTTTGCCGTCGCATTCGCCGCATATGCGCACTTCCACCGCCAGCACGTCGTCCGTCTTTGCCGCCATCTCCATCGTGAAAGCCAGCACGCTGCCGTCGTACACGGCGTCATTGACTGACACAGACAGCAAATCACTGTCATACCGCTCCTCCAGCGCGAGATAATGCGCCTGATATTCCCCTTCCGTGCCGTCCAGCGCGGGGTGAACGTCGGTGACGCTGAAGAACCGCGCCGCCGCCACGCCAACCGCCGTCAGCATCAGCGCCATCAGCACAGCGGTGATGACGATGCGCATCGTCCGGCTCAAGCCGATGCTTCGGTGCGTTTCCGGCGCGCGGTGGTGCGTCAGCGAATGCTCGAAGGCTGCGCGGGTGGTGTCCGGCATGGTTCCGTAGGCGGATTGGAGCTTCTCGCGAAGCTGCTGTTCGGTCATTGCGGTTGCGCCTCCTTTCTGATTTTTGGGTGCGATGCGCGGGGGTGTTTCTTTTATTGTGTTGCGCAGGGTGGCGCTCCTGTGGGAGCGACCAGGGGGCAATGAATCCTCCCCCGGACTGCTTCGGAGTGCACCCTGCTGTTAGCAGCCTTTCCCGTTGCTTGGGATTCCCCACATCATTAGACGCCGCATTCATCGGTTTGGTTGGCGAAAATCAAAAAAAGAGGAAACGGGCGAAAATGCCGCGCTTCCCCTTGATAGAACAGATTAGCCGGAGATTTTGAGCGTGCCAGCGTCCACAGACGGGCTGCCGATGCTGCTGCCCTCGAAAGTCAGGTCGTCGGCAATGGCGCGGATGCCCTTCAGCAGCTGGTAGAAGTTGCCCGCCACCGTGATTTGCTCCACGGCGCGGCCGCGCTTGCCATTCTCGATGGTGTAGCCCTTGCTGAGCAGGCTGAAATCGCCGCTGGAGGGATTCGCGCCCGCGTGCAGACCCGCCAGTTCAGTAATCACCACGCCGTTGCCCACGTCCGCCATCAGTTCATCCAGCGACTTCTCGCCCGCGGCAATGTACAGGTTCGTCGGCGCAACCATGATGCGCCCGCCCACGCGCGCGGCATTGCCGGTCGAAGATACGCCCTGCTTGCGCGCCGTCTTGCGGTCGTGCAGGAGGGTCGTCAGCTTGCCGCTGTCTACGACCTTCTTCGTGCGGCTGGCGCTGCCCTCGCCGTCGAACGCGCTCGTCGCCAAGCCGCCCTTCATCAGCGGGTCATCGACGATGGTCACAACGTCCGCCGCGACATTTTCCCCTTCCTTGCCCGCGAAGAGGGACAGGTTCTGCTGGGCATTCTCCGCCGAGAACACGCCCCAGAACGTCTGCAAGAGGCTCTGCATGGCATCATAGCGGAAAATCACGCGGTATTCGCCCGTCGGCACGGGAGACGCGTTCAGCTGGGACAGCGTTTCTTTCGCCGCATCCGCAGCAATTTTCTCCGGGTCAATGCCGTCAAAGCGGTTGGACACAGCCACCTTGCCATTGACCGCGGTGGACGCGCCGTCCTTCGCAACCAAGCTGGTGTAGGAGAAGAAGTAGCTGCCCGAATCCTGCAAATTCAGCCCATAGCTGTTGCGCAGGATGACCTCGCTGCTGGAGGACGCGACCATCGCGCTCTGTACGCGGACAATGCGCGGATCAGCAGCTTTCGCCAAGGCTTCCAGCTTCAGGCACTTCTCAATTTTCGCTTCAGCGCTCGTCGTCGCGACATCGCTTTCTTCCTTCTCGATGGTCGGATAGCGCTCTTCGCCCGCGAAAATCTCGTCCTGCTCGTCGGTTTCCAGCAGGGTGGCGGATTCCTTCACACCGTCAATCAGCTGGCGGACGGCATCATCATCAAACGCCTCGGTGGACGCGCTGCCCATCTTGCCGCCAAACATGCCGCGCAGGGACACCCCGCACGAGGATGCCACCTTGTAATCGCTGATTTCGCCGTCCAGTGCGCTCACGTTGAAGCTGTCGCCGCCGTGATAATATACTTCCGCCGGATCAATGCCCGCCGCCTTGGCTGCCGCGAGCACCTCATTCAAAAATTCGTTGACTTTCATCTGCTTTTCCTCCTTAGCGGCCGCCCACGGTGATGCTGCTGACGCGAATCATCGGCTGACCGACGTCGGTCGGAACGCTGCCGCTCTTGGAGCCGCACATGCCCTGCGACAGTTCCAGTTCTTTGCCAACGCGGTCAATCTTCATCAGGATTTCACTGCCGCGCCCAATCAGGGACGCGCCGCGCACCGGGTGAGCAATCTTGCCGTCGCGCACCAGATACGCTTCCGCCACGGAGAAGTTGAATTCGCCCGTCGCCGGGTTGACCGAGCCGCCGCCCATCTTGCGGGCATACAGACCGTCGCCCATGGACGCGATGATTTCCTCGTTGCTGTCATTGCCGGGGGCGATGAAGGTGGAGCGCATACGGCTCGTGGGGGCATAGGCATAGCTCTCGCGGCGGGAGGAGCCGGTAATCGGGTGATTCATCCGGCGGCTGCCGAGGCGGTCAACCATGTAGCTCTTCAAAATGCCGTTCTCAATCAGCACCGTGCGCTGACTTGGCGTGCCTTCGTCGTCCACATGAATTTGACCCCAGTTGTTGACAAGCGTGCCGTCGTCGATGGCGGTCACGATGGGCGAGGCAATCTGCTGGCCGAGCTTGCCGCAGAATTCGCTCACGCCGATGCCCACGCTGGTAGCTTCCAGCGAATGGCCGCACGCCTCGTGGAAGATAACGCCGCCGAAGCCGTTGTCAATCGCGACGGGCATCACACCTGCGGGGCAGACCGGCGCATGAAGCATCGTCACTGCCTGCTGGGCGGCGATTTTTCCTGATTCTTCCGCATTCACACGCGTGTCGAACAGTTCAAAGCCCATGGACGCGCCGGGTGCATCACTGCCGGACTGATTCTCCGTGCCGTTGCTGGCAATCGCACTCACGCGCAGGCGCGTCTGCACACGGCGGTCGGTCACAAACACGCCCTCGGTATTGCAGATGCACACATCCTGCACATGGTCGCCATAATTCGCCATCACCTGCACAATTTCCGGGGAAATGCTGCGCGCCGCCGCTTCCGCCGCGCGGAGCTTCTCCGCCTTGAGTGCCGCCTTCACGTCGGTCGGCAGGAGCAGAATTTCTTCCGGGCGGGAGGCATCCCACGGCTTAAACGGCGCAACGACGCAGCCCTTGCCGCCGCGCACCGCAGCCGCTGCCTGACGCGCACAGTTCATCAGCCCTTCCCGGCTGGTATCGTTGGTGTAGACATAAATCGCATTCGTACCGCTGAACACGCGCACGCCCGCGCCGTGCGTCCGGCTGGTTGTTGCGCTTTCCAGCTTATGAGAGCGCATCCCTATCGCGTGGTCAATGCGGTCTTCCATGAAAATTTCAGCGAAATCACCGCCGGTGCGTACCGCTTCCTGCAATACTTCCCGTGCAACGTTCTGATCGAGCATTGGTGTTTCATCCTTTCCGAGCCGTTCCTCGCGGCTCATGTTTTATTATACCGCATTCTTTCCCATTTGTACATGAACCGCCGGGAAACTTCGCGGCTGCACAATTTTACACCCGCGATTTTTTGCGCTTTCCGCTTTGCATTCAGCAGAAAACTGTGCTATGCTGAATCCATATGAATGGAAGGAGATTTTGACCGATGGAAACCATGCAGAACATCCTCACCCGCCGCAGCGTGCGCAAATTTGCCGACAAGCCGATTGAACCCGACAAGCTCCACACCATCCTCGAAGCCGCAATGAGCGGGCCGTGCGCCGTCAATGCGCGCGAATGGGCGTTCATTGTCGTAACCGAACGGGAAAAGCTCGCGCAGATGGCGGAGGCGAACGGGCGCGTCGCGCGGATGCTGAATCAGGCAGCGGCGGCGATTCTTGTCTGCGGCGACCTCGACCGCGCTTTTCCGCCCGCGCCGGATTTCTGGGTGATTGACGCCGCGATTGCCGCGCAGAACATGACGTTAGCGGCAAACGACCTCGGCATCGGATCGGTCTGGCTCGGCACTTGGCCGGACGAAAAGCGCGTGAAGCGGCAGGCGGCAATTTTCCAGCTGCCGGAGACGATTGTACCGCACTCGATCCTCGCGCTCGGCTATCCAGCGGAGGATATCGACATGCGTGCAGTGCGCCCCAGCCGCTACGAAGAAAACCGCGTACACGTTAACCAGTGGTAAATCAATCGACCCGACCGCCGATATTTCCGGCAGCCGGGTCGTCTTTTATGCTTTGGATTCCGCAGGTTTTGCGCCGTCGCCCGGTGCTTTTTCGCGCTTCACGTTAAGCGGCGGCACGTCAAGCTCGCACCGCAGCGTCTCCTGAAGTTCCTTCAGGCACTCAATCAGCAGCGGATTAAACACGCCGCACTCGCCGTTCAGGATCATAGTCATCGCCTGTTCGTGGCTGTACGCAGGTTTGTAGACGCGCTCACTGATGAGCGTATCGTACACATCCGCCAGCGAAACGACCTGCGCCGAAATCGGGATTTCGTCCCCCACCAGACCGTCGGGATAGCCGTGCCCATCATAGCGCTCGTGGTGCCAGCGGCAAATGTCGCAGGCCGTGCGCACCAGCTTCTCGTCGTGGTGCGCCGCAAGGTCGTCGAGCATCTTCGCGCCAAGAATCGTGTGCTGCTTCATCTGCTCGAACTCTTCCGGCGTCAGCTTGCCGGGTTTATTCAGGATTTTCGCGTCAATGGCGATTTTACCAATATCGTGCATCGACGACGCGAGGGCAATCAGGTCGCAGTCCTGCGGGGTCAGGCGGTAGCGGTCGGTTTTGGCGCACAGCGTCTCCAGAAGCCGCTCCGACAGTTGCCGCATATGCTGCACATGCGGGCCGTTTTGACCGCTCCGGAACTCCACCACATGGCTCAGGATGTTAATCAGCACCATGTTGTTCTTTTCTTTTTCGAGGATTTGGCTTGTGACCATTGACACCAGTCGCCGCTGCTTGGCGTACAGCTTAATGGTGTTGTTGACGCGCCGATAGACTACCTTCGCATCGAACGGGCGGCTGATGTAGTCGCTCACGCCCTGCTCGTAGGCGCGGCGGATAAAAGCATCCGAATCCTCGCTGGAAATCATGATAACCGGCAGATTTTCCAGCATGTGGCTGCGATTCATCGACGCCAGCACCTCGAAGCCATCCATCACAGGCATCAGCAGATCCAGCAGCATCAGCGAAATTTTATCGCTGCCCGCGTTCAGGATGTCCATGCACTCCTGCCCGTTCGCAGCTTCCAGAATCTCGTAGTCGTCCTCCAGCATTTCCGTCAGCAGCGCGCGGTTCAACTCCGAGTCGTCCACAATCAGGATGCGCTCTTTCTGCGTGCGCAGCTCATTCTCCTGCTCCGGCGACTGCGTCAGCATCATTTCCGTCATAACCATGTTCGTGCGCGTTTTCGCCTGATACATCAGCTGGTCTGCCTGCTCCACAGCCGTTTCCAGCAGGCGGCCGTTGCCCATCACGCCGCCGATGCTAATCGAAATTTGCAGATTCGTGTACCCCGGCACAGGCGTATTGTGCACCGCCTCGCACACTTGCAGCAGGCGGCTGTACAGGCGGTCGGCGGGAATGCCGGGCATAACCAGCAGGAACTCGTCTCCGCCCAGGCGCACCAGCAGATCACCGCTCGCGGTATGCAGCTTTACGGACTGCGCCATCGTCTCCAGCACAACATCGCCCGCGCGGTGCCCGAAAACATCATTATAAAGTTTGAAGTTGTCCACATCAATCATGGCAATGCCCGCCTCATAAACGGTTTTGCACATGTGTTCCTCGTAATAGCGGCGGTTGAGCGCCCCCGTGAGCGCATCGTGGTACAGCTTGTCCTCATAGCTGGCCAGTCGGTTGGCAAGCTTCTCGCCCGACTCGGCGTCAATCATCATGTCGTCGTCGAGTTTCTGCACCAGTTCCAGCACATAACGCCCGCCCTCAACATGCAAATAACGCGCTGTCACCTGATAAACGTTCGGGTCATCATATTCGAGCTTGATTTTCTTGCATTTTTCTATGTACGCTCGTAGAACGATGCAGTTGCGGCATCCCTGCGATGTCATCCGCCCATCCCGGCAGGGGCAGGCGCGTGAAGCCGGATTGTGCTTGCGCGCTTCAATTGTACGCAAGATATCTGCCTCGCTGATGAGGCGAACCGCGGTAAAGTTCTTGCGGTAAATGGCCAGCTCCTTCTCCATTTCCTGCATGGTAATCATCGGCTTGTCCTACTTTCCATCGGGCGGTGTGAAACCAGAGGTTGCAAAATCGGCAGACAAAATACCCCCCCGATAATTTTGCGTCGGAGGGCATTTCACATCTGTCAAATTCGGTTCTTAGTGACACTTCAGCCATTCTTATACATTGGCAAGCGGACAAACCGCATCCCCGCAATCAGTCACCTATACCAACGTATATTGTCCATTATACACTACTTTTGGATGGTGTCAAGTAGGTTACTTGTCATCGTTACAGCGTCATTTCCCTGTTTTCGGGCGTTTTGTACATTTTTTTCGGCTAAATGCGCCATTTTTTCGTATTTTTTTTGAAAGCTCTTGTTGTTTTTCACCAAAAATATCGTTTTCGGAGGATTTTTACCCGTTTTTCGCATTTTTCGTCACATTTCGGTCGAAATAGTCCAGCAGCGACGCATACAGGCATTCGCGTCCCTGCGGAAAGACGTCGCGACTGCGCCGGATGAAGTCCTTCACGTCCTGCCGGCGCGTATGCCCATCGGCAGGGCATGGATTCTTGACGACAGGCAGATTCTCCCTCCGTGCAAAGCCAACCACGTCGCGCTCCTTGACCATGAGCATGGGGCGAAGGACTTGCAGGTTCGTGCGGTCAAGGTGCGTCACGGGCGGAAAGCAGTCGTAGTGCCCCTCCAGCATCAGGTTCATCAGGCTCGTTTCGATGAAGTCGTCCTGATGGTGCGCATACGCGATTTTATTGCATCCCAGCGCCATTGCCTTGTCGTTGAGCGCGCCGCGCCGGAGCTTGGCGCACAGGCTGCACGGGTGCTTCTCCTTGCGGATTTCAAACACAATCTGGTACACCTTTGCATCCACAAAATAGAACGGCACGTCTAATCCTTCGCAGAACCGCCGCATCGTCTCCACGTCTGCCTTGCTGCCCGGCGCACCGCTGCCGACGTGAATCGCGCACAGCCCGTACGGCACGGGATAGAACCGCTGGAGGTGCTTCAGGCCCATCAGCAGCGTCAGGCTATCCTTGCCGCCGGACAGTCCGACCGCGATTTTATCCCCCGCCGACACCATATCGTAGCGCTGCATACACTGGCGCAGCAGACTCATCAGGCGCTGCAAATCCATTGCCATTCAGCATTCCTCCAGCGTCTTTTCGAGTGTACGGCGCGCCGACACCGCGTTCTGCGGATTTGTGTTTTCCAGCGTCATCGGCAGATTCCGGCGCTTCGCGAGCTGCATCAGCGGGCGGTAATCCATCTGCCCCAGCCCCGGCGCGATCGACAACAGCCCATCAAACATGTTGACATTCGCAATATTCTGCCGCGCCCACGCGCACTCGTCCGTGCCATCGGGCAGGAAATCCTTGATGTGCAGCAGCTCGGCGGAATCCCCCAGACGCGCAATCGCATCCGTCACGACCTCTTGCGCCTGATGGACGTTCTCGCGGTCGAGCAGGTTCACCGCGTCCAGAATAACCCGCAGGTTTTCGGACTGCACCTCCGCCAGCACCCGTTGACACCTTTCCGCCGTGCAGACGATGTGCCGCGTGACCGGCTCGATAGCAAGCATCATGCCCTCTTCCTCCGCCCAGCGAACGACGGGCTTCACGCGCTCAATAAACAGGCGCAGACTCTCCTCCGTCCGGCACTCCGGGCAGGATTTGTAACCGATATTGGGCGCGCCGGTTTCCGTGCCGACCATCAGCGCGCCGATTTTTTTGCCGAACCGCAAATGCGCACGATAATTCATCAGCGTGCGCTCGTGCGCCGACAGATCAGGGCTGCACAGGTTCAAATAACACCCCAGCAGCACGCACCGTTGATTGTACTTCTCCAGCAGCCCGCGCACCTCATCCGCCAGCGCGTCCGTCAGCAGTTCCGGCGCATCCGCCATCTTAAACCCCGGCACAACTTTGCTCATCGCGATATGAACACAGGAAAACCCCTGCTCCCTTGCGTTACGCAGGTGTTCCTCCAAATTACTTCCTGCCGTATCATGCAGCCGAATTCCGATTTCCATGTGGATACCCCCTTTTACAAGGACAGTATACCGCATTTTTCGGGGGAACGCAAGGGGCGAATGAAGCGGGACGAAGCCCCTTCACCTTAGCCCTTTCGCGCGATTCAGTTAGCAACACTTTCCGTCTTCTTCCGCGTGTTTATTGGGGGAATGAGGCGGCTTTCGCAAGGCAGTCCTCCACATCGCAGCGCTTCTCCCCGTCCAGCGAATTACGAACGCTTTCCAAGCACGCCCGCATCTCCCGAATCAGCTGCACAGCCGCGTCATAATCCTTCTCCCACGCAATCCGCCGCAAATCCTGCTCCACGCGCATTCGATCGAGCGAACGCTGCAATTGCTCCTTTTCCTCCGCCGCCGACGCCCGCTGAAGCAGTTCCTTCATGCCCTCCAGCATTTTCAGCACGCACGGTTCCGCCATCATCTGGGACGCGGCGCGGTTCTCTGCTTCATCAGGCGGATTCTTCCCCTGCGCGGGCGCAGCAACGCCCTCTGCCAGCAGCTCCTGCCGCACCTGCGCAATCATCTCCGGATGATGCTTCAAAATCGCGCGGTACTTATTCTGATAGCGCAGCATCCGGCTGTGGTCGCCGTCTGCCATCCGCATAACACACGCGCGGACGCTCATGCCCTGCCCGCAGCCCGTCAGCACCTGACGCAAGAGGTCATGCGTCTCCGCCTCCGTGAAGGGAATGAACGCCTGTACGCGCGGCGTATTCTGCTCTTGATTCCGCAAACAGGCGTAATAGTAGTTGCGAATGCTGTTGGGTTTGCGTCCCAAGTCCACGGATAAGTCCTCGAACACTTGCCGAAGCGGTGCGCCGCTGCCCCGCGCCTCCTGCACAGCGGAAAACAGGCGGGATGTCTCCTGTTCCTGCCAACCGACACATTTGCGTTCTTCCATGCGTCTTTCCTCTCTTTCCTGCATCCTTTCCGGGTGCGTATTCCTATCATATCCCGGCGCATATGCGTTCATGCACAAAATGCGTACACAAAAAAGGCGCTCCGAGCCATTTTCGCCCGAAACGCCCAATTTCACGATTTGCTTTTCCTTCTCTCCACCCACTGGAACAGTGCCGGATACAGCACAATCGCGAACAGCATCAGCCCGAACATCTCTGCAAATCCCAGCCAGTGCGCATCCAGCAGCAGATTACCCGCCGCCTTCATTCCCTTCCGCACCGCCAACAGCAGCGCTACGCCAACCACGCCGCGAATCATGCGCACCTTGCCTGCGCCTTTCGCATCAAAACCGACAAAGTGCCTCTCCAGCACCCAGCCAAGGCAGAAGCCCATCATCGCCCCCGCCGCCTTGTAGCAGTCCGTCACCATGTCCCACGGGTCAACCAGCAGCGTTCCGTCCGGCAGCACATCCATCGGATACGGCTTCACACTGGTGTAAATCAGCATCGCGGCAGACAGGATGACGCCGATAGTCGCCAGCAGCCAGTCGCGATTCTTGCCGCCGTCCGCCCAGTTCAGCAGGTATTTTGACAGCAGCAGCACGACCAGCGCAATCATCATCCCAACCAGCACGTCCTGCGGTGTGTGCGCACCAAGCCAGTTGCGGGCAAACGCCGTCAGCAGCGTCAGCAGCACGCACGGCAGAATCCACCATTTGCTGTACTTTTTCAGGTACGCCGCGATGTTGCCGTAAAAGGACGCTGCCAATGTCGCATGTCCGCTGGGGAACGAGTAGCCCGTTGCCGTTGCCGCCGCTTCCGGGGCGATTTGCAGCCGCGCTTCCTGCTTCCAAGGGCGATAGACGCACGCGATATTCTTGATGAGCTGCGTCACCATCGTTGCGCCCGCGAAGCACAGCCCCATCCGCTGCCCGGTGCGCTTGTCGATGCACCAATAGAATACGACGATAATGACAACCGGCAGCGACCCGGCGGCAAATTCCGAAATGAAGAGCAGCAAGCTGTTGATGAAGTTTGGCGCTTCCGCCCGAAGGTTCTGCAAAAACAGCAGGTATTCAAAATCCAACGTTCTTTGACTCCTTTGTTACTTAATGACGCTCATGTCCAGCGCCATCTTCGCCCATGCGTCCGAAGCGCCGCTCGCGCCCGTGACTTCCGTGCCGGGCTGATAATCCGGCGTGGTGTACCAGCCGCAGAAGGTCATGTGCGGGTAGGTTGGGGCATCCGGCAAATCCGCCTGATGAATCGCGCTGCCGTTCACATGGTAGGTCGTCTGTGCCGTCGCCATGCCCTCCACCGTGATGCGGTAAGCGGTAATCTTCCCGTTCGTCGCGATGACATAACAATTTTGCAGCTGTGCAGGGTTATCAACGCCGTTTTTGCGCATTTCCGCCAGCAGGATTTCGCTGGTGAACCACGCGGTCTTCGTGCCGTCCGCGTTCTGTTCGACGCTCGCCGCGTCCACCGGAATCCACCAGACGCTCTTCTCCGCGCTGTCCAGCACGAGTTTGGGCGTACCCGCGCCGGAATAGCGAATGCCAATGCGCGCGCCGTCCGCGAACCACTCCATTTTCGCTTCGAGCTGGATGTAGGAGGAATCCCATTCCTTCTGGCTCGTCAAGCCGTCGGCGTTCGCCCAGAGGATGCTCTCGTCCGCCTCCGCGCGCACTTCCGTCAGCGCACTGCCCCATGCCGCGCTGTTCTTGCCCTCCCACAGCGCGTCCAGCACCTGCGGGTACACCACGCTCGTCGCCTGACTGCGCAGCTTCGGATTCACCGCGCGGCGAATCCAGGCGTGGCACTCACCGCCGGATGTCTGATTGTTCCCATTGTCCCAGATGACAATCGGCACGCCGTAGCGCTGGGCATTCTGCGCGACACAGTACGCCCATTTCGCGCGCTCGTCGTGATTGCCATTCGTGTTCGTCGCGCCCGTTTCGCCCATCACGACCGGAATCCCCCGGTCAAGGAAGGTTTCCTTGATGTTCTCGAACACGCGGTTGATTTTCGCGCCATCCTTCTCCGGGTCGAACGTCGTCTGCGTATCCTGCAGGCAGAAGGTCTGCGGGTCATACGAATGCACGGACACGATGATGTTTGCCGCCGCTTCGCCGTCCACCGTCGGCAGGGCAATCGCCGCCGTGCCCGCCGGGGAGCTGGTCGCCGCGTAGCCCGGAATCATCAGGCAGCGCTCGGCGTTGTACCCCTTGGCGTCCTTGCGGATGGTGTTCACGAACACTTGGTTGAGGTAGTTGATGGCAGCATAGCACGCCGCGTTGCCGCTCCACTCATAGTTCATGCCCTGCGCGCGCGGCTCGTTCATGCCCTCGAAAATCACATGCTGGTCAAAGTCGGCAAAGGTGTCCGCAATCTGCCGCCACATGGCCGTCAGCTGCTCGCCGATTTTCTCCGCGTCCGCCGCGAAATTCGGCTCGTTAATCCACGCTTCGTGGTGCATATTGAGGATGACGAACAAATCCGCCTCGCGCGCCCATGTCACGACTTCGCGGATATGCTGGAGGAAGTCCTTGCGGATGGTGTACGTCCCATCGTCCGAGGTATAGCGGTACCAAGTCACGGGGATGCGGATGGTGTCAAAGCCCGCTTCCTTCACGCGCACCATCAGTTCCGGGGTGATTTTCGCGTTCCCCCACGACTGCTCCTGCGCGGTCACGTCGTCGGTATTGCCGCCGGTGGCGTCCAGCGTATTGCCCAGATTCCACCCGAAACCCATCATCTCGACGATTTCCGCCGCTGTTTTGCCTGTCAGCACGGTTGATTCCTCCTCGGCTGATGCCGGAAGCACCGGAATCAGCAGAATGGTCAGCAGAATTGCAAGCCACTTTCGCATTGTTTTTCCTCCTCTATGCTTTCGCCGGCGGACGCATCGTCAGGCTGATGCGGTTCGTTTTCGCATCCGCTTCCAGCACCCACACGGTCACGATGTCGCCGACTCGGACGACTTCGCTCGGATGATTCACGCGGCGCTGCGCCATCTGGCTGATATGCACCAAGCCGTCACGGTGAACGCCGATGTCCACAAACGCGCCGAAGTCGGTCACGTTGCGCACCGTGCCGCGAAGCTCCATGCCGGGCTGCAAGTCCTTCAAATCCATCACGTCGCTGCGCATCAGCACCTGCGGCAGCTCATCACGCGGGTCGCGGCCGGGGCGGGACAGCTCCGCCGCAATGTCGCGCAGGGTCGGTTCGCCCACATTCAGCTGCTTCGCCAGCGCCGCGAACCCCTCTGCGTCCGCCAAGGTCAGCAGCTTGCCGACCGCCTCCGCCGGGGTGAGCGAAAAGTGCTTCAGCAGCGCGCGCGCCGCGTCGTAGCTTTCCGGGTGAACGCCTGTGTTCTCCATCAAGTCCTTGCCGCCGGGGATGCGCAGGAAGCCTGCGCACTGCTCGAAGGCTTTAGGGCCAAGGCGCGGCACTTTCTTCAGCTGCGCGCGGGTCGTGAACGCGCCGTTTTCCTCGCGGTACGCCACGATGTTCTTCGCGACGGTCGTGTTGATGCCCGCGACGTAACTCAGCAGCGACACGCTCGCCGTATTCACGTCCACGCCGACGCTGTTCACACAGTCTTCGACCACGCCCCCCAGCGCCGCGTCCAGTTCCGCTGCTTTCAGGTCATGCTGATACTGTCCCACACCAATCGCCTTCGGGTCGATTTTGACCAGTTCCGCCAGCGGATCCTGCAAGCGCCGCGCAATCGACACCGCCGAACGCAGGCTGACATCAAACTGCGGGAACTCCTCCGCCGCCAGCTTCGACGCGGAATACACCGACGCGCCCGCCTCGCTGACGACCATGTATTTGAGCGCATCGCCCAGCGCCAGCTCCTTCATCACCTCGACGAAGAACTGCTCTGTCTCGCGCCCCGCCGTGCCGTTGCCGATGGCGACGATGCCGACGTGATGCTTCTGTATCATCCGCTTGACGGTTTCCTTCGCCTGCGCAACCTTGCCGTGGCTGGGCAGCGGGAAAATGACGCCCGTATCCAGCACGCGCCCGGTTTCGTCCACAACCGCGACCTTGCAGCCCGTGCGGATGCCGGGGTCAAGCCCTATCGCGACCTTCCCGCGCACCGGCGGCTGCATCAGCAGCGGGCGCAGATTCAGCGCAAACACGCGAATCGCCGCCGCGCTCGCCTTGTCGGTCAATTCCGCGCGCAGTTCCGTGTCCAGCGACGGCGCAATCAGCCGCGTGTACGCATCGTCGCACGCCTGCGCGACGTACTTGCACGCAGGGCTGCCCGTCTGCTGCACAAAGCCGTAGCGCACGAGCTGCTGCGCCTTCTCCTTGTCCACGTCCAGCGCGACTTTGAGGAAGCCCTCCTTCTCCCCGCGGTTCATCGCCAGCACCCGGTGCGACGGCATCAGGCGCAGCGGCTCGCGGTGGTCGTAGTACATGCGATAGGTGCTGTCCTCGTCCTTCGCCGCGGCCGTCGCGACCATCGCCGTTTGATGGTAGTACGTTTTGAGCTTCGTGCGGACGGCGGCATCGTCGCTGACGACCTCGGCGATGATGTCCATCGCGCCTTGCAGGGCATCCTCCGCCGTTTCGACGCTCTTCTCCGCGTTCACATAGCGCAGGGCGATGGTTTCCGGCGCCATCATGTTCCGCTGCTGGAGCATCAGCGCGTTCGCGAGCGGCTCCAGCCCCTTCTCCTTGGCAATCGACGCGCGGGTACGGCGCTTCGGGCGGTACGGGCGATAAATATCCTCCAATTGCGCCAATGTCGCGGCAGCATCGAGGTCGCTTTGCAGCTTCTCCGTCCAGACATCTAACTTTTGCAGGCTTTCACTGATTTCCTGCCGACGCGCTTCGAGCGCCCGCAGCGCCGTCAGCCGTTCGCTGATTTCGCGCAGCTTCTGGTCATCCAGCGACCCGTGCTGTTCCTTGCGGTAACGCGCGATAAACGGCAGCGTGCAGCCCTCGTCAAGCAGGCGAATGACGGCGTCGATTTGCCACGGGGCGGTTTGGAACTCCTGACAGAGCGTTTGTGTGATAGTCATGTCCTCACCTCAAATAATGATGCCTTCCAAATGATCCACCTCGTGCTGAATCACCTGCGCGGTGAAACCAGAGAACCGCTGCACATGCCGCTGCAGCTGCTCATCCTGATACTCCACCAGAATCTGCTGATACCGCAGACACGGGCGCTCGCCGTCCAGCGACAAGCACCCTTCCTGCGCCGCGAAGGGAATCTGGCGATCCGTGATGAGCGGGTTGAGCATCACCAGCACGGTTTTTCCCGCCATCACCGCAATGATGCGTTTGCGGACACCAATCATGTTCGCCGCCATGCCGACGCACTCGTGCGCATGGGCGCGCAGGGTATCCGCAAGGTCGCGCGCAACGGGCAAATCCTCCGCCGTCGCCGCCTGGCTCTTGCAGGACAGGAACATCACATCTCTCACAATCGGCTGAATCATTGCTTCTTCACCACCACGCCGCCAGTTTTCCAGATGCTCCGTTCGGGCACTTCGCCACGCACGCAGCTCAGCGGGTAGATTTGGCTTTCCCGCCCGATAACCGTGCCGGGGTTCAGCACGCTGTTGCAGCCGACTTCCACATAGTCGCCAAGCATTGCTCCCATTTTCTTCAAGCCGGTTGCCATGCTTTCGCCTGCGCCGCGGACCGTCACCAGCGTCTTGTCGCTCTTCACGTTGCTGGTAATCGACCCCGCCCCCATGTGGCTGCAATAGCCGAGGATGCTGTCGCCGACGTAGTTGTAGTGCGGCGTCTGCACATGGTCAAAAAGAATCACGTTCTTCAGCTCCACAGAGTTGCCGACCACGCAGTCTGCCCCCACCAGCGCACTGCCGCGGATGAACGCGCAATGCCGCACTTCCGTCCGCGCGCCGATGATGCAGGGCGCACCCAGATACGCCGTCGGCGCAACCGTCGCGGTTTTGTGCACCCAGACGTGCTCGCTGATTTCGGTGTATTCCGCCGGGTCCAGCGCCGCGCCGATGCGCAGGATTTCCGCCTTGATGCCCGCAAGCGCCTCCCACGGATAGGTAAACTGCCGCAGGTAATCCGCCGCCAAAGTGTGGTTAAGGTCGTAAAGCTGTTCGATTGTCAGCATAATCTGCCTCCTATTTATTATGTTGATTGTCTTTTCGCCCCGCGCCGCCGAATCAGCCAGAGCACGAGCATCGCCAGCAGCAGCCCCGCCAGCGCACCTGATGAGTCCAGCAGCACATCCTGCCACTTGCCCGTGCGCCCGGCAACGAAAAGCTGATGGATTTCGTCCGTCGCGGCATAGAGCGTACATCCCGCCCATGACAGCCAGTGCCAGCGGGCGCGGTAGCTGTCCAACAGCAGCGTCAGCAGCAGTCCCAAGAGCGTGTACTCCAAGAAATGCGCCGTTTTCCGCACGGCAAAATCCACCTGTGCATACAGCTTCCAGTACGCCTGCCCCGTCAGTCCCTGCCGCTGCGCCAGAAAATCCGTAATTGGGCGGGCAATTTTACCGCTGATGCTGCCGGACTGCGTGCCTTCCTGTGCCGAGAAGCCGAACATCATCAGCAGCAGAGACAGCGTAATCAGCCAGAGGATGGCTCGATAAAGGTGTATTTTCCAGTTCAAGTTTGCTTTCCTTTCCTGCGGCGAAAGTAACGCCGCGCTTGTTTATTTCGCGCTCCACCCCGTCAATTCCTGCCGGATTGCACGGATTCCACGAAAAAAGGGCTGTCCGTTGCAGACAGTCCTTTTGTTGGATTATTTCACGCGCTCGCAGTACACCGCCACGCGTTTTGTGCCGCTGAGGGTGCAGGTCACAAGCGTCAGGTCATAGCCGGAATGGGCAATTTCGTTCGCATCGTTGGGGGAAATCGTGTTTTTCTCCCGCACAACGTAGCGGAAAACGTTATTCTCCATGTCCGTGAAGGTAACGGTTGCGTCCAGCGCCAAGCTGCTCAGCTTGCCAAAGTGGTAGGTGTGCGCAATAATGGCGAAGTTGCCCGCGTAGGCGCTGCCGGAATAGCGGCACGGCGACACACTCAGGTTCTCGTACGACCAGTTGCGCTGCACCGGCACTTTCAGCCCCAGCGACGGGATGGACAGCGTGCCGATGTACTCGTGCCCGTTGACCTTCTCGCCCGGCATCTCCATCCCCGGCACGCGCTCGTAGAGCTTTCCCGTCGGCGCGGGCGCGGGTGTCGGCGTGGGTTCAGGGGACGGTGTCGGTTCAGGCGTTTCGGTCGGTTCGGGGGATTCCGTCGGCACGGGCGTTTCGGTGATTTCCGGCGTGCTCGTCGGATTCGGCGGATTCGTTGCAGTCCCCGTCGTCGGCGCACTCGTCGGCTTCGGCGGATTCGTCGCAGCCCCTGCCGTCGGCGCGCTCGTCGGATTCGGCGGATTCGTTGCAATCCCTGCCGTCGGCGTGCTCGTCGGCTTCGGCGGATTCGTCGCAATCCCTGCCGTCGGCGTGCTCGTCGGCTTCGGCGGATTCGTCGCAGGATTCGCCGTCGGCGCGCTCGTCGGATTCGGCGGATTCGTCGCAGTCCCTGCCGTCGGCGCGTTTGTCGGCTTCGGCGGATTCGTCGCCGTCCCTGCCGTCGGCGCGTTTGTCGGATTCGGCAAGTTCGTCGGATTCGGCAAGTTCGTCGCAGTCCCCGCCGTCGGCGCGCTCGTCGGATTCGGCGGGTTCGTTGCAGGATTCGCCGTTGCGGGCGCATCCGTCACAGGGGTGTCCGTGGCGGTTGCGTCATCGCGCGGAATGTCGGTCGTCAGTGCGTCAGTTACGGAGGGCGTGGATGCTGCCGGGGCATCCGTCGCAGTGGCATCCGCCGTCGGCGCGTCGGTTATCGGCGCATCCGTCGCGGGTGCGTCCGTCGGCATCATCGTCGCGGTGACTACGGGCGGTGCGGCGGTCTGCTGCGATTCCATCTGCCGCTGAATGCGAATCTGCTCCAGCGCCATCAGCGCATCATCCGATTCCTGCTGCGCGCGGCTGGCGTCCCACTGGTTGTAGCCCACCAGCGCCAGAGCCGCCAAAATCAGCACCAGCCCCAGCGTCATCAGCAGATTGCCCTTACGGTTCTTCATGCTCTTGGCTCCATTTCCGGTGCAGAATCCAGCCAATGACGAACAGAATCATGCCCGCGCCCGCCAGAATCGGCACCGGCCACCACAATTGCCCCGTTTCGGGAATCGGGGCGGTCGGGGTCGGCGTGACCGTGCGGCGATTGGTAATCACATACACGCCGTTTTCGATGGAATATTCCGGCTCGTAGTACACGTCAGCCCCCAGAATTTCGTTGAGGGTGTACACATGGTCAGCCGGCAAATCCTTGAAGATATGATGCCAGTTGTTTTCGCTGTTCAGAATCACCGTGTCGATATGCTGACCGTCCTGCATCAGATGAATTTCAATCTGCACAGGGCGATATGTGCCGCGGTTGTCGTCGTCCCACACCTTGACGCACTCAAGGTCAATCAGCGCGGGCGAGCGCTCCAGCTTGATGGTAGAGAGGACATCGTACTGCCACTCGTCGTCCACATTGCGCGTCGGCACAGAGGTCAGGAAGGACTGGAAGCTGTACGCCCAGCCGCCGATGATAACCGGTGTGCCGGAAACAAGGTACAGACCGGGGTTGAGTCCCGCGAAGGCAACTCGACCGTTTTCGTCCGTCGTGCCGGTGAAATCAGGCGTTTCGGACGCGGTGAGGGCTTTCACCGCCTCGGACGCGGCTGCCCAGTCCGCCGCATTTTTCAGCGTGTTAATGTCGATATTCAGGGTGCTGTACGGGCTGCGCAGGGCGAACCGAGCGTCCGCGTCCATGTCCGCCACCTGATACAGCTGGAAGGTCACGCCGGGCAGGTGCGCATCATCCTCGTTGTCATCCGCCTGAATGGCGAACGTCAAGGGGTGCGTCAAATCCACCCGTTCAAAGGCAAGCGCGCAGGGCGCAAGCAGAAGGCAGCACAATGCTGTCAGCAGGACAAGCGCCAGCAGGCGCGAGGGTTTGCGGCTCATCACGACCGCTCAGCTCCTTTCCGCTTCTTGTGTTTCGGGCTGGTCGTTACCAGCATGAGAATGAGGAGAATCAGCAGCATCGGCGCGGCGACAATCGGCGCGACGATGTAGGGGTCAATCACGAGTGCGTCCGCAGAGATGCGCACGGATAGCTGCGCAAGCGATGTTTCGACCCGGTGTCCACGGACAAGCAGCCGGTGCGAGTTAATGCCGTAGGGCGTGCAGGTGACGAGCGTGCACAAATCCATGCCGTCATAGATTTGCAGTGCGCTGACGTCATGCGGTTCGACAATGAGAATCTGGTCGATTTCGTAGGTCAGCACCTTGTCCAGCACGCGGAGGGTGAAGGTATCGCCGTAGGTGAGCTGGTCAAGGTTGGTAAAGAGTTTGGCGGAGGGCAGCCCTCGATGCGCCGAGAAGGCGGAATGCGTTCCCGGTTCGCCGGTCGGCAGGCTTGTGCCCTCAATGTGACCGACGGCGACCTGAAGCACGTTGGCGTTCGTCGAGTGATACAGCGGCAGCGTCACGGCAATCTGCGGGATTTCAATCACCCCGATGATGCCCGAACCGCCGACATTCATCACCGCGTCGTACTCCTCGCGCTCCTCGTCGGTCATGATTAAGCGATCGACGGTGGACTGTGCGCGGAGTTTTTCGTTATAAGCGTTTGCCGCCGCCCAATCCGCTTCGTAATCCTGCTTGGACTCCTGCTCCACCGCCGTGTTGTAGGTGGCTACGGCACGCGACTGGTGGAAGGAATTGTAGAAATCCGACACGGACGGGTACAGAAGGAGCGCCAGACCCACAAACAGCACCACAAACAGCAAAATGGTTGTTATATTGCGCTTCATGAGCCGCCTCCTTTCTGCAAACATGCTCCATTATTTCCACTTGGGAATGCCGGGCGGCGGCATTGCGCGCACCGCCCGGCGGGGTTTCATCAGAACATGGGGATGTTCAACGAATTGCGGGAGAGAAATTAGATTTCGTCCGCTTCGGCCTTGCGGCGAACGATGAGGATGAGCGCCGCGCCCACGAACATCATGCCGCCCAGCACGTAGAAGATGGTCGTGCCAATGCCGCCGGTCTCAGGCAGGGTCGCGCCGGACTTGTTGACGAGCTTGTTGTTCATCGTAGAAGCCGCCGTGAGTTCCATGGATGCGCTTGCGCCGCCAGCAGCTTCCTTGTGGTCTGCCGAAATCGTGATGGTGAAAGGATCCAGCGGATTATAGGTAGCAGGAACCGTGGTTTCCTTCAGCGTGTATGTGCCGTGATCCAGACCGATGATGTTGAACTTACCATTGGCTGTCGTAATCATTTCATTGTTTTCGACATCCACATAGGTATCATTCGGCTTCGTGGTGCCTGCGACAATGTAATTGCCATCGGCATCCTTCCACAGCGGAACAACACGGTCATTTTGATCATAAAGCGTGAAGCCAGCGCCTTCCAGTTCGTTGCCTTCGTCAGCCGTGTTCGCATACTTCGTGTTGTTCACAACATAGGTGAAGAGCCACACATGGTCTTCCGGCGTTTTGCCCATGCCATCAGCATTGGGGTTGTTGGAGTATTCCAAATCGACGCTGTTCTTGTTGTCCGTGCTGTTTGCGCTCGCGTTGAATACCTGCGCTTCTTCGTTCAGATACGCCGTGTAAACGACCTCAACCGTAATCTTGTCCGTAACAAGGATGCTGGTGTTTTCTTTCATCACCTTTTTCAGGTCTTCGATTGTGAGCGTCCAAGACGGCTTATCCTGATTTTCACCAACCTTGCCTGCGCCCTTCTGACCAGCCGTTGCAGTGCAAACATAATCGGTATCTTTCAGTGCGATGCCGTTCACCTTCACAGAATCAATCTGAACGAAGGTAATGCCCTTGGACATGGTGTCGTTGAAGACCAGCTTGTACGTCGGATAGTCATTATAATCCGCATTGACCGGAATGGTTGCAACCAGACGGAACTTGAAGTTCTCAAACAGCGCGTGGTCGGCACTCTCGCCCCAGCCTTCCGGATTCACTTCTCCGCCGTTCTTTTCGGCATCGCCAACTTCGTCCTGCACCTGCTTGTCCACAGAGGGCTTTTCAGACTTTGCAGTCGCAACGATGTCCTTATCCAGCACCTTTACAATCAGCAGCGTGGCAGCGCCGTCCTTGCCTTCCAGCTTTGCCTGATTGTCCCGCACAAGGTAATAGCCGGGGGTCAGCTTCTTGCTCGTGCCGGGGGCTGCTTTGGTGGAAGAGAACGTATCAACCGGAGTGGAGTCAGCATTCCAGTACTTCGTGATTTCAGCCAGCTTTTCCTGATTCGTGCCCGAAACAGCTTTCAGAGCATCCAGAACAGCGTCCGGAACAGGGTCGCCAGTCCTGACCGCATCAGTATCGTTCTTGGCATTTGTGCCCCACTTGACGCTCGTCAGCACCTTTACTCCTGCATTTGTTTCAACATCAGCAGTGAAAATCTGGTACACTTGGTATTCGTGATCCACATCGTCCTTCGGGTTTACCGTAATCGTAAAGCCTTCCGCGTCAGTAGACGGATTTTCCAGTTCCGTTGCGCCCGCGACAGTGACCATGCTCAGCACGAGCATCATGGCCAGCAGAATTGCCCAAAACTTTTTCATGGTTTTTCTCCTTTTCGTTGTCGTTTTTCATACATTGGGAAACGTTTTTCGGGGATTACCGGGGTTGCCTACGTCGGGAGGTCTCCTGACGTATAGCTGCTATGCTTTTTTTCATTCCTCCTCCCGTCGTTTTCTTCCCCATGTTTATACAAGGGCTTTCGTCCGCGTATACGGATTGAGAATCCCCCGGAAGGGGGGCTGCCGACTGCTCAGCAGCCTTCCCTCCGGCGCTTGATTTCCTGCCCCAGCAGCAGAGCCGCCGCCGCCATCAGCAGCAGACCGCCCAGCGTGTACGGCAGTGTACCGATGCCGCCCGTCTCGGGCAGCGTGTAGGTAATGGGTGTGTTCGTAATCTGGAAGACGCGATTTTCGCTGTTCGCGGGAATCGGCAGGGTGTTCGTAGCGTTTTGGTCGTCCGTCACCAGCTGCCAGCCGCTGCCCACCGGGGTCTTCTCGACGACATAGTAGCGGTAGATGTTGCCACCCGCGTCATACGCCGGGAGATTGTACCACTTGTAGCCCCACCAGATGTTCTTGCTGCCTTCCGGCGCGGTGTATTCAACTACTTCGCCAAACTGCCAGCCATCCAGATTCTTCGCGACGACCTTCCCCGCTTCCGCGTCCCAGCCAAGGGTAACGGTCGCGATGGTCTTGTCGCCATCCGCCGCTGCTTCCGCGGTTGTCTGCTTGAGCGTCAGCGTGATGTCCGGGAGGTTCGCGGGATTCAGCGTGAACTGATTGTCCAGCGACGTCCAGACCTTGCGGGCGCTGACGTCGGTCAGGGTGTTGGTGACGGTGAGTGTCTTGACGTTCAGGTTGATTTCCGGCCGTTCGCCGTTCGTCGGGTCAGAAGCCGAATGGACTTCGTTGCCTTCCGCGTCCACTTCCTTGACGTAGTAGTACCATTCGCCGCTTGCGCCTGTATCTTTGTCGAACCAGTAGCGCGGCAGACGGGTCAGCGTCAGCGTTGCGGCATCGGTCGGCGTATTCGTGCCGACCGTCAGCTTCACGGTGCCATCCGGCAAGATCGTCGCGTCCATGTTCGCTTCCAGCGTACCCAGCAAGGGCGTGGTGTAGCGTTCCTGGGATAGGGTAAGACCAGCGCCGTCACGCTTTTCGCGCCAGATTTGCAGGTACACGACGGTATTGCGGACATTCAGCGGCAGTTCGCTTTCGCTGCCTACGGGGAAATACGCCTGCTTGAACTGCTTGGTGATTTTCAGCTTCGTCGGCGTGTTGGTAATTGTGCCGATTTCGTTGAAGCCCAGCTCCAGCTTGCCGTCCGGCAGGTTGTTCAGGTAGCCCGCCAGCTCCACTTCGCGGATGATGAAGGACGCACTGTTGTAGCCCGGCAGATTCCGGATGGTCACGCGCCACGGTTCATCCGCCTTCGCCAGCCCCGACACATGCAGGTAGGGCGCGCCGTTAATCTGCACCAGCTCCGCCGTGAGCGAACTCGGCGTGCAGATAACGTTCTTCAGGCTGAAGTAGCTCTTTTCCAGCAGGTTTTCCGTTTTCCACTGCGTGGAGTAGACTTCCTGATACTTCATCATGACTTCAAGGTAGATGTCCTGCATCATGCCCTCTTCGCCGAACGTGTCCGCGTCCGCCCATTGCTTGACAATGCTGATGCTCTTGGGCACGTTGGTGATGGTCACGTTGTTTTCCGTCGTATCCTTGAAGGTGATGTAGAGAATCGAGCCGACGAGTTCGCTTTCATCCGCCGTCATCACCGGCGTGTAGCGGTCCAGCGTGTCGTTGCCGACGCTCGTGTTTTCGAGGATGTAATAGCGGTACTTGCGCAGGCTGCCGTCGGGATTGAGGGTCGTGTCGTACAACGGCAGGTTGTCGATGGTCAGCTTCCAGCCGTTTTCCGCCGACAGGACGTAATCCTGCTGGAAGGGGTCATAGGACCAGTCGTAGTGCACCACGCCGTCCGAGTCCTTCCAGTTTTCGCCCCAGACGTTGCGGAAGAGCGAAATCGACACTTTCTGGATGCCCAGCGGGTTCTGCGCGCCGTCGTACGCGGGTTCAGCAGCCCACTTCTTCTCGATGTTGAGCTTGCCGGTCTGCACGTTGGTGATGGTCGCGCTTGCGTCCGCGATGGTGATTAAGAAGCTTCCTTCCATTTGTGACGAAGAGGCTTTGAACGCATCCTTTGCCTTGGTTGGCTCACCATCCGAATTGAGTTCAAGGACGTCGCCCACTTCTTTCGGCCAGTTCTCCGAGAAGGTGTAAGCAGGCATCGTACCGTTCACAGGGTCTTCCGCCAGCTCATAGGTGTAAACATACGCCGTGTGAATAGAGCCGTCCGGATTATACTCAACATAGTACGCTTGCAGCGTTTTCGTTGTCGTCCAGTTTCCATTCGCATCCGGCATTATTTCAACGGTACTCGGCGTGGTGGGAGAAGTTATCCACCCTTTTGTTTTATCCCATGAATGCTCTGTCACATTCAAGTTGAGCGTAACCTTTTCGGGTTTCTTGGTGACGTTGACCCACTCTTTCGTCAAATTGAGGTTGAGATTTCCCACTTCATACCCCGGCAGGTTCTTCGCGTGGATGTTCGCCGTTCCGCCGTCCGCAGGCTGGTTCACCGCACCGGTTGTTTTCTTGACAAGCGTAGCGTCGCCTGTGTAGCTCACCTGATACAGATACGGGTTCAGCGCAGCATTAAGCGTTTCGTACCCTTCTACGATGTAATAGTAGTACGGCTTCTTCACCGCTTCGCCGTTCTCATTCACCGTGAAGTAGTACTTCGGCAGGTTGCTGAACTCCCAGACGGGTTCTTCGCCGCCCTCCGTCCAGTTTTTCGTGACGTAGGTGTACTGCTGATCAGCCGTCTTGATGGGCTTGCCATTGCTGTTAAAGGTGAGCTGTCTCTTCGCCTGAATCAAGCAGAACGTCAGCTCATCCCTGTCGCGGAAGCGCGCCCAAGTCTTGTCCACCTTGACGTTGAATCGCTCGACGTAGTAGTTCTTTTCGGTCACTTCCGGGAGCGTGTCCGTCAGCGGCTGGCGGTAAATGTCCTTGATGTCGGTCAGTGCCGCGTCTGTGAAGTAGTCACCCGGCTGCTGCGGGAAGTCCGCAGGCAAATGCTGCGTGCCGAAGTAGCCGTCAATCGTCGCTTCCGACACCTCGTAGGTGTACGCCCACGCGGATTTCACCGTGCCATCCTGATTGTATTCCACATGCACCGACTCGGTTTCGTTCCACAGCTGCCAAAGCTGCGTGTACGTCCCCGCGCCCGTCAGGCGGATGACCTGTGCGCCTGTGCTTTCCGCATCCTCTGTCCAAGCCGCCGTTTCCGGGTTGTAGGCGTGCTTGATTCGCTTCACGGTGATGGACGCAACGCCCGAAGCATTCTGTGCCAGCGACATGTTCGCGTCGTACCACTGTTTCGTGACGTTGAAGCGGTACAGTCCGCTGATTTCGCTCGGTTTGTTCGTAACCGTAACCGTCTCATGCGTCCCCGCCGTCTCAGCGTTCACATAACCGTCCGCCGGATCATAGCTGACGCGGAAAGGAACTCCGCCGCCGCTAAACTGTGCTTCTTCCACTTTATAGCGGTAGTACGCCTTCACGGGCCTGCCGCTTTCGTTGAACCCAGTTACCGTGTACTTCGGATATTCGCCCAGCCCAATGCGCTTGTCCGCAAGGTCGGTAATCGTCAGCGTCTTGGTGACGGGGGTGAAAGTGCTGTCCAGCGTCCATGCGCCGTCCTGCAAGACTTCGCGCGTCAGGCGGAAGGTCAGCGTGTCCGTGTTGGCAACGTTGATGTAATCCGCCATGTCCCAGTGCTTCACCACGTCGATGCGCAGGTTCTCCACTTCCACGTTTTTCAGCGTCAGCGTACCGCGAACCGTCGTGTTCATCTGATATTCTGCCTTCGGGTTGCTGATGTTGTGGTTGTTAAAGTACTCCCACGGGTCTTGCGGCACACCGCTGACCTGCATCAGGCTGTCAAAGCCGCTGGGCGTGTTCAGCTCCACCAGACTGTATGTGTAGGCGTACGCGCCCACCACCGCGCCGTTCAGCTTCTCCACCGTGTACGTTTCCAGTGCGTTGGTCTTGAAGCTCCACTTGTTCGCTTCCGCCAGCGTCGTGGCGTAAATGCGCTCCGTGTTTGCCTTCGTCCACGCATTCGCCTCGGTGTTGTAGGTCCAGCGCGTCTTGTACAGCGCCACCTGCACGCCCGTGAAGCCCTCGGTAATCGTGTGCTTCGTGCCGTCCGCTGTGTACCATTCCTTCGATACGTCGAAGTTGATTTCGCCGTAGAGGTTTTCGGGGCGGTGGGTGTTCAGCAGTTCCGCCGTCACCGTGCCGGTCGTCTTGGAGGCAGTCGGGTCGATGGTGTAAGTGATGCCGGACGTGGTGTAGTACGGCACCTTGCCCTCGACGATGTAGTAGATGTAGTAGAGTTTGTGCCCGTCCGCCGTTGCGCCGGTGGATTCCAGCTGCTGCCAGCCGGTCGTCCAGCCGTTCGCCGCCGTCAGCGTACCTTCGCGCCCTTCGTAGGACGTGTCAGGGTACTGCTTGATGTAGCTCCACTGCGCCGGGGTGAACATGCCAGTCGGCTCATGCGTGACAGCAATCGACCAGCCTTGCGTGTTCGGTGTCTTTTTCTCCCAGCCAGTTTCCTGCTTCCATGTGCCCGAAGAATCCTGAACCCACCTGTCGTAATACTCTTCATAGGCAACATTCAGGTTGTACGTTCCGTCTTTATCCAGCGTAATGGTCTTGTGGAACTGCCCGTCCTCGCTGCGCGCCCAGACTTCTCCGTTCATCGTCAGCCGGTTATAGCTACTCCAGTTGAACCATTGCGTGTTCAGGATGAGTTCGATGGTCGTGCCTGCCGGGAAGGTTGCGGATTTCGTCAGCGTTTCGCCGCTGGATTCAATCGTCATGGTGACGGTCTTGTCCGGCGCATCCGCAGCACCCATTGCCAGCATGGCATCATACTGCTCCTGCGTCAGCGCATAGCGGCGCAGCATCACATGCACGCTGTCCGGGCGGGTTTCGGCACTTTCGTCCTCCCAGCTCTTGGTGACGTACAGGTCGCGGCGGTCCTTGCTGTTCTTCACCTGAATGTTGATGTTCGCAGAGCCGTTGACGGTGTGCGGACCATCCACCACGCCCGTGATGCCGGAAGCAGTCATGAGCGCCTGCAGCGCATCCTTCGAGATCGTGCCGAAGTTGCCATTGTTGTAGCCTTCCGGGTATCTCGCCGGATGTTCTTCGGGATCGTCCGCTCTCGGAATGATGTGAAAGACGACCAGCGGGCGATCCTCCAGCACGAGGTGGTACGGCTCGATTGACTTCGTTTCCGCCAGCATGTACGCGACGTTCGGATCGAGCGGACGCTCGTTCAGCTTCTCCGAATTGTATTGGTAAGTAAGCATACCGTTTTGATCCGTGTAGACCTTACCATTTTCGCCGCCAACCGCCTCGAACTTGTTGGTATTCGTGTTCCATGCGTAGAGGGTGAACTCCGTTCCCGGCAGCAGCAGCGAGGTGTTCGCACTGTCCACCTTGCGGATGACCAGATTGTTGTGGATGTAGCCGCCGCCCTGACTGAAGTAGTCGTTATTGCTGTTGTCCAGTCTGGTGCTTGAGCTGCCTTTGCCTTCAAGGTTTGCGGAATTGCTCAATCCCGGATTGATGCCCTTGTGGCTCACGTCGTTGAAGTTGTACTCGTTCGTCACCTCAGGCGGCAGCAGAATGTTCTCCTGCGCTGTGTATTCCAGAATCAGCGCCTTGCCGTCCGGAACAGTGACGGTTATGTTCAACTTCCGCGTTTGTGCCGTCGAGCCGGCAAAACTCGGCGTTCCCTGCGCGGGATACTGGTAGTTGTATGTACCCTCTTCCGTTTCCGTGAACTCCATCTTCCAGAGATACTTCTCTATCTCTGCGCCGCGCACCAGATGACCATTGCCGCTTTCATCAACGTCCAGAACCGGATTGCCGTTTTCATCCTTCAACGCCTCATAGAGCCTGAAGGAACCTTCATCCAGCGTGACGTCTCGCAGATAGATGTATTTATTGGGCCAGTCACCGCAGGAATCCACCACGCCATAGCTCAGCGTATCCGTCAGCGTGAGCGTGCTGGATGCCGTATTCAGCTCCGCGCCGGCCTGGTTGATGTCAATGGTGTAGGTGATTCGCGCCTGCTGGTCGCCGCCCTTGACGCTGTAGCCCTTCTGGACGTTCTTCGCCTCGACCGTCTCTTCCACGTAGGTCAGCTCGGTGTTCTGCTCCTTGTGATAGCGCGCCGCGTCGTATTTCACGTCCAGCTGGTTGTTCAGCACGCCCAGCACCAGCCTGCCGTTCACCGCGGTTGTCAGGAAGTCGTCGGCAATCTTGCAGTGAACCTTGACGGTCATATCCGACTTGCCGTTGAGGATCGTTTCCGAACCGCTGGTATTCTCATTCGGCTTCATGGAGATGTTGATTTTCTGCTGCTGCTGTGCGCCTTCGCCCACCGTCGTCAAATCAGCCTTAATGGAAATGCGCTGCTCGCCCCACTCGCTGCTGACCTCATAGCCATCCGGAATCGTACCGGCATTGTCCAGCTTCTTCTTGGCAACGGTCATCTTCGTGCTGTCCGTTTCGCTAAGAATCAGCCTCGAGCTGCCGTATTCGATGTAATCCACCACAATGTGCGGCGGGAGCGTTTCGGTCAGGGTGATTTCGTCGTGCGCCACGCCGTCATTGCGCAGGAGGATGGTCCAGTACAGCTCGTTTTCGTGGATGGTTTGCCCGTTCAAATCACCAACGCCATGGTTGCCGAATTTCTTCTCCACCAAGTCGTTCGGGGCGGCCTTGTACCACGCTTCTCCGTTTTTGCCCGCGTTAACAGCCGTGTTCTTGAAGTCAACCCCGCTCGTGCGGGACGCTTCCAAATAGATGGTCGTCTGATACGGGAGCGTAACGCTTGTCGTCGCGTTCACATCCGTATTGGCGTCGTTCAGCACAACGCCTTCGCCCGTCGTTTCAAACCGGAAGCCGTAGTAGTAGCCTTCCGGCAGCGTCGTTTCCGCAGACACCACCATCGTGCCTTCATTTTTGCCCTGACTGTCGCAGGTCAGCAGCGTAATGGTGTACGGCACATGCTGCGCATTATGCTTTTTCACAACATCGAGGTTTTTGATGGCGTTGAGCAACGTCTGCGCCTGAGCCGCCGTCATGTAGTGCTGCATGATATCTGTTCCGTTTTTCCATTCCACCTTCTTGTCAAGCGTATCGCCGAAGTTCAGCTTATACTGAACATCCTTCGTCGCCGGGAAGGTGTACGTCGCTTTCCACGTTACCGGATACAGACCATTGGTGTATTCGCCGTTCTTCGTCGGATCCGCCGGCATACTCGCGTCAACCGACTTCACCACATTGTAGCGCTCGTCCCGCCCTACATGCGCGGTGCTTGTCTTTTGTTCGCCGTCGAATTCCGCCGTGTTTGTAATCTGTTGTTCCTGCGCGGTTGCTTCCACCGGCGTTTTGTATTGGATTACGATCTTAGCTTCGGTGTCCTTGAATTTCAGCTGCGGTTTGCCGTCCGCGCCGGGTTCCACGGTGAAGTAGTTCGTGTAGTTTTCAGCGGTGATAGGCGTGTTATTCACCGTGATTTGCGACACGTAGCCCTTGCCGTCCGTCTTCGAAAACAGCAGATTGCCGTTTTCGTCCACAAGCTGGTCGAACATCGTGTCCGTCAGCGTCTTATCCTTGATGTTGAAACGGTTTTCGTTGACGGTGAGCGTCCACTGAATGCAGCCCTCATTGCTGTTATACCAGCTGCTCTTTTGCAGCTTTCTAATCTGAACGTCAGTAGGGGTACTGCTTGAGGAACTCTGGGAATGATCCCATTTTCCGCCGCTCTGCGCAGTGAAGGTGTTTGTCAGCTGGTCGACATCACCAGTCATTCCGTCCTTGTCGAACGTGTATTCATACTTGATTTCGTATGTTTCATTTGCCGAAAGCGGCGGCAGCACATAATCCGTCGTCATGGTATAGACCTTGCCGCTTTCGTCCGTCGTGTTCGCATAAACGTAGTGAATGTGCGTTCCCGTCTTACCGCAGGTGCATGTTGTACCGTCCGTCTTGATTTCTGTCGAAGCAGATTCAACAGCCGGCACCGCGTTCCAGTTATTAGAGGCTGCTTTAACCTCCGTGACGGTCATGTTTGTCAGGGCAATTCGCTTATTCACCGCCGTCATGACGTCTCGAGCAGTCGCGGTCTTGCCGTTCGTACCCTTTGTGGATTCGATTTTGACAGTATACTCAATCGTTCCTTTTTCCCAGTTGACATGAGCCCCGCTTTTCCAAGTTCTCAAATCGCTGAGGAGGGAGTTGTTGCCCCTGTCGATGTCCTCCCACTTCACGGTGGTCGATGCGCCGCCGAAAGTGATGGTCAGGTCGTCGTTGCCCAGATCCTTAACATCGTCCTTGCGGATTTCGGCGCTCATCTTCATGGTACCGGTTCGGTCGTCATGGCTGGGGTTGTTCCGAACAAAGTCAATATACTCGTCGGTGAACCACATTTCAACTTGATTCGTTTCGGGATTATACTGGAATTTAAACGCCGGCTTATCATTGCTGAATTTGGCGTCCGTGCCTGTCCAGACAGAAGTGGTGTCCGTTTTGATATGCGTGTTCCCTGCCGGAATGATAATCTTGTTGCTTTCGCCATGGCGCAGAATAGCTTCATCCGAAATCTTGAAGTCCGCCGCGAAGCTATAGTTGTACGCATTGGCATGTTCCGGAAGTGTGATGTTCGATACCGTAATCTTGGTAATCTGCATGCCGTTCTCGCTGACAGTGGGCGCGTCGTTCGCCATCATCAGGAAGCCCGGGTCGAGTCCAAACGACGGCATCATCATGTCGTCCGGCTTCGCGGCATCAGCGTCCATCGACGGAATCACCGTAAGCGCTGGTGTCGGGGACGGCTCGTCCATCGGGGCAACGGTTTCGGCGGCGTTTTCCGTCGGTGCGGGCGTTACAGTCGGTGCAAGCGTCGGTTCCTCCGTAGGCGCGGGCGTTGCTGTGGGCGCTTCCGTGGGCGTTTCCGTTGCTTCGGGCGCTTCCGTCGGCGTTGCCGTTGCTTCGGGCGCTGCCGTCGGCGTTGCCGTTGCTTCGGGCGCTGCCGTCGGCTCAGCCGTCGCTTCGGGGGCTGCCGTCGGCTCAGCCGTCGCTTCGGGGGCTGCAGTCGGCTCGGCCGTCGCTTCGGGGGCTGCCGTCGGCTCGGCTGTCGCTTCGGGGGCTGCAGTCGGCTCGGCAGTCGCTTCGGGGGCTGCAGTCGGCTCGGCAGTCGCTTCGGGGGCAGCAGTCGGCTCGGCAGTCACTTCGGGGGCTGCAGTCGGCTCGGCAGTCACTTCGGGCGCTGCAGTCGCATCGGGGTTCGGGGTCGGGTCATAGTAGCAATCCGCCGTGTGCGTGTGCTCTTCTTTGCCGCAGGTATAGTGGCGTTCGTAGCAGTCCGCCGTGTGATGATGGCCGGAATCCTCCGCCGTCACCGTCACAATGCACTCATTTGTATGCTGATGCCGCAGCACCTGAATGTAGCCGCAAGTGTAGTAGCCGGTTTTCGCATCGACGCAGGATGCGGAATGCGTGTGCACCTTCGCCGGGTCGGGATAGAGCTTGCACTTCAAGTCGCCGCGCACCATCTCGTAGCAGGAATCATCATGCGTGTGTGCGCCTTCGCCCTCAAACAGACCGCAAGTCGGTTCTTCCGTCGTCGGATAGCAGGCATCCGTATGGTGATGTGCGCCCTCGCCTTCCGTCAGACCGCAAGTGTACGTCCGGGTCACTTCGTAGCAACTGTCATCATGGACATGCGGCATGTCGGAGTTCGTCGCAACGTCCTCGGTGCAAATCAGCGTGCGCGTTTCCGTCACGCAATCCGCCGTGTGCTGATGCCCTTCACTCTCAAACAGACCGCAAGTCGGTTCTTTTGCCCGGTAGCACGCATCCGTGTGGATGTGCCCCTCGCTTTCCGTCAGCGTGCAGGTCAGCTGTTTTTCCCAGTTGTAGCAGGCATCCGTGTGCTTGTGCATCGGATGCTCCTCCAGCGTGCAGATAAGAACGCCGTTGCTATCATAGCACTTCTCGTCATGCTCGTGGATGTAGCCATCCCAGTAGCCGCAGCTGAGTTCGCCCTGCGCATTATAGCAATCGGAGGAATGGTGGTGCGGCTCAAAGCTGCAGCGCATAATATCGGTAAAGACCGTCGTCGCCTCGCGCTCGGAAATCAGGCAGGTCAGCTCATCCACATAGCAGTCCGCCGTGTGGGTATGCTCCTCCAGCCCGCAGTACGTTTCCGCCGCCATCGTCAGACCCGGCATCATCAGCACATAAGACGTGCAGATGGCGACAACGAGTGCCAGCGCCGTGACCGTCTTGAGCAGACGCATCCGGCGCTTCCGCTGCGCAACGTATTTTTCTGCCAATTCCATGAGTTTGCGATTCATGTCAGCATCCTCCGATTCTGGAACCTGTGTTCCTCTTCTTGTTGTATTGCACTTACGTTATTGCAGGAATCCAAAGCGGTTCAGCGGCCAAATGCGGAGCGTTACGCGCCCCATAATCTGCTCTTCGGACACCGGACCGACCAGTGTGCTTCGGCTGTCGCGCGAGGTGGAGCGGTGATCACCCAGAACAAAATACCGCCCGTCCGGCACTTGGTACGGCAGCGTGATGGAGCAGTCGCCCAGCGCGCGGTCGGTGATGTACGGCTCATCAAGCAGTTCGCCATTGATGTAGACATTGCCGTTTTCGTCGATGTTGACCCACTCGCCCGGCAGGCCGATAACGCGCTTAATCAGCACCTTATTGTTGTAGTAAAAAGCGATAATATCGCCGCGCTGCGGATTTGACCCGCGCACGACCATTGTGATTTCGCCCTGCCCGACCACCGGGGTCATTGACGTGCCGGTGATTTGCAGGATGGGCATGACCATGGTCGCAATCAGCACCGCGACCGCCGCCACCACCAGCAGCGTATAGAGCGTGCTGCGCAGGGCGCGGTTGTAGCTGTGCTTGCGCTTTTCATGCTTCAGTTCCGTTTCCAATTGCGCGGATGTGGGGTTCATTTCCCGCAGCAGGTGGGCGCGTTCCGCCGCTTCCTGCGTGTCGTTAAGCAATTGTTTGCCCGTTTTCTGCTGATTCTTGTCTTCTGACACCTGCGCGCCCTCCCTTCTGCCATGTTTCTTTACTGCTGATTGGCGGCTTTCTCTGCGCGTGCGAGGATTTTCTGTGCTTGGCTTTCTGCCGCGCTGATTTTCTCCTGACACAGCCGCTCAACGTTCTGCTGATACTGTTCCGCGGCCTTCTGCGCCGCATCGAACACGCCGTTTAGCTTCAGCGACGCTTCCGCGATTGAGCCGCACGTTTCCAGCTGCAGCTGCCGACTTTGCAGCGCCGCTTCTGCCGCATTCAGCCGCTGCTCCAGCGCTTCAAATTCGCGTGTCTGTTCCAGCAGCAGTTCCAGCAGCTCCGCGCGCCCCAGTTTCCGCAGCTCCTTCTCCGTCACAGTTCTCGTCCCCTTCGCAATGTAACGCGTTTATCGTTTCTCGATATGTAATTCGCCAGATTTCCGGCAAATCACAGTTCGAGTTCTTACATGGTCTATTATACCATCAAATCTTCAACTGTCAAGACGGAAAAATAACAATCATTATGCTCAAATGGTGCATTTTTGTGTGTTTCGTCGCACTTTCGTGTATCAATTTTGTCATTTTCGCATGTTAACAGTCTGTTAGTTTCCTGAGTATTGTAATTTTAATGTTAAAACTATCGTTACGGGAATGTTTTTGTTCTGTTGCCCTCCTTGATTTTTCGGAATTTTCGTTCAGCGGGTGCAAATTTTCGACCGCTTTTTTCTTTGTTTCCACGCCATTCGTTCGTCTTTTTCAATGTAACATTCCAGACTTAGCAAAGAAAAAACAGCATAATATTGTTGATTCGCAAAAAAAGCAGGAGCAGCCCGTAAATTGTGCTGCTCCTGCCCAATATTCTGTTACCCGTTCGGGTTTGCGCTGTCGTCATCCTGGCGATACTGATCTGTACGGCGGCGATGGCGCGGCGCTTCCTCTGCCGATTTCGCCACCGGGCGCGCATACGGATTCTCCATCGTCGTCGTGCTCTTCGGCGCGGCAGTGGACGGGGTCTCCTGCGGCTTCGTCAGGGGCTGAATTGGCGTGCGATAACCGACTTGCGGTCGGTTTTGCATGTCCTGCGTCTGCGGAACGGGTGTCGCCGGGCGCACCTGCACAGGCGAAACGCCATTATTCGTCTGCGGACGCTGCTGCGGGGTTGCGTACGCGCCGGCACGCATCTGCTGCGGCTGACCCGCCTGACGCGCAACCGGACGATCCGCATTGCGCGCTGCCTGTGCGCGGCGCTGCGCCGCCTTCATGGCAACTTCACGCTGTTTCTTCTGGTACTGCATGAAGGCGAATCCGCCGCCGCCAAGCAGCAGCACGACCGCAATCACGATGAAGACAACCAGCCCGCTGTTGCCGCTCTCGTTCGTCACGGGGTACGTCGTGGCTGCGGTGGGCAGCGGTTCGAGCGTCGGCGTGGGCGAAGCGGAGGGCGTCGGCGTGGCGGTTTCCTGCGCGGGGGCAGTTGTGGGCGAAGTCAGCGGGCCGGGCGTTGAAAAGCCCTGCCACGGCACATAGCTGACCGTTGCGCCGCTGCCCTTCCAGTCGTTGATGGTCTTGTCTTCTTCCGGAATCAGACCGCTGGTCGGTTTTGCAGTGGCATTCCCCGTCGTGTTGTTCTGGATGCCCTGAATGTACTCGCTGCTTTGCAGGAACTCTTCCAGCTCCTCCACCGTCATCCAATGGAAGTATTTCCCGTTGACGTAACCTTCTTGGTCATTGTAGCGGATGTGATACCACGTTTCGCCGTCCGTGCCGGTCGTTGTGCCGAGGACGAAGCAGAACGCGTAGTTGTACAGCTTTCTGATACGGCTCGCGTTCATGCTGGGCTGCTGGCGGAAGTTGACCGAGCTCGTCGTGGTCACATAGCCGTAGCTGGAGTAGTTCGTCGGGTCGTAGGGCTGGGGCGTGGTGACAAGCGTGGGTTCGGGCGTGGCGTTCAGGTTGTTCAGGTACGCCTCGATTTCCGCCTGCGTCATGAAGCGGAGCATGTCATAGCGCACATAGCCCCACTGCCCATTATACTGCACGCGGTGCCACGGCATACTGCCCAAATAATCCTGCCCGGAGACGTAGACAACTTCGCCCTGCATCAGGTACGCCTCAATCGCGCTGAAGTCGCCCGCCATCTGCCGCAGCGGCACGTTGTTGCCCACGGCGTAGGCGTAGCCCATCTCCTGCGCGGGAACAGGCGTCAGGTACGGCGTGGGGCTGGGCGTCGGCGTGCTGCGGGACTGGTTCCACTGCTGAATGTACACCTGCGCCTGCGCATCGGTGACGTAGCGGAGGTTCGCGTCCGGCACATAGCCGTTCATCCCTTCCAGTGTGGTCACAATGTCCCACGTTTCGCCCGCCGTGCTCAGCTGGCTGTTCACATACACCAGCACGTTCGCCTGCAGCGTCGCCATGACGTAGTTGCCCGTGCCGATGCCGGTGCGCATTTCGGTTTCGCGCGTGGTGACGGCATAGCCCTCATACGGCACAGCGGTCGGCGTCGGGGTCGGAGCCTCGGTCGGGGTCTGCGTCGGCGCGGCGGTCGCCACCTGACGATACCAGAAGGCAATATCCGCCGCATCCATGCTCAGCGTGCCGTCTTGGAAAACAGTCAGGGTGATTTGCTCGCTGCCGGGAATCAGCTCATAGCCATCCCGCAAATTCGTCGGCGTCGGGCGCAGGGTGTGTGTGCCGGGGGCGAGCGTCATCGACTGCGCATTCGCCACCGGGCTGCCGTAGCTGTCGAGATACTGGATGGTGATGGTCGCGTTCTGCGGCGCGGCGGTCGGGGTGGCGGTCGGCGCTTCCGTCGGAATTTCAGTCGGAATTGCCGTCGGGGTCTCGGTCGGAACCGGCGTTGCCGTCGGCACAGGTGTTGCGCCGGTGGATGCGGCATACGCGTCGCTTTCCGCCTGCGTCATGATGTTCAGGAATTCGCTCATGATGTAGCCGCTCTGTCCATCCACCATGACGACGCTCCACCGCTCGCCCTTGCCGTTCAGCATTTCGTTGACGACGTAGACGTTCGAGCCCTTTTCCAGACGCTTGATGACCGTATTGTTTTTGTCCTTCGAGGCTTCGCTGCGGAACGCCGTCTTAGTGCCGGTGATGGTCGCGTAGCGGTTGACCGGCTGCCCGACGGGAATCGGCGCTTCGGTGGGCGCAGTGGTCGGCGCTTCGGTCGGAATCGGCGTATTCGTGGGGACTTCCGTCGCCGGAACGTCGGTCGCGGACTGCACCGGGCGGTAGTAGAACGCCAAGTCCTCCGCCGTCGCTTCGTCGCCATTGACGACAATGCTGCCATCCGCGTAGATGGTCAGGTCGAACGACGTCCATGTGTCCAGCAGCTCATAGCCCGGAATGCTGTCATGCGCGGGCGTGACATGGTACTTCGTCCCCAGCACCAGCTCTCCCGTGCTCGGCTCGGCAATTTCCACGCCCTCAGTGTTGTAGTAGCGAATCGTGACCGTCACGGTCTGCTGCGCGGGCGCGGGGGTATCGGTCGGCGCTTCGGTCGCCGGAACGTCCGTTGCGGGCACATCCGTCGCGGGGGCGGGCGTGTCCGTCGGCGCTTCCGTCGCGGGAACATCCGTCGGAGTCTGCACCGGGTGGTAGTAGAATCCGACCGCATCCGCCGGAATTTCTTCGCCATCCATGTACAGCGTGCCGTTCGCATCCACCGTCAGGTCAAACTGCGTCAGCGTGCTGTCCAGCTCGTAACCGGGGATTTCGCGCTCCGGAATCATCGGGTACGTCCCCGGCAGCAGTTCCTTCACCACTGGGTCGGCAATTTCCACGCCGCTCATGTCGAAGTAGTGAATTGCCACCAGCATCGTCTGCTGGGCGGGCGTGTCCGTCGGCGCAGGGGTATCGGTCGGCGCTTCGGTTGCGGGGGCTTCCGTCGTGGGAATATAATAGTAGAAATACACCTCGCTCGGCGTCGCGATACCGCCGGAAACGTTCACTTCCACCGTGCTTTCCGTGCCGGGCATCGGCACATAGCCGTCCGCCATGCCCTGCGGATTCGCCGTCACAGGGTGCTTCCCCTCGCCCAGCGTCAGCGTGTCGTCCATCGCGACAGGCTCGCCCTCAGAGTTGAGGTAATGCACGGGCACGTTCACTTCGGTCGGCTGCGGGTCAGCGTAGAAGAAGGACACACTCGCCAAGTCGGTCGTGCCGTCAGGACGCAGCGTGACCGTCTGCGGATTTTCGCTGATGAGGTCGTACCCGCCCACGCGGTCGCTGGCGGCGTAGATATAGTTCACGCCCTCGGTCAGCGACTGCGACTGCTGATCCAGCAGCGTGCCGTTCTCATGATAGTAGAACACGTCGATGTTGGATGTTACCGGCTGCGGCGTGGCATAGTGGAACACAACGGGATTCACGCTCGCCGTGCCGCCGTTGTCCACCCACACATGCACCGTGTCCTCGCCGACAAGCTGATACCCGGCAGTCATCGCGCTATTGGCGGTGACATCGTTGTCGCCCTGATTCAGCGTCACATACTGCGTGTCCAGAATCGTGCCGTTGTCATCCAGCTGATACAGCACGGTCACTTCCGCCTGAATGACGGGCGGCTCGGTCGGGGCTTCGGTTGGCGCTTCCGTCGGCACTTCGGTCGGCTGCTCCGGCACGGCGTAGACAAAGCGCACCTCGCTCGGCGACGCGTTGCCCATGCTGTCCACAAACACATCCACCACACCGGACGCGGGTTTGACAAGCAGATAATCCCACGGCACAACGCTGGAATTTGCGTACACTTGGGTACTCGCGTTCGTCAGGCAGCTTGCGTACTGGAAATCCAGCTGCTGGCCATCCTCCGTCACATAGTACACCGGCACGTTGACGCTCTCCTGCGCGGGCGTTTCGGGCATTCCCTGCGACGAGAGATACAGCGGGAACATCCCTTCATAGACGCTGTTGCAGTAATAATCCACCTCATACGAATCCATCGGGTCAAGGGCGGTCGCATCCTGCGTCCACATGATTTCCGACGCATAATCTTTCAAGTAGAAAGTATACGCCGGGTCAGACGATACAACCTGCACCTGAACCGTGCTGAAAAGGGCGGACGCATCCAGCGTCGCCCAATACGCATGTTCCGCGCTGTCAGGCACGGGGAACGCCTGCGTTGTCTGCTGCTGTCCCTGCGAATCCGTCCAAATGACGGACACGACGACGTCCTCCCAGCGATCCAGCGCCAGCGCCGGAACCATCGCGGTTGTCATCAGCAGCGCCGCCACCATCAGCACAGACAGCAGACGGCCAAGACCTTTGACGCCGGATTTTCTCATGTTGGGTTTCCTCCTTGCTCCTGCCCTTTGCGGGCCTGATGCCATTCTATTATACCGCAGCGGCGCGGTTTGTCAATCTTCCGCACCCTGCCGCATTTTTCCTTGCGATTCGCAGGATTTTTTGCGTCTCTTGTCGAATCACTATGGCGAAAATCATCCTATTATTGAGGAGGACTTTGACCATGATGGACGACAAGCAGCTGACGGAAGAGTATTTGGATGGGAAAGTCGTTTTCCCCGGCAAGATTATCCGCGTTGAGCATTGGCATGTGCGCCTGCCCAACGGCGAAACTGCCCTGCGCGAGGTGGCGTGCCATCCGGGCGCGGCGGGCATTGTCGCGCTGGATGATGACGGCAACGTGATTCTCGTCCGCCAGCATCGCATCGCCGTTGGCCGCTTGACGCTGGAAATTCCGGCGGGCAAGCTTGATGGGGTGGATGAAGACCCGTTCGTCTGCGCCCAGCGTGAGCTGAGCGAGGAAACCGGGCTGACCGCCGACCACTGGCGCAAGCTGACCGTGCTGGAGACGACCCCCGGCTTCTGCAACGAGCGCATCCACCTCTACTTGGCGACGGGGCTGCACGCTGGAAAGACGCATCCGGATGAGGACGAGTTCGTCTGCACACTGCGGATGCCGCTTTCCGACGCGGTACAGAAGGTGATGGACGGCACGTTCCGCGACGGCAAGACCGCGCTGGCGCTCCTGATGGTACAGCAGCTGCTGTCCGCCCCCTGCAAACAATAAACGTGCGAAACGCGCGTTCTGTTCCACCCATGCTTATTGTAACAAATATTTCATCAAAATGCAATCGTGTGGACGGATTTTTGCGCGTTTTTTCGGAAAATTTCGCTGACGGAGGTGCTTTATGGCTGGAAAAAAGCAGCGTCATCCCCTGTATGTTCTCTTTCTGCTGCTGATGCTGCTCATGCTGGCGCTGGGCGTGTATCTGCTTGTCGTCGGCTGTCAGCAAGGGAATCGCCCTGTGCCGCTTGCGCCGTTTTCACCGCAAATCATCGGAGGTTTCTTCCGCCATGTATGAAAAGCTGGGGCAATGGCTCTCCCACCGCAATCCGCCGAATGAGCCGATTCCCGCAGCGGATTACTTCGCGTCCCTGCCGCGCCTGACGACCGACCGGCTGCTCCTGCGTCCGCTGACGATGCGCGATGCGGCAGATATGTTCGCTTACTCCCGCGACCCCGAAGTCGCTCGGCATGTTCTCTGGGATGCGCACAAGTCGATGGCGGATACGCGCAGCTGCCTGCGCTACATCATCAGCCAGTATCACAGCGGCGCGCCGTCCAGCTGGGGCATCGTGCTGCGCGAAACGAACCGCGTCGTCGGCACGATTGGCTTCATGAGTTACAGCGACGCGGACAGCGTGGTGGAGCTCGGCTATTCGCTCGCCCGCTCCTGCTGGAATGGCGGACTGATGACCGAAGCGCTGGCAGCAGTGCTGCGCGAATGCTTCACCGTCCTGCGCCTCCACCGCGTCGAGGCGATGCACGAGTGCGACAACCCTGCCAGCGGACGCGTGATGGAAAAATGCGGTATGCGCCACGAAGGGACACTGCGCGGCAAGGTGTTCAACAAGGGCAATTTCCACGACGTGGAGCTGTGGGCAATGCTGCGGGAGGACTGGGACGCGCGCCATTGAGCGAATTTCTTCCTATATTATATGGGAAGATACACCATGCACGGTGGATTTGCTCGTCTCGTCCGGCGAAATCGTCATCGACATGCTGAAGGAGATGCTCGTCCGCCAAGACGCCTAATCAGCAGAAAAAGAGCGCATCAAAAAAGAGGGCTTCTGCCCCCCCTTTGAATTGGATTTACTTCGTCAGTGCGTCCATCCGCCGCTTGAGCACCTCCGGGCGCGCGACGGAGTAGCCGAAGAAGCCCAGCACGTCCGCCGCCTTCTGGTATGTGCCATGCGTGTACGTCACCAGCCCCGCTTTTTCCAAATGCAGCGAACCGTCCGCCGCGAACAGGTCGTCCCGCACCTGCACACCGACGATTTTGCCCACAAACATCGTGTGGCTGCCCAGTTCGAGCTGCTGCACCACCTTGCACGCCAGATACGCCGGGCATTCGGCAATCGCGGGGGCATACTCCATGTTCAGCGCCTTCATGGGCGTAAGATGGCACTCCTGCCACTTGTCCACATCGCGCCCCGACCGGACGCCGCAGAAATCCAGCGCCTTGCAATGGGCTTCATCCACCAGATTCACCACAAACTCGCCGCCCCCCGCAATCAGGTCATGGCTGAAGCGGTTGCCGCGTACCGAAATGGACATCATCGGCGGTTCGCTGTTGACCGTGCCGACCCACGCGACAGTGACGATATTGGGCGTGGCATCCGCTTCAGGCGCACGGCAGCTAACCATCACCGCCGGAACGGGCGCAAGCAGATTGCAGGGGTCAAAGGTGCGGAAATCAGCCATTTTTTCTTCCTCCATTTTTCAAGGAAATATGCTATTATTCCCTTGACATTCTTCTGAAATAGTGTACAATATCGACTTGCGCTTGTCAATACGCATTTCAGAAAGGATGTAGTTTATGGCTGTCTTTTTGCAGGTTATCACCCTGTTTCTGCTGATTTTCTGCGGCTTCTTCTCGGCGAAGGGGAAGCTCGTTGACGAAAACGGCATTTCCACGCTCAACAAAATTGTTCTCTACTTCGCCCTCCCCGCCCTGACGCTCTACGGCTTGCAGAAGGATGCCAGCCCGGAGCTGATCCACGACCTGATTCTCGTGTTCTTCATCAGCCTTGCCATCATGATTCTGAGCGGGCTGATTGCGTACTTCCTCTACCGCCGCGAGCCGAACGAACGCCGCAGCGTGCTGACGAACCTGGCCATGCTGTCCAACAGCGCCTACATGGGCTACCCGGTCGTCATTGCGACGCTGGGCGAGGATATGCTGATTTACGCCGTCGTGTTCGTCGGCGCGTTCAACCTGATGTGCTGGACGTTCGGCTCGTTCTTCTTCGGCGGCATCAGTGCGATTCAGCCCAAGAAGCTGCTGACAAACCCGTCGCTGATTGCGGTGATTGTTGGTCTTGTGCTGTTCCTGACGGGCTGGCGGCTGCCGGGTTTCATCAACGACGCGCTGTCGATGATGGGCAATGTGACGACGCCGCTTGCTATGTTCGTCATCGGGGCGCGGCTGATTGATCTTCGCTTCGCACACCTGAAGGACTGGAAGCTGCTGCTGGCGTGTGCGCTGCGGCTGATTATCTTCCCGGCGGCGGTGCTGCTGCTGCGCTTCACGGGTCTGCCCGCGGCGGTGGTGAGCGTGCTGTACATTTGCACCGCCATGCCCTGCGCGGCGACGACGGCCATGCAGAGCGAGATGTACCACTGCGACAATTCGCTGGCTTCGCGCGGGGTGGCGCTGTCAACAGCATTCTCGATTTTGACGCTGCCGCTGATGCTGCTGCTGGCGTAAGCAGGGATTTCGCGCCTGCAGGCACGAGGAGGGGGCTTTCCGATTGCCCCCTCCACCCCTTCGGTTGCCGCTCCCATCGTTGATTGTTTCCGAAGCTGTTTTGATGATGTCCCCCCGACAAAGGAGGTTTCCACCATGCGCAAAAGCTGGATCTTTCCCGGCGACAACGACGAACCCTATGTCTCCCGGCGGGCGGGTGCGTATCAGCCGCAGAGCGAGAAGCGGCGGCGGTGGACAAAGCGGCTGGTGATTCTGGCGCTGATTCTGTGCGTGCTGTACCCGTTTGTCGAGCCATACACCTTGCGGACGACGCAGACCGCCATCACCTGCGAGGATTTGCCAACAGGCATTGGGCAGCTGCGCATCGTCTACGTCTCCGACATCCACTATGGGTCACAGATGTTTTCGGACGCGCGGCTATCGTCGCTCATCAACCGCATCAATGCGCTGAATGCGGACATTGTGCTGCTGGGCGGCGATTACGCAAGCGACAAGTGGTCAGCGGCGGCGTTTTTCGAGAATCTGCCGCGGCGCATTTCGAGCAACTACGGGGTGTACGCCGTCGTGGGCGAATGCGACCGCAGCCCGTTGGAGAAGGGCGAGGAGCCATCCACACTGCGGAACAAAATGTCCAAAGCGGGGGTGACGCTGCTGTGCAACGAAGTCGCGACCCTGCGCATCGGCACAAGCGACATCTACATTGCAGGCATCGACGACGTCAGCACGAAGATGGACGATGCGAAAAGCGTGGCGGCGCAAGTCAACTCGAAGGATTTCGTCATCTTTCTGGCGCACAACCCGTCGGCGATTTCGTCCTCGCTCCTCCTGACAGACCGCAACGGACGCGGGAACTGGTTTGATTTGGGGCTGTTCGGGCACACGCACGGCGGGCAGATTCCGTTTCTGGAAGAAGCGTTCAACTTCAACGGCGTACCGTCGCGCTACGAGAGCGGTCTTTTGCTGGAGAACCGTTCGTGGCTGCTGATTTCGCGCGGCGTCGGCACAACGGGACTTCCGGCGCGGTTATTCTGCCAGCCGGAAATTCACTTGATTACCGTGCAGTCGGGAACGTAAAGGATTTCGCCTCTGCAAGGGACTTCGTCCCTTGACCCTTTCGCGCGATTGAGTTGGTGACTTCTTCATGCTGTGTCCGCGTGTTAATTCAAGGCACCTACGGTGCTTAGAGGACATTGCCCAATGTCAGTGCGTCGCGATGGTACAGATGCTCGGCGTGTTCCCCCAATTCGGCGCACGCCTCCAGACACAAGGACAGTTCGCGCGACGAAATCCCTGCTTCGATTTTTTTCAGTGCCGTGGTCACTGCATCCACATCATCATGATTGATGAGCGTTTGCAGCCACGGCACTTTTTGTTTCCACACGCTCTGGCATTTTTGCAGCGCTGCCTCCGCGCCCGCCCAATTCTCCGCTTCCGCGAGTGTCCGCAGTTCTTCAGCGCTCGCCGCGTATTCCTCGGACAGCGCGCGCATCTCTTCCCCACTCCACACGCCCATCCCAATCGTCAGCGCAAGCAGAATCAGCGAAATCCACACCCCGGTCTTCATTCACCACACCACCTTCTGCGGCGGCAGCGCCTGATGCGTCTGCACCTGCGTCCGCCCCTTCCCCTGCGCCAGCAGCATCCCCTGCGTGTTCAGGCACAGCAGCAGCACGTCCTGCGCGCCCTCAAACCCCAGCGCGCGAATCTGCCCCATCAGCCAGCTGAGGCTCAACTGCCCGCGCCGCAAGTTTTCCGTCTGCACTTCGCCGTCCAAAATCAGCGGCAGCGGAAGCCCCTCCTTCGGCGGCATCTTGCCCAAGTCGCTGGGCATAAGCGGGCGGCTGTCCGCCTTCGGAAAGACGGAGATGTTCCCGCCCGGTTCGAGCACCGCCGTGCCGACCTCCAGCGGGTCAAGGATGCCGCCGGCGCGTATGGCTTCCATCAAGTCGTTCAAATCCACCGCACAGGCGCGCAGCTGCTTCTCGCAAATCACGCCGTTGCGCACCAGCACCGTCGGCTGCCCGCAGAGCCACACCCGCACGCGCTCGGACTTCATGCACAGCGCCGTCAGCAGCCCATGGCACACGACGAGCGCCGCCATCGGCAGCAAGCCGTAGAGAATCGGAATGCCCACGCCGCCCATCGGGGTCGCCGCCAGCTCCGCAATCATGATGACCACCACCAGCTCAAACGGCTGCAATTGCCCCACCTGCCGCTTGCCCATCGCGCGCATCGCCAGCAGGGACGCGGCATACAAAATCACCGAACGCAGAAAAATCGTCAGCATGTTCTCATCCTCCGCGGTCATTCTGCCCCATTATGCCGCGGATGATACTTGCGCGACGCAGTCCATCATGCTATAATGGAAGAAACTTGGCGAATTTCGCCGGAAATGAGGGTTTTCTTGATGAAAAAGCTGTTTTCTCTGCTGATGGCATTCTCCTTGGCGCTCGTGCCGATGCTCTCCTTCGCGGATGAAAGCAGCGGCGCGACGCAGAACATCTACAACATGCTGCTGGAAGAATTGACGGCAGCCAATTTGTCGATGACCCCCTACGACGATATCAACCGCATCTATCTGGGCTATATGCTGGAGAAGAACGCGCTGGGCAACGCCGTCGTCATCTTTGACGCGCACAGCGACGGTTTCACTATCGGTGTTGGTTACGGCAAGCCTATTGACGAGGCGCTTGTGCCGCAGGTGATTTCCCTCTTCAACGACATCAACTGCGCTGTTTATGTCGGCAAGATGGTGGTCAGTCAGTCCAGCGACGGGTGGCATCCGGCGTACGAAATCTTTGTGTCGGCTAATCCGGATGATATCAGCACATGGACGCGCGAAAACGTGCTGGCGTACATGTATTTGGCGCTGGGCACGATGGAGGAAACGGTCGACTACATTACCAAACTGGCAAACAGCGAAACGCCCGAAAACGTGTTTGCTATGTGGTATGCCGATTCGTCAGCGGAATGACCGCAAAAATCCCTTGCACGTCGCACTGACTCATGCTATAATGGAAGAAACTTGGCGAATTTCGCCGGAAATGAGGGTTTTCCTGATGAAAAAGCTGTTTTCTCTGCTGCTTGTGCTGGCGCTGGCGCTTGTGCCGACGCTCTCCTTGGCGGATGATGACGCCGCCTACCAGAACCTCTACAACATGCTGCTGGATGAGCTGAAGTCGGTCGATTTGGAGATGACCGCCGACGAGGAAAGCTACCGCATTTATCTTGGCTCTGTGCTGGACAAGAACTCGCTGGGCGACGCGGATGTTATCTTTGACGCGTACAGCGATGCCGTCACCATTAACGTCAGCTACTCCAATCCGCTTGATGAGGCGCTTGTGCCGCAGGTGATTTCCTTCTTCAACAGGGTCAACAGCACGCTGTATGTCGGCAAGCTGATGGTCATCAAGTCGGACAACGTGTGGTACGCGGCGTACGAGATTTTCCTCTCTGTTGACCCGGAGAACATCACCGATTGGGATCGCAACAACGTGCTGGCCTACACGGCGATGGCGCTGGACACGATGGAGGAAATGGTGGACTACATCACCGAGATTGCGAACGGCGAATCGGCAGACAACGTGTTCGCCATGTGGCAGGCGGATATCGGCGCGGTATAATCCCCAAAACGCAAAAAAGGCAGGAATCGCAATGGATTCCCGCCTTTTTTGATACCGATTATTCTTCTTCCGCGCTGAGGTTCTCGGTGCAGAAGAGTGCAATCACGTTTTCAATCGTTTCCGCGTCAGCGTTCGCATCGATGCCAGCTGCCAGCCAGTAGGCATACTGCCCCTTCATGTACTGCTGAAGCGCCGCCAAATCGCTGCCATAGCGGAACTCGATGTGGTAGGTCGTTTCCATCGTGTCGTCGCGGAAGAAGAAGTAGGTAAAGTCGCCCGCGTCGTCAGTCGCCTGATACACCTCGCAGTCAAACGCCGGGCAGAACGTCTCGCCGCCCCACGTCATCATTTCGTCCGCGCCAATCTGGTAGGTGCCGATGCAGCGGTACTTGTGCGTTTCGCTCGTGCCATCCAGCTTATTGATGGTGATTTCGTCGCCGTTCATGGTGAAGGATTTGACATCGTTCAAATACCAGCAGTCGAAGATGAAACCCTCCGAGCCGTCGCCGTACAGCGCCACCGCGTCGTCGCCATACACGTCGCCGCTGATGAAGGATTTGAGCATCTCGACTGCTTCTGCCGCGTTCTCCTCGCCCACAATCGCCTTGCAGTGTTCTTCCCACACGCTGTCGTAGTCGTCAGACAGAATCACATCGAACAGATTGCTGTACGTCGTGCCGTTTTCCCCGCTGATCATTTGCAGGCAATCGGGTTTGCTCTCAGCCAGACTGGGCGCAATCGCCACGCACAGCACAAGGGCGAACATCAGCAGATGGGAAATAATTTTCTTCACAGGGTGCTTCATGTTTTCCTCCTCATGGTTAGTTTTCGCTAACCATCCGGCCAAAAATTTGCGGTTAGCGTTTTCTAACCGCATTTCTATGATAGCACAGCGCACCAATCTTGTCAAGCAGGTCAGGAGAACATTTTCTCCAATTCCTCGTACTTTTCGTGCGTGATGAGCGCGTCCTGCTCCGTCCCCTGCAGGTGGACAATGTACGTCCAGCGCCCATAGGGGGTGATGTTCTTGATGTGGTTGAGGTTGATGATGTAGCTTTTGTGGCAGCGGAAGAAGATGGACGAATCAAGCCGCGCTTCCGTGTCAGAGAGCGAATCGGACGTAACATATCGCTCGCCGGACGCGGTGTAAAACACGGTCGTGCGGTCTTCACGCTGCACAAGCACGATGTCGCTGACATTCAGGAACGACACGCCGTCCTTATGGTGCAGCATCAGCCGCCCGCTGACCGGGTGGGGCGTGGGATGCACGGGCAGGGGCGTTTCGCCGTCGGTTTGATGGCGGATGCGCTTCTTCGCGCGTTCGAGCGTCTGCATCACGCGCTCCTTCTTGAAGGGCTTGAGCAGGTAATCGAAGGCGTACACCTCAAAGGCGTCGCCCATATATTCATCGTGCGCCGTCGCGAAAATCAGCACAATCGCAGGGTTCATGTCCTGTATCACCCGCGCGCACTCCACGCCGGTTTTGCCGGGCATTTCAACGTCAAGGAAAACGAGCTGGGGCTTTTCCTGCTCCACAAGGGTGAGCAGCTGCACGCCGTCCTCCGCCTCCCCCACGATTTCAAAACCCTCTGCGCGGCTGATCATCATGCGTTCGATGCGCCGCATATCGGCATTATCGTCCGCGATGACCACGCGGATTGGTGTCTCCATTGGACTTTCACCTCCTGACGCCAAGGGGCGTTGCCCCTTGGATTCCCACCAGAGGCGCTGCCTCTGGACTCTGCAAGGGACTTCGTCTCTTGACCCTTTCGCGCGATTCAGTTGATTTCTCTTGCATACAGTTTTCGCGTGTTTATGCAGAGATTTCGCCTCCGCAGGAGCGAAACCCCTGCTTCGCAAAAGCACTCTGACATCGGCAGAGCCCCTCTGCCATCAATCACCAACAGCAGAGGGGCTGTGCTTATCAGCGCTTCCTTCTCTCGCAGGGGCGCGTCAGCACCTCCTGCATCACCATCGCCTGTACCATCGCATTCGGGCTGAAATCCAGCTTCAAGCCGGACTGCACCTCCTCATGCGGCGTTTCCGGGCGCTTCTCGTGCGCCGGGAACAGTTCGGCCTCGTGGCACTTGTCGCGTCCCTCCGGGCTGTCGTACCCTATGCTCCCCTGCAGTTCCGCATCCAGGTCGCACTCCGCCGCCAGATGCTCATGCACCTTCGGCTGCGCGGCATGGACGGTCGTGTGTGCATGGGCGGGCATCGGCGCGGGCGTCGGCACAATCGGCTGACTTTGCACCTTCGGCGTGGACTGCTTCGGCTGCTGCGCCCTCGCGGTCGGCATCCGGCGCGCTGCCTCGGCTTCTTTCTTCTTCTGTGCGCTCTTCAACGCGTTGATGACAATCACGATGATAATCAGCGCCAAATAGGATGATATTGACATTGCTGCCCCTCCTTTCGGTCAAGCAGCGGCTTACTTCTTCTCCAAGCTGTGCGTGGGCGTGCTCTGCGGCGCACTCGCCTTGGCAATGGAATCACGCATGGACGTATCCGCAATCGTGTTCTGCATCTGGTAGTAGTCCATCACGCCGAGCTTGCCTTCGCGCAGGGCAGCCGCCATCGCCTTCGGAACTTCGGCTTCCGCCTCGACGACCTTCGCGCGCATCTCCTGCACAGCGGCCTTCATTTCCTGCTCGTGCGCAACAGCCATGGCGCGGCGTTCCTCTGCCTTCGCCTGAGCGACGCGGCGGTCGGATTCCGCCTGATCCATCATCAGCTGCGCGCCGATGTTGCGGCCGACATCCACGTCGGCAATGTCGATGGACAGAATTTCGTATGCCGTGCCCGCGTCCAAGCCTTTGGACAGCACCGTGCGGGAAATCAGATCAGGATTCTCCAGCACCTGCTTGTGGGTTTCCGCCGAGCCGACAGTGGTCACGATGCCCTCGCCGACACGCGCGATAACGGTTTCTTCGCCCGCGCCGCCGACCAGACGGTCGATATTCGTGCGGACGGTGACGCGCGCCTTGGCACGCAGCTCAATGCCGTCCTTGGCGATCGCGGCGACGACGGGGGTTTCGATGACCTTCGGGGTGACGGACATCTGCACCGCCTCGAACACATCGCGGCCCGCGAGGTCAATCGCGCAAGCCTTCTCGAACGCCATCGGGATGTTCGCGCGCTGCGCCGCAATCAGGGCGTTAATCACGCGGTCAACGTTGCCGCCGGCGAGGAAGTGCGTTTCCAGCTGGGAGATGTTCAGCCCCAGACCCGCCTTGTTCGCCTTAATCAGCGGCTGCACGAGGCGATGCGGCTTGATGTGGCGAATCTTCATGCCGATGAGTGCGCCCATCGACACATGCACCCCGCTGGACAGCGCGGAAATCCACAGTCCGAGCGGCACGAACGACAGGAACACGCACACCACCACAAAAGCCACTGCGATAATGCCCAGAATCATTGCCATATTGCCATCCATGTTACAATCCTCCTAACAGGGGCTTTGCCCCTAACCCTACCAGAGGCTTTGCCTCTGGACTCCACAAGGGACAAAGGAAACGGGACGAAGTCCCCCCTTGACCCTTTCGCGCGATTCAGTTGGTTTCACTTTCATACTGGTTTCGCGTGTTGATTGGGGAAACGTGTGTTACTCTACCGGAATCAACGTGAGCGTTAACGTACCGGACATATCCGCCACGCTGATTTCAAGCGTAGCATACATGCCGCCATCCTCCGTCTGGAAGATAGTGATGATGGCTTTCTCTCCCTGCTCGCCAAAGCCGGACAAAGTGCCCGTGCGGAGTGTGCCGTTCTCCCATGTCGCCGCAGCGGTGATGTCCGGCGCGTTCTCCTGATTTGGGTGCAGGGTGATTTCCGTGCCCGCCACCGTGCAGAGCATCTGCGGCGTGCCATCCTCATCCGGTTCCAGATTCAGCATACGTTCAGAGCCATTGCGGGCGCTTTCAACTGCCCATGTGCCCTGAAACGCTTCCAACGGCGTGTCCGTGCGCACGACAAGCGGTGTTGTCCATTCGTCCATGCTCCGCGCCAGAAGAATCTCCATGTCCTCCATCTGTTTGAAGCGGAACGCCAAGCCGCTTCCCGTCTCGCGCAGCAGCATGCCCCCTATCATATCCGGCGATGCCAAGTAGTAGTCGCCATCCTCCGTCTGCCACCAGCGCCCCGCGCAGGAAAAATCACCTGCCGACATCTGGAACTCGTCGTTTTCTGCCAGCATCAGGTGAAACGGCGTATCCGCCCACAGCCCGTACCAGTCGCCCAGTAACGTATCATCTGACGTTTCCGCCAGCGCCATGCCAACCAGCATCAGCAGCGCCAGCAGCATGCTTGTCAGCTGCTTCATACTTCGTCACTCCTTTTCCGTCGGAACCAGCAGGAACATTGATGTCGGGTTGTCCGGCACATCGCCCATCCCAAGCGTCGCGTACAGACTGCCATCTTCCGTCTGGAAGAACGTCAGGCAGTAGTCCATCTCGATTTCCTGCGTTTCTTCCGTTCCCGACGAGACAAGCACCATCATCTGGATGGTCGCGGACAGAATGCCGTCCTCGAACGTCATCGGATAGCTTGTCCCTTCCGGGTAGTCGCCCAGATTTGCACCGGGAATGAGCGTTAAGCCGTCAATCGTGCAGAATGCCAGCCGTTCGCCCTTGTCCGGGGTGTACGTCATCTGCATTGCACCAGCGAACACCGTCTCCATCGTCCAAGTCCCTGCGAATGCTTCCAGCGGCGTGTCAGTCTTCGGCGTCCGCACGTTCTGCAATGCTTCCGCATCCCGCACCATGTGCGCCACCACGCCTTCCGCCGGACTGCCGTAGTAAACGTCAAAACCAGTTTCCGTCAGCAGCGCCGTCAAATCCTGCTCAGCGATTTGCGAATTCACCATGCTTGCCATGACGTCCAGCAGACCGTTTCGGCTGAATGTCAGCCAGTATTCGCCGTCCGTCATCTTGCGCCAAGTGCCCTCGCGGCTGCCGTAGCAGAACGTGCCGTCCTCTCGGAGCGTCAGGCACTCCGTCGTCCCGTCCACGTTCAGCGCGTACCAGTCGCCCAGCGCCGGGTCAGCCTCCGGCGTTTCTTCCGCCAGCGCCATGCCAACCAGCATCAGCAGCGCCAGCAGAATGCTTGTCAGCCGCTTCATTCCTTTTCGCTCCTTCCCAAGTACCGCCCGAGCCGCCGCCAGAACGTTTCCTTCCGCGGAAGCTCCGCTGTCTTTCACACCTTCTTGACCACAATGCGCGAGCCTTCAATCTGCGTAACGCGGATTTTCGTCCCGTTCTCGATGAAGTCGCCCTCGCTGACCACGTTCAGCCGAACGCCGTCGAACTCGCCGAGCCCCGTAGGTCTAAGCGCGGTTGTCGCCGTGCCCTCGCGCCCCAGAAACACCTGCATGTCCTCCGCCGAGCGGTAGCCCGCGTCCGTGCTTTCGGTGTGGCTGTTGACGATGCTGCTCTTGCTGAGCTTGCCCTTTGTCAGCGAATGCAGTGATGTGGAAATCGCAATCGCCAGCACGGACAGCACAATCAGCAGCATCCCCAGCGTCGCCATCGTGCCGTGCTGCTGCCACGTCAGCACCAGCGCGACGACCTCCAGCGCAATGCCGCTGAAGCCTGCAATGCCGAACCCCGGCATCAGTGCTTCCATAATCAGCAGCCCAATCCCCAGCACAAAGCAAACGATGATGGGCAGATTTGTCATGATGAAGTCTATCACGTCCCGTACCTCCTTCCGCGTGAATTGATACTTTGAGTATAGCAGTTTTTTCGCCGTTTGGCTATGCTTTTTGTCTCAAAGATACATTTTTTCGTCTGAATTGTCACTGCGCCGCCAGCACGCTGTGCAGCCGCTCCAAATCCGCCTGATACACGTCTTTTAACTTCTGATTATAGATAATCGATGCCGGATGATACAGCGCGAACAGCGGAAAATTCCCTGCCTGCTTGTCCGCCTGAACATGCGCCGTCAGCACCTGCCCGTGACACGCCCCGATGGTGCTTTTCGCGCCAAGCAGCGCGTGAAGCGCTGTATTCCCCAGCGTGACGAGCATTTTCGGCTGCACAAGCAGGATTTCCTCCAGCAAATACGGCGTGAAGAGCGCCAGTTCCTCGCGGTTCGGCGTGCGGTTCGACACACGCCCCTTTTCGCTCACCTTCGTCGGGCGGATTTTCACGACGTTGCTGATATAAATATCCTCACGGTTTAATTGCAGCACCGTCAAGAAGCCATCGAGGTTCTTCCCTGCCTTGCCGACAAAAGGTCTCCCGGACATGGCTTCCTGTTCCCCCGGCGCTTCTCCGATGAGCATCACAGGCGGGCGTTCGCCGCACCCCTCGCCCAGTACCAGCGGCTTTTCCTCCCCCGGCCACAGCGGCGCGAAGAAGGCTTGCATCCGCTCGTTGAATCGTTCCAATTCGCTTGGCATGGTGATGATTCCTCCAATTTCGCTGATGACAATTGTTATGATGGCATAGTTGTTTTTTCTATCTTTCTGGTAAGAGCCATGCTTCCAGAGGGCTTTCCGATCGCCCTCTGGACTCCTTCGGTGCACTCCTTCGGAATAGAATTGTCCCGGAAGTTTTTATTATGCTTCCTCTGGATAGCGTAGCGTCAGCGTCATGCCGTCCGTTGCACACGTCGTTTCCGGGAACACCGCCTGCGCATTCGGCAGAAATTCCTCCGGCGTCTCAATCGACGTCGAGAAATGCGTCAGCAGCAGCCGCTTCGTGCCGGCGTCCCGCGCTAACTGCGCCGCTTCCCGGAAGAGCATGTGGCAGTTTTTATGCGCCAAAGGCAGCTTTTCCTCTGCGCCATACATCCCCTCTAATATCATCAGGTCGCTGTCCTGCCCCATGCGCGCAATGCCCGGCACAGGGCGCGTGTCCGTCGCGTAAACGAACGTAATCCCTCGCCGCGGCTGCCCCAGCACCTGATGCGGATAGTACGTCTGCCCGTCCATGCTGACCGTTTCGCCGCGCTGCAGGATGCTCCACAGCTTCACCGGAATCCCCTGCGCCCGCGCGCGGATGGGGTCGAACAGCGCCGGACGCGGCAGATGAAACTGGTAGCCGATGCAGGGCATCTCATGCCTGAGCGGAAAGGGCGTTATCGTCAGCCCAATGGCGGCAAAAGGCGAATAATCGTCGATGATTTCATGCAGCACGATGGGGCAGCTCAGCGACGGCGCAATCACCCGCAGCCCGGCGACTACGCGCTCCAGCCCAATCGGGCCGTAGATGTGCAGCGGCGCTGTCCGCCCGGCTTTGGTGATGGCAAGCAGCATCCCCGGCAGCCCGGAGCAGTGGTCGGCGTGGTAGTGCGTCAGCAAAATGGCATCAATACATTGTATGCCCCAAGACAGGCGCTGTATGCCAATTTGCGTGCCCTCCCCGCAGTCCACCAGCACCGCGCGGCCGCCCACGCGCACATACAGGCTCGCCAGCGCGCGATCCGGCAGGGGCATCGTGCCGCCCGTGCCCAGCGTGCAAAGGTCAATCATCCGTGTTAGCCTCCCCATTCGTTTTCCACCTGTTGATTTCGCCGCGGGATGGGCAAAATCCTGCTGAATCAGCGTACGAAAAAATCCCCCGGAACATCTTCCGAGGGAAATTCGTCATGCGACTTTCTTGAGTTCCTTCGCCAGCCGTTCCCCGACAAGCAGCCCCAGCGCAATGCAGATGATGCACTCGACGAGCATGTAGCTGCCGTTGTAGGTCAGCGAGTGCCAGACGGGGTTCACGCCCTCCGGCGCGTACTGCCCATAGAAGATGAAGCCGGAGAGGAACGACGCCATAAAGCGACCAAAGCAACCCAGCACAAAGCTCGCAATCATCTTCGCCTTGCTGCCGCGGAAGCAGCCCGCCAGCCCCAGCAGTCCGAATGCGATCGGGTAGTCCAGCAGGTTCGGGATGGCGCCCAGCGCCGCCCACGCCATGCCGTCCAGCAGGAACTGCATCACGCCGTACAGCGCGCCCAGCACCATGCCGGGGCCAACGCCGTAGCAGTACGCGAACAGCAGCAGCGGCAGCATACTCGCGGGGGTCACCGACCCGCCCATCGGCATCGACCAGAGCTTGATGAGGCTCAGCACGGACGACAGCGCCATGCACATTGCGCCGACCGCCATCGTCTTTGCCGTCCAGAAGGACTTCTTGCTGCTCTTCTTGCGGGTGACGAGGTACACCGCCACGCCAACGACCAGCAGCACCGCCACCGTGACCCAGAACGCCGCGCCCTCGCCCAGAAACGACCATGCCGCGTTTTCCGCTTCGGCTTTCTCCGCCAGCGCACGACCCAAGAACCAGTTTGCCATCTTGATTTTCCTCCTGTTTTTCGCCGATTTCGGCGTATTGGGTGACGCTCGTATTCCGGAAATGAAAAAATCCCGCGTTTGCACGCAGGAAACAGGAGGGGGAGATTCTTCTCCCAAGCGCGCCGTCCGCACAGGGAAAAATCCCCGCAAAATGCGCGTGTCCCTCCGCTGTCCCTACGGTAGGATGACCTACACAGGTTCAAATGGTCGGCAAAATGCCCTCTCAGCCGTGCAGCCCTCGCCCACAGCTCCCATCGCGGATGATACGATTGTCCTCCCTATCATACCCATTCCTATGAAATTTGTCAACATCTTTTTGCTTTTTTCCCCTTGATTCGCGCAAAAAAAGCAAGTACAATAGAGAGGCGCAAGGGGCGCTGCCCCTTGACCCTGCCAAAGGGTCTTCGACCCTCTGGACTCCCTTTTTCGCGATTGAGTTGATCGCTACTGCATGCAGTATGCGCGTGTTTATGGGGGAACGCGGGTGGTGCTGCCCCTTGACCCTTTCGCGCGATTGGGTTGAGCGCGCTCTCATGCTGTGTCCGCGTGTTTCGCCAAGAACCGTTATTCGCTTCCATCAGCACAAAAATCACCCCAACAGGAGGAGTTTTCCCGATGATTCACCACTTTTTCGCCTACATCGCCCGCCTGCGCTATATCCGCCGCTGGGGACTGATGCGCTCGTCCATGTCCGAGAACGACGCGGAGCATTCCCTGCAAGTCGCCATGCTTGCCCATGGAATGGCGCTCATCGGCAAAAATCGCTACGGGCGCGACTGCAACCCGGAGCATATCGTCACCCTCGCAGTCTATCACGATGCCAGTGAGGTTATCACCGGCGATATGCCCACGCCCGTCAAGTACCATTCATTGGAGCTTCGCGGCGCATATAAAGATGTAGAAAAAATGGCGAACGACCGCCTGCTTGCCATGCTGCCGGAGGATTTACGCGGCTGTTTCGCGCCGTACCTGTGCGAAGGGTGCGACTATGACCACCAAATCGTCAAGGCGGCGGATTCGCTCAGCGCGTACCTCAAGTGCGTGGAAGAGCGGCGCGCGGGCAATCACGAGTTCGACGCGGCGGGCGAGGCGATTCGCCGTCAGTTAGATGCCATCACCCTGCCCGAAGTACAGGACTTCATCCGCGAATTTGTCCCCTCGTTCTCCCTCACGCTGGATGAGCTGAATCAGCCGGGAGGGAATCAGGCATGAAAATTGGGCTGTCAAGCGCCGCCTATTACGGCCAGCTGGAGACGGATGAGGCCGCCGCGCACATTGCGGAGCTGCCGCTGGACACCTGCGAAGTGTTTCTGGAAACGCCCAGCGAATACACGACGGATTTTACCTTCCGAATGCGCTACAACATGAACAACTTCCCCGTCACGTCGGTGCACCCGCTGGGCACGCAGTTTGAGCCGCAGCTGTTCGGCCGCGCCGCGCGCCAGTCGGACGATGCGTTTGCAATGTTTGCGAACGTCTGCCGTGCGGCGGAGTCGCTCGGCGCGGCATACTACATCTTCCACGGGCCGTTCGGCGTGCGGGGGCATCTTTCGCCCGCGAATATTCCCTTCCTGGAAGAGCGGTTCGACCGGATGCGTGAGCGCGCGGCGCGGCATCACCTGCGCGTGCTGTGGGAAAGCGTCAGCTGGTGCAGCGTCGCCACGCCGGAGGACGTGCGCATCCTCCTCAAACGCATTCCGGATGTCGAGTTTGTGCTTGACATCAAGCAGGTGCATCAGGCGGGCGTTGACCCCCTCGACATGCTGCGCGCCATGCGTGGGCATGTGCGCCACCTGCATGTGCTGGACTGGACGGCGGATGGCAAATTGTGTCTGCCGGGGCGCGGCGTGTTTGACTGGCAGCAGTTTGCGCGCGTCCTGCGCGAGGATGGCTTCGACGGCGCGGTGATTCTCGAACCGTACGCGCAGCTTGTCGAAAGCGAACAGGCCTTGCTGGAGAGCATCCGCTTCCTGCGCGGCGTGTTCGGCGTGCCTGCACAAATGTAACAATTTCCGCGAAAAATCGGCAATGGATTGCAATTTTTCCCCCAAGCCGCTATAATAGGAACGTATACGACGAAATTTCCCGTAAGGAGGCAATTTGCCCATGAAGATGTGGAAGCAGTGGATGGCGCTGCTGATGATTTTCTGCCTGCTGATGCCGGGTGCACTGGCGGGCAGCATTGACCTGACGGATGATCTGGACGAGGAAGTCGGCAGTGTGACTGAATCGTCCGCGGGTGCGGACTACACCATCAGCGATAATGGCGATATTATCCTTGATGATGACGACGACCTTGGCGGCGACGTGATTTTTGATGACGACGGCTCGACCATCGAAATCACGGACAACGAAATCGACGACACCATTGACCCCGATAAGCTGGACATCAACACCAACCTTCCCTCGAACGTCGTCAACATCCTGCTCGTCGGCGTGGATACCCGCTCGACGTCGCTGGACGACGGCTTGCAGAATGGCGACGTGCAGATTATCGTGTCCATCAACAAGGACGACGGCTCGATTAAGCTGACCAGCATCCTGCGCGACCTGTATGTCACCATTCCCGGCTACAAGAACAAGAACCGCATCAACACCGCCTATTCGCGCGGCGGCGGTCAGCTTGCCATGCGCACCATCAACAAGAATTTTGAACTGAACATCGAAAATTACATCACCATCAACTTTTATGGCTTGGCATCCATCATTGACAGTTTAGGCGGCATTGACATTGAAATGACTGCAAAGGAAGCAAAGGCCATTAACACCTACCTGCGCCAGCATCCGCCGAAGTACGACAATCAGAGCAAGGATTACACGCGTGAGAATCTGCCCAACAAAGCCGGCACGCACCACTGCGACGGCATTCAGGCGGTCATGTACGCCCGTCTGCGCAAGGTGGACAACGACTTTGGCCGCACGGCACGCCAGCGCAAGCTGATGGAGCTGCTGCTGGAAAAGGTGCTGGACGGCGGCATGAGCATGACAAAGCTCAACGACCTGCTGAACGCCTGTATGCCCTATGTGCAGACGAACATGAAGGCGAGCACGCTCTTTGATTTGGCGCTGGGCGTCCTGCGTTCGGGCATTTCCGACCGCCTGACCCGCGGCGAGTCTCTTTTGGAGCAGCACCACGTCCCGATGGACGGCACCTACTCCTACCTTGACGTGGACGGCGCGAGCGTCATCAACATGGGCAGCAAGTCCTTCCCGAAGAATGTGCAGGCGCTGCACGAGTTCATCTACGGCGAGTACATCCCGGCGGATTGATGCCTGAATCAGAAATCCCTGCTGATATGTCCCTTAAGACAGTCAGCAGGGATTTTTTTATCAGCGTATCCTATTTCCAGATTCACCTGCGCATCTTGGCACATTTTCATCTGGAAACAGGATAAAAGCGTTTTTCGGTTCTTCACGGAATCTTGGGGGAATCGCAGTTTGGGGGCGCGTCTGCGGACGCGCAAAGTTACTGGCAGGAACGCTTCGCTGCCTGCGCCTTTGTTGAGTGCGTTTGAGATGCTGGTCGAACGCGGAACAGTTGGGGCGTTGCCCCAAACCCCACAAGGGACACTGTCCCTTGACCCTGCAAGGGGCAATTGCCCCTTGACCCCTTTTCGCGATTGAGTTGGTCGCGCTTTCATGCTCCTTCCGCGTGCAGCTTTTGGGGGCTTCGCCTAAGCCCTTGTTTGTTTCCCCGACTTTCCGTGAAGAACCGTTTTTCCGTTATGCTTTGCGCACAATCCGGTTTTTCAGCGCCAGCAGCCGGAAATACGATTCACGCGGATTCTCGTTCTCGTAGAGCATCGCGCCGTTGCCGGAGAAGCTCGGCTCGATAAAATCCCACCACGTCAGCGCCTGCATCTCCTTGCGCGACGCGGCGATGGTATAGAACTGCTCCAGCCAGTCCGCCTGCGTGTGTTCGTTCCAGCCGCCATGCCAAGTACCCTCGGACATTGCCATCTGCGACCAGCTGCTGCCCGCGTTTCCTTTCTGCCGGAAGCCGCCGTTGACGCCCATTTCGGTGATATGGATCGGCTTGCCCAGCGCAGCAAAGGCGCTCAGCAGCAAGTCCACCGCCACCAAATCCCTGCCGGGGAAATACAGCTGAATGCCCACCACGTCAAAATCAATCCCCGCTTCGATGATGGCCTTGAAGTAGCTCAGCGGACTGCGCAGATGCTCCGGCAGCGCGCCGTAGCAGTTGTACCGCCCCGCGACGTACTCCGCGAACGGCAGGCAGACGTTGACAATCGACACCGCCTTGTCGTTCCCTTCGCGCAATGCGTCGGTCGTCGCGCGGGTGAGGTCAATCAGCTGTTCCTGCGTCAGCTCGAAGCAATTTGCCCAGTCGTGCGCTTCGTTCATGGCGTCCCAGTACTGAATCGTGTCGCGGTAGGTGCTGACGTGGTGGCGCGCGATGTTCGCGGCTTCCCGGCGCAGTTCCGGGTACGGCAGACCGAACAGCCACTTCGGGTTCACGTCCTGATGCCCGAACCAGAGCGGATGCCCCTTGGGGGTAATTCCCTTGTCCAGCAGAAACGACAGCGCGTGATCCACATACGAATAGTCGTAGCGATCCTTCTCCGGCACGGTCGTGCGCGGATAGAACGGAATCGTCGCGAAATCGAACGCCTGCGCGAAGAACTTGGCGTAGCGGGAGGCATCCGACGTGTAGCGCGCGAAGTTGCAGCCAAGTTTGAGGTCGCTTCTCGGCGCGGCAAACGCCTTTGCGCGGGCGGATTCCACCAGCGCGCCCTCCGCCGCGTAAATCGCGTTCGACAGCGCGTACAGGCGATTGTCCGGCGTATCCTGCCCACGGTTCGCCAGATGCTGCAATTCAATCGCCGCTTCAAGATGTCCCTGCGTCGTCGGGGACAGCGTGATACCCGCCGCGTACTTCTGCGCATGGTGGATGTAAGTGCGGATGGCCTCCGTCACGAAGTCCACAAAGTCGCTCTTGTACCCCTCGCCCTGATTGTCCGCCATCACCCACAAATACCCGTAGAGCGGCACCGCCATCTTGACGTGAATCATGTACGGTTCTTTCGTCACCTGCAGGGACACGATGCCCTCGCTGTCAATCGTCATGCGGCGCTCGTCCGGCTCGAAGTCCATGCCGGTCGCGTAGGTGCTTTTGAGCGTCTTTTCATCCATCGGCATTCCGCCGAGGCCGTCTAAACGGATTTTGACTGTCTTCATATTATATTCCTTCCTCGATTTTCACTGTGCGGAGGATTTTCCCGTCGCGGTTCGTCACCAAACGGACGCCGCAAGGGGCAGAACCGACCGCAATTCGGTTTTTGTAGATAGTACCCGACCGACCGTCGGATTTTATTTCGTACACATCGTCCCCGAACCGCTGCGCATAAGTATAGGACAGCCCCGAACCCAAGCTGAACCACACTTCGTCGCCAAGCAGCGCAATCCCCCAGATATGCGCGATGTACTCCAGCGCCGCCAGCAGCGTCGGGCCGTAGGAATCCTGAAACGGCTCGTCGCTGTCGCGGGAGAGCACCTCATGCGACACCATGCCCACGCGGGATGGTTCACCCGTGAAAGGATCGAACTGCTGCGTGAACACATACCCGCCGCGGATGAGGGCATCCAGCAGCTTTCTGCCGAGCTTTGTCACAAGCGGTTCGTATCCGTAGCGCTCCAAAGCGATAATCGCGCGCTGATACGTCAGCCCCTCGCACTGCCCGCTCCAGTTGTTTTCCGGCGCGTTGCGGAACAGCGGGTCGTTCACCGCAACACTCGGCAGGGGCAGCGGCGTCCAGAATTCCTGCGGATTCAGCAGGTGCTGGCGCACGAACGCATCCGCCATCTTCTGACTGATGGAACCCCAGTACATGCAGCGCAGCGTGTTATGGCACAGCACGTCGATGGTCTTGCCGTGCTTGTCGCGGTCGAAGCAGGCGTGGCGTTTTTCGTCCCACAGCCGCGCCTTCAGGTTCGCCGCGACCGCGTCCGCCTTTTCGCGCCATTCGCTTTCCCGCCCGTCGCCGCGCAGACGGCTGATTTCCGCCAATGTATCGCGGCAGGCGTAGGAGAACGACGTCACGTCCATCGACGCCATCGGCACGACATCCGCATCTTCAGGCGGCGTATCGGTCGTGCAGTAGACAGGCGCGTGACCGTAGCGCAGGGCGTTGTCCTCCCCCGTATCGTAGACACAGAAGGATTCAAGGCACCCGTCGCCGTCGGAATCGCGTGTTTTCCAGAGATACGCATCGAATTTCTCTAAGCAGTCCGCCAGCATATCCAGATACGCCGGTTCTTTGCCGGAGAGATACCACATGTTCAGCGCGTGCAGCGGGAAGCAGAACCCCTGAAACTTGTTGAACTGCGGCTCAATCGTCCCGTCGGAATGGCACTGAATCGACCCGGCGATCCGCCCGTCCGCACGCTGGGTGCGCATGAACAGCAGCTGATTGTTCATCGCGGCGGTCATGTTGCGCTTCCAGTACATTTCACCGCCCATCGGCTGCGTTTCCAGCCAAATCTTCTCGTACCCGCCGCCCTCGACCAGCACGGTGTCCGCGCCGAAGTCCTTCAAATTATGAAGGCACTTGCGCTCCGCCTCGTCAAATAGCTTTTGCAGCGCCGCGTCATCGCAGGAAAAGGTTACTCCAGTTTGTGGAAGCATCGGCTTTCCTCCTGTCATTTTGCAGAAGCGGAAATGTCATTTTTGTCCCGCTTCCGACCTGTTTTTCCTGTACTATTCTACCTGAAAACGGCCAAATTTGAAATGCGCAATTTTTTCGCACATTCGCAAAGCCTTGAAAAATCGGCATTTGCACGATATGCACAAAAATTTCGTCGATTTACAGGCGGCGTGCTGCATGGTATCATATTCGTAGTTGATTACGGGGCAGCGTTCCCGATGAACGGAGGGGTTTCATTGCAAAAGGCGGTAACAAAGACGGCAGCGAACAAACCGCATCAGCCGTTTGCTGTTCGTGCTCGGCGGACAATTCACCGCGACTGGCAGCTGTGGGTTCTGCTGATTCCAGCGTTGGCTTTCTTCATTGTATTCTGCTACTTCCCGATGTACGGTGTCCAGATTGCCTTCAAGGACTTCAAGATTGCCAAGGGTATCGTCGGCAGCGAGTGGGCATCGACGAAGGGGCAGCTTGACCTGTTCAAACACTTCCGCAATTTCTTCAGCATGTACTACTGCGGGCGCATGTTTGCCGACACGCTGCTGCTGAACCTCTACGGCCTGCTGTTCTCCTTCCCCATTCCGATTCTGCTCGCCATCATGCTCAACCAGCTGAACTCGAAGCGCTTCAAGGGCTTCACGCAGACGGCGATTTACGTTCCGCACTTCATCTCCACCGTCGTGCTGGCTGGTATGCTCTACCTGTTCTTCTCCCCCACCAACGGCATCGTCAACAAGGTGATAGAGGCCTGCGGGGGCAAGTCGATTTACTTCATGGTCGAGGAAAGCTGGTTCCGCCCGCTGTTCATCGGTTCGGACATTTGGCAGAACGCCGGTTGGAATACCATCCTTTATATTGCCACGCTGACCTCCATCGACCCGCAGCTGTACGAAGCCGCAACCATCGACGGTGCGACCCGCTGGCAGAAGATTAAGAACATCGACATTCCGCACCTGATTCCGATTGCCGTCATGATGCTGATTCTCTCCTGCGGTTCGCTCCTGTCCTCCAACACGGACAAGGCGTTGCTGCTCCAGACCTCCGGCAACATCAAGACTTCGGATATCATCGGCGTGTACGTCTACAACACGGGCATCGGCAAGGCGCAGTATTCCTACACTTCCGCCATTGGTCTGTGCCTGAACGTCATCAACTTCATCATCATCATTTCCGTCAACGCCATCTCCCGTAAGGCCAGCGACATCAGCCTGTTCTAAGAAAGGAGGGAAAGCAAAATGGCAAAGAAGGAAGCGGAAGTACACGGCATTCGCATCAAAGAGACGCGCGCTGACCGTACTTTCAACGTTATCAACCTGATTTTCTGGATGCTCGTGCTGTTTATCACGCTTTACCCCCTGTGGCTGGTGCTGATTGCGTCCGTCTCCGACCCGGATGCGGTGCTGGCGGGCGAAGTGCTCTTCTGGCCTAAGGGCTTCTCGCTCATGGGCTATGAGGCGGTTTTCCAGCACAGCGAGCTGTGGCAGAGTTACCTGAACTCCATCATTTACACGGTTCTCGGTTCGGCGCTGTCGGTGATTGTCTCCCTTGCAGCGGCGTATGCGCTGAGCCGCAAATTCGCCGGGAAAGCATTCGTCAACTTCCTGATTACGTTCACCATGTTCTTCTCCGGCGGCTTGATTCCGATTTTCCTGAACGTGCGCGACCTGGGGCTGTACGACACGCGGCTGGTCATGATTCTGATGAACACCGTGTCCGTGTGGAACCTGATGGTCGCCCGCACCTACATTCAGTCCTCCATCCCCAACGAGCTGTACGAAGCCGCGGTGATGGACGGCGCAGATCACTTCACTTACTTCTTCCGCTGCGTCCTGCCGCTGTCCGGCACAATTATCGCCGTGCTGAGCGTCTACTACGGTGTGGCGCGCTGGAATGACTACTTCACGGGTCTGGTGTTCATCCGCAACCGCGCGTATCTGCCGCTGCAGACCGTGCTGCGCGAAATTCTTGCCTCGCTGTCCATTTCCGGCTCCAGCGATACGTTCTTCGCCGCCTACGCCGACAACCTCGGCGGCCTGCAGGAGGCCATGCGCAAGGCGGAGGTCGCCAAGTACTGCTGCATCGTGGTGTCTACGGTTCCCGCGATTGTGCTGTACATCTTCATGCAGAAGTATTTCGTCAAGGGCGTTATGATTGGGTCGCTGAAAGGATAATCCTTTCAAACATTCTTTCGGTTCTGCTTACTTGCTCGGTTTTTCTCATTGCATTGCGCTTTTGTGGCAGGGGTTTCGCCTCTGCGGAGGCGAGGAGGGGGCTTTCCGATCGCCCCCTCCACCCCTTCGGCTTCGGCGCGCATACTTTCATTTCGGATTTCACACGTCCGCAGCGGCGTGATGAATCAATACCGTGCCATTCCCCGCGTGAGAATGGCGCAAAAGAAAGGAGATTTTCTCTATGAAGAAAATCGTCTCTGTTCTCCTCGCACTGGCCATGCTGCTGACGCTCGTCGGCTCGGCGGTGGCGGAAGACAAGGTCAACCTGACGGCCTTCCAGTACACGCTGGAAAACCAGTCCACGGACTTCAACAATCTCTGGTTCTTCCAGCAGATCGAAGAGAAGACCAACACGCACGTTGACTTCACCATGGTGAAGGACGCCGACTTCCAGACGCAGCTGAACCTGATGTTCATCTCCGGCAAGTACATGGACATGATTCTGCGCGGCAGCACCGACATTGAGGACTACGGCGTGAATCAGGGCCTGCTGATGCCGCTGGATGAGTACATCACCGAGGACATCATGCCCAACTATGTCTCCCGCCTGAACCTCAACAACGCGGGCGACTCCATCCCCGCTTCTGACGGTCACAGCTACTACATCGGCTACCTGATCGCCCAGAACGTCAACCACAACGGCACTTGGTACATCAACACCACCCTGCTCGACCAGCTGGGTCTGGAAGTGCCCACCACCATCGACGAGTACACCAACGTCCTGCGCAAGTTCAAGGAAGCGGGCATCAAGTACCCGCTGTCCACCTCCACCTTCGGCTACGGCCCGGAAACCATTTGGAACGAATTTGCTTCCTTCGGCGTGCCGGAAAACTACGCCTTCTATCACATCACCGATGACGACAAGGTCGAATTCACCGGCACGATGCCCGGCTGGCGCGCGTGCGTCGAATGGCTGCACATGCTCTACGAAGAAGGTCTGCTTGACCCCGAATGCCTGACGCAGGACTCCAACCTGTGGGCGAACAAGGTCAATGCTGGCGAAGTTGCTTCCTTCCCGTACCTGCGCCTGATTAACACTGCCCTGACCCCCGACGTTTACAAGGACTTCAAGTCCATCCTGCCTCCGGCTGACCCGACCTACGGCGCTGCTGTCTCCGCGATTCTGGAAGTGCCGGAACAGGGTGCTATCCTGACCTCGACCAACGCTAACCCCGTTGCGTCCCTGAAGTGGATTGACGCGCAGCTGGAAACCGAAACCATGATGGTGGCGGCGAACGGCAAGGTCGGCGAGCAGATTCAGCTCAACGACGAAGGCAAGTACGAAGTCATCAACGTGCCGGAAAACAACGGCCTGTACTCCTTCGTGCCTGTCACGATGGGTCAGTTCTTCGCGCCCGGCGAATACTACACCCAGATTTATCAGATGGCGCCGCACCGCGTCGAACGCTACCTCGACTCCGAAATGTACGCTGCTGCGGGCGTTCTGGAGCACAAGAGCTACCAGTACGTCTCCAAGCTGAGCAAGATGGACAACGAGGATTCCATCGAGGCCGCGAACATCTACACCGAGCTGAAGAAGTTCATGGAAGAATCCGTGACCGACTTCATCAAGAACGGCGTGACCGACGAAAGCTACAACACCTTCGTGGAAACCGCCAAGGCCATCGGCGTGGAACGCTACATCGAACTGTACCAGAACGCCTACGACGCTTATCTGGCGAAGTAAGCTTCCGAAACAGCCCTGCCGGAGAGCCCTTGCGACTCTCCGGCTTTTCTCTTTCCGGCGTAAATTGCTTCCGAACTTCGTTTGCTATCTTCCGCAGTTTATGATATAATCATAAGCAACAAAACCATGCAAAGGGGCATGACGACATGCGAAAAAATGCTTTTTTCCTTCTGCTGCTTCTTCTTTTGCTGCTGACGCTCAGCGGCTGCGGTGATAGCATTGCGCCGGAGACGGAGAAAGTTTCTCTGACCGCGCTGCAATACGAGTTGGAGAACCAGACGCTTGATTTTGACAACATGTGGTTTTTCCAGCAGATTGAGGCGCAGACAGGCGTGCATGTCACCTTTGACGTCGTCAAGCATTCAGACTGGACGAACCGCGTCAACCTGATGTTCGCCTCCGGGCGCTATCACGACCTGATTCTGCGCGGCAGCTTGGACGTGGAGGACTACGGTGTGACGCAGCATGTGATTCTGCCGCTAGATGACTATCTGGAAGAATACATGCCGACATATTTCAGCCGCCTGTCTATTGATAACGCCGGGAGCACCCTCCCCTCCTCCGACGGGAAGATGTACTACGTCGGCTTTCTGCTCTCGCAGGGCATCAACACCAACGGGCACTTCTTCATCAACAAAACGTGGCTGGACAAGTTAGGGCTGTCCGTCCCGACGACGACGGAGGAGCTGACTGATGTCCTGCGCGCATTCAAAAACGGCGATCCGAACGGCAACGGGTTGGCTGATGAAATTCCCTACGAAGCGACGTTCGCCGACGTGAACACCGGGCTGTACAACGCCTTCAGCGCGTTCGGCATCCCGATGAACGAGTACTTTGTTCACCTGTCCGCGGACGGCAAAGTGCTCTTCATGCCGGAGGAGGACGGCTTCCGCGCGTGCGTGGAATGGCTGCACTCGCTCTGTCAGGAAGGCTTGCTGGACGTGGAGTCGCTCACGCAGGGGTCGAACCTGTGGGCGGCGAAGGTGAATCAGCAGAAAGCGGGGTATTTCACCTACTGGCGGCTGAAAAACACCGCGCTCTCCGACGACATTGCGGCGGATTATGCGGTCATGCTGCCCGTTCACGCGGAGGGCTACAAGGCAAGTCTTGCGCGGACGGAGGACGAAATCGAGTTCGGCGCGGCACTGACGATTCAGAATCACGATATTCCATCATCGCTTCGCTGGCTGGACGCGCAGTTCGAGACGGAGAACATGCTGGTCGCGCAGAACGGCAAAATCGGCGACACGCTGATTCTGCGCGACGACGGGCGCTACGAGGTCGCTTACGTTCCCGCGGGGAATGAGCTGTACAAGACCGTGCCGATTATCTGCGGGCAGTTTTTCGCACCCGCAAGCTACTACGCCTCGGTATACGTCCCGGCGGCGCACCGGCAGGAGAAATCCGCCTACTGCGCGCTCTACGACGAATCCGGCGTCTTGGAAGATGTTCCGTACACGCTGCTGATTAACACCGTGCCGATCACGAGCGAGGAATCCGCGCGCATTCAGCAGCTCTACACGTCGCTGAAATCCGCCGTGAATGCGTATCTGGTGGAATTCGTCACGCGCGGCGTAACGGACGAGCGCTTTGCTGACTTTTTGGCGGAGCTGAACAGCATCGGCGCACAGGAGTACGTTTCGCTCTACCAAACCGCCTATGACCGCTACATGAAGGGACTTTCGGAGCAATGAAACAGCAATCCGGCAGCAAACGCCTTTCCACCTTCGCGCGCTACGTCGTGTCCTACATGCTGGTGCTGCTTCTTGCGCTCAGCGCGCTGTTCCTGTACATGTACGTCTATATGAACCGCGAGGTGCGCGCGCAGGTCATCTCCAACGGCATCAACCGTTTGAGCCGCATCGCCTATCAGCACGAGGGGTATCTGGACAACATGCTCAACACCGCCGAGCAGATTGGCCTCTCCCCTTACCTGCAGCCGTTCAGCTACCGCGACGAGCCGTGGCGCGCCTATGAGCTGATGCAGCAGCTTATCCCCTACACGGTCAGCAACGACTTTTCTGACCAGATGTATCTGTGCTTTGCCAGCGACGACTATCTGTACTCTTCTTCCTCGATGATGACGCTGGACATGTTCAGCAGCCTGATGCACTACGAGCATGTGTCCGGCGCGGAATTGATGCGCCTGATCCGTCAGCCCGGCGGACTGTGCGTCCTTCCGGCGCAGAAAGTCGCGTCCTCCCTTCTGGGCAGCGACCAGTACGACGTGACAACGTTCATCATCCCGCTGGGCATGAGCCAGAAGAGCGAACGCGGGTCGATGCTCTTCCTCCTGCGGCAGAACACCTATCAGCAGCTTTTTTCTGACGCGATTGCCATGAACGCAAACACCTGCATCCTGCATGACGGCGCGATTCTGGCATCATCGGGCGAACTTCCGCTTTCGGCGGAGGAGCTGACATCCCTGCTTGCGGGCAACGAGGCGACCATGCAGCGCGAATTCGTCTCCGGCGGCGTCCCCTACACGCTGCTTGCGCTGGGCAACCGCAGCTGGGGGATGCAGTATGTGATGCTCATGCCATCGTCGGAACTGACGGGCAACGTCTGGCACAGCATGGGCGGCGTGCTGATGATGATTGCGGCGCTGGCAGTCGCGGGCAGCGTGCTGTCCTACCTGCTGGCTCGGCGCAACATCCGCCCTATCCGCGAGATTTCGAGCTTGCTTCCGCAGGACGAGAGTCGCGGCGACGAATGGTCATCCATCCAGACGGGCATACAGGAGCTGTCCCGCCGCAACAGCGACTTGGCGCGGCGGCTCGAATCTTCCCTGCCCATGCAGCGGCATGACTTTGTGCTGCGGTTCATGAAGGGGCGCTTTGACAGCCGCGAACTCGCCGTCGCCGCCGCCATGAGCGTCCGGCTGGACATCGACAAGCCCTACTACGGCATGGTGCTCTGCCCCGAACAGGAGCAGAACGACCAGCCCTTCACCATGCAGGAGGAGCCGCTGAACCGCGTGACAGGCGTAACCGTCTGCTCGGTCGAAATGGCGGCGATGAACAACTTCCTCTATGTCGTTTTCGCCGACACTGAGCAGGGTCTGCACGACGTGGCAAACGCGCTGCACCAGATTTGCATCGAGCGCTACGGCCACGCCTGTGTCGCCATGAGCAACGCGCACCAAAACTTCACCCACGCGCCCGCGTGCTACCTCGAAGCCGCGACTGCCTACGACAACCGCTTTGTCATGGATGACAGCCGCGTGCTGGAATACTCGTTCGTCTCCGTCAACCTGCGCGACATTCTGCCGCAGGCGCGCAAGATCACCGACGGCATCAATCAGGCGCTGGTGCTGAACAACCGCGCCCTGCTTTCCGGCAAGCTCGATGAGCTGCTGGCGTTCCTCAAGCATTCCAGCATGACGCCGTTCGCCTTCCGCCTGATTTACAACGACGTGATTCACACGCTCCTGCGCGAACACGCCGCGAACGTCGCCGACAGCAGCGACATGAAGGACATGTACGACATTTTCTCCCTCTCCGGCTGCCAGAGCGTGGACGATTTGGACGAACTGCTCCGCCGATTGTGCGACGCGATTCTGCAAGCCGAGAAGCCCGCGCCGACCGAGGAGACCGGCGGCATCGAGGAAGTCGCGGCGTACATCCGCGAGCATTACGCCGACCCGGAACTATCCATCAGCGCCATTGCCGAGGCGTTCGGCGTATCGACTGCGCGGCTTTCGCTGTCCTTCAAGGAGCGCAACCGCGTCTCCCCGAACGAATACCTGACAATTCTTCGCGTCGAGCGCTCAAAGCAGCTGCTGACCGAAACCGAACTGTCCATCAAGGAAATTGCCGTGAACGTCGGCTACTACGATGCGTCGAGCTTCATTCGCCGCTTCAAGCAGATTACCGGCGTCACGCCGCTGCAGTACCGCCGCAGCAAGGAGGACACGAACCATGGAAACGACGCTTGACGTGCGCGGCGTGACCCGGCGCTACGGGACACGGGAGGTCTTGAAAGGCATCACATTCGCCGCACAGAAGGGCGAAATCATTGCGCTGCTTGGGCGCAACGGCACGGGCAAATCGACGCTGATGAACACCATCACGGGGTATCTGTGCCAGTCGGGCGGCGACATCTCCATCTGCGGCTATGACGTGCTGACCCAGCCGCTGGAAGCCCGCCGCCGCACGGGGTATCTGCCGGAGCAGCCGCCGCTGTACCCCGACATGACGGTGACGGAGTATCTGCGCTACTGCTGCCGTCTGCGCGGGCTGAAAAATAGTCAGCAGAAGGCGGAAATCGCCCGTGTGATTGCGCTGACGGGGCTGGAAGCGTATGCGCATCGGCTGTCCGGGCGGTTGTCGAAGGGGTATCGGCAGCGTTTGGGCGTCGCGCAGGCGCTTCTGGGGCAGCCGCCGCTGCTCATCCTCGATGAACCCGGCAGCGGCCTTGACCCGCTGCAAATGGCGCAAATGCGCGAGGTCATCCGCCGCGCGGGGCAGGACAGCACCATTCTGCTCTCGTCGCACCTGCTCAGCGAAGTGACAAACGTCTGCGGGCGCGCGATTGTGCTGGACGAAGGCGTCATCCGCTATGACGGCACGATGGATGCGCTGCTGCGCGGCGCGGCGAGTCTGCGGCTGATGTACCGCGGGGATGCGCCGATGATGGCGCTGATTCGCGAACTGCCGGGCGTGACGGAAGTGACGGAGCAGGATTGCCGGGAAGACGGCTGCCATCTGCTGCTGATTCGCCACGAGATGGATGCCGACCTGCGCGCGCAGGTGTCCGCGCTGTGCTACGAGAATCACTGTGCGCTGCTGGAAGAGACAAACGGCAGCGACGCGCTGGAGGATGCGTTCCTGCACGTCATCACCCGGAAGGACATCAGCCGAAAGGAGGTGGAGTGAATGCGCGCCGTATTCCGCCATGAATTGAGCGGCTATTTCACCACCCCCGTCGGGTATGTGTTCCTGACGATGTATGCGCTTTTGTCCGGCTTGGTGTTCGTGTTCATCAACATCGGGCAGGAAATGAGCGCGAGCATGAACCTGCTCTTTTCGGGGATGCAGCTGCCGCTGATGCTGATTGCGCCGCTTTTGACGATGCGCCTGTTCGCGGAAGAAAAGCGGATGCGCACCGACCAATTGCTGCTCACTTCCCCTGTTCCGCTGGGGCAGATTGTGCTGGGCAAGGCGCTTGCGTCGCTGGCGCTGCTGATGCTTGCCATGCTGCTGGCGCTGATTTACCCGCTGCTGATCGCCCCATATGCGCAGATTGCGTGGTCGGAAATCGCGGTGGTGTTCCTCGGCTACTACCTCTTGGACGCGGCGATGGTGTCCGTCGGTGTGCTGCTCTCTTCGCTCTGCACGAATCAGATTACCGCCGCCATCCTGACGCTGGGCGTGAACGTGCTGATGTACCTGTCGGAGCATTACATTGTCCCGCAGGCGGGCACAAGCGCGTACCTCCACCCAGTCAGCGTGATACTGGGCTTCCTGCCCTCTTCTTCGCGGCTGGGCGACTTCGCCAACGGCATCGTCAGTCTGTCCGACATCGTGTATTTCGTCGCCTTTATCGCGCTGATGCTCTTCCTGACCGACCGCGCGATGGAAAAGCGCCGCCACGCAAAGGGGTGATTTTTGATGAAGAAGAAATCCATGCCCTATGGGGTCTATCACCTGCTGACGTGCGTGCTGGCGGTTGTGATGGTAGTGCTGGTCGTGCTGGTCAGCCAGCGCGCGGAGGAAAAGTGGTACTTGAAACTCGACGTATCGCCGAGCGGGGTAACAAACTTAAGCGACTACACGCTCTCCCGCCTGCATGAGCTGGATGAGGACGTGCTGCTCTACCCGGTGTACACATCCGGCTATGACAGCACCGTCCGTGACCTTGTGACCGAGACGCTGAACAAGATGAGCACCGAGTGCGCCCATGTGCGCGTGGAGACGATTGACCCGGTGACGCAGCCGCAGCGCATTGCAGCGCTGAGCGGCGACGCGGGCAGCATCGAAAACGGCACGGTGTTCATCACCAATCAGGACGCGACGCGCATCATCCGCCTCTCGCCGGAGGACTTTCTGTTCTCCCGCACGGTTTTGGGCGAGGAATACACCATCTACTGCGGCGAAGCGCAGCTGATTGGCGCGATTGGGCGCGCGTGTACGGACAATCCCGTCGGCGTGTACTTCCTGACGGGTCACGGGGAGCTGACGCAGGCGGACTGCTCCCTGCTGGCGCTGCAACTGCGGTCGAACGGCTTCGAGGTGCATTCGGGGGAAATCGCCCGCATTGCACCCGCCGCGACGGACATCCTGCTGCTGCTTTCTCCCCGCAGTGACCTGACGGGCGATGAGGCGCAGACGCTTGCCGCTTTTCTGGATAACGGCGGGCGCGTGCTGGTCGCGTGCGGCGCCGATACCCCGCTTTCGCGCCTGACGCAGCTGCAAGCCGTCTGCAACCTGTACGGCTTGGGCTTCCAGTCCGGCTGGGTCGTGGAAAACGCGGCGGAAAGCGACCGCTATGTTGATGCGCCGGAGTACCTCTCCCCCGTTGTCGCGGCGGATTACGAGATTACCGGGCGGGTGCTGCTGCCGCGCGCGTCTGCGCTGATTACGCCTGCGCTTCGTCCCGGCGTGACCGTGACCACCCTGCTGACCACCTCCGACCGCGCCGTGCTGCACCCGGATGCGTCCGGCAATGCGCTGGATAGTCAAGCCGGCGACGTGTCCGGGCAATTTCTGCTCGGCGCAATGGCGAAGAAGAGCAGCGGCACGGCGCTGTGTCTGCTGGCTTCCAGCGACATGCTCCGGGACAGCGCGTCCATCAGCGGCGCATCCGTCTTGGATGCCAGCGACAACCTTGCCCTGCTGACTGACCTCGTGACCGACATGGCGGATATCGACCAGACGGCGTCGCTCGACGCGGGCGTGAAGCGGCTTCCGGCGCAGCGCATCACCTTTGACAGCGAAAGCAGCCGCCAGCGCGTGACAATTCTCGCCCTGACCGTGATTCCCGGCGTACTGCTGCTGACGATGGCAGTCGTGCTGCTGAAAAGGAGGCGGCTGTAATGCGGCGCGGACTTCGCCTGCTGCTGATGGCGCTCGTCTGCGCGGCGCTCGGCGGCGTGTATGTGCTGCTCGGCAGCGCGGTTGCCCCCGTGGAAGCGCCCGCGCCGGAATCCACCGACGCGCCGGAGTATTTCATGCTCTATGAGGACTCCGTGGCGGCGCTGGAGAGCATCACCGTGCAGCCTAAAGGGTCGCAGCGCTACACCGCCGTGTCTGACATGGCGTTTGACCAGAATGGCAATCTGCTCGGCGTATACAACGCGCTGTCCCAGCCGTTTCTGGTATCAGGGCAGGAGGACTTCACGTTCAGCACCGCCGCGTGGCAGATGCTGCTTTTGACCGCGCAGCACATTCCGGCGACGGCGACCTATCCTGCGCTCGACCGCGATGCCTGCGGACTGACCGACCCCGACGCCGTCATCACCCTGACGCGCAAGGACGGCACGACCCGCGTCCTGCGTATCGGGCGGCTGACCTCCGACGGTGCAAGCTGCTATGTCTCGCTTGACGGCGACACAAACGTGTACCTCGTCCCCTACGACTTCCACAAGACGATGGTGCAGCCGCTGAACGCCCTGCACACGCTCCCCGGCGCGATTGACGAAAGCGCCTCCGCCGCCGTCCAGATTGCCTTGACCGGAACGGACGACGGGCAGCTGATTTTCACCAAATCAAGCGGCAAACTGATGGCATGGTCGTCTACCTCCCCCATCACCCACGCGGGCAGCACTGAGCGCATTGAGGCGTTCATCACGGGGCTGTGCGCGGTTTCAGCGGACGAATACGTCACCACCGTAGCGGACGCCGCTGGTCTGGCTGTGTATGGGCTGGATGCGCCGCGCCGCCTGATTGCCGCGTTCCAAGACGGCACGATTCGCGACATCCACTTAGGCAGCGACGCGGGCGACGGCATGGTGTATGCCCGCATGGACAGAACCGGCGATATCTACCGCATCCGCCGCACAAAGCTAACTTTCGCGGAGAACGCCGGGCTGAACACGCTGCTTGACCGCTTCGTATCGCCCGTGGTCGTCGCCACGCTGTCACAGGTGCGTGTGACAACAGCGGACGGCGAGACGACCCTGCGCATCGAGTACGGAAATGGCGACGACAACATCGGCCAGCGCTGGTTCTGGGACGAAAACGCTGTCACGCGCGACGAATTTACCGATGCGTATTTGTCCATTATCGCCCTGCAGTTCGACCAGACTGCCCCGCAGGAAGCCGCAGGCACTTCCCTGCTGGCGGATGTCACCTTCACCCTGCGCGACGGCAGCACATCCACCGTCCGCTATGAATCCTGCGACGCCTTTTACGCCTTGGCGACGACCGACGGCGGCGGACGCTTTCTGGTTCGCTTGACCGACGTTGAGAACATGCTGACAGTCCTGAAAGGAGAAAAATAACCCATGAAGCGCGAAGAAATCAACATCCGCGACCCCTTTGTGCTGACGCGGAACGGGCAGTATTACCTCTACGGCACGCGCGGCGCAACCTGCTGGGGTCCCGCGGACGGCTTCGATGTGTACGTCAGCCGCGATTTGGAGAATTGGGACGGCCCCTTCGAGTGCTTCCACAACGACGGCACGTTCTGGGCGGATCGCAACTACTGGGCGCCCGAAGTGCACGAATACCACGGCAAGCTGTACATGCTGGCAAGCTTCAAGCGCGAAGACCTCTGCCGCGGCACGGCGATTTTGACCGCCGACGACCCGCTTGGCCCGTTCGTGCCGCACAGCGACGGGCGCGTGACCCCCTCGAATTGGGAGTGCCTTGACGGGACGCTCTACGTCAGCCCGGACGACAAGCCATATCTCGTCTTTGCGCACGAATGGGTGCAGGTCGGCGACGGCGAAATCTGCGCCATGCCGCTGTCAAGCGACCTCTCCCGCGCTATCGGCGAACCGAAGCTGCTCTTCCATGCGTCCGAAGCGGAATGGGCGCGGCTGGTGCATCACCGTTCCAGCGGGCGCGACGGCTATGTAACGGACGGCCCGTCGATGTGGCGGACGGCGGACGGCACGCTGCTGTGCCTGTGGGCAAGTTTCTCCGATGAGGGATATACAGAGGGCGTGGCGGTCAGCGACAACGGCGACATTACGGGGCATTTCACGCAGGTGGAGCCGCTTTTCCGGCGCGACGGCGGCCACGGCATGGTGTTCCGCGCGCTGGATGGGCAGCTGTACCTGACGCTGCATTCCCCGAACGAGCATTTGAAGGAGCATCCGTGCTTCATCCCGCTGGAGGAAGTTGCTGGTCGCCTGACGCCGAAGTACACCCTGCCAGACTGGTTCGCACCGCTTCAAAGCCGCCTGCACCAAATGGCGGATGAACTGACCGCGTCGCTGACGGGCTGGCACGGGTCAGACGCGACGTTCCGCCCGGAAGACTTCGGGCTGATTCCCGGCGAAAAGGCGACCCGCGCGATTCAGTCCGCCATCGACAAGGCGGGCGAACACGGCGGCACCGTCCGGCTGTCCGGCGGCGATTACGTCTCCGGCACGCTGATTCTGCGCAGCAATGTCCGCCTGATGGTCGATTCCGGCAGCCGGCTTCTCGCGTCCACCGACCTTGCGGATTACCCGGAGCAAATCGCCCGCCGCCTGACCGTGCAGGACACGAACATGGGCATGAATCAGTCGCTGATTTTCGCCGAAGGGTGCGAGAACATCTGCATCTGCGGCGGCGGCGAGCTGGACGGGCAGGGTACGCGCGCGAATTTCCCCGGCGACGAGACCTGCAACGGTACGCCCGGCCGTCCGTTCCTGATGCGCATCATCGACTGCCGCGACGTGCATGTGCATGACATTACGCTGCGCTCCGCCGCCTGCTGGATGGAAAACTACCTGAACTGCGACCGCGTGCTCTTGGAGCGTGTGACCGTCCGCAATCAGACGAACTACAACAACGACGGCATCGACATCGACGGCTGCCGCGACGTCATCATCCGCAACTGCGACGTGGAATCCGGCGACGACGCGTGCTGCTTCAAGGGCGCAAGCGAGCGCAACACCGAGCGCGTCCTCATCGAGAACTGCCGCCTGTACAGCTGCTGCAACGCCTTGAAGGTCGGCACGGACACGCAGGGCGACTTCCGCGATGTGCTGGTGCGCAACTGCCAAATCGGCGGCGTGGAGTACGATCCCAGCGGACTGAAACACCGCTGTTCTGATTCCGGCGTATCGCTCGAAATGGTGGACGGCGGGACGCTGGAAAACTTCCTCATCGAGAACATCACGATTGACCGCGCATGGAGTCCCTTCTTCCTGCGCCTTGAAGACCGCGGGCGCGTCAAGCCCGGCGACCCGAAGCCGCCCGTCGGCACGCTGCGGCGGATTGCCATCAGCCACGTTCGCGGCGGCGACAACGGCGCGCGTGGGTCGTACTTCATCGGCATCCCCGAAAAGGCAATTGAGGACGTGCTGCTGCATGACGTGGCAATCGCCCAGCACGCGAGCGAAAAGGCGGTGCTTGACGAGGGCGCCATCAGCGAACTGCGCGGCGTATATCCCGACGCGCACATGATTGACGACCTCGGCGACGCCCCCGCGCGCGGCTTGTGGGCGCGGCATGTGCACGGCCTGTCGCTGGCGGGGTACGACGTGATTCCGGATAAGAAGGATGCGCGTCCGTATCTGGTGGCAGAAACAGACGTGACGATGGACAAAAACGCCTGTCTGTAAGTTGGAAAAAGCCGTGCTGCACCATCGGACTAAAGCGCGGGGACGCTATGGGCAGCGTGATTTTCTGTCGCAGGAAGAGCAAATCGACAAGCTGCCATGCGGGCGCAGAAGCACTTCTATGCGCAGCATTGCGGTACACACGGAAGTCAACAAACCGGACGAAGCATGTGCCTCGTCCGGTTCTTTTTATACTATTTCCAGATAAGAATGCGCCAAGATGCGCCGCGAATTTTTCATTC